>Ga0137382_10001450_pt1 | contig 10494 bp, 8 predicted proteins | sample SagtaG_15_FD_104816 | JGI IMG/M metagenome (GOLD analysis project Ga0137382, IMG submission 104816) | Vadose zone soil microbial communities from Sagehorn Ranch, Mendocino, California, USA - Sage2_R_20_16 metaG | ecosystem: Environmental > Terrestrial > Soil > Vadose zone | place: USA... | reverse complement strand
TGGGTCGGACGAGCCGGGGACCACAAGCGAGCAGGGTATGAAGGGCATCATCCTGGCGGGAGGACGGGGGACGCGTCTTTATCCCATCACGCTGGGCGTGTGCAAACAGCTGCTGCCCGTCTACGACAAACCCCTGATTCACTATCCGCTGTCTGTGCTCATGCTAGCTGGCATTCAGGACATCCTCGTCATTACTACGCCAGAGGATGAGTCAGCCTTCCGTCGAGTGCTTGGGGACGGGAGTCAGGTCGGCGTCAACTTGAGCTACGCGGTGCAGCCCAGACCAGAGGGTTTGGCGCAGGCGTTCATCATCGGGAAGCGGTTCATCGGTCAGTCCCCAGTGTGTCTAGTTCTCGGAGACAACATATTCTACGGCGAGGGCTTCACGGTCCTCCTGAGGAAACACGCCGCGCTCACCCGGGGTGCGACGATTTTCGCCTATCAAGTCAGGGATCCGCAGCGGTTCGGCGTCGTAGAATTCGACCGGGACCATCGGGTGCTCTCCGTCACCGAGAAGCCGACCAACCCTAGGAGCAAATGGGCTATCACCGGGCTGTATTTCTACGGTCCTGACGTGGTAGAGATCGCATCGAGCGTTCGACCGTCGTCCCGTGGCGAGCTCGAGATCACCGCCGTGAACCAAGCCTACCTAGCGCGCCATGAGTTGTCGGTCGAGCTACTCGGCCGTGGTTTCGCCTGGCTCGATACTGGCACCTTCGAGACGCTGCTGCAGGCCGCCCAATACGTCGAAACAATCGAAAGGCGACAGGGCTTCAAGATCGCCTGCCTTGAGGAGATCGCCTGGCGCAATCAATGGCTGACCACGTCCGATCTTGAGCGTGCGGCGGCCGGCCTGCAACAGAACGAATACGGACGATACCTGGCGGCGCTCATTGAGGCGGAGGGCTAGGGGCGTGACCCGTCCGCGATCGCTCGCTGTTCTAATGACGTGCCACAATCGGCGCGAGATGACGTTGCGGAGCTTGGCGAGCCTGGCCGAGCAGACGGGCATCGAGGATGTCGCGATGACCGTCTTTATGGTGGACGACGGAAGCACCGACGGCACCGCGGAAGCCGTGTCGTGTCAGTTCCCGCGTGTGAGGGTTCTCAAGGGAGCTGGTTCGCTGTATTGGGTTGGTGGCATGCGGAAGGCGATGGCGCTCGCAATAGGGGAGGAGTTCGACCTTTACCTCTGGCTCAATGATGATACGCGCCTTTCTCCACATTGCATCGCGCGATTGTCTGGAACAATGTCGGAGCTTCAAGGCGGCCACGATCGTCCTATCATTATCGTTGGATCCACACGGGATCCGCATACAGGCCAGGTCAGCTATGGTGGTTTCACTCGCCATGTTGGACCGATTGTGAACAGGCTGAGAAGAGTGATCCCGTCTGGTCATCCAATCGATTGCGATACGATGAATGGGAACTGTGTACTGATCCCACAGTCAGTTGTCAAAAGACTAGGTAATCTCGATCACCGCTTTACCCACTCCATGGCCGATCTGGACTACGGCCTTCGTGCGAAGCGTGCGGGCTTCTCTGTGTCCGTTGCTCCCGGCTACGTCGGGGATTGTGTCACGAACTCAGGTGATGGCCTGTGGCAAGATAGGAGGCTCCCCACGATCTCTCGTTGGAAGAAGATGATGGGGCCCAAAGGGCTGCCGCCGAGCGAGTGGCTGTGTTTCACGAGGCGCCACGCGGGACGCTTCTGGCCATTGATCTGGATCAGCCCGTACGTTCGTTTCTGGGTGCGAGACTTCATTGGACGTATCCAGGTCGGTGTGAGGAAGGTCCAACGCTCTTCTCACGACGCCGCCTCATGAAGCAGTCATTACTCGGATATGAAGTCGATTCTGGATCGCTGGGGGAAATCGTGGCGGCGATCGTCAACAGCCTGAGGGGCGATCGATCGCGGAGGGTTTTGGCCTGTTTTAACCCGCATTCTTACGTCGTGGCTTTGAAAGATCATCGGTTTGCGAGTGCGCTACGTGCTTCGGATTGGCTGCTCCCTGACGGTATCGGAATCGTGCTTGCATCACGGGTCCTTCGAGGTACGATCCGGGACCGAGTCAGCGGTCCGGATGTGTTTGCGGCACTGCACGACAGCATGAACCGTCTTCACGATGTGCGAGTATTCTTCTTGGGCGGCACTGCCCCCACACTCGATCGCATTCGACGACGGATGGAAGTCGAGTTCCCCAATGTTCGGATCGCGGGTACATGCTCGCCACCCTTCAAGCCGACCTACTCAGAGGACGAGAGCAGGGAGATGATCGAGGCTGTCAATGCCTCAGGGGCTGACGTGTTGTGGGTTGGCCTAACGGCTCCGAAGCAGGAGAAGTGGATCCAGGACCATAAGAATCGACTGAGCGTGAACTTCATCGGTGCGGTGGGTGCAGCGTTTGATTTCTACGCGGGCACCGTGAAGCTGCCTCCGTCGTTCTTCCGGAGACACGGGCGACAATGGTTACTCCGTCTGGTTCAGGAGCCTCGCCGGTTGTGGCGAAGAACCTTCGTGTCGGCACCCATATTCATGTGGCATGTCCTGAGAGAACGCCTGCGAGGTACCAGCTCGAAGGTTCATCCGTCCCTTCGGCGGTTAAAGTAAGACGGGCAGACCGCTAGCCCAAGAATCACCATGACGTCATGCGTTCTTGTTACTGGTGCCACAGGCTTCGTCGGTACAGCTCTGCTTAAGCGGCTAGTCGCGGAGCGGCGCTTCGAAGTGCGCGTCGCTGTTCGGCACGGATCGGCTGAATGTGACAAGAGAGTGGGACGCGTGTTTGTCGGTGAGTTGTCACCGACAACTGATTGGCAGGACGCGTTGGCAGGCGTAACGTCGGTCGCACATCTCGCTGGGCGCGTGCATGTCATCCACGAAAGAGCCACTGATCCGCTCGCTCAATTCCGGCGGGTGAATACTTTTGGGACGGTCAATCTTGCGCGCCAGGCAGCCCAGGCTGGTGTGAAGCGGTTTGTTTTTCTGAGTTCGGTGAAGGTGAATGGCGAGCGAGGGATTTACTCCGAGGCCGCACCGTCCGCACCTCTGGACGCTTACGGCATTAGCAAGTCTGAGGCCGAGTTAGGCCTGCGCCAGCTCGCCGCCGAGACGGGGATGGACATTGTGATAGTCCGCTCGCCGCTGGTGTACGGACCGGGGGTAAAAGCAAATTTTCAGACTTTGATGCACGCTGTAGGACGGGGAATCCCACTGCCCCTCGGGGCGATTCACAACAAGCGCAGCCTCGTGGCGTTGGATAACCTCGTGGATTTTATCTTAACCTGCATGCAGCACCCCGCCGCCGCTAACGAGACGTTTCTGGTCAGCGATGGCGAGGATCTCTCGACAACAGATCTGATCCGTCGGCTGGCCCGCGCCATGGGGCGCCCGGCGTGTCTAATTCCGGTGCCTGCATCCGTACTGTTAGCCGGCGCGATAATGCTAGGCCGGCGCGATATGGCCCAGCGGCTGCTGGCATCACTGCAGGTGGATATTTCCAAGGCTCGGCAACTACTGGGTTGGGTGCCGCCGATCTCTGTGGATGAGGGGCTGCGGCGGGCCGCAGCATCCCTGTAGATGAACTTGCTTTTGCCAGCGCTCCTTGCCCTGGCGGTATTCTTTGCCGCCCTGTGGCTCACTGGGCGGTTTCGTCGTTATGGGCTGGCTCGGCGGCTACTTGATGTCCCCAACGAGCGCAGCTCTCACGCGCTGCCCACACCCCGTGTTGGCGGCGTGGCGATCGTGTTGACGACGCTGATGGCGCTTCCACTGATTGCCGCGATGGGTGCTTTAGCCTGGTCGACGGTCTGGGGGCTGCTGGGGGGCACTGGGCTGGTGGCGCTGATCGGGTTTGCGGACGACCGCAGCCACATCGCGCCCCCCTGGCGCTTGCTCGGTCACTTTATCGCCGCCGGGTGGATCCTGGCGTGGCTCGGCGGGCCGCCACCGCTTCCCTTGTTCGGCCTTGTCGTCGAGCTCCATTGGCTCCGGTACGTGCTCGCCGCGCTGTATCTCGTCTGGGTGCTTAACCTCACAAACTTCATGGACGGCATCGACGGGATCGCGGGTGTCGAAGCAATTACGGTCTGCCTGGGCGGCGCATTGTTGTACTTGGTCACAGTACCGGGAACCAGACAGTGGCTTGCTCCCCTCATCCTGGCAGCGGCCACCCTGGGTTTCCTCGTCTGGAACTGGCCCCCCGCGAGAATCTTCATGGGCGATGCGGGAAGCGGGTTCCTAGGACTGATGCTCGCTGCGTTTTCGCTGCAGGCAGCTTGGCTGGCGCCCACGCTCTTCTGGAGCTGGCTCATTCTCCTTGGCGCGTTCGTCGTGGACACGACGGTGACGCTGTTTCGTCGAGTGGTGCGCGGGGAGAGGTTCTACGAAGCACACCGGAGCCATGGCTACCAGCACGCCGCTCAGCGATGGGGTTCGCACCTACCGGTAACCCTCGCTGTCGGGGCGATCAATCTCGGCTGGCTCCTCCCCATCGCGTTGATGGTTGCCGTGGGGTCGTTGGACGGCGTGTTAGGCGTGTCCATTGCTTACGCGCCAATCGTCGCGGCGTCGCTCTGGCTGAGGGCGGGGAAGCCCTCTCTAGCCTGAGGTTCCTCTACAAGCTCTCTCTCCCGGCGTCCGCCGGAAGCGGCGGCAGCATGCTGAGAGCCCGAGGCCCTGCGTCTGGCCCGATGCTCTTGCCGCTCTGCAAGCCATTCAAGATCGCCTGCGTCGTGATCGAGCGCCGGTCTCACATGCGAAGGGACACCCTACTCGGGAAGCTGCGACGTTAGGGCATCGAGGTAGAGATCGCGCCATGACGCTGCGACGCGGGGATGAGATACATCAATGGCTGTTTCGCGCCAGTCGGAACGCCTCGAGTAGGTTTCGCAAAAATTGCTGGAGCGGCGGGCGCGCGACATAGGGGCGGTAGGTCGACAAGCCCCATGCAAACCCCTGCTGGCCGGCGGCGTAGACGAGAGCCCCCGACGCTGGCGACGTATAGATCGTAGCTTGGAGTAGTGCGCTCGCGACCGTGTCCCCGACAGGAATGTATGGAGTCTCGAACAACACCCGGGTTCCTGGAGGCGTTGCACCATTGTCGACAATGCGATCAGCCTCCCACCCCGCGACACCGGCAATCCGCGCCCCGGTGCGCAGACCGGTGCCAGCCATGAGAGGATCGGATCCGTCCTTGACCACGAGGTCCACTGGAGGATCCCGCATGAGGCCGCCCACACTCATGATCCCGACAAGGGAATTCTCCGGGGCGCTGTTCGGGGCCGACCGAAACCGCACCGTGGAAAGCCCGGGCGTGTTTCCGTAAGGATCCTGCGCTCGATCGCGATAACACACCACTACGGGAGTCTCCAGCCCGTTCACCGAGACCGTCTCAAACCGCGTTACCCAGTAGCTGTCGTTTCCGCCGAGAAAGGCAAGATTGATACCCTGGTTCCGGGCGGCATTGGCCCGGAGCCACATCGGCCAGGTCCAGTACTCGGAATGCCCCGCAAACAACCAAGCCACCGTCGCAGAGTCGCCGCCAAGGCCGCCGTGAAAGTCGTAGTCGGTCATGTAGCTGGCGTCGTAAGCGTTCTGCTCGAGCCAGCGCACGAGCACGTAGTCGAGACCGAGGACGTGACCCCAGAGCGTCCTCTTGTCGAAGGGGCGCGCGAACGAGACCTTGACGGCACGCGCAGCGTAGGCCTCCGCGGGGGTTAGGCTTGGTCCGCGGTACAGGTTCGTGCCACCCCACGCGTTGTAGGCCTGGTACGTGGCGAACGGGAGAACCACCACAAACGCAGCCCGGTGATCCGAGCGAACCACGAAGGGGAACGCGCGCGCCCGTCCGAGGGAGTCGGCGAACTTGGCCAAGTACACCCCCGGCGTCCAGTGCGGGTCGATGATGAAGCGGTCGGTCTCCGACCAGTCGCACACCGACGGCCCCGGCGTGGGAGCAGAGCAAGCCCCCTGACTCCGCAATGCAAGATTGACGTGCTGTGCGAGGAGCCGCGCGCCGACACCGTCGTACCAACCTAGGCGGTAAATCGAGATGGACCCCGGACTGTGCGCCGCCGTGACGAATAAGTGTAGGGTGTCTCCGGCACGGAGCGAGAACGGCACACCATAGCCGCTGACATTGGAATCCGCCCCGCTGATCAGCTCGGCGTCCCACGCGAAGGACCCGGGCTGCAAGTTCTCCGCACGGATGGCCAATGACTCGACGGATCGCTGCTCGCGCAGGGCGCCTGTGAGGTCGAGGCAGGCAGCGGCGAGCGCCAGTGCTGCCGTGGTCGCGAGCCGCGACCACATGCGCCGCCTTTGGAGGGTCGTGCCCTCCGCGTGGCTCGCAACGCGCAGCTTCATTCAGCAGACGGCGCGCGCCGGTGGATTCGACCGCGCGTGGCGCCGATCACCAGCCATCGCATGGAGGTGCTGCTCAGCTTCCTTAGCCTCGCGATCGGCTTGCCGCTGCGCGTCATGCACCTCTTTGGATGCAACCCATAGCCGTTATGGCGCGCGGCGCTACCTGGTTACCGCCGCGCGCGTCTGCCCAGCCGGTTGGCCTGCCGCTTTCACTTGCTCCTCGACCCACGGGTAGGTTTGGGCGATGCCGTCGCGAAGCGAGAAACGCGCGTTCCACCCTGTCGAATAGATCTTTGCGTTGCTGAAATTTCTTGAACGAACCCCCACTGGACCTTCCACCCACCTCACGTTCACCCGCTTGCCAGCAACATCAGCAACCGTTTCGACCAGCTCCCTCACCGACACGTATTCGGGGCACCCGATGTTCGTCGGGCCCTCAAGATCTGACAGAGTGAGTCTCCGAATGCCATCTACCATGTCGTCGACGTATGTGTATGACCGGATAGCAGTCCCGTCTCCCCACACTTCGATGGTACCACCCACGGGCGCTTCGGCGACCTTGCGACAGATGGCCGCGGGCGCTTTTTCCCGTCCACCAGTCCACGTGCCTTCGGGTCCGTAGCAATTCTGAAAGCGCGCAATCCGGATCGCCATGCGGTAGCGTCGACCGTACGCCATGGCCATGCGCTCCGCGTACAACTTTTCCCAGCCGTACTCATTGTCGGGCATTGCGGGATACGATTGTTCCTCGGTGAGCTCTGGTTCTCCGGGCACCATATCTCGATAGATGCACACCGACGATGAAAAGAAGTACCGCTTTGCGGCAAGCGAAGCAGCAGCGTCAATCATGTTGCTGTTGACTAGCGCGCTGTTTCGCATGATCTCGCATTCGGCGGAGTGGATGAATCCCATGCCCCCCATGTCCGCAGCAAGTTGATAAACTTCATCGAAGTCGCACCGGTCGGCCACGCTAGTAATCAAGGCCCGGCGGGCGTCGGCTGCCTTCCGCAGATCTAACACGAGGAACTCTTGCGCAGCCGAGGGAGCGAATTCTGGCTCTTTGATGTCCACGCCTCGGACCCAGTAGCCCTCGCTAACCAGGCGCTTGACCAGGTGACTACCGATGAACCCGCCCGCTCCGCAAACCACTGCTCGCTTCATGAATGTCCTCTCGCACAGGATAGGAGCGATGTCCCCCGGGATGTTGGCGTGCTCCGGGACAACGGTCTTGAACCCGAGGACGCCTTGGGATCGCGAAAGATCGTTTTCGAATCGAGGTGCGTCAAGCAACTGCGCTGGACCAAAGCGCTTGGGTCTTGTACTAGCACTTTATGCCGCCTCAGAGTCAGCCGGGATCTTCGTGGAGGCACACGGTGCGCCTAACAGCGACGGTATGGGATACTCAACCAATTCGTAGTCGCAGGCGCGTCGGCAATCATGCGTGCGTCGCGTTTTCCTCACGACAGGCCAGCTCAGCCAGCTTTAGCGACTGAGCTGCTTGGTGCTGGTCCTTCTCCCCCATCTAGGCAACCACCTCGCGGCCCTCTATCTTCTCGTGTTAGCCCCCACGCTCGTCCTTCGCCCTTGAGGAGTTTCGAGCAGGCTGTGGATCCCATACAGACGGATAGCGTTTCTGCCGCCGAGTCGCTCCGGGTGTTCAGGTCCGGGGCGCCGGACGCTGTTGTGCGCGCGCCGCACGACACGCCGCGCCAGGTCCAACATGACCGGCTCTCTCTCCAGCGCCGCGCCCCGTCCACGCTGCGCCGCCACCTCGCCCGCGCCGTGGGGCGCTTCGCCGTCCTCCTCACCGCGGACCTCGCCGCCTTCGCGATCCTGCGCGAGCTGTACCGGTCCGTCGGGGAAGAGGCATTGCTCGGCGACTGGCTCAGCAACACGGTGCAGCAACTCCTTCCGGCCGGTTACCTGGACGGCTGGCAATACGCCCTCGCCCTCGTCCTCGGTCTGATCGTCACCGGCAACTACGGCGCCGGCGACCGGCGACGCGACGCTGCGCGCCTTTTCTGGGGCTGCGCGCTCGCCACTGCGCTTCCACTCTGGGCGCCGCTCTGGCACCGGGGACTCGGCCTCGTCGCCGCGCAGTACTCGGTCACAACCGCCGTGGTCTGGCTCGGCATCGTCGCGATTCGGTTCGGCATCGACGCTGTGGACGCCCGCATCGTCAACCGGACGCCTGCGTCCGCGCGCACCCTCTTGATCGGTGCCGCGCGGGAATGCGCCAACCTCGCGAGCCGCCCCGCGTTCGCACCGCGCGGCGATCACCTGGTGTTGGGAGTCGTCGATACGGCCGCGACGCCCAATCCGCGCGCGCTCGGCGGGCTGAGCGACCTGCCGATGCTCATCCAGAAACACGGCATCGAGACCGTGGTTATCTGCGGGCACTTGAGTGATGTGGAGTTGCACGATGTCGTAGAACAGTCCATCACGGCGGGCTGTCACGTGTTCTCGGTGCCGCGGACGTTCGAAGTCGCGGGCGTGCAACCGAGCGTTGTGTGGAAGCGCGCCCAGCCCCTTGTCGAGCTGACGGCCCAGACGCTGAAGGCCCAACAGTTCGCGATCAAGCGGGTTGCGGATGTAGTCGGCGCGACACTAGGCGTCCTGCTGCTCGCGCCGTTCCTCCTCGCGGTTGCCGCGGTGATCAAGCTCGACTCGCGCGGGCCGGTATTGTTCCGGCAGCGGCGCACCGGCATCGGCGGCCGCCCGTTCCTCATCCTGAAGTTTCGAACAATGGCCGACGGCGCCGACGCATTGAAGCCGGCACTCACGCACCTGAGCGCGTCGCACGACCCTCGCATTTTCAAGATGCCCAACGACCCCCGCGTCTCCCGCGTGGGCCGCTGGTTGCGACGCTGGGCCGTGGACGAGCTGCCGCAGCTGTGGAACGTCCTGATCGGAGAAATGTCGCTCGTCGGTCCGCGGCCCTTCGTCGAGACCGGCTTCGAGGCGTACCAGAGCCACCACTTCAGCCGACTCGGCGCTAAGCCCGGGATCACCGGCCTGTGGCAGGTCCGGCGCAGCAGTGACACTTTGGACTTCGAGGAAGTCATCACACTCGATGCCCAGTACATCCGCGAGTGGTCGCTGCTGCTCGACGCGAAGATCCTGTTGCTCACCCTGCCGGCCGTGATCCGCGGCCGCGGGGCTGCGTGAGGATCGGCGTCGACGCGCGCGCGGGCTAAAGCTGCAGCCTCAGGGCGTTGGTGCGCAGGCTGCGGCCTACGCCGCCGGCCAGGCGTTCAGCTTCCCGCTGAACCTGCTGTTTGATCTCCTCATCGCTCGCGCGCTCGGACCCGCGATGCGCGGTGAGTGGTTCCTCATAATCGCCGCGGTCACATTTCTGGCGAACCTGCTGTCGCTCAGCATCCCTGCATACGCGGTGTACCGGCTGGGGAAGGAGCCGGCGTCGGCCGGGACCCTGAACGGTGCAGTGCTGAGGTACGCCGGTATCGTCGCTGCGGTCGGCGCTGTGACGCCGCTGCTCCTGTTACGCGTCGGCGTGCCTTTTCAGAGCGCCGGCCTGGCGCCCCAAGTGTACAGCATGGCCGGTGTGCTCGTGGCGGCGGAGCTCTACATCATTTGTAGCGCCGGCTTACTCACGGGCCTGGGTCGGATCCACGTGCTCAGTCGGGTCAATGTGGCGACCGCCGCGATTACCTTGGTCGTCGGTGCCGGCCCCCTGGTGCTGTTCAAGCTTTCCGCTGTTGGAGCGTTGGCGAGCTATCTCGTTGCTCGAGCCGCAGCGGCCGCTGTCATGGCCCGCGCCGTCGGGGCTCCCGCGTACGAGCGAAGGCAGGGCTCGGCCCCACTGATTCGCGACATGATACGGTTTGCCGCTGCCGGCCAGCTGGGCAACATCGCAGTCCTCACCTACCAACGCGTCAATCTGTTCCTCGTCGGTGCCTTCGCAGGCTCTCAGGCGACTGGCTATTACTCTGTTGCCGAGAGTCTGTCCACGCGACTGGCAGTGTTAGTGGGGCCGTTGCAGGCCGCATTTGCGTCACGGATCAGCGGGGGCAATCAGGCAACGGCCGCGCGCTGGACGGCGCAGCTCGTCCGCATCGCCGCGGTGCTGCTCGTGTGCGTCGGCGCGCCGCTGGTCGCGCTGGCCG
>Ga0137382_10001449_pt1 | contig 10495 bp, 5 predicted proteins | sample SagtaG_15_FD_104816 | JGI IMG/M metagenome (GOLD analysis project Ga0137382, IMG submission 104816) | Vadose zone soil microbial communities from Sagehorn Ranch, Mendocino, California, USA - Sage2_R_20_16 metaG | ecosystem: Environmental > Terrestrial > Soil > Vadose zone | place: USA... | reverse complement strand
TCAATCTGGGCAATCTAAATGTCCATTTCATGATTCCGATTCGCCATAAGCTTGGGCGCGGAACCGATTTTGACTACAACCTGACATATGACTCGTCGGTCTGGTATCCAGTAACAAGCAGTGGTCATTCGTCCTGGAATTTAGTCAGTTCCCTCACAATTCCGGGCTGGAACGGCCTTGGGGCCGGTGGCCAATCGTACATTGGTTACTCCACTAGTTCGAGTTCGGGCCAGTGGTTCGACGGAACCCAATACGCCAACTTTACAACATGGAGCACGGGACCTTTCTACTATAGCGATGAAGTCGGGGCGCGACATTATTTCTCTGCCGGATGGGGATATATTCAAAACAATGGGCCAGGGCGTTGCGGTCCTACTACGGGATACCAGCCCAGTTCTGCAACCCAGACTCAGATTGCGAGCGACGGATCGGGCTACACGATAACGCTAACACCAGTGTGCTGTGGAGGCCCAGCTACACCATCAATTTTTGATAAACACGGAACACAGATCACTGCACCAATAATCACAAATGCTAACCCAGGTACCCAGGTAACAGTGGACCGAAACGGCAACAAGACAAGCGTGAGCAATGGCACCTGGACCGATACTCTCGGCGAACCGGCGTTATTCGTTACAGGAGTCGCGCCGAGCAATACGAATCTAAACTACACTGCCCCCTCCGGTGCGACCGCTTCCTACGTTGTGAAATATACAAGCTCTACGGTCCAGACGATGTTCCAGTGTTCGGGAATTTCTGAATACGGACCGTCTACCCAGAATCTAGTTACTGAGATCGATCTGCCTGACATATCGGTTAATCCATCATCCAAGTACACGTTTACATATGAAACCACACCTGGCGACAACCATAGTCCCCACTACGTCACCGCGCGCGTAGCGCAGGTCACGCTGCCCACAGGTGGGACCATTTCGTATAGCTACGCTGGGAGTAATAACGGCATCAGCTGCACCGATGGTAGTGCCATGGGGCTGACTCGCACACTGAGTAATGGCGATCAATGGACGTACACTCGTGCGGCAGGGTCAACGACGATGCTCGATCCTAGCTCAAATAAGGTGACAATAAACTTTGCAATCGGAAGTGTTGTTTACAACTTGATCGCTACTCAGGCCTATTACGAAACACAGCGCCAAGTTTACCAAGGTCCGAGCACGTTACTGGAAACCGTTACTCGTTGCTACAATGGGAACTACGCCAACTGCGCTACCGCTGGCAATGTGCAGATGCCGGTAAGTCAGACAGATACCTACGTCACGTTGCTTAACGGTAAAAGTGCGCTATCAGAAGTAGTCTGGGACTCGTATGGCCTCGCGGTCTCGGAGAAGGAGTACGATTACGGCGTCAATACCGGTAGTGCCCCGACTACACCAATAATACATCTAATAAGTTCAGCTACGCAGCTTTTCGGTGGCTATGACGATGCGTATATATTTATGTCAGTATATGATGGGGCATCTAACTTGCTTTCATCCACAACATTTTCTTACGATCAGACAACTCCGACTGTCATATCTGGTACACCGCAGCACCAGTCGGGCAAGAACGCGGGCAACCTGACGACAGTCACGACCTTGGCGAACGGGGCAACTACGTTATATCGTCAGTTCACTTACTACGATACTGGGATGTTGAAAACCGCTCTGAGCGCGAACACTTCTCAGTCAGCGACGTGTACCGGTAACCCTTCGATATGCACCCAGTACAATTATGGCTCGGGGTCATGCGGAAACTCTTTTGTGACATCGCTGAGCGAACCGATGGGCCTAACGCGGTCAATGACCTACGATAGCAGTTGCTTGGGCGGCGTGGAAACTTCCCTCCAAGACGAGAATGGCAAGATAGTTAACGTCGCCTATAGCGATCCATATTACTGGCGGCCTGCTTCGACCACAGACCCCCTCTCGAATGCCTCCAACTTCGCTTACAGTCCGACAACGGCTGAGACCTATTTGAATTTCAACGGTACGGTTTCCACTTCCGACTTGCTCACTACTCTCGATGCTCTCGGGCGGCCCGGCTTTTCGCAGAGAAGACAAGGGCAAGGGCCGGGATCATTGAATTTCGATTCCGTTCAGACGAGCTACGGTTGGACGACTACCGGCTCGGTGACGGGAGCGTTCACCACACAGACAATCCCTTATCAGGGGACTGCTGGCCAAGTCGCTCCCACCGGAACTCCAGGGACGACCATTCAATACGATGCCTTGGGACGCACGGCCAGTGTTACTGATGGAGCTGGTGGTAAGGTCACCTACTCGTACACAAATAACGACGTGCTGCAAGCGGTGAGCGGGACGCAAACGCTCCAGAAGCAATACGAATACGACGGCCTTGGTCGGCTGACTTCAATCTGTGAGATTTCCTCAACGCTGCCAGGAGTGACAGGTTGTGGACAAGCGACTTCGGCTACAGGTTACTGGACCCGCTACCAATACGATCCTCTGGGAAACATGACCGGCGTATGTCAAAACACGACAGTACCGGTAGGCACAGACTGCGTTAACAGCCCTTCTGCCGGACAGCAAACGCGGAAGTACGCGTACGACATGCTCAGCCGGCTGATCTCGGAGACTAATCCCGAAACGGGAAAAAATGGGACTAGCGGGACTGTGAGCTACAGCTACGATGCTGCCTGCGGCTCCATGGCGGCATCAGCCGGCGATCTCACGAAGCGAGTAGACAACGCGGGTAACATTACCTGCTATGGATATGACGCCTTACACCGCTTGAAGGATGATGGCAATGCCGGTCCAACGTGCCGGCACTTCCGCTACGACTCGCAGACTCCCCCGAGCGGCGTTTCAGTCACGAACACGCTCGGGCGTATGGCTGAAGCTTATACGGACAACTGCTCTGCGTCGAAGATCACAGACGAATGGTTTGGCTACGATGCAGACGGCCAAGTCATCGATTTCTACGAGTCAACGCAGCACTCCGGCGGCTTCTATCATTCGATGGCGACGTACTGGGCGAATGGAGCGGTCAACAGCCTAAGCGCCAAGAATTCGAATTCCTCACTGATCTTTCCGACAATCAACTACGGCGGCACTACCGCGTCGCCATTTCTTGATGGTGAAGGACGATTCAAGAAAGTGAACGCCTCCTCCGGGACAAACCCGGTGACTTCCGTGACGTATACAACGTCTGGGACTGCACAGCCGATTGGATCGTTGACTGGTGTTACGTACGGCTCGTCGGACAACGACAGTTTTACTTATTACACCACTAACGGCAGGCCGAAGACCTATAAGTTCAACATCAATGGCGTGCCCGACACAGGGACCCTCACGTGGAACACGAACGGAACCCTAAAGCAGCTCGTAATCGCCGACAATCTATCCGGCTCGACTGATAGCCAAACCTGCAAATACACCTACGATGACTTGGGGCGGCTGGGCGGCAGGGATTCCAGCGGTTATAGCGTAAATTGCGGAACTGCATGGAGCCAGCTTTTCAGCTACGACCCGTTCGGGAACATTACGAAATCCGGCTCCAGCTCTTTTGCTCCCAACTACATCTTTCCCAATGGCGCCACCACGAATCAGCTTGTTTCTGTTCCGGGCGTTACGATCAACTATGACCTCAACGGAAACATGCTGAACGACAATCTCAGCAACTCCTACACCTGGGACCCCAACTGGGGCAATCCGGCCAGCATCAACAGCACCAACCTGATCTATGATGCTCTAGGGCGGATGGTGGAGCAGCAGAACGGATCGACGTACACGCAGATGCTGTACAGCCAGATGGGCAAGACTGCGATCATGAACGGGCAAACGTTGCAGAAGGCATTCGTCAGCCTGCCGGGGGGCGGGACGGCCATCTACAATGCGTCCGGGCCGACCAATTATCGTCACGCGGACTGGCTGGGCAGTTCCCGAGTGACCTCGACTTCGTCGCGCACGGTTTCATCGGACATGGCCTATGCCCCGTTCGGCGAGCAGTATGCGAAAACTGGTGGCTCGCTCGATCCGTCGTTTACGGGGGAAGACTCCGATACGAACAGCGGTCTGTACGACTTTACCTTCCGCGAGTACAGTCCCTCGCAGGGGCGATGGATGTCACCTGATCCAGCTAGCGTCGGCAACCCAACAAATCCAGCGTCCTGGAACCGTTACGCTTACGTCATGAACAACCCACTGGCGCTTGTGGACGCGCTGGGCCTTGACTGCGTCTATCTGAACGATGAAGGAGACGGGGTACAAGCTATCGATCCAGGTACCTGCGATTCCGGGAGTGGCGGATATTACATACCCGGAGTGGTGGACCCCAGATCGATTAGGATCGACTCGGAGTTTGATGAAATCTCGGGAAACAGCAACTATTATGGCACTCAGCTTTGGACGGCTAGCTATAACGGCGGCTATGAGGGTGATCCACAATCGGCGTGGGCTAGCATCGTGATTAGTAATCCCGCCGCAAACAACTCGGATACTCATCCAGGGCTTGCGGCTTTCTACAACAATCCAGACTGCCCTCACTGTGGAGACACGTTGAGACAGGCGAATACTGTAGGGAAAGCCGCGTTTGTTGCAACGGGCATCATTATAGTTGGCGTCCCGTTGATCGCGGAAGGTGCAGGCGCAATCGCTGCTTGTAACCCAGGGCTTAACCTTAGCAATTATGGCCACGTCACTGTTTATTGCAGGGCATGGATGGCCGGTAATCTAATCGGCATTGGGTATGACCCAAAGAACGGGCTTCATGTGAATGTCGGCAATTCTATTCACATTCCCCTGTGGCCATGGCCATAATATGAAATTCCGGTTCTCCAACTTCTATGTGAGGCTCGGTTCGGCTCCCACCGAAACGAACAACTTCATTTCAATCGAAACCCGCGGGGCAAGTGCCCTAATCCGAGTGGCGGCTTGCGCGGAGGAGTTTTATGTTGGACTTACCTTCTACATGGAAGTAGCGGTGGCGATGGGTGGCGCGACTGATAGTTGTTGGTTCGAACTTCAACGAAAAAGGGAGCGCTTGCCAAACGAGATCGTCAAAGGTGTTGGTATGGTGGGGCACACACAGCACGGCGCACTTTATGGAAACATTGGGTCGGGCGAGATCAGAACATTGATAAACGAGTTTTGGCAAAGTGATAGATTCAGAATGATAGGCACGTCCCAAATCCCGGCCACTACCGCGGTTGAATTGACAACAACACTCGATAAAAATCTGCACTGCACGCCAGACATCCTACCCACAAGTGTGATGTTCGTTCTGGAGCGACAGTATTTCACTGATGAGCCGTTCTTGCTCCTGTTAGTCGACAATCGGATACTGAATTCAACGCGCGAGATGTTCAATCGTGCAGCGGCACGCTTACAACATGCACTTTTAGAAGTGGGACCGGCAGCGTGGCCATTCATGCACTAGCCGCAAACAGCGGGTGGGGGACGTTTAGCAGCAATCTTTTCTCAAACTGGAGTTGGGGTGTCAGGGGATCAAACCAGACATACCGCCAATGCTTAGCAGGAAATTCCGGCAATTACAGCTTGGCTGGTGCAGCTGGCTTGGATAGTGCTGGTGCCAAATTAGCTGCTGGCAACGATGTCGCAAGTTTGCTTTTCGGGGATGCCAGCGAAGGTCAGGCAGGCGTGCTCCTGGCAGAAGGAGGGACGCACTCGGTCAGCGCTGGAATCGGCACAGTGGGAACAATGGGAAGGAGGACCGCATCAGTCTTTCACCTCAATCTTGTTGGGAGAACCGGCCCCGCTCCCGCGATTCTCGCTAAGACCGGGGCAGAAAAGCTGGCGGGTTGGCTGACCGGGGTTGCAGAGCTTAAATTCGCCGGTGACGTGGGCGCGACAGGATCGTTGATGCTCGGATGCCTTGCCCATCCATAGAGGATCCGGGAGACGATGGTTTATGAGCCGATCTGCGAAGGAACAAGTTAAGAGTGGTCTCCGTCTCAGCAGTGGTTTGGCTGTGTTTTTCGTTGCGATGGCTCCGCTAATTGACGGACTGCGCAGGGTCGTGTGGGCAGCTCCGCCGCTCAAGTTGTTGTGGTCGTCGTTTGGGTGGGTGGAACTCATCGTAGCGGCGACGCTCCTGGTTCCCACGGCAAAGATGTGGATGCAGTGGTTTGCGGGGTGCCTGCTGTTCGGGATAGTCAAGGGTGTTTCGATGCTCTTAGCGGGTGGACCAATTCCCCGCTCGGAGTTAGCGGTACCGGTAATTTTCTTTGTGGCGTGCCTTATTCTGATGGGGAGCATTGCCCTAAGAGGCACAACGCTTCTTGATCGGATCGCTTTGGCCTTCTACGGGTTTTGCGGTGCGTGGCCTGCAGACAGAGGTCTGTGTATGCCGAACCCGTCCCTCGCGGGTGGTTGGGCTGTTCTGTTTGCTTCGTGGTGCCTCTATTACTGGAAGCAACACAGCAGTGGGAAAGTTTTGCCGTAATCAAAACAAGTGTAGCCGCAAAACAACTGGTCATTGTTCGGATGTGATGCAAACGCGTGGGGAACATTCTTTAGGACCTTCGGGAACGGCCTGCTCAATGGTGTGCGCGAACCCGGCGAGAGTCTTGGCGGCGGTGATGGCCGGCGCAGAGGCCGGGGTGCCCAGCGCGAGAAGCAGGTGCAAGAAACGTTGCCAGGAGATAACCCAAAGCATTTCTGCATTGTCCCCGACATGCGAATCCTAGACTGGTGTGTTCTGGCGTTTGTCGTTTATGAAGCCATCCTGCTGGCGTCCTCTCAGTATCCAGCAAACGGTGCCAGCGCTTTTGAGGCCGTAGCGGTGGCCGCTCTGACCTATTTTTCCTTGCGCGCTTTAGTCCACACGACGAAGCTTGCGTCCTGGCTGTGCGGACTGGTTGCCATCGCCGGCATTTGGCTGGGCACCTCGGGGATTAGGGAATTTGCGAACGGCATCGAGCCGCTCTCCGCAGTTGGACTGACGAACTTCGTCGCGTTCCGCTCCCGTCTGATTCATCCGATCCTGGGATGGGTGCCGGGTGAAACCTTCACTGTATTTCTTCTATTCCTGCCCTTTGCCTGCGCCGCAGCTGTCTACAACTGGCACCGGCGAAATTATCCCATCGCGACTCTGGCGCTCGTCGCCGCTACCTTTGTGGTCGCAGTTCTTACACTGTCGCTGTCGCGAGCGGTCTTTTGGAGTACGGGCCTATTTTTTCTGATCACCTGCGCCTTACTCGTCGGCTATCGAGCCGTCACCCTAAGAACCGGGTCGCTTGTAATTGCGGGGGCTTTGGGCTCGATGCTTCTCATCATGGCTTGCGAGGCTGCTTTGTATCCCGGCATCTTCACCGCTTACGCCGGCAGGCACACTTCCCAGATTCGGAGCACTCAAGGACGCATTGGCATCTGGGAGCGCTCGCTGGAGATTGTCCGTCAGCATCCGTGGTGTGGAGTGGGATCTTCCAACGCGGCCCTTTTCCTGCTTTCCACCTCCGACCAGGAAGAAACGATCGGCTTTGCGAGCAAAGCCTTCAGCCTTCCAATTCAGGTTCTGGTGGAAAAAGGAGTCATTGGTTGCGGGTTGTATGTCTCATTTCTGATCCTGATCGGGTATGAGTTCCACCGATCCATGCGGTCGCAGCGAGTTACTGGCACGTCCGCGTCATCTCCAACCTGCGCAAAAATCCGGGGTAGCGCAAAGAGAAACCAGAAAGAGCTCAGCCGTCATAATGAAGTCGCGCACAAAGCGATGAAGTGCTGTTACGCCGCAGGGCTATTGGCGGTGCTTTTTCGGGAAATTACGTATTCTTCCTTGCTCGAACATACTGCGACGCTTACGCTTGCCTATATGCTTGCCGCGCTGGGATGCGGTGAGGTGCGCGCCTCATGAACATGAAGCCAGCGTTTCTGGGCCTTGGAGCGGTAGTGCTTGCCGTGCAGTGGCCTTTTGTGCAACACGAAAGGGCGGATGCAAAGCTGCACGAGTTTTACTTGCAGATGGGTTCGGCACGTTTTGGAGACGCTGGGGAGAGCATCAATCATGCGATACGACTTTGGCCCTCCAATGCTCGCTATTACTCTTGGCGGGGATATTTGGCTAGTCAATCGTTGCCGTCTCAATGCACCCACCGGGGCTCGGTTCTGAACGATGAAGATCGGAGATCCGCGACCGAAGCCTCCGAGGACTATCGGCATTCCCTCAAGCTGAACAAGCGAGACGCGGTTGCGCAACACAATCTCGCGTGGCTTGAACATTTGCTTGGCGATGAAGCCGCTGCTGAAGCAGACTGGCAGGAAGCGACGAATCTAGATCCCGATAATGCGGTGCTCCATCTCAGCTTCGGGATGTACCTGGAAGAAGACGGAAAGGGAGCAGCCGCGCGAGAACAGTACGCAAGGGCGATTGAACAATCGCCTTCGATTCTCGACTCGCAGTTCTTCCTCAGGTACCGGACTCGCTCGTTCCAGACTGCGGATGCCATTGTTGCTGAAATAACCGAGAACCTTACATCGAAGCTGCAGCACGAGAATGATCCGATATTGAAAGCTCGGCTGGGCAAGCTGTGTCTGTACGGCAGAAATCTGAATCGTGCGAAAGAGCTACTGGAAGACGCAGTGCAGCAACTGCCGAACTTGCCGCTGGTGTGGTTCAATTTGGGAGAAGTTCATCGACTGCAAGGTGATTCTTCGGAGGCGACGCTCTGCTATCGCAGAGCTACTACTATCGATTCATCGCTGGCCCAAGCCTATCTAAGACTCGGCGAGCTCGAATTGGAGGCGGGGCATAAGAACAGCGCTTTTCAAGACCTGAACATTGCCGTGCAGAGATGGCAACGTGCCAATCCGATTACAGCGGCACACAATAACCGGTTGTATGGCGGCCCAACGCAGACGATCGACGACCTGTTGCCTACCACACTCGTCTGGTACGTTTCGCCGTGTGAGGCCTCGGCAGCATGGACAGCGCTCTCCCAGCTTTTTCCCGAACGGCAGGAATATGCACGTAGAAGTCGGACCTGTGAGAAATTGCCAAGTCCACACAAATTTCTTGATGTCGATTGAGGCGCGATTTATGAGGATAATGATTCGAATCGGTCACAACCTGGCTGCCACAGTGCTGCTTTTGTGTGCTTCATCGTGCATGGCTGTAGCGCAGGCGCGGACAATTCAGGCAGACTTCACTAAGCCAGATGCCGAGATCGCAGTGACCCAGTGGCGATTGGTGGGGCCCTTTCGGTTTGCGGAGAAAGATCTACAAGTGTCCGACCCCGATAAGCTGCCGGTCGGGCTGAACATCGATTATCTCTCCGGATTGGGGCAAAAGGAAGCTTCTATTGACGCAGCAAGCTTTTCTTCGCTCAAGGCGACGCCGGATTGTGGGTTGACCACTGGCCCGATCTCGGCGAATTCAGACACCAACATCTTGGATCTCGCGACTGGAGGAAGACGCTGCGAGTATGCAGTCGCATACGTAGCGGCTGTAATTGAGAGTCCGCGAGACCAGGATATCGTAATAGCTGCGGGTGCGGACGATAACCTGAAGATGTGGATGAATGGCGAGGAAATATTGGCCGATCCTGTCATCGTGCATCGCTTCATCAAGAAGTTTGGTCACGTCGTAGGGGCTAGGCTGAAGAAGGGCCATAATTTCTTGCTTGTAAAAGTGGGAAATCTGACAGGGGATTGGCGGCTAATCGTAACCTTATTCCCTCATGATCGAGCTGTGGATCTGGCCCAAGAAAATGCGATAGACCCGATCCTTGTTGAGAATGTTGTTCGAGCGCCAGACACGATTCAGTTGCACACTGACCTGCTATCGGCCAGAGAGAGCGCAACGGCGCAGATCAGCGATGTACGCCATCAAGTCCTCGATTCCTGGAAGCTTGGCGGTGCCAGGACAACGACGAAAGACATCAGCGGACTAGGGAAGAACATGGTTTATTTCTGTCGAGTCACGTCGGGCGGGAGAACCATCGAGAGGCCATTTTTCTATGGAGACATCAATGTAGGTTTTGCAAAACTGAGACAGCGGATCGAGAGTGCGAACACTGATGACGATTTTGTAACAATTGCACTCCACGCTCAATCGACTCGGCTGAAACATTTGTTAGAACCAGAAAGCCGATCGAGTGAAGCCTGGGGCCAAAAGGTCGCGGCGTCATTCGCTGAACTAGAGCAAAATCTCAACTCCCTCGCACAGGGAAGCGAAACATTCCGCCATGCCGCTGGTACCCACCTTCGCGGGTACCGGTCCTCCGTTGACAACCAAATCCTGAACTACTGGATTCACGTTCCCGAACAGGCGGAACAAGAAGGCAAGCCGTTACCATTGGTAGTTGTGCTTCCGTGGACGGCATTAGAAAATCTTCCATTTCTCGAAAGTGCTCAGATCGCATCATTCGAGGAGGCAGAGCGCTACCGGATATTGGGCGATGAATATCAGTTAGTGGTTTTACAGGTGTGGGGCAGAGGCAAGAATCTCGGCGGGACTGCTATTTGGAAAACTGATGTGCTCGAAGCTATAGATGCAGCGAGCCGGGACTACGCGATTG
>Ga0137382_10001443_pt1 | contig 10512 bp, 10 predicted proteins | sample SagtaG_15_FD_104816 | JGI IMG/M metagenome (GOLD analysis project Ga0137382, IMG submission 104816) | Vadose zone soil microbial communities from Sagehorn Ranch, Mendocino, California, USA - Sage2_R_20_16 metaG | ecosystem: Environmental > Terrestrial > Soil > Vadose zone | place: USA... | reverse complement strand
TGCGTGCGCGACGGCCGCGTCGGCGGCGACGTCTCGCGCGAAGGCGTGCAGCGCGATTTATTGCCGTTGATCGAAGGCACCACGGTTTCGACCAAGCACGGCGCTGTCAAGACCGACCATATCCTGTTCATCGCCTCGGGCGCGTTTCATATCGCAAAGCCGTCGGATCTCTTGCCGGAACTGCAGGGCCGGCTACCGATCCGGGTCGAGCTGGCGGCGCTCACGCGCGACGATTTGCGCCGCATCCTGACCGAGCCTGAGGCGTCGCTGATCAAGCAATATGTGGCGTTGATGAAGACCGAAGGCGTGACGCTGGATATTACCGACAGTGCCATCGACGCGCTCGCGGATGTGGCGGTCGCCGTTAACTCCACCGTCGAAAACATCGGCGCCCGGCGATTGCAGACGGTGATGGAGCGTGTGCTCGACGAGATTTCGTTTGCCGCGCCCGACCGCCACGGCGAGACCATCCAGATCGATGCTGACTACGTGCAGAAGCACGTCGGCGATCTCGCCAAGAACGCCGATCTGAGCCGGTTTATCCTGTAGTTTTCACGACGATATCGTCGTCCCTGCGTTGCGCCTCACACATTCGCTGTGTGATAGTTTGCACCTGGTTGGCTGCTGTCTCAGGTGCCGAATGAATCTGCGTGTGCGGGAAAACCCCTGGCGCCTGATGCTTGCCGTCAATGCCGCCGTTCCGATGGGGGTTTTTCTCTACAAGATCGCGCGCGAGCCCTACGTCCCGTACATCCATCTTTTGGTCGACTATCATTTCGGTTTTACAAAACGCGCGCTGATCGGCGCCGTGGTATCGCTGTTTTTCGCAAAAGTTCCGGTGTGGCTGGTGTTCGCGCTGTCGGGTGCTGTCTGGCTGATCACATTCGGGCTGTTCGTAAAGCTGTTTCGTCGAACGTTTGGCTTCGACGATGTTCACATGCCGCTGTTCGTGTTCATGGCCGGCTCGCCATTCTTTCTGAAAAATTTCATGCATACGCTCGGACATTTCGACATCTACGGCTGTGCGTTCGCGATCTGCCTGCTGCTGCTGCCGGCGCGCTCGATTGTTTTGGTGCTGCTCGCAGCCCTTGCATCGATGATTCTGATCCTGATCCACCACATCCATCTGCTGATGTATGTGCCGACCATCGCGGTCATCGTGGTGCTGCGTTACTATCTCGTGCACGGCTTTAGCCGGCAAAATGCGATCGCCGGAACCGCCGCGATCGCGTGCATCGGCGTGCTGTTCTTCGCCGCGCAATTCCGGGGATCGCTAGCGGTACCCGAAGCGGAGTTCGTCCAGCATCTGCAAAGCCGCATGGCCGACCCTACCCGGACCAACCTCTTGAGCTTCAGTTATATCTGGTATCAGCCCCTTTCTCGGGAAATTCACGATACCTGGGACCGCATGCCGTCAAACCTGCTCGGCATTCCCGCGTTTGCGCTGCTGATCTGGCTGCATGCCCCGCTGTGGAAATATTTTGTTAGTCTGCTCCGATCGCTGTCGGATGAATTTCATCGCCGCCTCGTCGTTGCCTCGATCGTTATGGTGAGCCTCGCCTATCTCATCATGTTCGTGATCGTGTTCGACTATTCGCGATGGATCTCGAACTGGGCGGTCTGCATGTTCCTGATCCTGCATGCGGTAAAAACCTTGCCCAGCTCAAAGGACGTGCCGCTGATCTCAACGAACGATCCAGGGACCACGCTGTTCGGCTGGATCGTTACCCTGATCCCGCGCGTCGGGATCGTGCGGCCGTTCTAAGCGGCCTACAGTTTCGATCGCCTGATACGCACGTAGAGCGCGCCCTCGCCGCCATGGCCGACATGCGCTTCCTCAAAGCCGACCACCAGCGAACGAAACTCCGGCAAACTCAGCCATTGCGGCACCTGGCGGCGCAGCACCCCGCGCTCGGGATCAGCTCCCGCGCGGCCTTTGCCGGTGATGACAAGCACGAACGTCAGGCCGTCGCTGCGGGCGCGTTGCAAGAAACCGAACAGTTCGCGATGGGCTCGGGTCTGCGTCATGCCGTGCAGGTCGAGCCGGGCATCGATCTCCTTCCGCCCGCGTGAAAGCTGCCCGCGCGCGCGGCGTCCGAGCGGCGCCAGTGGCGGCGTTATCGGCTTAGTTGCCCGCGGAATCTTGTCCGATGGGAGTGGGTTGGGCGGCACTGCCGCTTTCGCTGCGGCGGTCGTTTCAACTTCCGCCGAAGCCGCCTCTGTCTTTACGGAGCGCTTTTTGTGCAGCGGCTTTATCTCTTTCGCAACTCCCTCCCACAACGCGCGTTCTTCCTCGCTCAGCGCGCGTTTGCGGCGTGGGGACGGCGGCAATTCCGGGATCGAGGTGAGCTGACGTTTCATCGGACGCGGCGATAACGGCCGATGTAACGCGCCCGGCGCGCCTCGCGGCTCGTTTTGACGTTGGGCCGCGCTTCCGGCAGCGGCGCCGGATTTGCGGCCGCCGTCCGTGCCGACGGCGCCTGGCCCACGCCCACGGAAGTCGGCGCCGCCGGCGCGGGCTTTTTCGCAGCCTCCGTAGTCCTGGCTGCATCGTTTGCGCCAGCAGCCACCGAGGCCGCCGGTGGCTTCCCGCCATTCTTCTGATCTTTTTGTTGATCCTTCGAAGGACCGGTTTGCGGAAGCAGCTTGGCGATTGTCTCCGATGGCCTTGGATCGGGCAGCGGCATCCTGCGGCCACGCGCCACCGGATCGAGGCTCTTCGGCACCAGCATGACAAAACGCATATTGTGCCGCAGACGGCCGGAGACTCTCCCGGCATCGGCTCCGGCGCCGAAATAGAGGTCTGCGCGCGCCGGTCCCACGATGGCGGAGCCGGTGTCTTGGGCGATCATCAGCCGGTGAAACGGCGTCTTCGATAGCTCTGATTCAATCGGCAACTCGCCCCCGATGAAAAACGGCGTGCCGTAGACATGCAGCGCCTTGTCGACCGCGATCGACCGCCCAGGCGTCAGCGGCACGCCTTGCGCGCCAACAGCCTCATCCTTGTCGGAGAGTTGAACTTCGCGAAAGAACACGTAGGACCGGTTCTGCCGCCGCAATTCCTTGGCGCCGTCGGGGTTTTGATCCATCCACTCCCTGATCTTCTGCATCGACATCTGCTCTTTGGGGATGATGCCGCGATCGATCAGGATGCGGCCGACCGGCGTATAGGGATAGCCATTATGGGCATCGTAATTGATGCGCATGGTCGAGCCATCCTCGAGGCGGACCCGGGCCGAGCCCTGAATTTGCGTGAACAGCAAATCGGTCTGATCCTTGAGCCAGCAGATTTCGAGGCCTCGGCCGGCAATCGCGCCGTCTTCTATTTCGGCCCGATCGTAATAGGGCACGAGCTTGCGGCGACCGATCTTGCGAAACACCTGCCCCTTGTTGGGCAAGCCAACGGCGTCTTGTTTGAAGCCGCGGACGAACAGATTTGAGGGACGGCGATAGACCGGAACGTTGTAGACGTCGGTCTGGGTCCGGGAGCCGTCGAGGACCGGCTCGTAGTAGCCGGTGACGAAGCCATCATCTTCCCCGAGCCGAGAAATTCGCAAGGGCAGAAAATGCTCTTCGAAGAAGGCTCGCGCCTTGGCGCCATCGGAAATATCGAGAGCTTTGGCCGCGCGGCAGGGATCGCGCAGCGAAATGCCCAGGGCCTTGTGGTCGGCGGGCAGGTTTCGCTGCGCCGCTATTGGCCTGCAGCTTACGCGAAACGCCTTGTAGGCCTGCCGGTGGTCGTCCTCGCTCCAGCCCGCGACATCAGCCCATGTGACCGGAACATATTGGCTGCCGCTGACTTCAAGCGGCCAGGCGAGACGCGGATATGGAATGCGACGAGCATCCGGGAGATGCGGACGCGCGCCATGCATGCTGCGCGCTGTATGGGCGGTGCGGGCGGCAATCGCGGCAAACGGCGCCGTCGCCAACGCGACGGCGATCACACAGCACGCGGCGGCGGTTCGCCGCAAGCGACGCGCGTCAGGGAGCGCTTCCCGTGCCAACCAGCTTCCAGTTCGGATCGCGTGAGGCGGTGTCGCGGGCAAATGTCCAAACATCGGTAATATCGGCGACCTTATCCGGATTGCCGTCGACAATAGTGCCGGCCTTGTCGCGGGTGACCGAGATCATCTGCGATACAAAGCGAACGGTCAGCTGCGCGGAGCGATCGCGAGCTTCCGCACCCACGAGCTCGGCCTTGTCGATCGACACGAATCGCGTCTCCGTCTTCTGCTCGTGCTTCTCGCGATCCCGGATCACGGCCTCGAAACTCTCATAGACCTCGGGCGACAACAGATCCTTCAGCGCGCGGCGATCGCCATTGGCAAAGGCCTGCACGATCATCTCGTAAGCACTGCGAGCGCCCGAGAGGAAATGTCGCGGATCGAACGGGGGATCCTGTGCCGCGATGGCGTCGAGCCCCTGAGCCAGGGCCGTGCCAGGTTCGGCCAAACCTTTCCAGCGGTCGCTCGGCGGCGCGACGTCTGCCGTGGGCGCCAGCGGCGCCTGATCGATCACCGCCCCCGGCATCGGAACAACCTTGTTGTCCTGCGCCCCCTGGACCACGTTGCGCGCAGCGCGATCATACGGCGGCCGCTCGTTTCCGGTGCGCTGCCCGAGCACATTACGGAGACGCAGGAAGATGAAGACCGCCAGCGCCAGGAAGATGATAGTGTAAATATCCACGTCGCATTCGCTTTCTGGTTCTCACGTCGGCAACGGGTCCGGCGGCAGAGCGTTCCCTCAGGGAACGGCGGAGTTACATTATGGATGGGTCAGCAACATTTAGGCACGAAACCCGGCCTGGCCAATGGCGCCTCTTTGTCATGTGAAGCCATGTCGGTGGAAACAGGCTCTTGCCCATGCCACCGGCGAATTGTAGCGCGTTTTCGCTGCGAGGGGAAACCCTCATGCTGGCCGGAAATCACGCATATTCAATAATTTAGAGTACGCGCTGCACCCCAATACCCGGTATTTGCCGCGCCGGCCGATCCTTTCAGCCCCGCTTTGGCGGACGAGACGCAATTGTCGTCCTTGTGGAACGAGCCGGGGCTATGATAGCCACTCGCCCCACCAACGCATTTTCCTTAGCTGACGGGCGAATTCAGGCGCAAAACCCGTGCCGTTCGCTCAACCACGTTCCAGGAGAGACTCCATGACCAACGGCAACGGCGCGCCTCAAGAGGCGGCCCCTCCTCCCCAGTTGAACGTGCTGGCGCAATACACCAAAGACCTTTCGTTCGAGAATCCGAACGCTCCCACCTCGCTGGCGCCGCAGCAGCAGCAACCCGCGATCAACATCCAAATCAACGTCAGCGCCAACAATATCGCGGAAAACGAATACGAGGTGACGCTTTCGGTCGAAGGCAAGGCGGAGAATGCCGGCAAGCTGATGTTCAGCTTCGATCTGGCCTATGCCGGCGTATTCCGCATTGTGAACGTGCCAAAGGAAAATCTTCATCCGCTGGTGATGATCGAATGCCCGCGGCTGTTGTTCCCGTTCGCGCGCGAGATCATCGCGACCTCGGTGCGCGATGGCGGGTTCCCGCCACTGATGCTGGACCCGGTCGATTTTGTCGGCCTGTACCGCCAAAACCTCGAGCGGCAGGCCGCCGCACAAGCCGCGCAGGTCAAGCCGAGCTGATCGCAGGCTGGTTCAGCTTTACAATTTCGCGATTTCTGATCGCAAACCGTCCCCACCTTTTGCGGAACGCGCGCTATCCGACGCCCAGAAAATCGTTCCAGATCGGCTTGTCACCCAACGTGGCCACGAAGGCACGATGCGCGAGGCGGTCGTCCTCGGTAACCCGCGGCGTCAGCGGTATCTCGCGCTGCCGCCGCGGCATCTCACCATAACCGTCGATGCGGATATCGCGGGATTCGGTGGCCAGGATCAATTGCGACTGCCGCGCCCCGATCAGGTCGATATAGACTTCGGCCAAAAGCTCGGCATCGAGCAAGGCGCCGTGCTTGGTGCGCCGGGAATTGTCGATCGCGTAGCGCGAGCAGAGATCATCGAGACGGTTCGACACGCCGGGATGCTTGCGCCGCGCCAACAGCAGCGTGTCCACCAGCCGTTCCCGTGCAATCGGCAGCCGTTTGATGCGCTCAAGCTCGGCATTGAGGAAGCCGATATCGAACGACGCGTTGTGGATCACCAGCGGCGCGTCGCCGATGAATTCCAGGAACTCCTCAACCACATCAGCAAACAGCGGTTTGTCGACCAGGAACTCGCGGGAAAGACCGTGCACGGCGTAGGCTTCCGCCGACATTTCGCGCTCTGGATTGAGATGCCGATGAAAGGTCTGGCCGGTTGGCATGCGATTGAAAATCTCGATACAACCGATCTCAACCAGCCGATCGCCGCGCAGCGGGTCGAGGCCGGTGGTTTCGGTATCGAGAACGATTTCGCGCATCAGCTGCACCCGGACATTTTGACGAATCAGGATCGTCGCTGCGGCATCTTAGCAGCCTGATCGAGAATGTCCCGGATTCGCACACGCACGGGGTCGAGGCCGTGCGAAGTATCCACCACGAAATCCGCTCGCTTGCGTTTTTCGGCGTCGGGCAACTGTCGCGCCAGGAGCGCCTCGAGCTTTTCCCCGGTCATGTTGTCGCGCTCCAGGATCCGCTGGCGCTGAATTTCCGGCGTCGTCGTGACCACCACCACCGCATCGACGCGCTTCTCGCCGCCGGTCTCGAACAACAGCGGCACATCCACCACCGCAACGGGCGCGCCGGAACGCTCGGCATCGTGCAGGAATTTTTGACGGGAAGCGCCCAGCATCGGATGAACGATCTGCTCGAGCCGCTTCATCGCGGCCGGGTCATGCACCACTTTTGCCGAAAGCTTGTTCCGATCGACCTTGCCATTCGCGGTGGTACCCGGAAATGCCGCTTCGATCGCAGGCGCCGCCTCGCCTTCGTAAATCTTGTGAACGGCCGCGTCGGCATCGTAAACCGGGACGCCTGCTTCCTCGAACAGCTTGGCCGTCGTTGATTTTCCCATCCCGATCGAGCCGGTCAGCCCAAGGATCATCATTCAGGTCCCGCCATTCGCCGCATCATCAGGATTTGAACTCACACCGCGAGCAGCCGCTCGCTTCGCAAAAATGCGAGCAACGGCAACAGCGGCAGACCGAGAATGGTGAAGTGATCGCCTTCAATCCGTTCAAACAAATGAACCCCCAGCCCTTCAAGCTGGTAGGCGCCAACACTCGATGTAACCGCCGCTCCAGCCTCATTCAGATAGGCCTCGATTTCGGCCTCGCCGAGCCGCCGCATTGTCATTCGCGCTATGACGGCGCTTTCGAACAATATCTTGCCATTGCGCGCGACGGCAACGGCGGAGTGCAGCTCATGGCTGCGGCCGGCAAGCGTGCGTAATTGCTCCGCCGCCTGCGCGCGGCTGCCAGGCTTGGTGAAAAGCTGTGTCCCGAGCGCCAGCGTCTGGTCCGCGCCAACGACAAAGTTGCCGGGCCGGCGCGTCGATACCGAAAGCGCCTTCTCGCGCGCAAGAAGCGCCGCGATGTCGCCGGGCGCCGAAAGGCTTGAGGCTTGCTGCAGGGCGCGCTCGTCGATTTCGGCTGCAACGGCTTCGAACTCGATGCTGGCATTGGCGAGCAGCGCCTGCCGCGCGCGGCTTTGTGACGCCAGTATCAATGGATATTTTCCGCGCCAAAGGCTCATTGCGAAGGCCGCATCATTCCAACAGCCGTTGCCGCTGCCGGTCGGCAAACAGCTTCAGCACCGCGGCGGCCGTTTCCTCGATCGATCGCCGCGTGACGTCGAGCTGCATCCAATTGAACCTTGCGCTCAATCGGCGCGCGAAGGCGACTTCATCGGCGACGGCCTGGCGATCGATATAGTCATCATTGCCGGGACCGGCGCCCATGCTCAACAGCCGGTTCTGCCGGACCTGGATCAGACGCTCCGGCGTCGCATGCAGGCTGACCACCAGCGGCTTTTTCAGCGTCTCCAGCTGATGCGGGATCGCGATGCCCGGCACCAGCGGAACATTCGCGGTGCGGATGCCGCGGTTGGCAAGATAGATCGAGGTCGGGGTTTTCGACGTGCGCGACACGCCGACCAGAACCACGTCGGCCTCTTCCAGCCCTTCGACGTGCTGGCCGTCGTCGTGCATCATCGTATAATTCAGCGCGTCGATACGCTTGAAGTATTCCGCATTCAACGTGTGCTGCGCACCGACGCGGCCGGTAGTCGGCGCGCCGAGATAGGCCTGAAACAGCTGCATCACCGGACCGATGATCGAAAGACTGGGTATGTTGATCTGCTGGCATTTGGCTTCCAGCCGGCCGACCAGATCCTTCTCAAGCAAGGTAAAAAGCACGATGCCGGGTGCTTCCTCGATTTCATCCAGCACGCGATCGAGCTGTTTCTGGCTGCGCACCAGCGGATAGACATGTTCGACCGCGGTCACATTGGCATATTGCGCGGCTACCGCGCGCGCCACCGTGATCAAGGTTTCACCGGTCGAATCGGACACCAGGTGAAGGTGAAAATAGTTGCCGGTCGTGGGCACGTGACCCCTGTGTATCCTGTGAATCGTTGTGGAGCTTACCTGAGAGAATCCCGCGCGGGTCGACCGATCAGGGATAACCCGGCTTTTTCTTCACAGGCCGCTAACGAAGGATAAGTCCATTCAGCTGATCCAAGGATAGTGCGCTTATGTGGATTTGTCTCTTCATAAGCCGACGATGACGGCGCGCAAGTGCTTGAACCGGGCGATATTATTCCGATAGCCGGACGAGGCGCCGGGATTGTTGACGGATGTGAACAAGGCGTGAAATTCGCGCCACAGTTTTGCGCGGGCCCAATTCACCGCTACTTAGACTCAAACCTAAGATTCTAAAATTATTGTTTTAGAAAAGGCTTGCTTGCGGATATGTCTCAATTCCCCCTTGAGATCAGCATTGTCGGCAACGCTGAGATCAGATCAAACGTTTCCGGATTGCGGATGTTAAAAACAACGCCTCCGCAAACCAGCCAGGCATCTTGAATGTACGAATGGATCAAGGCGCTGCATGTGATCGCCGTCATCGCGTGGATGGCGGGCATGCTCTATCTGCCGCGGCTGTTCGTTTATCACTGCGAGGCGGAGGCCGGATCCAAGCAGTCCGAGACGTTCAAGGTGATGGAACGACGGTTGCTGAAAGCGATCATCAACCCGGCGATGATCGTGACCTGGCTGAGCGGACCTTACCTGGCCTGGGCCGGCCACTGGTTTTCAGCGCCGTGGTTCCATGGAAAGCTTCTTTTGGTGGTCGTGCTGTCGGGCGTCCACGGTTTCTTTGCCCGCTGGGTCAAGGATTTCGCTGCCGACCGGAACACCAGGAGCCAGAGATTCTACCGTTTTATCAACGAGGTACCGACTATTCTCATGATCGGAATCGTGATCCTCGTGGTGGTGAAGCCGTTTTGACGGAGGCGACCGTCAACAACTCGAGCGCCGGGCCTGCTTGCGGAAAGTCAGCCGATTTTCTATATTGGTGAAATCCCACCCCACGCAGGCGGATGTGGTTGCGTTCCGGCTTCTCCATTGAACCGGCCGCCACATCAGGTTTGAAGCCTCTCCGGCGCTTTCCTCGCTTAGACCTGCGGACCTTCCTTTTGCTCGCGTCCGCATTTTCTTAAAGCCACCTCGCAATCCTTCCCAAAATTACTCCACAGGACCACCCCAATGCGGGAAATGAAACTTCAAGACCTCAAAGCCCAGACGCCAGCCGAGCTCGTCTCGTTCGCGGAAGAAAAAGGGGTCGAAAATGCCAGCACCATGCGCAAGCAGGAGCTGATGTTCGCAATTCTCAAACAACTCGCGATCCAGGAAACCGACATTATCGGCGAAGGCGTCGTTGAGGTTCTCTCCGACGGATTCGGATTCTTGCGCTCCCCGGACGCCAATTATCTGCCGGGGCCTGATGACATCTATGTATCGCCCTCGCAGATCCGCCGCTTCGGGCTTCGCACCGGCGATACCATCGAAGGCCACATCCGCAGCCCCAAGGAAGGCGAACGCTATTTTGCGCTGCTGAAAGTCAATACGCTCAATTTCGAGGATCCGGAAAAGTCGAAGCACAAGGTCAATTTCGACAATTTGACTCCGCTGTTTCCCGACCAACGCTTCCGGCTTGAGCTCGAAGACCCCACCAGAAAGGACCTTTCTGCAAGGGTTATCGACATCGTTGCCCCGATCGGCAAAGGCCAGCGCGCGCTGATCGTGGCGCCGCCGCGCACCGGGAAGACCGTGCTGATGCAGAACATCGCCCACTCGATCACGGCCAATCATCCGGAGTGCTATCTGATCGTGCTCCTGATCGACGAGCGCCCGGAAGAAGTCACGGACATGCAGCGCTCGGTAAAGGGCGAAGTGGTCTCGTCGACCTTCGATGAACCCGCGGTGCGCCATGTCCAGGTAGCCGAGATGGTCATCGAAAAGGCAAAACGCCTGGTCGAACACAAGCGCGACGTGGTGATTCTGCTCGACTCCATCAC
>Ga0137382_10001440_pt1 | contig 10515 bp, 13 predicted proteins | sample SagtaG_15_FD_104816 | JGI IMG/M metagenome (GOLD analysis project Ga0137382, IMG submission 104816) | Vadose zone soil microbial communities from Sagehorn Ranch, Mendocino, California, USA - Sage2_R_20_16 metaG | ecosystem: Environmental > Terrestrial > Soil > Vadose zone | place: USA... | reverse complement strand
TCTGTCGCCCGCCGGGGTTTTGCGCAGCGCCCAGCAAAACGATGAGATCGCGCTCGATCCGGATGAGCCGCCACAGCGTCTACGCTGTAACATCCAACAATTTCAATTCAGCGCTCACGCCTCGCGTGAATCGCTGGTCAATTACGCGAAAAGGCTTTCACCAAAAAAAATCGTCCTGGTCCATGGTGACCCGACGGCAGTGGCGTGGATGCGCGCGAAAATTGTATCCGAACTGATCAATTGCGAAGTCAATGTTCCGACACCGGGAGTGGAGCTCGAGTTGTAGCGGCGCTCTATGAGCGCCGATCGTATTTCCTCGCGTGAAATTAGTGCGACGGTCGTAGACCGCCGCTACAGGAAATGAAAATTGCCTCCTGGAATATCAATTCGCTGCGCAAGAGACAGGACCGCCTATTCGCCTGGCTGGAAAACACACAACCAGATGTCGTCTGTTTACAAGAAACGAAATGCAGCGATGAGCAATTTCCCGCCTTAGCCCTCGAAGCCGCCGGTTACCAATCGGCTTATCATGGCGAAAAGTCGTACAATGGTGTGGCACTGCTTTCCAAGGTAAAGCCGCTCGATGTCCGAGCCTCGCTCTGTGATGAAATTGATGATCCACAGGCGCGCGTCATTGCCGCGACTGTCCAGGGCATTCGCATCTTTTCAATCTATGCGCCCAATGGGCAGGCCGTCGGCTCCCCCGCTTACCAATACAAACTCGACTGGTTTAGACGGTTGCACGATTGTTTATCCAAGGAAAAAAATCCTCACTTGCTCGTCTGCGGTGATTTCAATGTCGCGCCCGAGAACGCAGATGTGCATGACCCGATGCTATGGCGCGGTGCCATTATGTGTTCTGAAGGGGAGCGCGCCGCTTTCCAGGAATTATGCAAGCTCGGATTGAGCGACACGCTGCGACTGCATCACAAGGAAGCCGGACTGTTTAGTTGGTGGGATTATCGGATGCTGGCCTTTCCAAAAAACCGCGGCCTGCGAATTGATGCCATCCTGGCCAGTAGCGCGCTGGCAAAAGGGTGCACTGCCGCCGGGATCGATCGCGAAATGCGCAAGGGCAAAGAGCCATCAGATCACGCGCCGGTTTGGGCCGAATTTAATACGGAGTGAGATGTGAGAGGTCAGAAGTGAGAAGTGGCGGCTGTTTGAGTTTTCTCACCAATTCACTTCTCACTTCTCACTGTTCTGATTTGAGTTGGACGTTGGGCGTTGGGCCCATTCGACTTGCGCTCAGGGCAGGCTGTTGAACGTTGGGCGTTAATGGCTAACGAGTCGCATTTACTTGTCCGCAATCCGCCCTCAAAGCCGCTCATGATTTGGGACGGCGAATGTCACTTTTGCGGCTTGTGGATCGAACGATGGAAAGTACTCACTGCCGGCCAAGTCGATTATGTGACATATCAGGAGGCAGCAGGACGATTTCCTGAAATTCCGCCCGACCAATTCCAGCGCTCTGTCGTTTTTATTGAGCCCGACGGCAAGGTGTTTGCCGCTGCTGAAGCCGTTTATCGCTCTTTGGCGTATCGACGGTCGCGGAAATGGTTGACCTGGAGCTATGACCACATTCCGGGGTTCGCAGCGATTTCAGAACTTGCCTACTCTTTCATTGCTCATCATCGCGCGGTGGCTTCTGCCGTCACTCGACTTCTTTGGGGCAAAGACGTGCGGCCGCCGACCTACTTTTGGGCGCGACGCTGGTTTCTTCGGGCGCTGGGTCTTGTTTATCTGGTCGCGTTTATTTCGCTTTGGGTGCAAATCGATGGACTGGTAGGCGAAAATGGAATCTCGCCTGTAAATCAATTTTTGCCGGCGGTGCATCAGGAGATCGGGCAACATGCGTTTGCTATCCTGCCAACGCTTTGCTGGTTCAATGCCAGCAACGCTTTCCTCCACTTTCTGTGCGGAGGCGGTGTTCTCTTTTCCGTCGTGCTTGTCTTCGGAATTGCTCCGGTCGTTTGTCTTATAGCCCTCTTTAGTTTTTACCTGTCGCTCACGATCGCCGGGCAAACATTTCTCAGTTTTAAATGGGACATCTTGCTGCTCGAGGCCGGTTTTCTCGCGATTTTTTTTGCGCCTTGGCAGCTGTGGCCAAAACGAGAATATGATCCGCCCGTTTCACGCACCGCTCTCTTTTTGCTCAAGCTGCTTCTGTTCAAGCTGATGCTGATGTCTGGTGTCGTGAAGTTGACCAGCGGCGATGACTGTTGGTGGAATTTAACTGCGCTCGATTATCACTATTGGTCGCAACCGCTGCCCACCGTTTTTGGTTGGTGGGCCGATCAACACCCTGAATGGTTTAAGAAATTCTCAGTCGCATTCTGTCTGGCGGTCGAAATCGGCGTTCCCTTTTTCCTGTGGGCGCCGCGCCGACCGCGCCTGATCGCATTCGGCCTGTTGGTTTTTCTTCAACTCGCCATCGCCCTCACTGGCAATTACTGTTTTTTCAACCTTCTCACCATTGCCCTTTGTTTGTTGTTAATTGATGACGCGGCGTTGGTAGGGATGGTGCGCTGCGCCGTCCGCGGCGCGCCCGGCGGTCGCGCCCTACCATTATTAAATTACGCCGCCATTGGTGTCGTTATCCTGACCTTTCCGCTGAATGCCTGGCTGGTTTTCAGCGCGTTTAAACCCGAAGTCGAATGGCCGCGTTCGCTTGCCCTCGTCTACGAGCGCATCGAGCCGTTCCGGATTGTGAACGGTTATGGGCTTTTCCGAGTCATGACGAAGGACCGGCGCGAAATAGTCATCGAGGGTAGCTCTGACGGCATTGATTGGAAGCCTTATGAATTCAAATGGAAGCCGGGCGATGTGAAGCGGGCGCCTGGTTGGTGTGCGCCTCACCAGCCGCGGTTGGATTGGCAAATGTGGTTTGCTGCGCTGGGAAGACCGCAACAAAATCCATGGTTTGTTAATTTGGTTATTTGCCTGCTGGAAGGCAAAGGCGACGTTATCGACTTGTTAGAGGGGAATCCATTTCCGACTGCGCCGCCCCATTACATTCGAGCTGGCTTCTATCGCTATCGTTTCACCACCGCGGATGAACGCAAGCGCTCTGGTGCATGGTGGAAACGCGAGGAGCTTGGCGAGTACCTGCCAGAAATATCGCTCGATCAAATCCGTCGGTGATTATGCGAGCACGCCCATCTCGGGGCGTGGGTTTCGGCATCTCGCCGAAACGAACTTTGCTCCCGGGAAGTCTGCGAAAGCGGGACGCTCCCGCCAACGCCCGGGACGGACGCGCCCCCTGGATTTCTCGCGTCGCGGCTACAGCAAAAGTTGAGAGAGATATGGTCTGCGCGTATGTTCAGTTGTGCCAAAGGAAGAGCAAATCGTGACCGAAGGGACGGTAACCCAGGTGTTGCCAGGTACGATGTTTCGTGTGGACCTTCCAGGCCAGCGCAACGTGCTCGCTCATATTTCCGGTAAGATGCGCAAACATTTCATCCGAATCGTGCCGGGCGATAAAGTTGCGGTGGAGCTTTCTCCTTACGATTTGACCAAGGCACGAATCATTTTCCGCGAGCAATAGCAAGCGCATAGGGACGATTCACGATTCTCGATTCTCGATTCTCGAATCGCCGGTATCAAGTTGGCCAAGCGCAGCGGGCGCGCGAATTTCGTTTCCATCCTAGAGAGTTTTTCGTCTGCCGCGTTTGCCCAAAGTGCAAATCGCGCAGATATTTGCGGCGACAAACTAACAGGAGATTACCAATGGCTGAAGAAAACAAACCGCAGCAACGACCGTCTGGAATGACAGATGCGCAGAACAAGCTGGAGAGCAGTAGAACACATGCGCGCAAGGCCGCTGAAGACCTGAAATCGGCGGCGGAGACCGTAGCACACGAGTATCGCGGCAAGGCAGAGCAAGCTTGGGGTGATGCCCGCGACCGAGCCGAAGAAGCTTGGGGCGAAGCCACTGACCGTGCTCGCACCTTTCAACAAGACGCCGAGCAATATGTCCGCGAAAATCCGACTAAAGCCGTTGTCACGGCCCTCGGTATCGGCTTTGTGCTGGGGATGATTTTTCGACGTTAAGTTTCCCCTAGATGGCTGGCGAAACCATCCGCTCCCGCAATCCTGCGGGACACGCGGGGTTGCTTAACAATCTGGTTGCGCTTTTCACCAGCCTGGCTGGTTTTGTTGAGACTCGGATTGCCCTCTTCACCAAAGAGTCGAAGAAGGCGCTCGTGCAGATGCTTGCGCTCGCGGCCTGTCTGCTGGCGGCTTTGCTGTTTTTTGCGTTTGGATACGTCTTTTTGATAGCGGGAGCGGTGGTGAGCGTGGCGCGAGCCGCGCAGATTTCATGGGTTTGGCTCGCACTGATCGTGGCTGGCCTGCATTTTATTCTGGCAATAATTTGCCTGCTAGTCGCCCGCAGCCGGATGCTGAAACACCCGTTTCCTGAACTAGCGGCGGAGCTAAAGAAAGACCGGGAATGGATAAAAAGTCTCGATCGGACAAGTCGACCGACGAATTGAAAGTGGAGATCGTCCGGTCGCGAGAGCGCGTCGAGCGCGATTTGCGTGGCTTGCGCTATGAATTGGATTTTCGAAGAAAAATCAAAAGATCATTTCAGCAGCAGACCGTTGCTTGGATTACGGCCGCAGCTGTTGTCGGCACCCTTCTTGTGCTCCTGCCCGCCCGAAAGAAGAAAATTTATATTGACGCAAGAACGGGCGATAAGCGGAAGAAGCAAATGCTCGAAGCGGGCTTTTTTCTGGGTGCGCTAAAAATCGCGGCGACGTTGCTCAAACCTGTCATTACGACTTTTCTGACGAAGAAAATTAGCGGGTACGTTGGCACTTCGCGATCGGCAAAAAATTAGTGCCCGGGTTAAATCCTTTTCCGAATATTGAGCAAGCGGTGCATTTCGGTTGCGTGAAAATCAGCAGATGAGCCGATTTTAGGTTTACGTGCCGATAAGCGCGCATAATTATGTCGGCACGTCATGATCGCAGAATCCAAGCAAGCCACTCGGGTCTCGCACCCGCCCGAACACGTTGACGATTACCTGGCGATTGGGCAACAGGCCGGCGCTTCCGACATTCATCTTGGCGTCAACGCTCCGCCGGTTTGGCGACTGCATGGAATTCTGCGTCCGATTTGGCCGGATGCGCCTCGTTTAACCGCGGCCCAGACAGCCGCCCTGGCAGAAGGTTTTCTCTCCGATCTGGAGAAGTCGCACTTGGCTGAGCGCGGAGATGCCGATTTTGCCTACGCCAATCAGTTTGGCCGATTTCGGACCAGCGTGGTGCGCCAGCGGCTCGGGATCGATATTGTCTTCCGCATCATCAACACGCAAGTCCGCACCATGGACGAGCTGGGCTTGCCTGAGCATCTCAAGCTGCTGACCCGATATCAGAACGGTTTGATTCTAGTGACGGGCTCGGTTGGCAGCGGCAAATCAACTACGCTGGCCGCACTTATCGAGCAGGTAAACATGGAGCGGCGGGAGCACATCATCACGCTTGAGGATCCGATCGAATATGTATTTGAACCGAAAGGCTGTCACATTACACAGCGTGAAGTTCACACCCACACACGATCCTTCGCGGCGGCCTTGCGTGGCTCTTTGCGCGAAGATCCTGATGTGATCATGGTTGGCGAGATGCGAGATTTGGAAACGATTTCGCTTGCCATTACCGCTTCAGAAACAGGGCATCTTGTCATGGGGACGCTGCACACGGGGAATGCTTCCCGCACACTCGATCGCCTGCTCGACGTTTTCCCGGTGGATCAGCAGGAGCAAATCCGCATCATGGTAAGCGAATCATTGCGCGGAATTATCAGCCAGCAGCTCGTGCCGCGCGATGACGGTGCTGGCCGGGTGCTTGCTCTTGAAACGCTGACCAATACTCCGGCCGTAGCCAATGTCATTCGCGAAGCCAAAACCTACATGCTTCCAGGCATTATTCAGACGGGCAAGAAACAAGGAATGCAGTTGATGGACGATGCCCTGGTGGAGCTCTATAATCGCCGTCTTATCAGTGCGGAAGAGACCTACGCACGTGCCGAGCAAAAACAGCTAGTCCGGCAACATTTGAATATTTAACCGCGGATTGCGCGGATTAAACGGATGAGCACGATGATTCACGAAGAGCTGAGCGGCAAGATCATCGGTGTGGCGATGGACGTTTTGAATGAATTGAAACCGGGTTTGGACGAGAAGCTTTACGAGCGCGCCATGATCATCGAATTGCGCCGGCGCGGGCATGTGGTCGACGCGCAGCGAAACTTTCCCGTTTCTTATCGTGGCGAACCGATTGGTAATTTGATTCCCGACCCGATTGTCGACAACAAAATCATTGTCGACCCTAAAGTAGTCGCAAGCTTTAACGAAGCGCATGTCGCGCAGATGATAGGATATCTCAGCATCAGCCGCCTAGAACTGGCGCTCTTGTTGAATTTTAGAAGTGCGCGGCTCGAGTGGAAGCGCATTATTCAGCAGCAGCAAAGTAGAGTAAGTCTTCCTGATCTCCATGCTTAAGTGTTTAATATCCGCGACATCCGCGTAATCCGCGGTTCCCCTAATGGCTTATTTAGATCGGTTTCTTAGTGTAATCGTAGAGCAAGGTGGATCTGACCTCCACATCGGCGAGGGTCAGCCGCCCAAGATGCGCAAACATGGGGATGTCGCGCCGATCCGATCCGAGCCGGTGACACGAGATGAAGCGGCCTCAATGTTGAGTGAGGTTTGTGGACCTCACAATTGGGAAATCTTCGAAGACCGCGGCGATCTGGATTTTGCTTACGAAATGGACGCCGCCTCTCGTTTTCGTTGTAATTACCTCAAACAAACAAACGGTTACGGTGCGGTCTTCCGTTTAATTCCGACAAAAATCGCGACACTCGAGGAGCTTGGTATCCCTCCTGTTGTGAAGGAGTTCGCACACTTGCGTGGTGGGCTCGTTCTCGTCACCGGCCCGACCGGTTCGGGCAAATCGACGACGCTCGCGGCGCTAATCGGTTATATTAACGAGAACTTTTCCCGTCACATTGTCACGATCGAAGAACCGATTGAATTCGTGCACAACAACAAACGCAGCATCATCACGCAACGGGAAGTGCCGGGCGATGCGAAATCGTTTCCGGTGGCGTTGAAGGCTGCTTTGCGGGAGGACGCCGATATCGTGCTCGTAGGCGAGATGCGCGATCTCGAGACAATTTCACTCGCATTAACTGGCGCCGAGACGGGCCTGCTCGTTTTCGGCACGCTCCATACAAATAACGCGCGCAAGACTGTCGATCGAATGGTGGATGTATTCCCCGCGTCGCGACAACCACAGGTGCGCGCCATGCTGGCCAACTCGCTTCGTGGCGTGCTTGCCCAACTCCTTTTAAAAAGAGCCGACCGCGCCGGCCGAAACGCGGTGAATGAAATTCTCATCGCCAATGCGGCCGTTTCGGCGATCATCCGCGAAGGCGCGACGCAAAAGCTGCAGGATGTAATTGTTTCCGGCAAAGGGCAGGGGATGCAATTCATGGACGACGCGATTTGGGCGCTTTTACAAGGAGGCGTTGTCACGCCGCACGAAGCATTCATGAAAGCGATCGACAAAAATCGGTTTAAAGGATCGCTACCACCCGAGGAGGAGCATTTGGGCGACGCCGCCGGCGCCGTTCCCGACGACGAGCTGCATCCACCAGGCGATTTTATCAAACGACTGCGTGGTCGGTCAGCGCGCCCATTAAAATCCACCCAAACAACTGGCCCGAGGTAACCTGCCGCGCTGCTGGCCCTATGATGTCCGACCTCTGGCTTTGCTCCGCTTCGCCGCGTTGAAACGTTAAATGGTTAAACAGTTACATCGGATTGTGCCTCTCCCACTGGGAGAGGATGAAGGTGAGGGTTTTGGCTTCTGAACTCTGACCTTCTGAAAAAACGTAGCGCGCGCTTGGCCGGGCCGCTAATTTCTGACGTACGACCTCTCGTCCTCATCGCCAATCACCTCTCACCTCTCACCTCTCACCTCTCACGTTCATGCTTCAGGCGGTGGTTGTATCAATATGAAGTTGCCGCATGTAAAGGAAAAGCGGTAGTCCGAGCGAGACGCCCACGACCAGGCTTGCCAGGACTGGCAGCCAAAGGTGTCGCATACCGATGCGTCTCCCCTCGGAGAAAACGAAGACCCACAGCACCAATGAAGAAACGATGGCATCAAGACCGAAGAAGCCACCGATCCGGTTCGCAAACAGCTGATCAAGGAAGAGCGAAAGATCTAAGCCGTGCTCCAGAAACCAGGGAATGAACTGGGAATAAGGCAGGAACGCGCCGACGACGCACAGAGCTAGATAAACATGCCGAAGTCGCATACTAAGAAAGCGGGACGTCTAACGTGAATCGAGTCTTCGGAAGCAGAGCGAGATAGGCCCTAGCACAATAGTGCGAACCATACGGGAGTGAATGAGTCAATGGAACCGACGGGAATCGAGCGACATAAATTGCAAAGCCGAAAGGTTGCCGCGTTCCCTCGCAATTGGATTCATGCGTGAGGCGGATTAGAGCAACTGCGTTGCGTTAGGCGGCATCTTGAAGGATGGCCTCCGCCACAGGCGTTAATTGATCAATGATCTTTTGCGAATCAGCGTCAATCCGAAGCCAGATGTAATCTGAATCACTGCCTTGCTTCTGGTGCGGCAGAATGTTCGGAAGCAGGGCTTCCTGGCGGATGATCGGACGGCCTTCGATTACAGTCTTATACCTGCGCCAGGTTACTTTTTGGCCTTTGATGGTAAATGTGGATTCCAGTGCCTCCGGCACAGCAGCGGACTCAAGTGAGTTTGCTGCCTGGAAAATAATGTAAATGCAGTTGAAGTGGCCTTCGGACATGCCGCCATCAACCCGATACTTACCCTTGGCAAACTGGGAAACCTCAAATTGCTGTTCCGGCAGCGTGAGCGGATTGCTGCAGTCATAAGGCTTCCACTGAATGAGAGATCGTTTCTTTGAGTCCGCATTGGCAGTTGCCAGTGCAAGCATGACCGTAACGAGGTGGAGGAAGAGTTTCATTGCAGGGTTAGCTGGATGGACTGGTTAGGTCTAATGATCATGAAATACCCCGGTGACCTGGCCGGTGGAATCCAAAAACACGTCGACGGAGCAATATCGAGCGGGTTTGCCGTAGCCGATTTCTGTACGGCGGCCTGAACAACGGCGTACCGAGACAGGCGGGCCAAGCAGCCGAACTACTTCGTCGCGTGTCATACCTTGATGAATACGACTCAGCTTTTCTGAGGCCACACAATGGGGAAAGCCATACACAGCGAGAGCACCGAGAAGTGCAGAGCCGAGCACGAACGTCGTCCAAAAGCGCCTCCTGCTCTTTCGCTGCGACACGACGACTCCTACGAGAACCAGAACAAGGACGATGAAAATAGCCACGTTGTGTAAGACCTAACGAGAAGGAGTTTAGCTACCGCTGGCGGCGGCAAGCATAAAATCAAAGGTCAGAGGACAGAAGTCAGAGGTCAGTGTAGTCCCGCGCCAGTGGTGAGCTGCGGCGCTCGCTTAGGCGTTACGGGTTTTGTCATGGATAGTCTTCTCAAAACAGACGCTGCGAGGATCACCGATGTGATGACCGTATGCGGCGATAGGATGATAGCCGCTAGACTCGTAAAGGCCAATAGCCTCGGGCTGCTCGAGCCCAGTCTCTAATCGAATCGTCCGGTAGTTAAAACCTGCAGCAAGTTCCTCCAGCACGTGGAGAATGCTTCGTGCAATACCTCTGCGTCGTCCATGAGGGGCGACATACATCCGCTTCACTTCCGCTGTCGCTTCGTCAATTCGACGGAGTGCACCGCAACCGATTGGCTGCCCGCCAAGCCTGGCCACCACGAAGGCGGTCCGCGGTGCGAGTGCCTCGTCAGGGGAAAATGGGCTCGGCGGAGTACCGTAGCGTACGCTCAGCTCCGAGCAGAGATCGTGAATGAGACGGGTCGCAACTTCTCCATCGGGGTCGTCGGTAGTGACTGTGAGAACGGATGGGTCAGATAGAAACGTCATCGTGTTCCTTACCAGAAAGCGTTGTGACGCCTAACGAAAGCAAGATCAGCCGCCGCTGGCGAAAGCGAGCTTTCTTTCCGAGAACAGATAACTGATAACCAATCATATATCCGGCCGGCGGTGGGCTGCAGCGATTCGTTAAGCGTTTTGTTCATTGCGCAGTTCCTTGGACATGGCAAAGCGGCGCAGGTAAACGCCTCGACACTCGACGCACTCCTCGGCATCCAGCAGGAAGCCGTGACGGTCGAAGAAAGGCCGAGCTGCCAGGCTGGCATGGGTGGTAACTCGATGCGCGCGGACGGCACGCAATGAGGACTCGACGTGCTGGTAGAGGTTGGTGGCAACACCGCGACGGGCGAACGCGGGATGAGTGAAAAGAAAGTCGAGGTAGCCATCGAGGGTGTAGGAAGCGAAGCCTGCAAGAACGCCAGCAGACTCGGCGACGATGGTGTGAAGATGAGAAAGACGCTGCTGCCAGCGTGCAGCGTCAGGTG
>Ga0137382_10001433_pt1 | contig 10552 bp, 16 predicted proteins | sample SagtaG_15_FD_104816 | JGI IMG/M metagenome (GOLD analysis project Ga0137382, IMG submission 104816) | Vadose zone soil microbial communities from Sagehorn Ranch, Mendocino, California, USA - Sage2_R_20_16 metaG | ecosystem: Environmental > Terrestrial > Soil > Vadose zone | place: USA... | reverse complement strand
TGGCCGGAAGAGAGCGGATCATGTAATCGCGTCGATCAGAGACCATGCCAACTCGGTCAAGCTGATTAACATGCCGGATGGCTTCAAAGACATCTCGGACTTTATCGAGGCTAAGAACAGTGGCGACGAGAAAGGTGCAGTCCCGGCCATACAGGCCCTGTTAGATAAGACACCTCACATCATTGAACCAACTCCCATCTACTCTGTGCTGGAGAGAGAGCAGCAGTATCGAGACTTCGTAAGAGAGCTACCCAAGCGCGGTTTCTCGATGTCTAGGTTCTCGCCAAAGTTTAACAAAATCAGTAGCATGACTCAGCCCGGAGAAGTGATAATGATTGTAGGAGACACGGGAATTGGCAAGACGGCCATCATGCAAACCATAGCCAGATCAGCCAAGCCGCTACCTACGCTCATCTTCGAGCTAGAGCTACCTCTTTCCAAGATGTTTCAGCGGGAGATGCAGATCGAAGGCAACTGCTACGCTCATGATGTCATAGAGGCTTACAAAAAAGATGACTTCACGATTGAAGGTCGCCCATCCTATGAGGCCACGAAGCATATTATGATCTGTCCGCAATCCGGCCTAACAATGGATACCGTGGAGAAATACATCACCAAGTCCGAGTTGAAATTCGGAGCACACCCGGTTTTGGTAATGATCGACTACATGGGGCTTATCCGAAAGGACTACGCTAGGTCTAGGTATGAGGCTATGGCTTATGCCGCAGAGCAGGCCAAGGTAATAGCTAAGAGAACTAGCACGGTTGTAATTATTGGCTCGCAGGTAGGCAGGCCGATGGATAAGAAAGTAATTCAGGATGTCGAGTTACACCATGCCAAGGGCGCAGGCGAGCTAGAGTCATCGTCGAATCTGGTGCTTGGTTGCTCTAGGCCTGACGAACAAACTCTCAGGATGAAAGTCCTTAAGAACAACGATGGCCCCAATGGCGATGTTATTGACTTTGACTTCGATGGAGCCAAGATGCAGATAAGAGAAAGGCAAGAAATTGGAAGAGAAATACATACTACAGGATCGTGATGGTGACTACGTTAAGGACGTGCAAAGCCACCTATCGGAAACAATGCACAGCCACTTCATCTTCACTAAGAACCGAGATGAAGCCAGAAGGTTCACCTATGCCGATCTGTGGTCGCCCCTAAACGTCCACGGTATAGGAACTGAATGGACTAGCGGATTCTCTGGAGGGAATGCGATCAAGGTATGAGACAAGTAACATGGAGATGTGATTGGTGTGAAGAGGGGGTTTCGAATAGTGAAGAAATGCCGTCACACTGGAACACGTTGATGGTTAAAGTATGGGACGGGACGGAGGCAGGTTACCCTGAGGCGTGGATAGGTAAAAAGGTTTTTCATTTCTGTAGTGAGGAACATAAGCAATGTTTTTTTGATGACAATCATTATGAAGAGCACAAGTGCCGAAGACAGAGTTAAACGCAACCGGACAATGGATCAGTTCTGTGCTCCATCCCGTGGGATGCTTTACAACCCTGTGAACACCTTCGAGAAGATCGACGCCGTCCTACACCTAGAGAAGAACGATAAGATCACAGGCCTAGCTAAGGTTATCTCTCAGCCGGGGAAGTTCGGAAACAAGCCAACCTTCGAGGTTGAAAAAGAACTGGTTGACTATCTCTATGAGTTAGGTCTGTTAATAGGTAAGGCTTCTGCGATCATCTGTAGGTTCCGCGACAAGTCGTTCTACTGGAGGGTCGAGTCGCCGGACAAACTTACTTTCGAGAACAGCACAAAGAGAGGCAAGAGCCACACAACTTACAAAATTCCAATCAACTACCTGAAGCCGTTATGACGATTCCCAATAGACCAAAATACGCACCAGCTATGTTTATCTGTAGTCTCGATGAAGAGGAACCCAAGTGGATGACACTGCAAGACATCATGTTTCGATTCCCTGATGCCTTGCTCGCCGCAATAAGGATGGCCTTAGATGTTCACAAAGATTACTACAAAGGGAAATTGACATACAAATGAAACCATTCTGGAGAGAGAAACCTCTCGATGAGAAAGAAACAATCCTGCTGGAAAAGGTTTTTGATGCACATCGCCTTGCAGCTTTTCGACAAAATGCTTCCTCGGAAGTAATCAAGTTAGCCTTCCAGACCAACGACGAAGACCTAACCAAGGCCGTAGCCGCCGGGCTATGCACGTTAGGTGGCATACACGCGCCGATTGTCCAGACCCAAGGACTCCTGAGTGACCTACAGTTCATGGGGGCTGCAGGGATTATGGGGATGTGGGATGGCAACTCGAAGATTCCGGGATGGGGTAATCACTTCTGTAAGGGCAAGCCCGATCCTATAGTGGACAACGTTATGCTTTACCTAGCTATAGGCTGGCCTGAGTTATCCTCTCATATTCAGGATGTTACCGCGATATTGCACGGAGAGGGCAAAAAAATATACCCTAACATGGCTTGCGCTACTGCGGCCACGGGACTTATTATAGGAATGCCACCTACCCTAACACCTATCTTGTTATTGCAAGGCCGGACGATGGCGTGGGCGGAGATTATCTATGACGCCTCGCGAACGACACCTACTAAAAAGCTACGGCCTATCCCTAGATGAATACAATCAGATTAGCCAAAATCAGAAAGGCGTTTGTGCCGTATGTGGAGCATCGCCCAAAACCCGCTCGCTTCACGTCGATCACGAACACGTTAAGGGATACAAGAACATGCCCGCCGAGCAGAAGAAACTTTTCATTCGTGGACTTTTGTGTTTCACTTGTAACTGGATTTTTCTCGCGCGTGGTATCTCTATTGAAAAGGCTAGGTCGATGGTATCTTACTTAGAGGCCTATGGAAAACGAAAACTTGAACGACGACATTTGGCTCAAGCCAATAGCAACACTCTTGCAGGAAGCAGGGACAGAAAATGACATCAGAAACATCCTTAACTACTCAAACCGAATCGGCTGTTCCGGAAAATCCCGTCGAAGATACGCCAGACTCGCTCGCGCCCGTAGAGAGCAAATACGATCCCAACAAGTTTAGCGAAGAGCAACGAGAAGAAAGACGCAACAAAGTATGGGAGATGCGGATCATCGACCGCCTACCCATGCGCGAGATCGCCAAGCGCCTAGACGTATCTGTGTTCACAGTCCATGCCGATGTTAAGGCAATCGAGACTCAGCGGGTAAAGACACTCAAGGAAAAGGACATGGCCTTCGTCGCCCGGCAGGACGAAATCTACGAGGCCCTGATTACCAAGTGGCTGCCAGTAGCCCTTAACCCTGACGCCCACCAGATTCTTGCCCCTGACGGGGAGACAATTATTTGGAGCGACGATCCCGCGCTTAAAGCCACTGACAGGATCGCAAGGGTTTTAGCAGAGCAAGCGAAGCTTCATGGCTTTGGTGGCGGCGGTAAGGATGTAAGCGCCAAAGAGGTAGGTAAAGAAATTGGCATCCATGTTATGGAGGCGATGACTAAGCTGGCACATGGCCAACTTAAACAACCAGTCATCGAAGGGGAATTAGTAACCAAGCAAATTGAAGATGCCAAGCCAGATTCTTGATACCGAGGCCAGAAGAAAAGTAACAGCAGCTAGAGACCGAGCCACAAAGCGGTTGGTCGCCCGTGGCTGGAAGTTTGATGGACTCTGGTGGATCAGTCCTTACAGTAACAAGCTGCGCTATCGCAAGCGCGAGGCTCTTCATGTCGAAGAGTTGAGAGAGTGGGCAGAGGGTGACTCCGCCTACCTCAACGACAAAGATCATTCCATGTGGGTCAAGAAAGAGATCGACGATAACGCGCTGATCTCAATGGAAGAGTTGTCGGAGAGATGTAAAACCAGAGACGAAATTAAGCGCCGGGCCTTGGACGGATGTTATGACAGATGAACCAACTACATGACCACCTACTCGTAGCTAGGGGCCTAGCCGAGCGAGGTAAATGGGTCGATGCCCAAAACTTCCTGCTTCAATGCCAAGGCTCAGACGTTAGAATCAAAGACCCGGTAGAGGCACAGGTAGGGATGATGACGCTCTACCACTCACTAATCAACGCCGGAGACTGGACTGGGGCCGCGCTGCTTCGTTGGGGCAAGACGTTATTCAACCCGGACGCTAGGTCTGTGGGGCTAATCTGGAAGCACCTTACTAACCCCACCGAGAATAAAATCCTAATCATGGGATGCGGGTCATCTGGCAAAACCTATAGCACGTCGGCTTGGATTAACATGAACTGGGATCGAGACCCGCAGTTTACCGCTGGCAAAATTATCTCCACCACGTTCGGCCACAACAAGTCCGGCATTATGTCTCGTATCGGGACATTCCATACTAATTCATTATTCAAGTTCCCCGGCGATCCAATAGCGGGAGGACTCCAATATCCCGGCGCGGATAAATCTGCAAGCATTCTGGCTATCGCTATACCGGAAGGTGAATCTGGTGAAGGCCGACTAACTGGATTTCACCCCTACCCAAGGCCTGCACCCCACCCGATATTTGGAGAGCTATCAAGGGTGTTCGCTGTGATTGACGAAGCGGACGTTGTTGCCGAAGGACTGTGGAGTGGTATCGACAACCAGCTAGGAAACGAAGACACGCAGGGATCAGTCAGAGTTATCGCCCTAACCAACCCACGTCTTAAGCATAACTCTTTCGCGCACCGGGCAGAGCCGGAGGGTGGATGGTCGTCACTAGACGAGAACACAGACGAGTGGATCAGCAGAGAAGGGTGGAACGTCATCTCAATCGACGGCGCTAAGAGTGAAAACGTAATTCAGAAGAAAAAGGTTTTCCCCGGTTTGTTGACCTACCAAGGTTACATGAACTACGTCCGGAAAGGAAAACACGATCCAAGTTACTGGACTTACGCACGCGGTAAGTATCCACCGGATTCGGTTGACACCTTCAACGTTTTCTCTTTGAGTATGTTCGATGACTCAATCGGTCGTTTAATGTTCGAGGGCGAGGTAACACCCATAGCTTCACTCGACCCCGCCTTTGCGGAAGGTGGCGACACGGCAGTCCTCACAATCGCTAGGTTCGGGAAAGCTATCGGGTTCACTAACTCGAAACAGGAATACATCCACTACCCTAGGGTTCGCAAGGCAGTCCAGATCGAAGCCCAAATCATTCTACAAAAAGGCAAGACTCAGGACATGGCTGTGGCTGTGATCCAGATTCTGCGATCCTATGGAGTCAGGCCGGAGTGGTTTGTAATGGATAAGACTGGCAACGCACGAGGACTTTACGATAACATCTGCTGGCGCTTCGGTAAGGTAATGGGAGTTGAATGGGGAGCCAAAGCTACTGAGACCAAGATTCTTTTCGAGGACACAGATGTAGCCGCTGAGAGATTCAAAGGCATAGCTGCCGAGATGTGGTTTGCTAACGCCGGGTGGCTGGAGACAGGATACATAAAGTTCTCACCGACGATGGAAGGATTTATAGGTCTCCGCGACGAGTGCACACAAAGACGCTGGAAGTTCAACACAACGTTCCAACAACTCGAAGACAAGTCAACGTTCAAGGCGGCTAACCAAGGCAAGTCATGTGACAAAGCCGACTCATACGTCATGGTCGTTCACCCGATACGGATGCACTCACATGGGTTGCCTACTTTTGTGAACGAGAAAATGCAGTCGCCTCAGATGAGGGCGCTATGGGAGAGAGAAGACTCGCTGGTTGACAAGCCACTCGAATACGTCCCTGACGAAAAGATTTTCGTGTAAGAAAAAGAGGGTAGTTTTTCTTACAAAATGGTTGCAGGGGCAGGATTTGAACCTGCGGTGGACGGCTTATGAGACCGCCGACTTAACCAGACTTGTCCACCCTGCAATTATTCAAAGAGAATGTCTTCCGGATCATCCGGATCGGGAACCTCAATGTAGTTCGGCAAACGCTTAATGCAATACAAATCGTCGCGTCCGGGAGTTGGGTTCCACTCTTCGCCCAATACCGCCGGGGAATGCAAGAACGCGTTCCACTGTCCGGCGCTCCAGAGTGAGAAAAGCCGGAGTCGTTTCAGGTTAGTGTGATTGCGAGCTTTCATCGCTCGCGCCAGCCCATGCCGGATATCTGTGGTGTCTGTAGGATTGGCGTAATACTTAGGATGAATCCAAGTGATCTCAGGAGATACAACCATAGGCTTAGAGGCCGTAACAAAGTCTGCTGCCGTGATGTTGTAGGTCTCCGCGAAAGACACCTGCATACCAACGTCCATCTGTTCCACTAGCTCTAGGAAATCGTCACGCTCCAGCCAGTCATGCTCGATGAGCCTGAACTGTTCCTGAGGCATGTGAGCGAACAACTGTTCGATGTTTCGCAGGATGGGTGATCCGCCTTGCTCAATACGAGTGGCATTGATATGGAAATTAAGCTTTAGGTTTCGCTTGTCGCAATACTCAATAGCAGCTACCGCTTGATTGAGGTGATTCTTGAGTGGCCGGATGGCTCCGAACAATCCAATGTTCACCGTGTCTCTAGCAAAAGGAGGATCGTTTTCCCTACGAAGTTCTGGCGGGTAGTAGTTAGGCAACAAAACACAGTTAGCGTTGACAGCCCCTTGGTTCAGGTCGGGTCTCATGATCTGAATTATCTGAGCCATGTGGTGGTTCGTGCGAAGGTCGTTGTTAGAAAGGACTACGTTAGGAATGTCGATGTAGTCGAGCGACCATTGCATCACCACACCTTCGAGAGATAGGAATGGGATCGAGGAGTGATTGCGAACCACCCATAGCACACTCGGATGGAGAGGGATCAACTCACGAAGCTTGGCCGGGGTTACCCAGTAGGCTTCAATGATGACAATGTCGGGACGGTTGTCATGAACATACCTGTCGATGTAGTTACTGTTAGGAAGCTGAGCTAGGTCTGTATCAAGGCCTAGTCGGTCTCGAAGCATCTCCTGAGCCATCTTGGCGGAGTTATAGAGGCCGGAGTTTAGGAAGTATCCATAGCCATACGACTCCTCTCCGGTGAAGTAGTTGTCTCGCTCTCGAAGCAGGAACGCGACTTTCAAATTGCGGGGAGTTACGATAGCAGAAGAGACAATGGCCATACTTGATCCTACTCCCGGCGTGAACCTAGAGTCAATGAGAGTAAGAAACTATTTGATGACCTAAAGCTTAGCGGGCTATAGTTTCGAATGAAATTATCAAGACCACAAATAGATGCTCGCCGGGCAGGGGGCCGGGCTACGGGTTGGGAAGAAAGAAAAAGAGCGTTGGAGCTATACAACTTGAACCCGCATTTCTGCAAATACTGTAGAAAACCAATTGAAGTTGGCAACCAGCGGGTAGCCGATGTTATCAAGAAGCAGTTCTGTAACTCCAGCCACGCGGCCACATATAACAACTTAAACAGACAACAGGTTGACAGCCCCCCCGTTAGCACCGCAGTCTGATAAGTAGCCTCACAACCGAGGCAACAAAACAAACTATGGACTTATCAACAAGTAGATACGGAAGACTGAAATACACGATTAAGTTGGCAGACATTGTCGCTCTAGGGGCGGTTCTTGCAGGGGATATCCCCTTGGACAACTTACCTCCCGGCTCAGTGATTCACAGTTATAGCATTAAGGCGTCAACGGCTGTAGCTGGCCCGTCAATTGCTACTGCTGTAGCACAGCTAAAAATGGCAGCTAATGCAATCGGCGGAGGCACGGTTAACGTGTTTAATACTACGGGTGCTCCGCTGCTTAACACTGTATTAACAGGATTAAGCATGACGGCAGCCAATGCTCTAGCATTGACATTGACTCTAACTGGTGCAAACGCGAACGTAGCAACGGCAGGTCAAATTGACGTAGTCATCAATTATCACGTTTTAGCTCCCTAAATGACCACGGCATTTGAACAAATTACTACATTTGGCTTAACGTTTCCTGCGGGAACCAAGCCAAAAACCATAAACCAAAAAGTTGTCCTAGAGGCTAAGAATAGACTTGTTACGCAAAACTCTAATCTAGTTCTGGATGAGGGCGATTTTTATATCTACGGAGCAATATCATAAGCTATGTATGAGAATGAGATGACGGGCGCTAACGGCGCACCGAACAAATCGGTTGGAGTTGTGTCTCCTAGTGTTTACACAACCATGAACGCTCAGGTTCAGGCCTTTGGCGTCATGGCGAAGGTAGCTCAGGACTCACTTCCATCCCACCGTAACAGCCACCGATAAAATGGTAGAAGGCAGTATTGTTCCTCCGGGCGCAGGCCCGTCAGGCAAGAGCTATGGGCTATACAACCCGGCTGACGGGGTAATTCCCAACAACGCGGATATCGTTCCTACGGGAACGGGGCCTTCCAACGAATCAAGTGGTGGCACACCCGATCCCTATTGGGTTGTCATTGCTTCGTAACTAAATCGGCCTTTGACGGCCACTTACTTAGAGAGCTATTATTTATCATGCACGAACAAGAAACGATTCCACACAAAGACAACCAGTCCTTACCTGATGAGACTGTCGTTCCGCCCGGCCAGTCCGGCGTAGAGCAGACAGATAAACAAGTCGAGACCCCAGTCGAAGACTTTAACAAAGACGGCAAGCCAATCAAACTTCCTGTCGAGAACGCCAAGTTCGACGTGAGGATGTAATGGCTAACTCAGAGCCACAAGAATTGACGGAGGGGCAGAAGAAAATTATCCAGTCGTTTGCCCCTGAAATGAAAGTTATCCCGCCACCTAACCCTTCGATCCGGTATCCGGATGTGGCAGCTATCCCTCCCGGCCAGAAATCCGTGGTGATTCTGCCGAAAGAGAAAGAGGTTGAGACCGATAAGCCACAAGAGCTAGTGATCCGGCATGACGTAGTCCAAGGCGAGCCGACACCTAAATGAACAACGAGATGGCGGTAGTTCCGCCGGGAGGTTACAAGTTTTTCCAGAGGCTACCTAACGGTGGCATGCAGTTGTTCGTCGGCCTCAGCGAGCAAGACCTGATGGCTCAGGTTAAGAGGTTCCGGATGAACAATAACATCGACGTAGGAGACCTACCGACAGAGGTTAGGAAGGGCATCTCCGGGGCCGCGCACACCACAGCCAGCCTGAAAGACGAACGCTCTCTTCGAGAGAGGGTTACCGGATGGAAGTCTAATCGCGCCTTCCTAAAGATGGAGTTTGTCGAACAAGATGAAGCCGAGCGCCGGGCAGCTATCTGCGTGGATTGTCCTTACAACCAAGTGAAGTATGCCGATGACTGCATCGAATGCTTCTCCGGGACAGAGCGAGACCTATACGCCATGAGACAGGGTAGAAGCACCTCTCAAGATTTATGGCTTGGAGCTTGTGAGATTTGCGGCCACGAAAACAAGACCGCCGTGCATCTCAGCGAAAATAATTTGAAGCATGTAGTGAACTACGCCAAGGAGTTAGAAGAGAAAGCACCTAAATGCTGGTGTAATCAGATTGCAAGAGATCAACGCAAGGAGGTATCATAACTCTCCTATGAAGGGTCATGGGAAAGGCTGGATGACTGGTGACTGCGTCAGGTCGAAGCCTTACACTCATATACCAGACGCAGACTGGAATCGTATCTTCAAACATGACATTAAGGACTCAGACCCCGCCGATGAAAACTCTCGAAATAACAAACAACCACATCTATCTGGACGGAGACCTTTACCAGATGGAGACGGCCCTACAAGTGATAGGACACTGGCACGCGCTCAGGATGATTGATAACACTACGTTTCACTCTTGGGTTAACGCCATCTCGAAAGGAAACTAACATGGGAGACATACACAAAGTTTGGGCATCAAGCTTCGCCGATCCGGAAGACGTGCGAAGGTTTAAGCAGTGTAAACAGGAAATGGGTTACTGGAACAAAGGGGTATGGCATCCCGGCTCCAGCGATAGCCACTGTTTCGAAGTCGGAGACAACGGGATCGGGGCATGGAAGGACGATTGTTCGGAAGGCTCAGGGCCATCCTGTGCTTTGCCTCCAGAGGTCATGGAATACTACGGCTTGGAACATCTTTCGCCCCTTATTGTCAACTACCAAGGTAATGAAGTAAGGTTACTGGTGAAGGATCACATGCCAAGCATTAGCTACCTTGAGAAACACGGCAGGAAATTTAGGATAGACCTGAATCCTGATGCGTGTCACGCCCTAGGTATCTCGATACCAGCCGAGGCGCTGGTGACATGGCGTAAAGCATAACTATGGCCACAGACCTTAACGTATCAGAAAAGAAAAACCAGCAGGAAGGGATTTTAATCTCCACGCAGGTTACCGCCGACGTTAAGATCAAGGTTCGCTCAATTATCAATGGCGACCAAGCTTGGAAGATGTTCGAGGAAGTTCAGAAGCAGAACATCGACCGCAACTCAACTGACTCTCTCATCTGGAATAAATACAATGAAGGACAACCATACGACCCAATCGCGTTACGAAACTCAGGGCAAGGAAACCGCTACAATTTCCCCACTGGCTTCATGTCGGCTATTGTTGACAAGGTTACTCCTGTCCCTTGCAAGGTTATTGACTCCGCTAGATATCTTACGTCCGCTTCCCTCAAGAACATCGACTACAACACGAAGCAGATCGACCCGGAG
>Ga0137382_10001429_pt1 | contig 10573 bp, 8 predicted proteins | sample SagtaG_15_FD_104816 | JGI IMG/M metagenome (GOLD analysis project Ga0137382, IMG submission 104816) | Vadose zone soil microbial communities from Sagehorn Ranch, Mendocino, California, USA - Sage2_R_20_16 metaG | ecosystem: Environmental > Terrestrial > Soil > Vadose zone | place: USA... | reverse complement strand
GCGTCGACCGGATGCGTGAGCGGCCCGCGTACCCGCAGCGTCAGACGCTCACCATGGGTTGTAGCGACCAGGGCATCGACCGTCCCGTCGCCGCCGTCGGCAATCGGCACGAGCACGAGGTCGGCATCGGCAGCCGCAGCCAGGACGCCGTCGCGAATCGCCTCAGCGGCCTGGAGCGCCGACAGCGAGCCCTTGAACGCATTGGGCGCCACGACGATGCGCATCAGCTTGCGGCGTTCTGGCCGCGCGCCGCTAATAGACTGGCGTCAGCCAGTGACGGTATTTGCTATTGCGTCCCCGGACGATGTCGAAGTACAGCTTTTGTAGGCGGGTTACCACCGGGCCGATCTGGCCATCGCCGATCGGTCGGCGGTCGACGTCGATCACGGGCGAGATCTGCGCCCCGGTGCCGCAGAGAAAGATCTCGTCAGCGATGTAGAGCTCGGAGCGATCGATCGATCGCTCAACCACCTCGAGATCCAGCTCGCTCCGCAGCAGTTCCATCATGCCGAGCCGGGTGAGCCCCTCCAGGATGTTGTCGGAGGTGGGCGGCGTGAACACCTTGCCATCGCGCAGCAAGAAAATATTCTCAGCGCTGCCCTCGCAGACATGGCCCTCGTGGGTGAGCATGATCGCCTCGTCGAAACCGTTCTCCATGGCTTCAGTCTTGGCAAGCGCCGAGTTCACGTATATGCCAGTGATCTTGGCCCGAGCGGGAGCGGCGTTGTCGTCGATCCGCCGCCAGGTCGACACCATGCAGCGGATGCCGCGCTCGATGTCGACGTAGTTGCCGAAGGGCGTGACGTAGATGGCGAACGAGTCTTTCAGATTGTGGAGGCGAACACCGATCTCTTCCGAGCTCTTGAAGGCCAACGGCCGAATATAGATATCCTGTCGAAAATTGTTCTTCCGGACGAGCTCGATGCTGGTTTTGCAGAGCTCGTCCAGGCTGATCGGGATCTTGAGCTTTAACACCTTCACCGAATGCTGCAGGCGGGCGTAGTGCTCGCGCAGCTTGAGGATGAAGAGCTGCTCGTGCTCCGAGCTCCAGTAGCCGCGGATCCCCTCGAAGACGCCGGTGCCGTAATGCAGGGCATGCGTCATCAGGCCCAGCTGGGCGTCGGCGTAGCGCTTGAACTCGCCATCGAGAAAGACCCAGTACTGCGCCTGCTCCTTTTTTCGGGCCTCAGCCGCGCGGGTGATGCCCTCTGCCTTGATCGCCATCCGGGGACGACCTCCTTTTGCCCTGAACAGGCTGCGTGAACTGGGTCCGAATGTCGTTCTCCCGGACCTTGCGTCGATTATATGCCCGCTTCCGGGGACCGGCATAGGGCCCAATGGATGTAACGAAACGGGCGGGAAATGAGTTCAAAAAATGCTGTGCTAAGCTTGGGGCGCCGGTGGCACCCTTACGTATGAACCCCCGGGTGGTGCGCTGGTTCACCCCCGGCCTCCATGTCAAACGTTGGCTCGTCCTCCTGATGGTCGGGATGGTCCTGGTTAGCCTGGGCATCGGCTATGCACTGGCCAACGTCTACCGTTCGGGCCTCGTGCTCCCACACATCTTTTACTACCTGACCCTCCAGTTCCTTGACCGATACGCGAGGTTCGGGCTGTTCGCCGCCCTCGGTCTCGGCATCATCCTGTACGCGCTCTACAAGCTGACCCAGTCCGTCCTCGGCCCCTTCCTCCCGGGGCGGGACCGGGCCCTCTCCGAGATCATCTACAACTACCGGTTCCTGCAAAAAGGCCCCCGGGTGGTCGCCCTGGGAGGCGGCACCGGGCTCTCCACCCTGCTCCGCGGGCTCAAGAAGTACACCGGCAACCTGACCGCCATCGTGACGGTGGCCGACGACGGCGGCAGCTCGGGGCGGCTGCGCGCGGAGTACCGCATCCTCCCGCCCGGCGACTTCCGGCAATGCATCACCGCACTGGCTGACGTCGAGCCCCTGATGACCACCCTCTTCCAGCACCGCTTCAAGGAGGGCAGCCTGAACGGCCATTCGTTCGGGAACCTGTTTATCATGGCGATGGCCGAGATCACCGGCGACTTCGAACACGCCATCCGGGAATCCGGGCGAGTCCTGGCCGTCCGCGGCCAGATCGTGCCATCCACCCTGAGGGACGTGACCCTGATGGCCGAGATGGCCGACGGTCAGACGCGGGTCGGCGAGTCCAGCATTCCGCATCCCAACGGTGACGACGGCAACGGTGCCGTCGCGACGGCGATCAAACGCGTCTTCCTCGAGCCGGAACCCACCATCAACCCGGAAGCCGAAGAGGCGATCTTAAATGCCGAAATGATCATCGTCGGCCCGGGGAGCCTCTATACCAGCATCCTCCCGAACCTCGTCGTCGACGGGATGGCCGAGGCGCTCAAAGCTTCGCCCGCGATCAAGGTCTTCGTTTGCAACGTCGCGACCCAGCCCGGTGAGACGGATGCGTTTCGGGTCAGCGATCACCTCAAAGCCATCGAGAGTCACATGAGCACCAACATCTTCGACTTCGTGGTGGTCAACAGCAACAACAATTTCCCGTTGCCACCATCAGCCCAAACGGCCGGCATCAAGCGAGTCGTCTACGACCCGGCGACCGTGAACCAGCGCAGCATCCACGCGGTGCTGGTGGACGTCGTCAACTCGCGGATCTCGACTCACCACGACCCCGACAAGCTGGCCCGCGCCATCATGAAGAAGATCTGGAGGTCGTAACCAGCTTCGGTTCACCGCGCGCCCGACGCCGCTGCCACCATTGGGTGAACGCGTCTTCGCCATAGAACGCCGCCAGCGCGAAGATCACGCCGCCGATGATGTCGACGATGTAGTGCTCGCCCAGGTAGACAATGCTGAGCCAGACGGCGAGGGTGTAAACCAGCGTCGGCCATGCCCGGCGGCCCCAGAAGCGTAAGGCGAAAAGCGCGCCCAGGAGGGGGAACGCGGCATGCAGCGAGGGCATGGCCGCGTACTGGTTGGGCGTGAGCCAGTGGTAGACGGTGGCCGGTACGGGTATGCCGGGCAAGTCCGTAAAGCTCGGCAGTGTATGGTCGATGATCTTCACGATGCCGGGAACCGCCTTCCACGGCGGAGCGACGGGAAGCAACAGATAGAAGACAAAGGCCGCGAAGGACATCGCGATCAAGGCGCGGGAGAAGCGCAGAAAGGTCCGCCGATCAACGATCCAGAAGAGGTATCCCAGACCGAGCGGAAAGGCGAAATGCAGGAAATAGAACATCGTGGCGGCGATGTCGTACCAGCTCACCTGGCCGGCGTGGTAGAACGCCTGCTGCAACGCCAGGCTCGGCACCAGCCCGAAGCTGATCAACCGCTCGAGGGCGGTGACGTCATGGACGGGCATACCGACCTGGCCACCCAGCCCCCGCAGGTACTCATACGAGAGAAAGAGAATCAAGAATGGGATCCAGTCCGCGAGAAACAGCTTGGCGCGTCCGAGCACCAGCGCCGCGATCAGCATCAGGATCAACAGCCGCTCGGGTGACACCGAGAGGTGCAGGACAAAGACCAGGAACAGGGTGACCACGGCCAGGTAGCCGCCCACCAGGGAGGGGAGTAGCCAGGACCGTCGACGGGCTAAACGAGGACCGTGCTTCGCGTCAGCCGGCTGCACCGAAAGAGCTTACCTGCGGGAATCGCGCGACCCCGAGCTTGCTGAGATCCTCCTGAGAAGCGCCGGCGGTAATGGGATTTCGCCGTGAGCGCCGTTATATTGGGGCTGAGATGGCGGAAACGGCCCCGGACGCGACGCCGGTCCGCAAACCGAGGGTGCTCGTCGTCGACGATGAGCGCAGCATCGTGGACTTCCTCCGGCTGGGGTTGCAGTACGAGGGATTTCAGGTGCAAACGGCGCCCGACGGGCAGGCCGCGCTGCGGCTGATCAGTGAGTTCAAGCCTCACGTGGTCGTCCTCGATGTGATGATGCCGAAGCTCGATGGGCTGGCGGTCGCCGAGGCCATCCGGGGCAATAAGGACACAGGGGTGATCATTCTTTCCGCCAAAGACGAGGTTGCGGATCGGATCAAGGGGCTTGAGGTCGGCGCGGACGATTACCTGGTCAAGCCTTTTGACTTCGGCGAGCTGCTGGCACGGATTCGGGCGGTCATGCGCCGGCGGAATCCGAGCGCCGGCCCGCAATTACAAGTCCTGGACATTGTCATGGACGAAAGCAGTCGCGAGGTCCACCGCGAGGGGCGCGCGATCGAGCTTTCGGCCCGTGAGTTCGACCTCCTGAGGCTGTTGATGATGCATCCCAACCAGGTGTTGGCCCGCGATCGAATCCTCGACCAGGTTTGGGGCTACAACTTCTTCGGCGACGCGAACAACGTCGAGGTATACGTTCGTTATCTAAGGCAAAAGCTCGGCGACGAGAAGCACCAGCTGATCCAGACGGTGAGGGGCGTCGGGTACCGGCTCAAAGCATGAACCACAAGCCGCGCCGCGGAGGGCGCGGTTGATCATGGCCCGTTTTCGATCCCTACGCTGGCGCCTGACGGCTTTTTACCTGGGCCTGCTCGCCGTGCTGCTTCTGGTCGGCGGCTTTGCCCAATATTTCGCTGCGCGCGAGGTTCTGTTTCGGAGCAATGCCCAGGTACTGACCAGCGAGTACGCGGCGGTTCTCACCGCCTTTCGTAAACAGAATGTGAATCGTCCGGCGGTGGCGCTGCGCGCGCTCATCCTCTCGAACCAGTTCAGCAGCCAGCTGGCGTCCCGGCACACATCGGCCGCCATCTTCGACGTCAACGGCGGGCGGCTGGCCCAGGCGCCGGCGACCCTGAGCTCGACCGAAGATGTGCCCACCCTGACGACCCAGCAGTATCTCGATGCCATCAGTGGAGCGCCGCAGCCGTACTACATCGCGACATCCAGCGATGGCTCGACCCATCTCGTCGTGCTCAACGTCATCCGCAATGGGACCAAGGCGCTGGGCCTCGCCCAGCTTTCGATCCCTACCGATGAAATCGACCAGACCCTGCGCGCCGACCGGCAATTGGCGATCATCGGTTCGCTCCTGGTGCTGCTCGCTGCATTACTGTTGAGCCCGCTAATCGTGGGCCGGGCGCTCCGACCGCTCGAGCAGGTGTCTGCCACTGCCGGAGCCCTCGCCGCCGGCGACTACAAGCAACGAGTGACCGTTCCGAACACGAACGACGAGATCGGCAAGCTGGCGATCGCCTTCAACCAGATGGCCGCCGGCATCGACCAGGCCTTCGAAGTCCGGCGGCAGTCCGAAGAGGAAATGCGCCATTTCGTGGCGGATGCTTCGCACGAGTTACGCACCCCACTGACGTCCATCGCCGGATACATCGACGTGCTCGGCCGCCGCCAGAATGTCGACTCGGAAACGCTCCATGAGTCCCTGCACGCCATGCAACAGGAGAGCAGCCGGATGACCCGGCTGGTGAATGACCTGCTCACCCTCACGCGCTTCGAGACCGGTACCGCGCCAGACCGCCAACGGTTGGACCTCGATAGGTTTGTCAACCAGGCACTCGACGAGCTCCGCCTGGGCGAGCAGGGGGTGATCGAGTCGCGCGACGTCCAGCCCGGGATCGCCGTCGACGCCGATCCCGAGGCGCTGACCCGGGTCGTCAGGAATCTTGCCCAGAACGCGCTCAAGTACGCACCCGGCGCGGCGCAGCGCTGGAGCGTCTTTTCGGTTAACGGCCAGGCCGCGATTCGGTTGGAGGACGCCGGTCCCGGGATCTCACGCCAGGACCTCCCCCACATCTTCGAGCGCTTCTATCGAGGCGACAAGGCCCGCGATCGGTCAGCCGGCGGGTCGGGGCTGGGCCTCGCCATCGCCAGATCGATCGTCGAGGTCCATCACGGTCACATCGAAGCGCAGAGCGAGCCGGGAAAAGGCGCGACCTTCACCGCCTGGCTGCCGCTGGCGACCAAACCTAACGCTTGAGTCGCACGATCGCCGAGATTTCGACGGGAACGCCGAGCGGCAACTCGCTGGTGCCCAGCGCCTGCCGGGTGTGCCGGCCCCGCTCGCCGAAGACCTTGTAAATCAGGTCGGATGCGCCGTTGAGCACCTTCGGTTGCTCCTCGAAGCCCGAGGCCGAGCGGACGAAGCCGCTGAGCTGGATGAACTGCTCCACCTGATCCAGCGAGCCGGCATGCTGTCGGACCAGCGCCATGATGTTCAGAGCGCAGATTTCCGCGGCACGGGCGCCGTCCTTCAGGCTCACGTCGCCCCCCACCACACCGCGAAACTTGACCTCGCCGTTCCAGCTCGGAATGACCCCCGAGGTGTAAAGCAGCTCACCAACCTGCTGAACTGGAACGTAGGACGCCAGCGCCTTCGGCGCTTCTGGAAGCTCCAGGCCGAGCGTGCGCAGCGTTGCCTCTGGTGAGTCCACGTTCAGCATCCGCCTTGACCGGGTGGTGAGCAGGCGCGATCGACCTCCTGGGCCCGTTCACGACAGGCCGTAGCCACGAGGGTAGCCCCGCCGGCCGGCAACCGCCAGCGTGAAGCGGTGAAAGGATGGTTAACGGCGAGGGCCCGCGCGTAACAAACGGTCACGATCGATACGAGCTGCGGGTGTCGCGACGCAGCCGCCAGCGCCGAGCCAGGACCACGGCAACCAGGGCCAGCAGGATAGCGGCGGCGACGGCGTAGCTGGCAAAGGCCGACGCGCCGCTGGAGCGGCGGACGGGGACAGATACGGCCGCGCTCGGACGGGCCGTGGCCGACGTCGCGGTGCTGGCGGAGGGCGCCGTCGTGGGCGTCACCCCGGCCACGGTGGCGGCGGGATCGGCGATTCGATAGGCCCCGGCGGAGCCATCGGTCGGATTCCAGGCGGCCGCCACCACCTGAGCCGGGTTGAGCGGCTGGAGGGCGAGCGCCGTGATTCGGGGTTTGGTTGGCAGGCCGGCGCCGAAGGTGCTCCAGCTGGCGCCCCGGTCGAGCGAACGGAAGACGCCGCCGGTTCCCTGGTCGCCGTCACTGCCCACATAAATCTGGTCGGGATTTGCCGGGTTGAAGGCCGCGATATTGAAGTCACTCGACGGCAGGCCCGTCAGCGGGCTCCAGGTGACACCGCGATCATCGCTGCGAAAGAGGCCTTGAGACGTGCCGGCCAGCACGGGCGGATCCGTGCCTCCCGACGCCGCGGACGCCACCGCCAGCGCCGAGACGATGGCGTCGCCCGGGAAGTTGCCCTTGACCACCGCCCAGCTGCCACCCAATCCCTCGGTCTTCAGCAGGTACCCAGCGCCGGCGGTGCCGTTGTCGGCACCGGCAAAGAGCGTGAACGCGTTGGTCCTGGCGAGCACGGCCACCGCCGCGATGCTCAACGTGTCGAGGCCGAGGGACTGCCAGGTGCCGGCAGCATCGTTGGAGTAGTAGACGCCCTGCGCGGTCCCGGCGACGATGAGTCCGCTGGCCAGATCGATCGCTCGCACGTCCAGGTTGTTCAGTCCCTGACTCTGCGCGGTCCAGGTCTTGCCTTCGTCGATCGACTTGTAGAGGCCTGCCGTCTGGGTCCCGGCATACGCCGTTGCCGGCTGTTGAGGATCGAAGCGGACGACCCAGGCGCCGTCGACACCCGCGATGACGCGGGTCCAGGTAGCCCCGGAGTCGGTGCTGCGCAGCACCCCTCGACCCTGGGTCGCCATCAAGAGGATCGATGGATGGGCAGGGGCGGCCGCAATGGACCACACCGGCCGGTCCGGCGTCCCAGGTTGCTGCGCGCCCGCTGAGGTCCAGCGCGTGTCGGCCCCGCTCGCAGTAGTGAGGGTGACGAGCAACCCGGCGGCCAGCGTGATGGGCGTAAGCAGAACGATTCGGCGCGTAAATCTCACGAGGGTGCCCGGAAAAACGGAGTAAGGATAGCAGACGATCTCCGCCGGGCCTCAGCAATTTGGACCCAGCGTCCACGGTCCGGGCCTAATTCGAGAGAACCTCGACTACAATGCTCGACGTGCGACAGCTCTGGCGAGGGCTGCACGGTGTCCCGCAGTTGCTCCTGGTGCAGCCAGACCAGCTCGGTTACGACCTGGCTTACGCACTCGCCCTGTTGCCCCTCGTTGTCGCCGGGATCGTTTTCTTTCTACAGGATTCCATCCTGCTGTTTGCGATCTCCTTCCTCGCCGGCATCGTTTGCCTGCTCGCCCTTCAACTGGGTCGCCTGACGTTCGGACTTCCTGCCTGGATCGGTTTCAAGGCAACTCATCCCCTGGTGGCAAGCATGCTGATCGCGTGCTTCTTCTCCCCGCGGACGCCGGCGTGGGTCGCCGCGTCGATGGTGATCCTGTTCGTCCTCATCGATACGGTTGTCTGGCCACAGCTCCAACGGGTCATGCTGCATCCCGCGCTCATCGTTTTCGGCATCCTGTTCATCATCCAGCGGGAGCTGGGGATTGGCTTTGTCAATCCTTTCGATGGCCGCCACCTCGACGATCCGCTGACACTCTGGTACAAGCTGCAGATCGTCATCGACCCGGTCAAGCTATACGTCGGCAATGTCCCGGGGCCGATCGGCGTGACATCGGCCGGTGCGGTGCTGATCGGCGTCATCTATCTCTGGTACACGCGGAAGATCTCCCTCGGCGTGATCGCGGGATTTCTCTGTGGAGTGGCCGCCGTTGCCCTTGCCATTCGCTCCGATCTCGGCTTTCAGCTGGCCTCCGGACCTTCCCTCTTCCTCGCCGGGTACGTGGCCGCCGACCGCCGCCGGGTGCTGTTATCCGAGCGATTCACATTTGTCTTCGGCCTCGCGGCCGGCGCGGTGACCATGATCCTGCGCTGGTATGGCGAGGGTCAGCAGGCTGCCTGGCAGGGTTTGTTGTTGGTCAGCGCGGTGGTCACCGTGATCCTGCGCGTGCAAGCCATGCTGCGCCACCGTGCGCGGGAGACGAGCCGTCCAACGTCGGTCCGGACGCTGAGTGTCGAATCCGGCGAGCCGGACCCGCACCGGCTGTGGGCCCCCGTCCGCCCACCCGTGCGGCAACCGGTAATGGCCGCGTCGACGGTTACGACTGCCTACAGTCGAGGATCCGCCGCGCGCCCCGTCCGATCGTTCGAAACGCAGAGCGATTCCAATGACCTCGTACGGCAGATGCGCAATGCGGCGACGCGCAGCCGTCCGCTCGGTGGTGCGAGCGCAAGTCCTTTGCTGCTCTGGCCGGCCTTGCTGATCTTCAATCCGGTGGGGCTGTGGCTGACCTGGAGCAGCCCATCCATCGGCCGCACCACCAGGCTGCTGGTGAGCGCCGTGTCGGTGCTCTGGTATCTAGGGGTGGCTGGCCTGGCGTTCGTGCTGACGCATCGTTAACGCTGCGGGACCGCCCTGCATCCAGATCGTCTGGTCGCGCGAAGGGCCGACCGAGACGATGTCGATCGGTGCTGAAAAGAGCTCGCTGAGCCGATCGATGTAGCTCCGGGCCGCCTTTGGCAGGTCCTCCGGACGGCGGACGCCAGCGATTGACGAACCCCATCCGGGTAACTCTTCATAAACCGGCTGGCAGTGCTTGAGATGGCTGATATTCGACATCGGGTACGTCTGGAGCTCGCCCTTGCTGAGGTAGCCGGTGCAAATCCGAATCGGATCGAAACCGTCGAGCACATCCAGTTTGGTGAGGGCAATCGACCGTATCCCGTTGAGCGCCACGCTGTAGCGGGCCACCACCGCGTCGAACCACCCGACCCGCCGCGGGCGGCCCGTGGTGGTGCCGTACTCGACACCGACCTTGCGAATCTGGTCTCCCAGGTTGTCCGCCAGCTCGGTGGGCATCGGCCCGTAGCCGACCCGGGTGCTGTACGCCTTGAAGACGCCGATCGTCAGATCGACGGCGGTGGGTGAGATGCCGGAGCCGGTCAGCGCGCCGCCGGCGGTCGGCGAGGACGACGTCACGTATGGATAGGTACCGAAGTCGAGATCGAGCATGCTCCCCTGGGCGCCCTCGAGCAGAACGCGGTCATTTCGCGCCAGCGCATCCTGAACTACCGGGAAAATATCCTTGATGTACGGGCTGAGCCGCTTGCCGTACGCCGTGTACTCCTCGAGGATGGATTGCCGATCCAGTGGCGCGACATGATAGAGCTCTTCCAGGGTGGGATTCTTGATCTTGCCGAGGACGAAGCTCAGCTTCTTTTCCAGGAAGCGCGGTTTTAGCAGGTCGCCGGCGCGAAACCCGATCCGCCGGATCTTGTCCGCGTAGGCCGGGCCGATCCCGCGCCAGGTGGTGCCCAGCCGGTCGTCACCGCGTTGCTCCTCTTCCAGCTTGTCGAGGATGGGGTGCCAGGGCATGATCAGATGGGCGCGGTCCGAGATCACCAGCCGGTCGATGCTGATCCCGCGCGATTGCACTTGCTCCATCTCCTCGAGAAGGACGCGAGGATCCAGAACCACGCCGTTGCCGATGACGCAGGTGGTCGTCGGATAGAGGATGCCGGAAGGGATCAGATGAAACCGAAATTCCTGTCCGGCGTTGACGACGGTGTGGCCGGCGTTGTTGCCGCCCTGGGAGCGAATGACCATGTCCGCCTTCTCGGAGAGAAGGTCGATGATCTTGCCCTTCCCCTCGTCGCCCCACTGGCCGCCTACGAGGAT
>Ga0137382_10001428_pt1 | contig 10573 bp, 4 predicted proteins | sample SagtaG_15_FD_104816 | JGI IMG/M metagenome (GOLD analysis project Ga0137382, IMG submission 104816) | Vadose zone soil microbial communities from Sagehorn Ranch, Mendocino, California, USA - Sage2_R_20_16 metaG | ecosystem: Environmental > Terrestrial > Soil > Vadose zone | place: USA... | reverse complement strand
CGGCGAGATCAACGATCAACAACAAGCGGCCTGGCGCAAGACGTTGTCGGTGTTTGATGAACAGCAGCAAGAGTATGAGAACTTGAGTTTGTTTCCCGACGACCGCGAGATTCCCGCCGATGCGGTCGACAGCCTGCAAGTGAAACTGAGCGGTCTCGAGCTGCGGCGCCCTCGCCTGTTCGGTAGTTGCTGGTTGGCGTGCGAGTTGTGGCAGCAACTGGGTACGAGCGCTTCACGCAGCAGACGACTTTCAATCAGCAAGAATACGCGGATCGAGGGGCCGGGGACGATGTCGCGCAAGGAGCCCATTTGGTTTGCCGTTGGGTCTTCCGCACTACAACGAGGGCCGAATCAGAATTGATTCCATACTCCATTAACTTTGGATTTCCCAAGGTACACTCCACTGAAACTTCGGAGACGTCGCCTTTGGCCGACAGTTCTCGCGATGCATACCAGGTTAAATTTCGTTAGGTCAAGATTGGTAGCTACCAAAGTTCAGTTAGTACCTGACTCCATTCCGAAGTAGTACTTGCCGATAGTTAGCTTTTGAACCTTACGCCAATTGTCAGAGAACGGGATACTCATGCTGCAAGGAGCGTGCCATGGAAAAAGCCATCCGGGTCCTCGTGGCGAACCGTCCTCGTCTCATGCGGGAGACTATTCTCACAATCTTCGCAGACCAACCCGACATTGAAATTGTCGGAGAAGTTAGCGACGAGTCGGAAATTATGGAGTGTGTGAAGAGAACCCTGCCAAATTTCGTGGTCATCGCGCTCGATGAACCAGGCAGAAGGCCAGGTGTCTGTGATGATCTGCTCCGTGAGCATCCGGAAGTGCGGGTACTCGCGGTGGCGCCGGAGAAGAACTCCGTCGTTTATTACTGGGCCTCGTTCAAGATTAATTCGAACGATATTGAAGCGTCTGAAGAAGGAATGTTGAACGCTTTGCGAAACTCGATGGTCTCGGACAGTGCGAATTGAATAATTTCATGCCCAGCCTAGGGTAAAACTATGTTGAACAACAAAAAATTGAAGCATCTGGTTGCAGGTGCCACTTTGGCGTTCTTGATGTGCGCGCCAGCCTACGCACGGCAGCAGGCTGTAGCTCAGCGGTCTGGTTCGGATTCTCCAGCGCCTGTGCCTGCTCATCCTCCTGATATCGTCTCGGATAACCTTGACCGGGTGGCAGCCTCGGCCGATCAGATCATCGAAGTCGTCAATAAAGAGGCGGGCATGATGGTCGAGTTGAAGCGTCTTCTTGCCCAAGACGCGGGCGTGAGCGGGCAGATTCTGGAAGAGTCTGATTTAACAGAGGTAGCAGTAGCCGAGCGCCTGCGCTCGGACTTGCGCGCCCGCGTACTGGCAACACGTCTCCTGCAGCGTTATGGCTATCTCGTGCCGCGGTTGAATCCCGATTCGGACCTCGAAGCGGAACAAAAGCTCGTGCGGCTGGAACGAGCGCAGGTACTCGCGCGCGCCGCCGAGCGCCACGACACTTTAGGTGAGACCTCAACTGCGGGCCGTACTGCCGCATGCGATCCCCGGGCCTTCCCCGAGTGTGCGCTTCCGTCCTCTCTCGCGGAGGATGGTGAAAGTTTGCCGGTCGCCCCAACTGCACCAGCACGGGCGCCGCGTTCGTCGGCGCCGCTGCAACGGGCTGAGGATACTTCGCCGAGCCAGATGACGCGTCCGGATGGCAGTGGCCTTTCGCAGGACCAACTCTCAGGATATCCGGCCAGTCCAGGGACTGCGGAAACCCTGCTCACTTCGGCGCGAATCGGGATGAATCCAGCGCTGGACGGGACGCCACGCAAGCCCCAGTACGGGAGTGGGGAGAATTCTTCGGGTCTATCCGCCAATCAATTAGATCTGCAGTCTCTTTCGGTGTCTCAGCTCGATCGAGCATCAATCGATGCCGGGATGCCACGGATAAGGCGGGGCTCCGAGCGTTATCCAGCACGGCGGAATTCTGCTTCTGCAGGTACTACCGGGGCAGAACCAGTGAGGATGGTGCGTCGACCGAATCCTTACGCTGATGTGCCCTCCTTATATGACCTCTATGTGCAGGCGGGGCCGACCGATCGGCCACTCGAAAGGTTCGGCCTGGATGTTTTCCGCAATGGCGCAACAAATCCAGACTATATCCCCATGGATCTTCCCGTCGGACCGAGCTATGTGGTCGGTCCAGGCGACAGTCTCTCAATCGATCTCTGGGGAGGAGTTTCGCAGCGACTCTTGCGGACGGTGGATCGCGAAGGGCGGGTGTCGTTACCTGAAGCCGGGCCAATCCTGGTTTCCGGGCGAACCCTTGGTGATGTTCAACAAGAAGTGCAGCGCGTACTGCGGACGCAGTTTCGTGATGTTTCTGCAGACGTGTCGCTGCAGCGCTTGCGCACAGTCCGCGCATATGTCGTCGGCGACGTGACTTCCCCAGGCGCGTATGACGTGAGTTCACTTTCCACGCCGCTCAACGCGTTGTTTGTGGCGGGCGGCGTGACACCGCAGGGCTCCCTGCGGCGGCTGCAACACTACCGAGGAACGCAGTTGATTGAACAAGTAGACACCTACGACCTGCTACTCCACGGTATTCGGGGGGATCTGCAGCGGCTCGAGAACGGAGATTCCCTGATGGTACCGCCGCTTGGTCCGGTAGTGACCGTGGAAGGCATGGTGCGCCGCCCAGCAGTCTACGAGTTGCGCGGTGAGAAGACCCTCTCGGATGTACTCGATCTTTCCGGAGGAATTCTCCCCGCTGCGGCACTGCGGCACATTGAAGTCCAGCGCTTGGTAGCGCATGAAAAACGCACGATGTTGAGCGTCGAAATCAGCGACACCAGCGATTCCGAAGCGGTGCGCGCGCAAATGAGCGGTTTTGCCGTACAAGACGGCGACGAGATCCACATTTTTCCGATTGCGCCTTATAACTCGGCGTCCGTTTACCTCGTAGGACATGTCTTGCGCCCCGGCCGGTATTCGTACAAGCCGGAGTTGAAGCTCACGGACCTCGTGACTTCCTATGCTGATCTGCTTCCGGAACCTTCGACACGTTATGCCGAGATCATTCGGCTGCACGCACCGGACTACCATCCAGTTGTTGAGACCTTCGATCTGGCAACCGCTCTTGAACATCCCGAGAAGGCCCCAAAGCTGGAACCGCTCGATACGGTCCACATTTTCGGACGCTACGATTTCGAGCCCGAACCAGAAGTGCTCATCACTGGCGAGGTCCGCGCGCCCGGGCGGTATCGCACGTCTGGCCTGCAGCATTTGCGCGATGCGATTTATCAGGCTGGAGGCGTAACGCCCGATGCTTGGCTTGATTCGGCGCAGCTATTCCGCCGGCAGCCTGATGGAACAACGAGAGTGTTCAGCATCAACTTGAGCGACGCACTCGGGGGCGATCCTTTGAATAATGTGTTGGTCCAGCCGCGCGACCGGATCCTTGTGCATCGCCAGCCGGAACAAGTTTCTCTGGCAAGCGTGTATGTAAGGGGTGATGTGGCGCGGCCGGGACGCTACCCATTCGCAGCCAACATGCGCGTCTCGGACTTAGTGCAGTCGGCTGGCGGATTGTTGCGCAGTGCGAATCCCGATGCCGGGGACCTCACGCACTATGCGAGCTCTAACAAAGCGTCCGGGGAGGGTACGCCCTCTGGGCACCAGGACCTAAATCTGGCTGCGGCGCTTGCAGGAAAAGAAGACCAAAATTTAACCCTCCATGACGGTGATGTGTTGACCGTGCCCCAACAGGCTGCCTGGAACGATATCGGGGCGACAGTCACCCTGCGCGGAGAAGTCCGCAAACCGGGTGTCTATGGTATCCGGCCAGGCGAACGCCTGAGTTCGCTACTGAAGCGTGCCGGTGGGTTTCTCCCGACAGCGTATCCGCGCGCAGCTTTGTTCGAACGGACCGAAGTTCGTGAACTTCAGCAGAAGAGTCGCCAGGAGATGATCCAGCGGCTGGAGCAGGAGTCCACAGTCGTGAAAACTTCAGCAACCACGACGGGAGCGGAAGAAGCCGCATTGCAGCAGACCGCCATCCAACAACGCCAGCGCGTATTGGATGCACTGCGGAGAGCTCCGGTATCGGGGCGGCTGGTGATTCATATTCGTACTGACCACAAGAGCTTCGAAGGCTCGCCTGATGATATCGAGCTTCGAGCGAGCGATTCGCTGACAATCCCCAAGCAGCCCGGAAGTGTGCTGGTCATCGGACAAGTGTACAACTCCAATGCCCTTACCTATACACCCGGAAGAAACGCTGGGTGGTATCTCTCCCGCGCGGGAGGCCCCACGCAGCTTGCAAACAAAGGAGAGATCTTCATTATCCGCTCCGACGGTTCGGTGACGGGCAGCAAGCAGGGGAGCTTTTGGTCGGGGAGTCTGCTCTCGTCGACTCTGGGTCCGGGAGACACGGTCGTGGTGCCGGAGAAGGCGGTTCTAGGCAGCAATCCGCTCAAAAATATTCTGTCGGTCGCGCAAATCGCGTCGTCTGCGGCATTGGTTGCGGCGGTCGCCATTCCGTGAGGACAGATGAACACGAAGCGTCTGATGGCGATTCTCGGAACAACGCTACTGTTCAGCGTTGGAAAGGTTAGTGTGTTGACCGCACAGGAACAAGGGACGAAGCCAGCAGCATCGGAAGCCGCTTCGGAAATGGACAACCCTTCTTCAAAGAACGAGGGGCCGCCGGAAGCGAACACAGTAACGAAAACGCCTCAGGGAACCCAAACAGGATTGGTGGGAAGGTTCGTGGGCGATCAACGACAAATCTGGACAAGTCCGGGTCGGCTCCGGTTCTCGGACACGGAGTGGCTTGTTCCGATCAGCGGTATCACGGCCGGACTTTTCGTGACGGACAGCGATTTCAGCAAACACCTGTCGCACAATCCGACAACCATCAGTCACTACAAAACACTGTCAAACGCAGGTGTAGCAGCACTTGTAGGCGGTGCTGGCGGAATGTGGCTGCTAGGTCACGTCAAGCACAACGAACACTGGAGCGAAACCGGTTTTCTGGCCGGTGAGGCGGCCTTGAATAGCTTCGTAGCGGTCGAGTCATTCAAATACTCGCTGCGGCGCGAACGGCCTTTCCAGGGTAATGGAAGCGGAGCCTTTTTTCACAGTGGTGGAACCTCCTTTCCCTCGGAACACGCGGCCGCTGCATGGTCTGTGGCGGGAGTAATCGCGCACGAGTATCCCGGCCCGCTCACGAAGATCATGGCGTACGGTTTGGCTTCTTTGGTCGACATTTCGCGTGTGCGCTCACGTCAGCACTTTCCGTCCGACGTGCTCGTTGGCAGTGTGATTGGGAACCTTGTCGCGCAGAACATTTACAGCCGTCATCACGATTCAGAACTGAGCGGTGGTGAATGGCGATCGATCCGTCAAATCTTTCGCGGCGATGGAAATCGCTCTCCAGCAAATAGGGGATCGCCGTACGTGCCTCTCGACAGTTGGGTGAATCCCGCCCTTGATCGCCTAGTCGCAATGAATTACATCAAGTCCGCATTTCTTGGAATGCGTCCGTGGACGCGGTTCGAATGTGCCAGAGTCATCACAGAGGCAGAAGAAGGGATGGAGGAAGGTGGCACTGCTTCTTCTGAGGCAGCAAAGATTTACGACGCGCTGAGGCGGGAATTCTCCCAAGACATCGAGTTGTTGAACGGCGTCAAGAATAACAGAGCGCAGGTGGAATCTGTCTACACGCGTTTCACCGGCATTTCAGGGAGGCCGTTGTCTGAGGGTTATCAGTATAACTTCGGTCAGACGCTCATCAATGATTTTGGACGCCCCTTTGAGGAAGGCTTCAACAATGTGACTGGGTTTTCCGGATGGGCTTCGGAAGGAACCTTCACCGCCTATGTCAGGGGAGAATTTCAGTACGCACCTTCTGCCCCGGCTTTACCCCAGGCAGTTCGCCAGTTTATCTCTCTGAGCCAGCAATTGCCGGTGCCACCTCCGCTGCCCGTCAGTGAGGTGAGCCGTGTTCACCTGCTCGACGCCTATGTCGGTATGACCTTTGACAATTGGCAGGTCACATTCGGAAGGCAAAGTCTCTGGTGGGGCCAGGGAAACGGTGGCTCGATGATCCTCGGCAATAACGCAGAGCCCATCAACATGTTTCGCATCGATCGGGTCTCTCCGTTCAAGCTGCCGAGCATTCTAGGTTGGATGGGCCCGATGCGTGTCGAGTTTTTTCTTGATCAGCTCAGAGGACAGACCTTTGTCTCCGGCGAAAATTCTGGCTTGCTAGGGAGTTGGACTGCTCCTTTCGCGCCCCAGCCTATGATCCACGGGGAGCGCTTGAACTTCAAACCGACCTCCAACCTCGAATTCGGCTTCTCGCTAACAACTTTGTTTGCTGGAGCCGGAGTTCCATTTACGCCGCATACGCTATTGAAGAGTATTTTCTCATTCGGTAACGGAGTCCCGGGCAGTTCGCAGGACCCCGGGGATCGCCGCTCAGGTTTTGATCTTTCCTACCGTCTGCCGAAGCTCCGCAACTGGGTGACGTTTTATGCCGATGGATTTGCGGACGACCAGTTCTCCCCGGTGGCCTACTGGGACCGCTCCTCGTGGATGGCGGGAATGTATCTTTCGCATTTTCCCAAAGTTCCCAGGCTCGACCTCCGCGTCGAAGGCGTCTATTCAGATCTTCCAGCTGGGGGAGCCCTTAGTCACGGTTTCTTTTATTGGAACGACCGTTACCGAAATGGCTATATTAACGACGGGAACCCGTTGGGGAGTTGGATCGGTCGCGAAGGTCAGGGCGCTCAGGCATGGACGACGTATCACATCAGTCCGCGAAGCTTGCTCCAATTGAATTTTCGCCATCAGAAGGTCAGTCAGGAATTCATTCCCGGCGGAGGCACTTTGACAGACGTTGGCGTGAGATGCGATTACCAGGCGCGCTCAAATCTTGGCATTTCCGCCGCAATACAGCATGAGCGGTGGCTCTTTCCCGTGATTGCCCAGGGTGTTCAGCGAAACCTGTCATCGTCCGTCCAGCTTACCTACTGGCCTGACCGCTGGGGGCATGCTTCGAAGAATTGAGGAGTGCGGATGACGAATGAATCTGCAGGAAAGGATCACGTGGCGAGCTCGCTGACCAATCATTCAGAGCCCGGTAATTACAACCTCGCCGCCACGGAAGAGATCATCGAGGTTCCCGCTTACGACGAGAAAGCGTCTCGGGGGCTCAATATATCCCGCCTGCGACTCCTATGGGAGCGTCGCCCCACGCTGCTCCGTTTCACCACAATGGGCCTCATTCTGGGCGTGTTGCTTGCCCTACTGATCCCCAAGCAATTTATCTCCACGACGCGATTGATGCCTCCTGACCAAGGCAACAACACGGCGATGATGGCCGCATTGGCTGGGAAAGTTGGCGACGGCCTTGCTGGCCTGAGTGGGCTTCTCCCGGGGATGAAGACCACCGGGGAGCTCTTCGTCGGCATCTTGGGTAGCCGAACGGTTCAGGATGAAGTGATTCGGAAGTCTGACCTTCGCAAGCAGTACAGCGTCACACGCTGGGAGGACGCCCGCAAGATACTGACCGCGAAAACAAGCATCGTCGAAGACCGAAAGAGCGGCATCATTACGTTTCGGGTCACCGATCGCGATCCCAAACGCGCCTCGGCCATGGCCGGAGAGTACGTTGGCTCCCTGAACCGCGTTGTCGTCGATCTCAACACCACTTCCGCTCACAGGGAACGGGTCTTTCTCGAAGAACGTCTCGCCGAAGTTAAGAAGAGTCTGGAGAGTGCGGAGCGGGAGTTCAGCGAGTTTGCCAGTAAGAACAAGACAATTGACATGAAAGAACAAGGTCGGGCGATGGGCGAGGCCGCGGCCGCGCTCGAAGGTGAATTGATCGCCGCGCAGACCCAATTACAGGGAATGCGGCAAATCTATACCGATTCAAACGTCCGTGTCCGCGCCACGCAGGCGAGAATCGACGAATTGCGGCGGCAAGTCCGGCGCCTCGGTGGCCAAGGGGAAACTACGTCAAAATCTGACGACGCCGATAACGGCGAGATGCTCTATCCATCGATCCGAAGGCTTCCTCTGCTCGGCGTAACCTTTGCTGATTTGTATCGCAGTACCCGAATTCAGGAAGCGGTCTTCGAAACCCTTACGAAACAGTACGAATTGGCCAAGGTTGAAGAGGCTAAGGAAGTCCCGAGTGTACGCGTCCTCGACCCTCCGGATGTTCCGGAGAAGAAGTCCTTTCCTCCGCGCATGCTGATTACGCTGATGGGAACTTTTACGGGCTTCCTCCTCGGTGCCACCTGGCTGCTCGGCAAAGAGAGCTGGACACAGTGGGACACGGAAGACCCGGGCCGAATCCTCATTGCCGATATCGGCCTTGCCCTGCACTCCCAGCTAGCCAGTGTTTCCCCCAATGGCAGATGGGATGCGTTCGTCCGCAACCTGAGGTCCCTCGGAACAAAGAGCGCCGCTGCCTCGGGAAACGGGAAGGTTTCGATGGCCAACCCTGGCGAAATCTCTAAACCGAAAGGAGCACTAGGAAAAATGCGATGGGAACAACAGCACGTTTTGGTGACTGGCGGTGCTTCATTCATTGGTTCCGCGCTTGTGGATGCCCTGGTCGAGCGCGGCGCAAAAGTCCGTGTGGTCGACAATCTTTCGAGCGGCAGGCTTTCCAATCTCCAGACGCACCTCGATACACGAAGAATCGAATTTCTCCAAGGGGATCTGCTTGACCCCGGCGTTTGCCGGCAGGCAGTGGCAGAGTGTGATCATGTTTTTCACTTGGCTGCAGATCATGGGGGACGCGGCTATGTTGACCTGCACCAGACGGCATGTTCCACGAACTTGATACTCGATGGGCTTCTGTTTCGCGCTTGCTACCAAGCCGGCGTCGGGAAGGTGGTATTCGCTTCCTCGGGATGTATCTACCCGAACCTCCTCCAGACAGATACAAAGCAAATCCTTTATCTGGCCGAGGAACAATCGGGACCGCCCTACGATGCCGACAACCTCTATGGTTGGGCAAAGCTCATGGCGGAGAAGACCCTTCAAGCGTATTACCGCGAATTTGGGATGAAGTCGGCCTCGTGCCGCTATTTCACTGTTTACGGCGAGCGCGGCCACGAGAACCACGCCGTAATTGCCATGATTGCCCGCGCTTTTGTCAAACAAGATCCATTTGTCGTTTGGGGTACCGGCGAACAAATCCGCAACTGGACTTATGTCGGAGACATCGTTGAGGGAACGATTCGCGCCGCTGAAGTGATTGAAGACGGTACTGCCGTCAACCTCGGCACCATGGAGCGCGTTCGAGTTCTCGACGCCGTCAGTGAAGTACTTCGCTATACGGGGCATAACGCCAAGATTGAACTTCATCCGGAGCTGCCCACAGTTCCTCTGAATCGTGTAGCCGATAATGCGCTCGCGAAAAAACTGGTGGGCTGGGAGCCGAAGGTGAAATTCGTAGACGGTTTGCACCGCACGATCGACTGGTACTTCTCGACTCACGATCGTCAGAAAGTAGCCGCCACCCTCGATGAACTTCTAACCGAGAGGGCAGTTACCAAAGCGATTTCACGGGCACAGCAGGCAGTGGGCGCAGACTGATGACCGTCCGGTCACAACTCTTCATTAGTCCGGCGCTCTTCGCCAGCGCTGCTGGAGCGAAGAGCGCGCCGGCTCCTGCCCCTGCCCCCGCCAGCCCTACAGATTGCAATGGGTGGGCGCGCCAGGTCCCCGGCAACGGCTCCTCGGGCCACCGCCGTCGCATATTTTCCTCGATTGACAGGAAGTGGGTGCACGCTAGTTACCTGCTGCTGGACATCCTCCTGATTTCTTTCAATTGTCTCGCTGCCTTTTACATGCGCTTTGCCCCTCTGCCTCTTTGGCACGCCCTGCGCAACAAGCGGCTGGGTTTGGGTGTCGATTTTCCTCTGAAACCATACCTTGGCTTTTGGCTGATCTACGCCATCCTGATCGTGCTGATGTGCCAGAGCCTGGATCTGTACCGGACACGTCGTGGACGATCGGCGCTACAGGAGAGTTGGGCGGTTGTCAGGGCTGTAACCGTTGCCACATTTCTCCTCTCGGCAATCATCTTTTGTTCGAACGTGAAGATTGTCTCGCGCGAAGTTGTGGCAGTCAGCGCGTTCTTAAATGTAGTCACGCTTGTGCTTTGGCGCGTGCAGAAACGGCAGTTTGTCACACGCAGGGTAGAGCAAGGAATCGGAGCACGCAATGCCTTGATTGTTGGTTCCGGCGAAGTTGCGAAGGGGCTGGCCAAGTACCTGGAGCGAAACAAACAGCTTGGTTACAAAGTCATCGGATTTCTGGCTGGCGAAGAAATCGGTAACCCCCGCATTTTAGGAAAAATTGAGGATCTGGCGCGCATCGCCCGCGCGCAATTTGTGGACGAAATCTTTGTAACGATCCCTTCGGAACGTGAACTTGTCAAGAGTGTGGCCGCAGAAGCGCGCCGCCAGCACCTCAACGTCAAACTGGTTCCAGAACTCTACGATGGTCTCGCCCGTAATGCCCCCATCCAGCAATTCGGTGAATTCCCAGTAATGGAGCTGCACTGG
>Ga0137382_10001423_pt1 | contig 10587 bp, 7 predicted proteins | sample SagtaG_15_FD_104816 | JGI IMG/M metagenome (GOLD analysis project Ga0137382, IMG submission 104816) | Vadose zone soil microbial communities from Sagehorn Ranch, Mendocino, California, USA - Sage2_R_20_16 metaG | ecosystem: Environmental > Terrestrial > Soil > Vadose zone | place: USA... | reverse complement strand
TCACCAAGGACGCAGTGATCAGCGATGATGATCAGGGCGCCTATGAGGCAGTATGTCACCTAGCACGCGCGGGTCGCCGCCGCATCGGTCTTATCAGCGGACCGTTGAAGATCAGCAATGCCAAAGAACGCTGGCGCGGATTTCGCGACGCGCTGGAGGAGAAGGGCTTGACCTACGAGCCTGATCTAATGGCTGAAGGGGACTACCGCATCGAATCCGGTTTCCGCGCTGGGCACGCGCTTCTGTCGCACCGGCCTGACGGAATCTACGTCGCCAACCATCTGATGACCATTGGATTGCTCAAAGCCGTCGACGAGATGGGTTTGAAGTGTCCGGAAGATTTCGGATTGGTCAGCTTCGACGATTATCCATGGTTAGGTGTGTTCAGGCCGCGGCTAACGACAGTGGAACTGCCCAAACATCAGTTAGGCAGTGAGGCCGCGGAGCTTCTGATCCAGCGAATTGGTGGAGACCGCGGCAAGCCCGTTCTCAAGAAGTTGCAGCCAGAGCTTCGCATTCGTGAGTCCTGTGGCTTTGCCCAGTTTGTATCAAGTGAGCAGCGCCATTCCGCCTTACTTGAGCCGGAGGCTGATCACGTCGCGAACAAGTGAGCACCTCGCAGCTCAAGCCCAAAACAATTTCAAGTTTCGTTGAAATTGAAGAGTTTTGGCCGAAGCGTGAACATCCGCGTTCTGTAGCAGGCGTATACAAGTCCTATTCCCAGCCAGATCAGGCCTGCGTACTTCGTCCAGGGCTGCAAACCAATCAACAGAACAAAACAGAACACAGCCCCAAACCCAGGGACGAACGCATCCAGCAAGAAATTTCTGGGCCCAACATCCTTCTGTGCAAACCAGAAGTGCAGCAGGGCGACAAGATTGACCGCCGTGAATGCGAGCAATGCGCCGAAGGTGACGATCTCTGCAGCAAGTTGCCACGGAATGGTCAGTACGGCAACATACGCGAGCGCCCCGACGATCCATTCGTTGTAGACGGGATTGCCTCTGTTCGGGCTCAGATGACCGAAGATTTTCTTGGGGATCACGTCATCGCGTCCCATGCTGTATAAGAGGCGCGCGGCGCCCACGTGTCCGGCGAGTCCGCACGCCATGCTGGAAACCAGGAGAACAATTCCGTAGGCCGCGAACAGCAAAGACCCGCCGGCGATTCGCGCTACATCCATGAATGCGGTTTCGGGATTGAGCAATGTCGCGTGGTCCGGCCAGACCAGTTGTGCCAGGTAAACCTGTAAGCCGCTGAAAAGTCCGGTGAAGACGCAAACGAGCACGGAGGCGAGCAGAACATTCCGTTTGGGATTCTTCACCTCCTCGGCCAGGATCGAGACACCATCAAACCCAATAAATACGAGCGCCGCGAAAGAAGTTCCCGCGGCCAGGGCGCGCAGATCAAAAGTTGCGGGGTTATAGATCGGCTGCAAAGAAAAGAGCCCACGGAAGCTCTGGTGGAAAACGATGTAACGAAAAGCGAGAACCAGAAACGCGGCGGTAACCAGCAGCATGAATCCGAGCAGCACCTCATTCGTGCGCGCGTTGAACTTAATTCCCTGGACAGTCATCAGGGTGATAAATCCCACAGTCAGAGCCGCCAGCAGCGCGAACGGAACCTGCGGGACCATGCGATGAATTGCCAGCACGGCATAACGCGAGTTCTGTATGGGCTGAAAAAGTTATTCCAGGAACATCGCCCACCCCAGAATGAACCCCACATGCGGATTCAGCGCTTGACTGATGTAGGAATACACTGACCCCGACGATGGATACACATTCGCCATGCGTCCGAAACTTATTGCAGTTACAGACATGGCCACCATGGCGAGCAAGAGCGTAGTAACGGTGTGTCCGCGTGAGAGGACTTGCGCCTCGCCAAAAAGTGGGACGGCGGCAATCGGTGATGTGAGGATAACTCCGTAGTAAACGAGGTCCCAGACACTCAGGACGCGCTTGAGGTGAGGCTGTCCGGAATTCTGCTTCGATGTCGCGCCTGTGGTTGTTTGCACCCTTGGCTCTTTCGTCGCTAAAAGAAGTAGCGTTCCTTCTTGCGGGCTTCCTCGTATATCGCGCGCGCGGCTTTGACCGTTTCACTGTCAGACACTTCGGCAACTGGTACATCCCACCAGGATTCGTAGCCGGGGATGCGCTGGTCGTACGCTGTTTCGATAACGACTACGGACGTTCGCGATTGTTGGCGGGCCGTCGCTAAGGCGGCTTTGAGGTCCTCGCCGGTGCGTGCGTGGATCGTAAAGGCACCGAGACTCGCAGCGTTGGCCTCAAAATCAACCGGCAAAATGTCTCCATCGTATTTTTCATTCCGACGATGCCGGTACTCCGTACCCATGCCTTCGTTGCCGACGCTCCGGCTAAGTCCACCGATGCTCGAAAAGCCATGATTGTCGACCAGGACGATGTTGAGTTTGTAGCCTTCCTGAACTGCGGTTACGATTTCCTGCGCCATCATCAGGTAAGAGCCGTCGCCGACAAGCACATAGACTTCACGATTCGGGTACGCCATCTTCACGCCCAAGCCGCCGGCAATTTCGTAGCCCATGCAGGAATAGCCGTACTCCATGTGATATCCACCGGGCTGACGCGTTCGCCAAAGTTTGTGCAGGTCTCCGGGCATACTGCCAGCGGCGCACACCATGATGTCCGAAGGTTCCATAAACTTGTTGACGATACCGATGACTTCGCCTTGGGTGATGGGAGGATTCTTGCAAAGACCGTAAATTCGATTCACCTCTTTTTCCCAGTCAGTGCGGAAAGCGCCAGTTTTCGTCTGGTAGCTTTGGTCAGTCTTGTAGTCGGCAACTGCCCGCTGAAGTTCTTCGATTGTTGCGCGGGCGTCTCCAGTAAGCGCAATGGCGGCGTGCTTGTTAGCGTCGGACTCGGTTACGTTGATGTTGACGAAACGTACCGATGGATTCTGAAACGCTGTCTTCGATGCGGTCGTGAAGTCGCTGTAGCGGGTGCCGATGCCGAGGATCAGATCAGCGTCGCGGGCCAGGATATTCGCGCCGGGCGTGCCCGTCACTCCTATAGCTCCAACGTTTCGCGGATGGTCGTAAGGCAGCGAACCCTTGCCTGCCTGAGTTTCGCAGACAGGGATGCCCGTTGCTTCTGAAAAGTGTGAGAGAGCTTCCGAAGCTTCCGAATAGAGAACGCCACCGCCGGCGACGATGAGCGGTTTCTTCGCGTCACGAATCCATCCAGCGGCGCGTTTCAATAACGCCTGATCGCATCGGCTGCGCGGAATGCACCAAACACGTTTATGGAAGAACTCCGCGGGAAAATCGAAAGCCTCCGCTTGCACGTCCTGAGGCAGGCACAAGGTGACAGCGCCAGTTTCCGCAGGAGAAGTCAGAACGCGCACGGCTTCGGGAAGGGAAGTCAGCAATTGCTCAGGGCGTTGAATCCGGTCCCAGTAACGTGAGACTGGTTTCAGACAATCATTTACCGAGATGTCTTGCGCCGCTGGGGACTCAAGTTGCTGTAATACCGGGGCGACGTTGCGTCTGGCAAAGATATCGCCCGGCAACAGCAGTACTGGCAAGCGATTGATCGTTGCCAGCGCGGCTCCAGTCACCATGTTCGTGGCGCCGGGACCGATCGAACTGGTGCAGACCATGGTCCGCATTCTGAAAGTTGCTTTGGCAAAGGCTGCGGCAGCGTGCACCATTGCCTGCTCATTGCGGAACAGGTAGTAGCGCAGGCCTGGATCCTGTTCCAGCGCTTGCCCCATCCCCGCGACGTTGCCGTGGCCGAAGATTCCAAAGCAGCCCTCGAAAAAGCGGACCTGCCGGCCGTCTCGTTCGGCGAACTGGTTTGTAAGGAAGGAGACGATGCCCTGTGCGACCGTCAGACGTCTTGTCATAGGCTTGGCCGTCCTAAGGATACCGCCTGCTCCCTTCATGAGCCCTCAGTCAACTCATCAGCTCACCTGTACATCCTTTGCGTGCTGCGTACTGGATAAGAAATCACTCACGCACCAGGGGTAGACGGGGATCCGGTGCATTCCACGTGGAGCGAATCCAGGAGCGCTGCGGGTCTTCCGTGACCGCGAGCGAACGGGAAGAACCGGCCAGAAAATTCAAGTAGTAAACGTCATATCCCGGACCGGCGACCACCGAGTGATACCCGCTGTGGACCAGGACCACGTCGCCGTCCCGGACTTTGACAACCTGCTCGGCACCGGCTTCTCCACCATAAAGATGCTGAAGGGCAAATCCCTCGCGCTGAATCCGGTAGTAGTAGATTTCGTCCAAATCCACCTCGGCCGGCGGATTGTGCACATCATGCTTGTGTGGAGGATAACTGGACCAGTTGCCGCCCGGCGTGTAGACCTCGATGACGATCAGTTTGTCGGCTGGGAACTTGGGCGAAATGATGTCCACAATTTGCCGCGAAGCGTTCCCTCCACCGCGAATGCTTGTCGCTACGTCGCGCGGCGTGACGAGTCTGGGCTCCAGCCGTGCAGTGGAAGGTACGCGGCATTCCGCGATCTCGCACACTGTTTCTGCGGTGAACGAAACGTGACTCTTTGCCGGGAGATAAAGGGTGTAGGGGAGTCCATCAAAGACATTTTTTCGCTTACCCAGTGGTTGGGATCCCTGTCCCCAATCAGCCAGGCACGTCCCACCCAGGACCACGAATGCGGCCTCTTCATTTACAGTGCGTGCCTGGAGAACGTTCCCCGCCTGCAGGCGCTGAACGAAGAAGCTCATCCATTCCCAGCTGGCCCGACTCCGGGGCAATTGAAGCAGTTCCCCCGCTTGTTGCGGGGGAAGATTTGCAGAATTCACAAGTAGGGTTTTTTCGCTCAAATCGTTACCTATCTAGGAGAGTTTGAATGACTACGTTCTAAACGTTGTGACACTATTGCAAAACATGTCTCGGCTTGTCAATGGGGGTTCCGCCTGCAGTTCGCCCCTTCCGCGCCAAAAATACCGGTCCATGTTCACACCGTCGTAACAATACATTCCCAATATTGGGCTTATGGGTTTCTTCCCAATGGCTCCTTTCTTCATTCAGCAAAATTAATCTTGACCTTCGCGTTCATTCGTTGATATAAGCCCTTCCTATAAACGTTTTGACAAACTCTGCGAACTGGCAAATAGCCAAAGAGACAGATGGAGGAACCATGAAATCGAACTGCGGGGATAGTTTCGAAAACAGCGCGGTGGCGGGCGGCTGTCGCGCACTATTGCAGCTTTCCTGCAGCATCCTGATCGCGTTGGCCATGCTGTGCGGACTGGCCGGACCATTGCACGCCAAGGTCGGGGCGGGCATTTCTGGAATTATTACCGATGCGACCGGCGCGATCGTTCCGGGCGCAACGGTCCAGGTGACCGCGACCGACACTGGCATCGTCACGACCCGGCAATCCAGCAGTGAAGGTTTCTACGCCTTGTTGGACCTCTAGCCGGGGCACTATGACATCCAGGTGAGTCAGACTGGCTTCAACACGTTTCGTCAGACCGGTATTCTGCTCGATGTGGATTCCGCAAAGGTTGTAAATATTAAATTAGTGGTTGGCCAGGTGAACGAAAAGATTGAGGTTTCCACGGATGTCGTGCAGCTCGACACCGCCAGTACGCAACTGGGCGACGTGATCAGCGGGCAGACGATGACCGCTGTTCCCCTAGTGACGCGTAGTTACACCGACCTGTTGGCTCTGCAGCCCGGGGTTACGCCCACTTCATCGGGGCTCGCCGGAGGCCAGGGAGGTCAGTTCAGCGCTACAGGCTTCACCTTCACCCCGATCTCCGGCGACCTGAACGCCGGAAACTTGTCAGTAAACGGCCAGCGCGAATCGTCGAATGGTTTCTTGCTGAATGGAACTACGGTACAGGAGTTTGCATTCTCCGGAGCGGGGATCATTCCGAACCTGGACTCCATCGCGGAATTCCGCATTGTGACCAATAATTTCGACGCGGAATACGGAAACTATGCCGGCGGCCAGATCAATGTAATCACCAAGGCTGGAACGAACCGATTTCATGGGAGCGCTTTCGAGTTTCTGCGAAACAAGGCCTTTGATGCGACCAGATACTTCACAGTTCTGAAGGATGATCACAAGCAAAACGAATTTGGCGGCACCTTTGGCGGCCCCATTGTGCGGGAGAAGCTGTTTTTTTTCGCCGACTATCAGGGAAACCGGGTGATTCTTGGACAGAGCGGGGGTGCACTCGTCACCGTGCCTTCCGTCGCGGAGCGTTCCGGCGATTTCTCGGCAATAGCCGGTTCCATGACCGGCGTTGTGCAGGGAACTGCGTGGGCCCAACAACTCTCCAACACCTTGGGATACGTGATTACGCCGAACGAGCCCTACTATGTGGCCGGTTGTGCCGATACAGCCACATGCGTTTTTCCCGGTGCGCAGATTCCGCAATCCGTATTTACGGCGCCTTCGCAGAACATGTTGCAATTCATTCCCCCAGCAAACAGCGGAGCTACTCAGTTCTCTGCGACCGCTGCTCCGTCCCGGCTCACGGATAACAAGACCAGCGGCCGCGTCGACTACAACTCACATATGGGGATGCTCACGGGCTACTACTTCTTCGACCAGTATCGCCAAAGCGTGCCGAGCGTATCTCTACCCGGGTTTGGCAGCGATTTCACGGGCCGTTCCCAGGTTGTGAATATTGGGGACACTAAAACACTGGGCACAACTTCGGTCAATGAATTGCGCTTGGGGCTTACGCGACTCCGATTCCTGATCCATAAACCCACTGGTGGCAACGATGTCACGCCTAAGTCGCTGGGTTTTGAACAAGGCGCTGATACTCTGGGAATTTCCCCGTCCCTACCTCAGTACGCGCATGTTCCCAACATCCATTTCAATGAATTTTCGTTTGGCGCCTCCGGTGGGCCCCTCGGTGTAACCGAAACCACGGTTCAGGTCATGGACAACTTCAGCCGGGTGATCCGGACGCATACTCTGACCATCGGAGGGCAGTACCGTTACAACCAATTGACCGAATACAACGGTGGGTCGAATGGAGATTTCGTCTTTGACGGCGCGGAAACTGGAATTGATTTTGCCGACTATCTGATCGGCGCTCCAACCGTCTACTCCCAGGGGCAGGGCTACCCTTCCTACGGCCGTTCGCGTTACATCGGCCTGTTCGCCCAGGACAGCTGGCGCGTAAGGTCGAATCTGACTCTGAATTATGGCCTGCGGTGGGATGTTAGCCGACCCTGGTCAGAAAAGACCGGGCAACTGGAAACGCTGGTACTCGGGCTGCAATCTACTAGGTTCCCCGGCTCCCCGACGGGATGGGTATTCCCCGGTGATCCTGGCATTCCCAGCACACTCGCACCAACCCGGTATAACAATTTTGCTCCGCGCATCGGACTGGCCTATTCGCCCTCCTCAGAGAACGGTCTGCTGAAGTTGCTTACAGGTGGACCGGGCAAGACCAGCATCCGTGCGGGCTGGGGAAAGTTCTACAGCACCTTTGAAGGAGCCACGAACTTCAACGAAATCGGAGATGCTCCTTTCGGCGCTTTCTATGGCAGCCCTGTGCCGCCACAATTTGTGACGCCCTTCGTAGATCGCGCCACCGGCAACGTCGAAGGCCAACGTTTTCCAGTGCCGCTACCAACAACAAACACGGTGATCAACTGGGCGAATTTCTTGCCGATCGGCACCTCGCCTGCGTTTTGGCACAAGAATGTCTTGCCTTACACGGAGGAGTATCAGCTTTCGATTCAACGACAGCTCGGGTCGGGGACGCTGCTTACCGCAAGCTACGTGGGAACACAGGGACACCACTTGATGTCGTCACTGGAAGCCAATCCAGGGAACCCGGCGCTTTGCATGAGCGTTGATGAGGCGATCGAGGTGACGGACGGCCGCACCTGCGGGCCCAATGCAGAAAACGGAGTCTTCCACCCGGTCACAGGAGGCGAGATTAGCGTGCGCGGGCCGTTTGGTCCGAACTTCAGCAGCGACGGCTACTTCATCACCAGCGGAAAGTCCAGCTACAATTCCGCCCAACTAAGCGTCCGGCAGCGTATTTCCGGACTGGAATTTCTTGCCGGCTATACCTACTCCAAATCCCTTGATAATGGCTCCGGATATGGCGAGCAGCTCAATTTACTGGATCAGAATCAACGGTCGCTCTCTGCTTTCGATGTGCGGCACAACTTTGTGGTCAGCTATGACTACCAGTTGCCCTTCAACCGCTTGGGTGGACCGAGCAGGCTCGTAAAGGGCTGGAGGGTGAGCGGCATTACACGGTTCTCAACCGGTCTTCCAGTCACGCTGATTGAAACCGATGACGCCTCCATGCTTGGCACAAACAGCGCCGGCGCGATCTCCCTTCCTATCGACACGCCGAACTTCACACCTGGCTCGCTCCGTATTTCGGATCCCCGTTCCAACCAGGTCCCGTACTTTAACGCATCCCTTTTCACCCCAGAAGCCCCCGGAACATTGGGCAATGCGAGGCGCCGCTTTTTCTCGGGACCGGGCTTGAACAACTGGGATATCGCGCTGCTGAAGGACACACTGATCAAGGAAGGCGTTAACTTGGAATTTCGCGCCGAGCTGTTCAACGCCTTCAATCATGCCCAATTCGGTCAGCCCGATGGCAACATCAACGATACTCAGGGAATCAATCCAGACACCGGGCGCCTAACTGGATTTGGCACGGTCAACTCTGCAAATCCTCCCCGGATCATGCAGCTCTCGCTCAAGCTTCTCTTCTAAGCAGGAAAACGTGGTATGAGGGGGGCGGGTGGCCTGCTCGTGGGGCAGCGGGCCATCCGTGGAATCCAGATGGCTGTGTGACGCGATTAAGACCGAGGCGTATCCTGAGTCAAAGAAGGCGATCGACCAAAACAGACCACCCACCAAAACCATGAGTTCCAGACGAGCTTTCATCAAGCTGTCAGCACTAGGCGTGAGTGCGATCGCCGCGGGTGCCTCCGCACTCGCCTCCGCAGCCTCGCCCAACGCCCTTCCTCCCAGTGCCCTAACAATAGACACAAAGCAACCGGCGTCGGACATTGCGGTTTGGTTCACGAACGAGAAGCAACGTTTTGCCGCCGGCCGTCCGATTCCATGGCAACCGGCATCCCCATCTCCCGGCGCTGACTCGATTCAACTGGTCGCGGCGAACAAGTTTCAAGACATTCTTGGATTTGGCGGCTGCTTCTCCGACGCCGCCTGTTACGTGATCAACCAGCTTCACCCGCCCGCCCGCGAGCAATTGCTCCACGAGATGTTTCATCCCTTGGAGATGGGGCTCAACGTCAACCGGACATGCATTGGCTCCGCAGATTCGGCGGCAAAACTCTACAGTTATGACGACGGAGACGACGATCCGGAACTGAAGCGCTTTTCAATCGATCACGATCGCGAATATATTCTGCCACTGCTGCGTCAAGTGCGCGAGATCAATCCTGAGACGTTTTATTTCTCCTCACCGTGGAGCCCTCCGGGCTGGATGAAGTGGAACAAATCCATGCTGGGCGGCTCGATGAGCCGTCAATACCTCTCGTCCTATGCTCAATATTTTCTGAAGTTCTTGCAGGCGTACGCGGCGGAAGGCGTGCCCATCCAGGCCATCACAACGCAGAACGAAATTGATACCGACCAGCACGGTCAGATGCCCGCGTGCACCTGGTCCCAGGAATGCGAGACCGAATTCGTCATCGAACATCTCGGTCCGCTCTTTGAGAAAGCCAATACGCCTACAAAGATCTGGATTCTCGACCATAACTACGTCTACTGGGGACGCGTCATATCGCAGCTCGACGATCCAGATTTCCGCAGGTACACAAATTCGGTCGCCTTTCATGGGTACACGGGCGAACCTACAATGATGAGCAAAGTGCACGCTGCCCATCCCGAAGTGGAAATGCATTTTACAGAAGGCAGCACCGACTACAACGATCCGCACTATCAGGATGATTGGACGAAGTGGGGCAAGACCTATACGGATGTGTTAAACAACTGGTGCCGTTCGGCGGTGGCATGGAACATGGCGACCGATGAGCGCGGCAAGCTTAACATCGGGCCGTACCCGTGCGGGGGAATTCTAATCATCAATCCCCACACGCAAGAAATTATTCGTAGCGGCCAGTACTGGGCACTGGCGCATTTTTCTCGTACCATTCGGCGAGGAGCACGGCGTTTCGAATCGCATAGCCTGGCAGCGAATCTTGGTCACGTTGCGGTTGAAAATCCCGATGGCCAGAAAGTTCTCATCCTCACGAACCTCGGAGCCGCCCGCAATGTTCAACTCAACCAGGGACTAAGTTCAGCGATGGTTGCCTTGGAAGAGAACTCGATGACGACTTTGGTCTGGAAGTGACTTGATTAGGCTGGATCAGTGCAAAGGGCTTCCTCTGGTAAGGCATGCAGCGTCGTAAGTTCATAAAATCCGTTTTGGGCAGCGCGTTGTTGTGGAAGGCGCCGGGTTTGCTCGCCTTCCAAGGCGCTTCAAAGGCACCCGCACCCGATCCGGACGTGAAGCGCGTACTGGTGATGTTCAAGTGCCACTTCGACGCCGGCTTTGTCGACACGCAGGCGGCCGTGGTTCGCCGCTATTTCGAGGAATAT
>Ga0137382_10001421_pt1 | contig 10594 bp, 7 predicted proteins | sample SagtaG_15_FD_104816 | JGI IMG/M metagenome (GOLD analysis project Ga0137382, IMG submission 104816) | Vadose zone soil microbial communities from Sagehorn Ranch, Mendocino, California, USA - Sage2_R_20_16 metaG | ecosystem: Environmental > Terrestrial > Soil > Vadose zone | place: USA... | reverse complement strand
CCAGGTGATTTTTACCTCACATTAACAATTACAGATCATCTTATCGGCACCGAAGGATATCATTTTGATGTAGGGAATGTCCTGGCTATCAGAGCGAATACCAGCACCGGCGTTTTCTACGGTACACGAACCGCTTTGCAAATTTTGCTGCAGGACCCTGGTAGACTGCATATCGCCAGAGGAATTGCCATAGATTATCCAAAATATAGAGAGCGCGGCTTCATGCTCGATGTGGGACGCAAGTTTTTCTCCATAGGTGCCCTTGAAGACTACGTCAAGATGATGGCCTGGTATAAAATGAATGATTTTCACCTGCACCTCAACGATAATGAAATCGGAGCGGGCGATAGTCCAGATTGGATGCACAAGTACGCGGCTTTCCGTCTCAATAGTGACCGCTTCAAGGGACTGGCCGCCAGGGATGGCTCCTATACCAGGCAGGATATGCGCGAGTTGCAGGATGTTGCGCGACAATATGCCGTCACTATTACGCCCGAAATAGACACGCCGGCCCATGCCCTGGCTTTCACGCAATATCGTCCAGACCTTGCCAGTCAGAAATACTCGAAGGAGTTTCTTGACCTGGGAAATCCCAAGACGTACACCTTTATGCATACAATCTGGGATGAGTTCCTGCCGTGGTTTGATACAAAACAGGTGAATATAGGAGAAGATGAATACGCTCTAAGCGACGCTGACAAATTCAGGCAATTTATTAACATCAACGATGCCTACCTCAAACACAAAGGGAAGACGGCACAAATGTGGGGCAGCCTGACGAAGATGAAGAGCAATGTGAAAGTTGATACCGATATTGTTACTGATGTATGGAATAATCAATGGGCCAACCCGGTAGATATGGTGAAGCAGGGATTTCAGATCATCAATGCGAATGATAATCTCCTCTACATCGTTCCCAGGGCCGGTTACTACCATGACTATCTAGATACCCGGCTACTGTACGAAAAATGGGAACCCTACATATTCGACCTTTCCAATCCAGCGCTGAATCTGAGCCCCAACGATCCCCATCTATTGGGCGGCATGTTCGCGGAATGGAATGACAAACTCGGAAGCGTCGTCAGTAATGCCGATGTATATATCAGGGTCAAACCCGCCATGCAGACGCTCGGCGACAAAATGTGGAGCGGTACAACGACAGACATGACCTACGATCAATTCCAGCAATTGGCCACGACCATCGGAGATGCCCCCGGCACAAGTCCCCCGTAAGTAATTTCTCCCTACACGATGACTGTTTACAACCAAATCTGGACCTCCCCGATGTGAGTACTCCCTACAGTAGGAGCCGATTTATCGCGCTCACCGCCGATTTATCGGCCCTCAGGTGTATGGAGTACCAATCTCATAAACGTCCAGCTGAACTCCTCTGGCGGCTCCAGGCACGGAAGATACGTGGGCCAAAGAAGAGCAAGAACAGCACCAGCAGGATGAGCATGATCGCGGGAACAAAGAGGGAGAGGAGAATGACAATACACACAAGGATATCCTCACCGATGCTCAGTATCACATTGAGTAAGCCCGCAGTGGTGATTGTGGAAGCCAGCCGCGTCGTCGCTTTGGCCGTATGACTCATCGCTGCAAGGACCCCACCAAGAAGAGCGAGAACAAGAAGCCCTCCTCCTGTGATATGTATGACCCCTGTAACAGCGCTCACAGCGCTCAATAGATGGCTACTGATTGAACCGGTGCCAATTGGTATGATCACGCGATTGCTACTGGCAGCGGCAACTAGTGCACCTGCGAGGGGTCGTACGAAAGTATGAGTAGCATCCCATGCATGATCGACAACGGGAATTTTATCTGCGACAAAGTCCAGTATTGTAAGAATGACGAGTGCAATGATACACCAGTTACTGGTGATGAAAGCAAAGGTCGGATTCACTTTGTACAAATGAAGCCAGCGTGCGGAAATGGCGAACGAAAGTAGGGGGAAGTAGGCATTGATACCAGATGCAAATCCAAGCCCAAGCGGTGTGCCAATTTCCATCATATTCCCTCTGTCTGTCTGTCTGTCTATCTGCCAGCCTATCTGTTTTTTTCTCAACAGTTATCTTTATCACGTGTAGCGACGTCCCGAAGGAGACAATTGACACAAATTAATCGACTATAGCGTGAAAGGATAGTAGGATTATCATAGAACTAGTAAGCGAGAGTACCCTTTTGACAACAATCCATAAATCACACACCAACACCCCACAAGACGACGCGTCTTGTGGGGAAGAAATAATCAACCCGGCTGAAGTTGCCAGATCCGCTGGCCTGCGCTACGTCAGCGATACGGTCCCTGGCATCAAACGCAAGCGCGCAGGGAAAAACTTCAGCTACATCGGCCTTGATGGAAAGCCGATTCAAGACCAGGAAGTGCTGCAGCGTATTCGCTCGCTGGGCATCCCTCCTGCCTGGACCGATGTATGGATCTGCCCAAGCCCCAATGGACATATCCAGGCGACTGGACGCGATGCCAAAGGCCGCAAACAATATCGCTACCATCCTCGCTGGCGCGAAGTACGCGACGAGACAAAATATAACCATATGATCGCCTTTGGTGAAGCTCTTCCCACCATTCGTGCTCGTGTCAACCATGACTTGAAGTTGCATGGCCTCCCTCGTGTAAAAGTCCTTGCCGCCGTTGTCTGGCTGCTCGACACGACCGCTATACGCGTTGGTAACGAGGAGTATGCAAAAGAGTACGGCTCGTTCGGCTTGACGACGCTGCGCAACCAGCATGTCGATATCTCGGGCTCAAAGATATACTTCCATTTTCGTGGCAAAGGTGGCAAGGAGCACACCGTCTCCGTGCAGAATCGCCAGCTTGCCAGGATCGTAAAGCGCTGCCAGGACCTTCCTGGTCACGAGCTTTTTGAATATGTCGACGACAATGGCCAGCTCTCAACCGTCGAATCTGCCGACGTCAACGAATACTTACGCCAGGTCTCCGGCAGCGGCTTCACAGCCAAAGACTTCCGCACCTGGGCCGGTACCGTCTTTGCTATGGATGCCCTCAAGGGCCTGGGTGAAGCTGAAAATCAAACAAAGGCAAAGAAAAATATCGGGCAGGCGATCGAAGTTGCCGCGGAGCATCTAGGCAACACCAAAACCATCTGCCGCAAATGCTATGTGCATCCAGCCGTAATCGATTCCTATCTCGAAGGGTCATTGCTCACTAGTTTGAGCCTGCAGCAAGTTGAACCGGCGGCGGATACGGCTGGTTTGCGCCCAGAGGAAGCGCATGTGCTCCAATTCCTCAAACAACAGCAAGCAGAAATGCTGCCATTGTAGGGGCGATCCCTTGTGGTCGCCCTCGCCTCTGGTGGTCGCCCCCTGGAAGCTGAGCGCAGGATTGAACCATCAGCATAACTATTAACGTGTAAATATAAAAAAGGAGTACCTACAGGAGATTCGGGAGAAAGACATGGCAAACCACGAATACGATCTGCTCGTCATCGGTGCAGGAGCAGCCGGTAGCACCGCCGCTACAACCGCTGCAGGGGACGGAAAGCGAGTTGCCCTTATAGAGCGTGATAAGATCGGGGGCACCTGCCTCAATTACGGTTGTGACCCGACCAAAACACTCATCTATATTGCTGATTTATTGTACAAAACTCATCATGCAGAGCGCTTCGGCTTGCGCATAAGCGAAGCAAGCTTTGACTGGACATCTGTGCTGTCATGGGTTCAGCAAGCGCAAAATCAAATTCGTGGTGGCACCCCTGAGGAGGCTGCTGCTGCGTTATCGCAAAAGGGCATTGAAGTATTGACGGGCGAGGCTGTCTTTCTCTCTCCACATGAACTATCTATTGCAGGAAAATCAGTCACTGCCCCGCGGATCATTATCGCCACAGGGGACGAGAACATCGTTCCGCCTATTGAAGGGTTGAGCGACGTCGGCTATATCACCAATATAGAGGCAGTCTCTTTGCCCACCCTCCCGCGTCGCTTAGCCATTCTTGGAGGCGGAGCGATCGGTATGGAATTTGCCCAGTTGTTTCATCGTTTCGGCGTAGAGGTCACAGTACTGGAGCACAGCCCGGCGTTACTCGACAAGGAAGACCGCGAACTGGCTGAGTCGCTCTGTAAGCTATTAACAGATGAAGGGTTGCGCCTGGAAACCAGCGTTGAATTGCTGCGGATACAACGCGACTCCGCAGGCAAACACCTGACCATACGCTGTAGCGAACGTGAAGAAGAAAAACTGGTGGTTGACGAAATTCTGCTCGCCATCGGTCGTCGCCCCTCTCTAGCCTCGCTGCACCTTGATAGAGCTGGCGTCAAAACTTCCAAAAAAGGTATCGATGTCGATGCCACACTGCGCTCCAGCCAGCCACATATCTGGGCCGCAGGTGATGTCACAGGCGCATTACAGTTCACACACGTTGCCTATGAACAGGGTAAACTGGCAGCGCAGAACGCCTTTGCATCAGATCCCCGACCTTTTGCAGGGCGCGTCATACCCTGGGTTACCTATACAAAACCCGCCCTTAGCCATGTGGGGAAAACTGAAGAACAGTTGCGACAGGATGGGGTGGATTACCGCGTAGCCCGCATGTTTTTTAAGGACGTCGAACGCGCCGTCGCTGAAGGGAAAACCGCAGGGTTGGTGAAATTACTGGTCGATAATCAGGGTGCGATCCTTGGAGGCCATATTCTCGCGGAGGAAGCAGGAGACATGCTTGCCCCCATTATCCTGGCTATGCAAACGGGAGTAACCGCCGAGACCCTTGCGACAACTATCATGCCATACCCAAATATGGTGGAGGGAGTGCGCTGGGCAGCTGATAAAGCGTGATGAAAAAGCAAAACCACCCTCATAACCAATAATTGGTAATCAAATAAGCCGTAATTGCCCCTAAAATTGCTTCTAAAGCTTGCCAAAATTCTATCCAGTGCCTATAATGAAGAGGCAATTCAGCATTATTTGAGGTGTGTGGTGCAAGATGTCTACCTGACACTTCCAATTGGGACCGTCATACGGAATCGCTATGTCATAGGAGGCCTCCTGGGGAAGGGAGGCTATGGTTCCGTCTATCTTGTCAAAGATAAACGAGTGAAAGGCAACCTTTTTGCCCTCAAAGAGCTCGTTGAAAGCAGCAAACAGGAGCGCGACCGCTTCACCTTCGAGTGCGAAGTACTCAGGCGGCTTGACCACCCATCATTGCCCCATGTCTACCGTACATTCAGTAATGACGCTGATTTACGTGCGTATTTGCTCATGGACTTCATCGATGGGCCAAACCTGGAAGTGCTGCGCAAACAACAATCTGCCAATCGCTTTCCCCTCTCACAAGCATTGATAATTATGAAGCCCATCATGGATGCCCTCTCGTACCTCCATAATCAACAGCCGCCAATCATTCACCGTGACATCAAACCTGCTAACATCATTGTGCCTAAGACAGGTGACGAGACCATGCTCGTTGATTTCGGTATTGCTAAGGAATACGAGCCAGACTCTACGACTACCACCGTTCGTCGCTGCTCCCCAGGCTATGGCGCTCCCGAACAGTACAGCAGCGGGACGAACAATCGCACCGATATCTACGGTCTCGGTGCCACCTTCTATGTGCTTCTCAGTGGCATCGTTCCCGCCGATGCTTTCAATCGTATGATCCGACTGGGTAGTAAAGAGTCCGATACGCTTGAGCCGCTGACCGACCTGGTGCCGGATCTTCCAACGTCAGTTGCTGACGCTATCTATCGCTCCATGTCTATTAATTATCATGACCGTTTCGCCTCGGTCGAGGAGTTCTGGCAGGCTTTAAGTGTTCATGCAGGGGAACCAGAGGAGCAAGAGATCTCACGCACGGTGCTTACCTTGTCAGCGACCGCGACTCCCTCGTCCATCGAATCTGAACAGAAAGAGCAGCAGGAATCGCCTGCATCCGAGCCACTGGTTGCAGCTTCTTCAACTGATTCCAATAATGGTGTGCCAGACGCTGAAGATGTCACGATTGTAGCCGAACAGAAACTGCCTACAACACAGCCTCCTGCCCTACCTCCGCAGAGGCAAACGGCTGCTTCTCAGCCTGCAAGAGCGTGGTCATCTCTTTCGCGTACCAGGAAATGGAGTGTCGTTACAATCTTTATTGTGCTGATTTTGCTTATCGGGGGAAGTGTTGCGACCGCCTTCGGTATCCACTATGCGAACCAGTCGGGATCAGGTGTGACATCCAGGTTGCAGATCGCCACGACCCATGTGACTCAAACTTCTACTCCGCGCTTAAGCTCCTCCCCCACAGCCTCGCGGACCCAGACCTCAACTCCTCGGCAGAATGGAGAGTATATCGCGGGAAACTATAATGGCAGTATGTTTGATTCAACCATCGGCCAGAATAAGCAGGTTAATGTTATGATACAGCAAACGAAGGGCAGTGCCACTATCAGTGGAACATTTACCTTTAAATCTCCTTATCAGGGCTCATACCCACTCAACGGATCCGTCGATACTCATGGAAATTTCTCCTTTACCGTTCAAACTACTACCAATCAACCTCCGCTCTATTTTCATGGAACGGTTCAGAGTGGTATCTATCTTCAAGGCAATTTCTGTAGTAGTAGTACAAATCAGTGCAATGCTGATACCGGTTACTTCAACATTGGACCCCGCTTTTGAGCTCTCCCCGCTCTCATTGCCCGCTTGCAACATTAACAAAGCAAGATACAACCGTCAATCTGTAGCGGAACCGCGAGTTACAGAGGTGTCCTGCCTGTCATCCCTTCGCTTCTCTCAGGGCAGGCTCTGAGAGAAGCGAAGGGATGACAGGCATTCTCTCCAAATGTCTATTGCACAGTGGAGTGTATCTAACCTCATTCCTGATTCGTTCAACTAAGAGAACCCCAACTTTTATGAATGAGTTTGCCAATAGAAAATGTTATTTCATATAATGAAAATCGTGTTTTTATTCCTGTTTGAGGTGTAATGTGCAAGATGTCCGTGCTGCGCTCCCAATAGGGACTATTATAGGTGACCGTTATAATGTAGTAGGACTGCTCGGCAAGGGCGGATTTGGCGCTGTCTATCTCGTGAGAGACCAGCGTGTCAGGGGTAACCTTTTTGCCCTCAAAGAGATGATCGACACGAGCAGACAAGAGCGCGCTCGTTTTTCCTTCGAGAGCGAACTCCTCACGCGGTTGGATCACCCTGCTCTGCCTCGTGTCTACCGTTCCTTCGAGAATGAAACGAATAATCGTTCGTATATGCTCATGGATTTCATCGAAGGTCCAAACCTGGAGACGCTGAGGCAAAAGCAACCGCAGAAGCGCTTCCCCCTCTCTCAAGTGATGAGCATGATGGCTCCCATTGTCCAGGCCATCTCGTACCTCCATAAACAGCGTCCGCCAATCATCCATCGAGATATCAAACCGGCCAATATTATCGTGCCTTCCACAGGTGATCAGACTGTGCTGGTTGACTTTGGCATCGCGAAAGAGTTCGATCCTGATTCAACCACCACCGCTGTTCGACGCTGTTCCCCAGGCTATGGCGCGCCTGAACAATATAATCGTGGTACCAACAACCGTACAGATATTTATGGACTGGGGGCTACCTTCTATGCGCTGTTAACAGGTGTCGTGCCCGACGATGCCTTCTACCGTATGACAAACTTGGGGAGCGGCAATGGCGATCCACTTGAGCCGGCACATCAGCTTAATCCAGATATCCCTGTGCATGTATCTGATGCCATTCAACGCGCCATGGCCATTAATATCGAAGATCGCTTTCCTTCCGCTGACCAATTCTGGCAGGCATTGAATGCCCAACCAGCACAGCCTATGACTCCAGTTCCTCCTATGGTTACGCCGCTGCCTGCTGCCAACAATGCACCCATTGCGCCCGATGAACACGAGCTCATCACGCCAGCGCCCGAAGTACCTGGTGCCGCGAATAAAGCGCTAACTTACCTTACCACGCAGCCGCAGGAGATCACTGAGCGCATCAGGAGGCGCGGTATATTGCCATTGTTGCTTTTGGCCCTTATTGCGCTCGCGCTCATTTCGGGCCTTGCCGCTGCTTTCTGGCCCTCTATTACCGGACATAAGGGAACTCAGCCTGCTACACCTACCCCGGTTGTTCAGCATAAAGTTACACCAGCAGCCACGCCGACGCTAAAACCGACACCAAAGCCAACGCCGACGCCAAAGCCAGCACCAGTGCTACAGCCAACACCGACGAATCCACCAGCACCGGCGCCAACATCGGTACCACCTACAAATCCTACACCTGTCCCGGCTGCTTTTCCGAATGTTGCCGGGTCACACAATGGCACCGTTCACAACACGAATGCAAATGTCGACGCGAGTATGTCCGTCTCGTTCAGCCAGAACCAGGGAAACCTCGGTGGCTCCGTGACCATTAACCCTCCTTTGCAGGGAAGCGGCCCTATCATCAGTGGCTTTGTCCAGCGAAATAACTATATTCAGTTTACCGTCCAGGGATACAGTGGCCACGCTCCGCTTATGTTCTATGGGACCGTACAGCCAGGCGGCAGCATGGGCGGCCAGTACTGTAGCATCGACCAGACCGGTCGTTGCAACGCAGCCTCGGGTGGGCAGGGTACCTGGAGCGTGGGAGGAATTGCTTCCGCTCCAGGCTCAGCCTCCATAAAAGAACCATCTCAAACCTCCTTTTAACAAATCAAAGCGTTAAATAGTGAAACTTCCCCAAAGCCCCAATCGTGTACCCACAATGAAGTAGGCGCTGCAGCCGCTGCCCGCACCACTCCAGGCCGTCTCACTCCAACCACGCGCGTTGCTCGCCCTGTTCAGCGTGGTCCCACCCACGGCAGTTACATACTGGGATGCTGCTGGATACTGAACCCTGTAGCCATTATCGCCTGAACTGACAGTGAGGGCGATGCCCGAGTGATTGCACTACGTCGAGTCGTCGCTGGATTCGCTGCTAGAGTCGCTTCCACCATAGCTATTGCTAATCTCGTTTGCTCCCATTGCAGCCGCTCTGTTAACGGCGGTACCCAGGTTGATCAGGCTGCTGGGCGAGACAGGCAACGCTCTTCTCTCACAGCCATGCATCAAGCAACGCCTGGAAGCAACGGTTAAGCAACGCCACATGTCATACACTCTCCATAAGATGAACAACAACATCAACATTCTTGCAGAACGCGGGGTTGTTCTATTTGGGAAAAAAGCAAGAAGGGGTGTATGAGCATGGAGAAAGCTTCCCACAGTTCACGTTCTCATTTATTTACGGTTCGTGTGTGGCAAGAAGAGATAGGGACTGATCAGACCGAGTGGCGGGGCAAAGTACAATTGCACACCAGTGGAGACGTGCGCTACTTTCGTGAATGGGCAGCCCTCGTTCCCCTCCTTGTCACTATGCTCTCAGAGTTGGATAATATGTCTGAGTCGAACGAATAAGAGTTTTATGCGCTCTATTGTAGGCAAATCAGTGGTTCATCGAAAACCGGAAGATGAAGAGTGAAAAGGAGGCATCATCTTGATCAAGAAAATTATTGTAACGCTGCTCCTTTGCAGTGCCGCCGTCATAATGCTCGTTGCATGTGGTGGAAGTTCGGGAGGTGGAGGCCCTACTGTCCACTTGGGAAATACAACCTTCACGCAGCCATCCATCACCATCAGCAAGGGAAGCAGTCTCACCCTGGTTGATGATGTTGCATTCACACTCATCATTAGTAATGGCTCCTGGGTCAATGGAACTGCCAAACCAGCGAAAGAACCTGGGGCGCCAACAGTCAGTAACTTACAATTCACTACCGCTGGTCAGAGTCAGACCATTGGCCCATTTAGCACAGCAGGCACCTTCCATCTCTACTGCAGTGTCCACGTGAATATGAACTTAACAGTCATCGTCCAATAATATACTTGCACAGCAAGAAGTGAAAAGAATCAGCCATGAGTATGGAAACAAAAGAGGAAAAAGATCCAGCAATGGATGTAGAAGCAACACAGACACACCAGTTTTCCCGTCAAACCCCACCCACAGTTCTTGGAAGGATCGCCTTCTGGGCATTCCTTGTAGGGGGGCTTGGAGGTCTTGCCGGTGCAATAGCGCTCACGATCGTGAGCGGCTCCCCCAGTCGGGACATCGTCATCACGACAGTAGTTGGGCTGGCGAGCGCAGCTATCCTCGCCACCAGATTCCGCTGGGCACCGCTGGTGACCACCCTGCTTGGGGCATATAACCTCTACCTGGTCTTCACGGAGCCCTATGTCATCGAAAGCCTGGTCCATCCAAAGACGGACCCACAGGGAGGGTTTGGTCACTTTGTGATGGTGGTGATTATCACAGCGGTCGCAATTATAGCGTTTGGAGCTAGTATCGGAGCAGCGGTGCAGAACTATCGCCAGGGCAGTCGGCGGGTTCCGCGCTGGCTTCCATCAGCCTTAAGCCTGGTTGCAGGCATGGTCATCGGCGCCATTTTCATCGGTGCCATCGCGCAGGAATCGCTGGCTACAGGCACAACCTACACCAACGGCGTGCAAACCGTGCACATGAGTGCTGGCAGTTTTCTCCAGTCTTCTGTCACCATGCCCAAAGGTTCGAAGCTCATGCTTGTAGATGACGTTGCGGCCCTGCACATCCTGGCCAATGGCT
>Ga0137382_10001418_pt1 | contig 10603 bp, 13 predicted proteins | sample SagtaG_15_FD_104816 | JGI IMG/M metagenome (GOLD analysis project Ga0137382, IMG submission 104816) | Vadose zone soil microbial communities from Sagehorn Ranch, Mendocino, California, USA - Sage2_R_20_16 metaG | ecosystem: Environmental > Terrestrial > Soil > Vadose zone | place: USA... | reverse complement strand
CGGACCATTTCGGCCAGTTCCTTGATCGTTTGATCTTCGCCCACGCCAATATTGATTGGTGCTGGCTCGCTGAATTTTTCTAGTAGGACAAGGCAAGCTTCGGCGGCATCGTCCACATGTAACCATTCGCGCCGCGGTGTACCCGTGCCCCACAGGGTCACTGATTTTGCGCCGGATTGTTTCGCGTGATGAAATTTGTAAATCATCCCAGGAAGCGCGTGGCTCGTTTCTGGATCGAAGTTGTCCCAGGGGCCGTAGAGATTTGTCGGCATCGCGGAGATGAAGTCGTCGCCAAACTGTTGCCGATAAGCGTCGCAAAGTTTTAACCCGGCGATCTTGGCGATCGCATACCACTCGTTAGTCGGTTCAAGCGGACCAGTGAGAAGCGAATCCTCGCTGATGGGTTGCGGGGCGAATTTTGGATAAATACACGAGCTGCCGAGGAAAAGGAGTTTGCGGACTCCGCTCTTGTGGGCGGCTTCGATAACGTTGTTTTGGATCTTTAAGTTCTCGAGCAGAAAATCTACCGGCGCTTCCCGGTTGGCTTTGATTCCACCGACCTTTGCCGCGGCCAGCACGACGTGAGTTGGACGCGCTTGCTCGAAAAAATTGTGCACCGCGACGGCGTCGGCTAAATCCGTTTCTACGCGCGCGCGGGTGAGAATGTCGAACTGTTCACCCTCGCCCGCGCCTTTTTTGCGCTCAAGCGCCCGGACAATGGCGCGCCCAACCATGCCATTGTGCCCGGCAACAAAAATGCGGGCGGCGGTCCAGTCAGACATATGGAAAAGCGGAAAAGCTGAAACCCTGAAAAGCTGAAATTAGAACTTAGTTAGGAAGTTGAGGCGTCAGGGAAGATGTCACACGTCGGAAGTCAGAAGTCAGACTGTTGGTTTTGAGTTATCCGTTATGGGCTTTTCACCCGGCTGTGTCTCTTTGTTAGCTTTTGCCGCGGGACGTGGAAAACCCTAGCCAGCGGAGGAGCGCTTCGACCACCTGCTGCAACTGGTCTGGGGTTAGCGTACCGAGCTTGCGCAAGAAATATCGCGGCGGTACCGCCTGGATGCCCTGAACTAAGAAAGCGCCCTCGGCCAAAAAGGAAGTTTGAATCGCAACTTCAAACTGCGAGCCTCGTGTGGCCGTCGTGTGCGGAATGATGCCGAGAAGGGCGCGATCAATCTCTGCGTAGGGAACACTGATGATCAAGGCGGGGCGAACCTTCTGAGTCATACCGAAGTCCACTTGCCAGACTTCGCCGCGCTCAGGCACCTCGCGTCGCCTCCTCTTCGTCTAGAGCGCGGAACGAAGCGGCGGCCAGTTTCCCAAAATCGTCGTCGGTTAGGTCGCCGGGAATCGCAGTCCGCTCCAGAATGGCGCAGCGTAATTCAGCACGCTCCTCGGGCGAAAGTTGTCGAACCTCATCCAGAATGTGAGCAACGGCTTGGGTCATGGTAGAACAATATCAAAAATCGGTGATCCGAGCAAACGGCGAGAAGTCAGAGCTGGGAGATCGGAGACCTTTCCCGACAAATGAAAAAAGTTCAGCCACGGATGGGCACGAATGACGAAGCACGAATGACGAATGACGAAAGAAACCCGAATGACCGAATGACGAACTGCGCCATCGAATCTCAAACGATGCCATCGCGCTTGAGCTCTGAAACAAACTGCTCGTGCGGGATAGTCGGCTCTTCGCGTCGCTCGGCCACGACAGCTAAATCGGCTAAGTCCTCCATCAGCTTCTCGTACTCTGAAAGTGGGAGAACCACAGCCGTGCGTTCGCCACGGTCGTTGGTCAAATACTGCACAGGATCACTCATCTCGAAATTCTACCGCCGATCGCAGTACCTGTCGAGAATGAGCATAAGATCAGAGGACAGAGGTCAGCTTCGCTGTTGGTTATCCGTTGGCAGTTATTTAGTTTTCTCTCCGAGCTCGGAGCAGGAAGCTCGGCCGGCGGACGGCGCAGCGCGCCGTCCCTACCCTTTGGCGATTGGGGTCCAGCCTTCGCGCAAGGCTACGGCACGGCGCGCAATCGCCGCTACCCCTCAACCTCTCAACAACTCAACATCTTTTTATTCGCGAATATTTTTACCGCTCATTTCGTGTTCGAGCATGGCGATGTCGGCCTCCGTCATGATCCGTACCAGCTCGGGAAATGTCGTTTTCGGCGCCCAACCCAATTGCTTTTTTGCTTTTGAGGCATCGCCGATCAGCAGATCGACCTCTGCCGGACGATAATAGCGCGGATCGATGTGGACATATTGTTCCCATCCCAACCCGGCCAGACCGAAGGACAAATCGAGAAATTCACGAATGCTATGCGTTTCGCCGGTGGCGATGACATAGTCGTCGGGATTATCCTGTTGCAGCATCAGCCACATGGCTTCGACGTATTCGGGTGCGTAGCCCCAGTCGCGTTTGGCATCGAGATTGCCAAGGAAGAGTCTCTTTTGCAGGCCGGCTTTGATACGGGCCACGGCCCGCGTGATTTTGCGCGTAACGAAGGTTTCACCGCGACGCGGAGATTCGTGGTTGAACAAGATCCCGTTGCTGGCGTGGATGCCGTACGATTCGCGGTAGTTCACCGTCATCCAGTAGGAATAGACCTTGGCTGCGCCGTAGGGACTGCGCGGGTAGAACTTGGTAGTCTCGCGCTGCGGCGTTTCCTGGATTAACCCAAACATTTCGCTGCTGCTGGCCTGATAAAATCGCGCTTTGGGCGCGCCTTTCCGCGCCGCTTCAAGGATACGGGTGCCTCCTACGCCGGTGATGTCGCCCGTATATTCGGGTATGTCGAAGCTGACCCGGACGTGACTTTGCGCCGCCAGGTTATAAATCTCGTCGGGCTGGATCTCGGCGATGAGCGTGGAAGTCGCGACGGAATCCGCCAGATCGCCGTAATGCAAAAACAGCCGTGCGTCGCTCCGATGTGGATCTTTATAGATCGGCTCGAGCCGCTCGGTGTTGAACGACGACGCGCGTCGAATCAGCCCGTGAACTTCATAGCCTTTGCTGAGCAAAAGCTCAGCCAGATACGAGCCGTCCTGGCCGGTAATGCCGGTGATCAGGGCTTTTTTCATTGAAAAAGCCCGAAAGCTGAAAAGCTGAAAAGCTGAAAAGCTGAAATTAAAAACACGAACGTCATGACCAGCCGGAAAACTGAAAAGGTGAAATCAGCGAAAGTCATCTCATCCTTCATGGCTTATCTTTGCTGCGTGTCACCATCGTCACAAATATAGAGATTAGCTCATTTGTCTCCCTAAGCAGTTCTGCAAGCTTCGTGCCCGATATGCCGCAATCGTCACGCAGAAGTTGAAGCCAAAGGTCGCTCTCGTCAGCCTCCCGAATACAGGTTTCCAAGTCGGAAATAAATTCAGCTGTCGTCCGCGCGCGTGAAGCTTCACGAAAGTTAGCGGCCACTGACGTTCCCGACCGTAGCAACTGTCTTCCCAGGACTTGGACTTCCGCACGCTGCGTCGGCAAATCCACGTACAATCGAACTGTGGAAGAGGCATACTGTTTTGTTCGGTCTCGCAATTCATCAGATGTTCTGCTCATCTAGAAAGAAAAGCTGAAACACGGAGAGCTGAAAAGCTGAAATAGGAAATTCGTGAGAAAGGGGGATCTTTGTCTTGGACGAGAAAAGCGGAAAGCTGAAATTGACCATGTAAAACGCTCGGACATCTGAAAGCTGGAAAGCTAAAATAAGAGAAAACGGTGAAACGCTGAACCTGAACTCGTGATAGCCGGTGAGCGTGTCACTGCTTCCGCTCTTCAGTTTTCAGACGAGGCATAACACAGAACGACTCAAAACCGCGCTCAGCATTTCCGCTGCAGAGCTAAATTTCAGTGTTTCAGTTTTTCAGCGTTTCAGCTTTCAGATAATATCTGCAAACGTGCGCTCGGTTTTGCGGAAGTACCAGATGCCGGTGGCAAGAACCAGGGCGGCGGTTATGAGAGAAAGGGTGAGGCTTTGTTGCGGAAAGGGCGTGTTGCCGCCCGAGATGGACCAGCGGAATCCGTCGATGACGCCGACCATGGGATTGAGCGAATATAAGGTTCGCCATTTTTCCGGAACGATCGAGCTGCTGAAGCCGACAGGAGAAATGTAAAGGCCGAATTGAACGATAAACGGAACGACGTAACGGAAGTCCCGATATTTCACATTGAGCGCGGCCAGCCAAACGCCGGCGCCGGCGGAAGCGAGAAGTGCCAGCGCAGTAAAAACGGGTAACGCCAGAAGCGGCCAACTCGGCCAGACGTGATAAAACATCATGAGAAGCACGAGTAACACCATTGAGATCGCAAAATCGACGAATGACACGATGACCGCACTGGCGGGAATGATCAGACGCGGAAAGTAAACCTTGGAAATTAGATTGGCATTACTAATGAGACTGGCGCTGCCTTCAGTGAGCGACGTGGCGAATAATTGCCAGGGCAACATCGCGGCGAAAACCATTACCGGGTAGGGAACACCTTCGGACGGCAGTTTGGCAATCCGCCCAAAAACCAAGGTAAAGACAATCATGGTGAGGAGCGGTCGTATCACCGCCCAGAGCACACCGATGACGGTTTGCTTGTAGCGCACGAGCACGTCGCGCCAGGCGAGAAAATAGAACAGCTCCCGATACCGAAACAGGTCGCGCCAGTAATTTCTCTCGGTGTGCCCGGCTTCGATGATCAACTCGGTAGCCATACAAATGTTGAGTTGTTGAGAAGTTGAGCGGTTGAGGAGTTGTACGAAGCAAAAATCGGACGACGGAGGTTGGCGGCGAGTGAAATGTTGAGGAGTTGAGAACCTAGAAGGAAAAGCGAAAAAGCTGGAAGGCTGAAAATCTGAAATCCGACTGCTGACCTCTGACGTGTGACCTCTGACTTCTGACCTCTATGTCTAATCCCATTTCTGCTCCTCGTGTTCGTCGGCGGAGCGGGGGAGTTTGCCCCGATGAAAAGCACGCGCCACTTCCTCCATGCCCTCCAGCATCTGGATTTTCATGGCGAATGGGAGAGCGGCCCAACAAACAAGCTGTTCACGACGATGTGCTCTCCACATCTCGCGTTCCTCCTCGGCAGAAATCCCGTACTTAGCCAAAAGATTACTCATTGGGCCTGCTTCTCAATAACTCGAGTTGATCAATATCCGCCAAATCGTTAGGCCGTCCAGAGTCTCGTTTTAACCTGATCAGTTCGTCATAGCGTAGCACAGGCGCACGGATTCCCGCTAGTTCTTCCCAGAATGCGTGCGCGTACTCCTGCGCAAATGGGAACGGCTCTTCGACAAAAATATCGACTGGTGTGCTGTCTGGGTCTGGTTTTCGCATCGAAAAAACCAGCATGTGCTTTTCCGTGATCCAGGATCGCCGCTTTTCCTCATCTGCAAAATCTGCAGTCTGTACTGGCGCGAGAGGTCGGTAGCCGATTTTCTCCAAAGCGTTTGTTGCCCTAAGAACGTTGTCACGTTCAAGGTTGATGACAATATCTACATGGTGAGTGTAGCGCACATAGCCGTGTGCCACGACGGCGAGGCCGCCGACGATTAAGTAGCGCACTTCGGCATCATTGAGGGCGCGCAGAATGGCTTCGACATCGGCGAGTTTCATTCGGGATCAGAAAAGCTGAAAGGAGGAAGGTGAGACGTTGAGACGTTGAAGAGTTGAGCGGTTGAATAAACTCTGAAGAAAACTCGCGACGCAGTTAAAAAAAGTCAGGCCCATTTTTTCCGAGCAAGGTGTACGGATGGTGTAAAGTTCGCTGAAGGCGTCTCGTCCAGATTATCACACCTCAGCTGCCCAACCATCAACTATCAACTCCTCACCTTCTTTGGTTAATTCGTTTCAACCGCGCAATAGCTCAACATCAGCGCTTTCGATATGATAGAAGGCGGGTCGGCACACCTAAACGCACTGCATCGTAACGGATTGGCTCGCGTTTGATTTACTCAATGCTTCCTCAACGGCTTAACTACTCAACACCTCAACCTGAGCGCTTTTTATGAAAAAGGCCCTCATCACCGGTATTACCGGGCAGGACGGTTCCTATCTTAGCGAGCTGCTCTTGAGCAAAGGTTACGCCGTCCATGGAGTTGTTCGCCGGACCAGCAATCTGCTGCGGTCGCGAATCGAACATTTGCGGCGAGACGAAAATATTTATGAGAAACAGTTGTTTCTTCATTATGGCGATCTCTCCGATGGCACCACGCTGCGGCGCATCTTCAAGGAGGTGCGGCCGACGGAGGTGTATCATCTGGCCGGACAAAGCCACGTCGGCCTCAGTTTCGAAATTCCGGAGTCGACTTGCGAAGAGGCGGGAATGGCGACGCTTCGGCTGCTCGAAATCGCTCGGGATCAGCCGGAGCCGCTGCGATTTTATCACGCGTCGAGTTCGGAGATTTTTGGTAATGCAGCGGAAGTGCCGCAAACCGAAACGACGCCAATGTGCCCTTCAAGTCCCTATGGTTGCGCCAAAGCCTTCGCCACTCAGTTGGCTCGCGTCTACCGCGACTCGTATCGGCTCTTCGTCTGCAACGGTATTCTTTACAATCACGAATCACCGCGCCGGGGAGAAAATTTCGTGACACGCAAAATTGTTCGGGCCGTAGCGCGAATTTCACAAGGGCTTGATAGCGAGCTTGTGCTGGGCAATCTAGAGAACCGGCGCGATTGGGGCCGCGCCCAAGATTATGTCGAGGCGATGTGGTTGATGTTGCGGCACGATGTGCCAGACGATTACGTTGTGGCGACAGGCGAGACTCATTCCGTGCAGGAATTTGTAGAAACTGCGTTCGCGGTGGTGAATTTACCGTGGCAAAAATTTCTTAGACACAATTCTTCTTTTGATCGGCCGGCTGAGCCTTCGCGTTTAGTCGGCTGCGCCGACAAGATTCGCAAGACACTTGGATGGCGATCCGCCGGCACGTTTCCCGAACTGGTCCGCGAAATGGTGGAAGCGGAAGTGAAGATCTTGAGCGGTTGAAGTTGAGGAGTTGAGAAGAAAACGCTGAAACGCTGAAAAACTGAAAAGCGGAAAGGAAAAGCGGAAAGGAAACGCTCAACGCCCAACGTCCAACGCTCAACGTTTCAATTAAAAACATCAGTTTAATCCTCCCTACCGCGACGGGCAGGTCTAAGGGAGAGGAGAGAGAAAGAAAACGCTGAAACGCTGAAAAACTGAACCGCCTTCGCGCAAGGACTACGGCGCGACAGGAAAGCGGAAAGAAAACGCTCAACCCTCAACAAGGCTCAACGTCCAACTAGGAACGTTTCAACGCTTCATCTTGCGCTTTAATCCGCGGGTTCTAGTTTGGCGCGGTTCTAAAAAAGGTGAGAGGTGATAAGGAAAAAAGAGGTTGAGTTGTTAGGAGTTGAGAAGTTGAGAAGAAGAAGCTTTAACGCTTCAACGAATGAACGAATACCTATTGTCTGTTTTCCTCGGGATCATCGAAGGCCTGACTGAGTTCCTGCCGGTCAGCTCGACGGCGCATCTCCGAATTGCGGAAGCGGTTCTTCATCTCAATCTACACGACACTTTTTGGAAGATGTACACGATTGTGATTCAGCTGGGGGCAATCCTGGCGCTGCCAGTTTACTTTTGGAACCGCATTGTAAATTTCATCCGTACATTTCCAGCCGGGGAGCGTGGTGACCGCACCATCCTGACCCATCCGCTCAGCCTCACAATTATCGCTTTCGTTGTTACCGCCATCCCTTCTTTTCTTCTCACCAAGGTTATTGGAAAGAATCTCGAAAGCCTAACTGTGATGGCGACGGCCCTGCTCGTCGGTGGAATCGTGATGTGGATTGTCGATGCAACCTTTACCAATCCGCGCGTGACGCACATGGAGGAAATGACTCTTCCGCAGGCGGTGTGGATCGGGGCGGTGCAAATTCTGTCGGCAGTTTTTCCAGGCACATCGCGCTCGATGTCGACGATTGCGGCGGGGCAAGTAGCGGGCATGTCGCGGACGGCCGCGCTTGAGTTTTCATTCTTTCTCTCCATGCCGACCATGGCTGTCGCGACGGGCTACGATTTTCTTAAAACGGTCCTGCCGCATCATCAGGGACTGGAGGAAAATCTTGCGCCACTTCATGTCACCGCTGAACAATGGATCGTGTTGGCGATCGGTTTCATCGTTTCGTTTATTGTCGCCCTGGCCGTAGTTGCGTGGTTTATGCACTGGGTCAGAGCGCGGGGGTTTGCCCCATTTGCCATTTATCGGATCATCCTAAGCATCGGCCTGTTTGTTTTGCTGGCGCGTGGAATACTATGACTTCCATGGAATCCGAGACAATCCTGCCCGACCTGCAAAGCTGCGTCCTTTGTGAGGATGTCCGTTGCGAGTTCAACGGAATGCAAACGCTGGTCGGTGTAATTAATGTGGTGCCGGCGCCGACCTTGCCAATCAATTATCTGCGGCTTTGTATCTGGACCCGTTGGTGCAGTGGTTCGGGAAAGTTCCGGCAGAAGTCTCGCATTGTTGGTGTGGACGAGCACCAGGTCATCGCGCAAGCGGAAGTGGAATTCGTTTTAAAGGAAATGGAAGGTCACGCGACCAACGTTCATTATTTTGGCGGCATTCAGTTTCAACAATACGGCTTACATCACGTTGAGATTTATTTGGGCGAGGAACTGCGGCTACGTTTTCCACTGCCGGTGATTCAGGTAGTGCGGCAATAGAGAAAAGCTGAACCGCTGAAACGCTGAAACGCCGAAATAGAGACGTTGAGAGTCATGTCTCTTCCTGCGCTCCAACCCGCAGACCGAGTTAGGCGGAATTTGCTGCCTTTTCCACTCCTAACTTGTCGAGTTCTCAGCTCTCTCAATTTCAACGAAAAGCTTCGCTAACCGGCAGCCTAGCACGTTCAGGAGGCGCGTTTTTCGGTTTGTCAGCTTGTTCGCTTTTCATCTTTTTCTTTAAGTAAACGCTTGCCAAGCGCGGCGTGTTTGTTTAAGACGGCGCTTCTCATGCCCGGGAAGATCTCTGTTGCGCTGGTTGGTCTGCTGGTCCTGGTTCGGCAAGCGCACGCACAGGAAATAATCATCGCTCGCGAGGAGAAGCCGCACTTCCCAAGAGCGGAAGTGGTCGCGCATCCTCCGTCGAAAGTAGAAACACACGTCGAGAAAGCGGGTGAAGCGCAAGCGACAAAAACGCCGAGGCCTGAGCAAAAAACTCCCCGCCAGGCAGCGGCCATAGTGCAAGTTCCAAAGCAGGAACAAGCGACTTCTCAACCGTCAAAAACAGGAACTCCTGCGAGCCAAGCGGTCAAGGTTTCTACAACAACCGTGCCACTACTGAAACCGACAGTAGCCACAAGAAAGCCAGTGGACGCGACGAGGGGCAAGGGACAAGCAAGCCCTGCTCAGCTGCCAAAAGCGGACGCTCCTTCCAGCCAAGTGCCCAAAGTTTCAACTGCAAGTACGCCGTCACCGGAAAAAACAGCGCCGGCAACAAAGCCGTCGGACGTAGCGAGCAAGGTTTCCACGAGCTCCGCGCCACCATTAAAATCAGAAGCTGACCGAGTCCAATCGAAGACTACTTCCGCAACTATGCCACGGCCAAAGCGACTAACGCTGGTCGCAGGCCCCGCTAAGGAGAATCACAACCTGGCAGCGGTGTCAGTGCAGTCAGCCAACAACCATTTTGAGACGGGATTTACCAGGCTAGCGGACGGATTCGATTTCCCTGTCGGCAAGCCTGACGCACAGGGATACTACAAAGCGCGTGGGTTCCGGTCTCATGGACACTTAGGCGAGGACTGGGATGGCATCCGCGGCGGCGATACCGATCTCGGTGATCCGATCTATGGCATCGGGGAAGGTCTGGTGGTTTTCGCGCGTGATTGCCATATGGGCTGGGGCAATGTGATCATTGTCCGCCACAGTTATCGCGAAAATGGTGTTGTGAAAAATATCGACTCCCTCTACGGCCACTTAGACAAGATGCTGGTTCATCGCGGGCAAGCCGTGGCCCGGGGCCAGGAAATCGCAACGATGGGCACCGCCCATGGCTTGTATGATGCACATCTGCACTTGGAGATCCGCAAGAACATCGAGATCGGAATGAGCCGGACCGCGTTTGCCCGGGATTCCAGCAACTATTTCGACCCAAGCCACTTTATCTTAACCCACCGGCGTCTTTCGACCGGCGGCGGCACATATCGCGTGGCCATGAACACGTTTGTCCGGGATGCGACCATTAATTTCGACAAGGCGAAGAATTATTCGCATTCCCACTCGCGAGGCGGCACAAGCGAATCGGCGGCGGCCCTGAAAAAAGCGATCGCGTCCAAGCGCTGATGCGGCTCCGCCTGCGGGCGTCGTTAAAGAGCTAAAGAGTTGAAGAGTGGAAACACTCTTCTTCAACCATTTGACCGCGTAACATTTAACCTCCGGCTAAATCTGCCCCAACAGCACAAGAATCAGCACGATCAAAAGAATTAGGCCAATTCCGCCCACGGGATAATAACCCCAGCCGGTGCTGTACGGCCATGCGGGAAAAGCTCCGATCAACAGCAGAATAATAATTATCAGTAGAAGCGTACGCGTACTCATGGAAACGGAGGCTAAGTGAGCGGCCGACACACTGGCAATGTTTTTATTT
>Ga0137382_10001413_pt1 | contig 10607 bp, 8 predicted proteins | sample SagtaG_15_FD_104816 | JGI IMG/M metagenome (GOLD analysis project Ga0137382, IMG submission 104816) | Vadose zone soil microbial communities from Sagehorn Ranch, Mendocino, California, USA - Sage2_R_20_16 metaG | ecosystem: Environmental > Terrestrial > Soil > Vadose zone | place: USA... | reverse complement strand
TCGCCGTTTCGAGCACGTCGACGGCAAGCTCGCGAGCCTGCGGCTGTCGAGCCCGGCGGCGCGCGGCATCCGCGCGGATGTGCAACAGCTGGCGGTGGTGATCAGTGATCCGCAGGTACACATCACCGACCTGGCGGGCCGCATCACCATCGTGGGCGACTCGCTCGATGCCGACGTCGGGCGGCTGCACCTGCCCGGATCGGCGCTGAGCGTGCGCGGTCACGTGCGCTGGCCGCGTGACACGGCGCTGTATTTGCTCGATGTGCGGGCCGATTCGGCGACGCTCGGCGACGTGCGCTTCCTCGACGCGCGCTTCCCCGCGGCCACCGTGCTGCGCGGACGCGTGGCGGTGCGCTCGCACGGCGGCCGCGTGCTCGAAGTGCGGCTCGACCCGCTCGAGCTGCGCGACGGCGCCGGCACGCTCACCGGCAAGGTCACGGCGATCAGCGCCGCGGACTCAGGTATCGTGGCGCTGCGCCAGGCCGACCTCACGGCGCAGGACTTCAGTCTCGAGCTCGCGCGGCCGTTCCTCGACACGCTGCCGTTTGCGGGCCACTTGTCCGGCCACACCGTGGCTGACGGTCAGTTGTCGGACCTGCAGCTGCAAGTCGACTGGACGTTCCGCGACTCGCTGGTGGCGGACTGGCCCGCGTCGGTGGTGCAGGGCGCGGGCCGGGTCGATGCGAGCGCGGGCGCCGGGCTGCGGTTCGAGCAGTTCGGCGTCGATTATGCAGGCGTCGCGCTCGCCACGGTGCGGCGGATGGTGCCAGCCGTGACTTTGGCGGGCGAGCTGGACGCCGCGGGCACGCTCTCGGGGCCGCTGCTCGACGCGCAGTTCTCGGGCACCATGCGTCACCACGACGGCGCGGCCCCGGCGAGCGTGGTGCGCGGCGTGGTGCGGCTCGATGGGCGCGGCGACACGCTGGGGATCTTCGCCGACGTCACGGCCGACACCCTCAGCTTCGACGGGCTGCGCGGCAGCCTTCCGGGCCTGCCGCTCGCGGGTGCGGTGGCGGGCCCGGTGCGGCTCGCGGGCAGCGTGGCCGACCTCGAGACCCACGTCGACTGGACGGCCGCGGGCGAGGCCGGGCACGTGCGGTTCGACGGGCGACTCGTGCTGTTGCCGGACCGGACCGGCGCGCGGGCGGCGACACTCGACTTGCGCGACGTGAACCTCGCGCGCTGGCTCCGCAAGGGACCGCATTCGCGCCTCAACTTCACGGCGTCGGGTGACGTGGTGGTCGACACGTCAGGCGACGCAACGGGCGCGCTGCAGGCGCGCCTCGCGCCGTCGCTGTTCGCGGGGACGGTGGTCGACAGCGGCGGCGCGGGCGTGCGGTTCGCGGGCCGGCAGGTGCTGGTGGACTCCTTGCGGTTCCGCCAACCGGGGCTCGCGACGACGGCCCACGGCGGCCTGGGTCTGGCCGCACCGGCCTCCGGCGAGCTGCGGTTCGACTTCGAGGCTGACAGTCTCAATGCGCTCGATTCACTCGTCGCCTGGGCGACCCACAACGCGGCGACCCCGGGCGGCGAGCATCAGGTGTTGCGCGGCGCGGCGCGGGGCTCGCTCACGCTGGTGGGCTCGCTCGACTCTCTGGGCCTCGCGGCGCAGGTCAGCGGCGCCGACCTGCAATGGCGCGGCTGGCAGGTGACGGCGGGCCGGCTGCACGCCGCCTGGACGCCGCGGGCCGGTGCGCCGTTTACCGTGGATGCGGCGCTCGACTCGCTGGCGCACGATCGGCTGGGTTTCGGCGCCGCGAGCTTCGCGGTGCGCGGCGTGACCGACTCGCTCACCTGGTTCGCGCGCTCGCGCGTGGGCGACGTCGGCGCGTTCCTCGCGGGCGGCCGCTACGCGCGCCGCGGCGACACCACGGCAGTCGGAATGGATTCCCTGGCGGTGCTGTTGCCCGAGGGCGTGTGGCTGCTCGACGCGCCCGCGGTCCTGGTGGTGGACGACTCGGCGGCGCGGCTGCCGGCGTTGGCGCTGCACAGCGCGACCGGCGACGGCAAGCTCACGGCGCGCATCAACCTGCCGGCGCGCGGCTCCGGCGCGGCGAACTTCCAACTCGAAGGCTTCCCGCTGGCGGGCGTCTACGCGCTGCTGGAGGCCGATACCACGGGGGTCATCGGGACGGTCACGGCGACCCTCGGCGTGACCGGGACGCGGGCAGCGCCCGTCTATACGGGGTCGTTCTCGCTCTCCCACGGCGCGATCGGCGACTTCCGTATCCCGTTCCTCGACGGCTCGGTGAACTACCGCGACCGCCGGCTCGACGCCGCCGCGCACTTGTGGCGCGAGGGCCGGCAGATCGTGAGCGTGGATGCGCACCTGCCGTTCGATCTGGCGCTCGTGTCGGTGGCGCACCGCCAGGTCAGCGACACGCTCGCGGTTCGCGCCACCGGCGACAGCGTGGACCTGTCGGTGCTCGAGGCGATCACACCGGTTTTGCGCGCGGTCAGCGGCACGGCTACGCTGGACGTCGGGATCGGCGGCACCTGGGACGATCCGCGCTTGCAGGGGCGGGTCGCCGTAGCACATGGCGCGGCCACACTGCCGACGTTGGGCGCGCGCTACGAAGGCGTGAGCGGACGGTTTACCCTGGCGGGCGATACGATCCGCGTCGACACGCTGGACGTGCGCAGCGATCGGGGCCGGGCGGCCGTGGCAGGCTTCGTGCGCCTGGAGCGGTTGACGCGCCCCGTGCTGGGCCTGGCGATCCGGGCGCAGAACTTCAAGGCGCTGGACATTCCCTATTACCTGACGCTGACGACGACCGGGGATCTCACCCTCACCGGCCCGGTGATCGGCGCGACCCTGCGGGGCAGCGCCACCGTCACGAGCGGCGTGCTGCATTTCGCCGACCTCGTCAACAAGCGCATCGTCAACTTCGACGAGCCGTGGGCGGCGTCGCTGATCGACACCTCGCTGGCCGACGTGATCCGCAGCCAGCAGCTCGGGCCGGCGTTCGAGAGCGTGTTTTTCGACAGCCTGCGGATCGACAACCTGCAGCTCACGATGGGCAGCGACGCGTGGCTGCGCTCGAACGAAGCCAACATCCAGCTGACCGGTGGGGTCACGGTGAGCAAGCGGCGCGCCCTGTACGAAGTCACGGGGACGCTGCAGGCGCCGCGCGGTACGTACCGGCTCGTCGTGCCGCCGCTGTCGCGCGAATTCGTGGTGACGCGCGGCACCGTCCGCTACTTCGGCACGCCGGACCTCGACGCGGCGCTCGACATCGAGGCGACGCACGTCGTGCATCCGGTGCCGGGCCGGAACGAGCCGGCGTGCACGCGCGACTGCGACATCACCGTGACCGCCCGGATCACGGGCACGCTGCTGGTGCCCCGGCTCACGCTCGAGGCGGACCGGCCGGGCATGTCGCAGACCGAAATCATCTCGTATCTGCTGTTCGGGAAGCCGAGTTTCGAGCTGTCCAACGGCCAGGGCGGGTTGGGCGGCCAGAGCGCGGTGCTGCGCAGCGCGGTCGCGAACGTCGTCTCGGGCCAGCTGGAACGGACGCTCGTTTCCGATCTCGGCGTGCCGCTCGATTACGTGCAGATCAACCTCGGCGACCCGGCGGATCCCTTGTCGGGGACGCAGGTGGAGGCCGGGTGGCAGATCGGGCGCAAGACGTTCCTCGTGGTCAACGCCGGGTTCTGTCCCAACCATCCGGTGGCGGTCAGCAATACGCTGGGGGCGAGCCTGCAATTCCGGTTCAGTTCCGAATGGCGCACGGAAGCGAGCTTCGAGCCGGCCACCTTCACCAGCTGCGCCGAGTTGCAGAGCACGACGGTGCGTCAGCAGGTGGGTCTCGACCTGTTTTGGGAGCGGCGGTACTGAGGTGACGCGCGCCTTGCTGATCACCAATCCCGCCGCCGCGCGCACCGATGCGCGCGCCGTCACCGCCGTGCGCGAGACGCTGCGCCGCGGCGGGTGGGACGTGGACGTGCTCGCCACCGCCGGCCCCGGCGATGCGCGCCGCTTCGCCGAGGAGCTGAAGGGCTCGGCGTACGACACCGTGGTCTGCTACGGCGGCGACGGCACCGCCATGCAGGTGGCCGCGGGCGTCGCCGGAACGGACATCCCGCTCGGCATTATCCCCGGCGGCACGGGGAACATCCTGGCGCGCAACCTGCGCCTGCCCGGCGACCCGACAGCCGCGGCGCGTCTGCTGCTCACCGCGCACCGCATGCCGATCGATTTGGGCTTGGTGGAGCGCGCCGACGGCTTGCACTACTTCGCGGTGTGCTGCGGGGCGGGGTTCGACGCGGAGCTGATGGTCGCGACCGACGCCACCTCGAAACGCCGCTGGAAGATGGCCGCCTACGTGGGCGCCGCGTTCGCCGCGCTGCCGCGGGTCCAGAGCGTGCGGCACCGCGTGGTCGTGGACGGCGTGGTGCACGATGTGCGCGCCGCGATGGTGCTGATCGCCAACTGCGGCGAGCTGTTCCCGCCGTTCGTGAAGATCCACCACGAGGTGCACCCCGACGACGGCTGGCTCGACGTGGTGGCGCTGCGCGCCGACGGCGCGATCGACGGCGTCGCCTCGTTCCTGGAACTGGTGCTGGGATCGAAGGAGGGCTCGCCCCGCGTATGGTTCGGGCGCGGCCGGACGATCCGCGTGGAGGCGGTGGACGGCCCCGGGCGCGCCGTGCAGCTCGACGGTGAGCCGGTGGGCACGACGCCGCTCGAAGCGCGCCTGATGCCGCACGCGCTGTGCATGTTGGTCGCGCCGGAGACGGCTGCCAACGGGGGCGTCCGTGGCAAATAGCCTCTTGCTGGTGGACGACGATCCCGCGGTGCTGCGCGCGATCGGCAACTACTTCGAGAGCATCGGCACCGAAGTGTATCGCGCCAGCTCCGCCGCGGCCGGTTTGGAAGCGTACGAGCGCGCACGGCCCGACGTCGTCATTCTCGATCTGGGGCTGCCCGACGCCAACGGACTCGAGGTGCTCGAGCACCTCCGCGCCCAAGGTGTCGCGGTCATCATGCTGACCGGCCACGGCGACATCGAGACGGCGGTGCGGGCCATGCAGCTGGGCGCCGAGAATTTTCTCACCAAGCCGATCGACATGCCGCACCTGGCGGCCGCGACCACGCGCGTCGCGGAGAAGGTGCGCCTCAAGCGGCAGAACCAGATGCTGCGCGCGCGCGATCACGCCGGGGAGAGCGTCTCTGGTCTGGGCGTCTCGCCGCAGATGGGCGACCTGGGTCGCCAGATCGAGCTGCTGGCGGCGAGCGAGCGCACCACCGTGCTGCTCACCGGCGAAAGCGGCACCGGCAAGGGATGGGTGGCGCATCTGGTGCACAATCTCAGCCCGCGCAGCGCCGGCCCGTTCGTGGACGTCAACTGCGCCGGCCTGTCGGCCACGTTCTTGGAATCGGAGTTGTTCGGCCACGAGAAGGGCGCGTTCACGGACGCCAAGGAGCGGAAGCAGGGTCTGTTCGAGCTGGCCGACGGCGGCACTATCTTCCTGGACGAGATCGGCGATCTCGCGCCCGAGCTGCAGCCCAAACTCCTCAAGGTGCTCGAGACCAAGACGTTCCGCCGCCTGGGCGGCACCCGCGAAATGAAAGTGGACGTGCGCCTGGTGGCCGCTACCAATCGCGACCTGATTCACGACGTGGAAGGCGGCCGTTTCCGGGAGGACCTGTACTACCGGCTCAGCGTCATGCCGTTGCACTTGCCCGCCGTGCGCGACCGCTCACGTGAAGACCGCCACGCGCTGATCGAGCGCATCCTGAGCGAGATCCGGCCGCAGCTGCCGGGCTCGCCGCCGGACACCGACGGCGAGGCGCTGGAGCGGCTGCTCGCGGCGCCATGGCCCGGGAACATCCGCGAGATGCGCAACGTGCTGGAACGGGCGCTGATTCTGGCGCGCGGCCAGCCGGCGGTCGGCCCCGAGCACCTGCCGCCGGACCTGCGGCAGAAGGCGAGCGGCGAGCGCCGCCACCATGCGCAATCACTCGCGGACGTGGAACGGACCTACATTGAGCGGGCGTTACGCTATCACAGCGGCAACCGTACGCGGGCGGCCAAAGAGCTCGGCATATCGCGCGCGACGCTGATCAATAAGATTAAGGTGTACGGGCTCGACCTCTGAGGGGCGCATGGCGGACAAATCCGGAAAGCCGGTCCTGAAGGAACACGATGGGATGACGTGTCGCGCGTGCGGCAACGAGGAGCGCGCGTCGGAGGGCTATCCCTGCGCCGACTGCGGCACGTTCATTTGTATCATCTGCACGTTCCGCGGCGTGATGTTGTGCAAAGCCTGCCAGGAGAAAGCGGACGCCGCCAAGAAGGCCTAGACGCGCCGCCGCTTGATTTCCCCTTCCAACTCCGGCACCGACTCGCCCAGCTCTTTGGCGAGGCGCTGAATCGCGTCCGCCGCACCCGGCCAATCCTTCGCGGCGGCCAACGCGTCCAGGGCGATGACCTCGATGGCCGTGGTGCGCTCTTCCAGGTCGCGCGTGCGCACGGCGACTTCCCGCGCCAGCCATTGCTCGAGGTTGCGGCGGTCGAGCTCGAGCTGGCGGCGGCGCAGCGCCGTCTGCAGCGACACTTCCAGCTCGTCCAAGTCCACCGGTTTGATGAGATAGTCGTAGGCACCGAGCTTGAGGCACTCGATCGCGGTGCGCGGCTCGTCGATGGCGGTGAGCATGATGATGGCGAGGTGCGGATCGGCGGCGAGCGCCTTGGGCACGAGATCGGTGCCGCTCATCTGCGGCATGCGGATGTCGCACAGCATCGCCTGCGCCTGGCTCGCGCCCAGACGCTCGAGCGCGACGGGGCCGCTCTCCGCCTGGACCACGCGGTAGCCGAGCCGCGACAGGAAGCGGTCGAGCGCCTGCCGGATGCCCTCTTCGTCGTCCACGACCAGCACCGTCGTGCGCTCGGCCTTCGCGGCGGGATCACTCATGGCGCGAAGGTAATGACTAAATTGGCATCGTGCCAACCCTGACAGCCGTTTCCGGTATCACCGTCGGTCACTGGACGCACGCGAGCGGCGCCACCGGCTGCACCGTGGTGCTGGCGCCGCCGGGCGGCATGCGCGCGGCGGCGGTCACGCGCGGTCGCGCCACCGGCACGCGCGAGCTCGACGCACTCCATCCCGGCCATCTCGTCCCGCGCATCGACGCGGTGCTGCTCACCGGCGGCTCGGCCTACGGCCTGGGCGCGGCGGACGGCGTGATGGCGTGGCTGCGCGCGCGCAGCCGCGGCTTCCCGGTGGGGCCCCGCGAAGTCGTCCCGATCGTTCCCACGGCGGTCCTCTTCGATCTCGGTGCGACGGGCGGCGAGAGCCGCTGGCCCGGCCCCGCCGACGCATCGCAGGCCTGCGATGCCGCGGGCGCGCAGATCGCGGAAGGATCGGTTGGCGCGGGAGCGGGCGCGACCGTCGGCAAGGCGGCGGGGATCGCGCGCGCGATGAAGGCGGGGCTCGGGACGTGGGCGCAGACGGCGGGCGGCGTGACCGTGGGCGCGCTCGTCGTGGTCAACGCGGTGGGCGACGTGCGCGACGCCACAGGTGCGATCGTCGCGGGCGCGCGCGACGAGCGCGGCGGTTTCGTGGATGCGCTGGCCTACCTCGCGACCGGCCGGGCGCCGTTCGGCGTCGAGCCGCCGCGCACCAATACGACGCTCGCCGTCGTCGCGACGGACGCCGATCTCGATCGCGTCGAGCTGCAGGGTCTGGCGCAGGCCGCGGGCGACGCGCTGGCGCGCCGCATCACGCCGTACGGCACGCTGTTCGACGGCGACGTGGTGTTCGCGCTGAGCACCGCGAAATCGAAGCCCGCATCGCCGCTGCAGGTCGAGGCGCTGGCTGCTGCCGTCGTGCCCGAGGCCGTCGAGCGGGCGGTGCGCCTGGCGCGCGGCACACCCGAGCTCCCCGGGCTCGCCGATCGCAAATGACCGACGCCCCCAAGGACCAGCTCGACCAGGCGATCGCCAACGCGCATCGCCGTTGGCTCACCGATCCGCGGCTGGCGGTGCTCGAAGTCGACCGCGCCGCTGGTGTTGGCGCAGTCACGACAATTCGCGACGCGCGCGACGCGCTGCGCCGCGCCGCCGCCGATGCCGGACTGCCCGCCACCATTCGCTTGCTTCCCGACGATGACGCCACGGCCCGCGCGGCACCGACTGCCGTGGTCACGGCGGCCCTGGCGCCGCTGCTCGGCGCGCCGCGCGCCGCCGGCGAGCGCGTGACGGAAGGGCTGCACGGCGAGACGCTGGCGGTGTTGGAGGTCCGCGGCGCGTGGCTGCGCGTGCGCGCGGGCGACGGCTATCACGCCTGGGTGCACTCGGGCTACGTCGCGACGGGCACCGCCGAGTGGGGCGACGACTGGAGCGGCCGCGCGACAGCGCGCGCCCTCGGCGCCGAGGTGGCGGCGGACGACGGCCGGCCGGTGCGGCTACCGGAGGGCGCCCGCGTCGCCCTGCGGCGCGACGGATCGGTGGAACTGGCCGACGGCCGCTCGGCGCGGGTGAGCGCTGGGGTGGTGCAGCCCGAGGCTGAGGTGCGATCCGAGGCGCTGCGTACGCCGGCGCCCGAGTGGGCGCTGCGCCGCTACGCGGGCGCCCCGTATCTATGGGGCGGGCGTACCCAATGGGGCATCTATTGCTCGGGTCTGGCCCAGGCAGTCTATGCGGCGCGCGGTGTGGCCCTGCCGCGCGACTCCGACCTGCAGGCGCTCGCCGGGCGCGACGTGGCGCTCTCCGACGACGCGGCCGGTTACGAGGTGGGCGACCTGCTGTTTTTCGCGGGCGGCATGCGGGTGGATCACGTCGCGATCTGGGCGGGCGCGGGGCGGGTGGTCCATGCCGCACTGTCGCGCGGCGGCGTGGTGAGCGATGACTACTTCGGCGACACTCCTATGGGCCGGCGGCTGCGCAAGGAAATCGTGGCGGTGCGGCGCGTTTACATTTCCCCGAAATGAAGCTCGTTCTCTTCGACATCGACGGCACCATCCTCTGGACCGACGGCGCCGGCCGCCGGGCGATTCACCGCGCCCTGCTCGACGTGACCGGGACGGCGGGGCCGATCGATTCGTACCGCTTCGACGGCAAGACCGATCCACAGATCGTGCGCGAGCTTTTGGCCGCGGCCGGACACGCCGACGCCGAGAACGAGGCGCAGATAGCGGCCGTGTGCCGCCGCTACGTGGACCTCTTGAAGCTGGAGCTCGCGCGGAGTGAGCAGCGCACCAAGCTGTTCCCCGGCGTCCGCGAGCTCTTAGCGGCGCTCGAGCCGCACGAGCGCGCCGAGCGGGCGCTGGTGGGCCTGCTCACGGGCAACGTGCGAGACGGTGCGGCGTTGAAGCTCGGGTCCGCGGGCCTCGCGCCGGAGCGCTTCGCCGTGGGCGCGTACGGATCGGACTCGCACCGCCGGCCCGACCTGCCCGCGGTGGCGGCGCGACGGGCGCAACAGCGCACCGGGCGCGCGGTGACCGGGCACGACGTGGTGATCATCGGCGACACACCGGACGACGTCGCCTGCGGCCGGCCGATTGGCGCGACGGTGGTAGCGGTCGCGACCGGGCACTACGACACCGTGGCGCTCGCCGCGGCGGGCGCCACGCATGTCTTCGCATCGCTCGCCAACACCGCGGCCGTGCTCGAGGCCATTCTGGGATGACGCCGCACGACGAGCTCGAGCTGAAAGCGCGCGTGGACGATCCCGCGGCCGTCATGAACGCGCTGCGGCGCGCCGGGGCGAGCCTCGAATTTCGCGGCGCGATGCGCGACCGCCGGTTCGATCGCAAGAACAAGCTCGCGGACCGCGACGAAGTACTGCGCTTGCGGGTGTACGAGCCGGCGGACGGTAGCCCTGCCTGGGGCGTGCTGGGCTGGAAGGGCCCGGTGAGTGCGCGCAACGGCTACAAGCACCGCGCCGAGGCCGAGACGCGCGTGACCGACGCCGCGGCGGCGCTCGCGATCCTCGAGCACCTGGGTTACGAGGTGACGCTGGCCATCGACCGGCGCATCGAGACGTGGCGCCTCGGCGGCGCGGTGTGCCGCCTCGAATGGTATCCGGCGATGGACGTTCTCCTGGAGGTCGAGGGAGAACCGGCGGCGATCGAAAAGGCGGTGGCTGCCACGGGATTGCCGCGCAACCAATTCCTGACGGAGTCCTTGCCGTTCTTCGTTGCACAATACGAGGCGCGCACCGGCGCACGCGCCGCGCTTGCCGGCGCGGTGCCGGCGTGAGCGCCGCGATGAAGATCCCGATGCCGTTGCGCGTGCCGGAGCTGGCGCCGTCGCTGGGTCGCTTGATCGTGCCCCGCCATCTCGAGCCGCTGTGGGTGCCGTTGGACGATGTGCGCGAGGAGCTGGCCACCGTGGTGCTCGAGCTGGGTGGCGAAGCGCGGCGCGCGGCGGCGGAAGAGGATCGCGATGCGGCGCTCGCCGCGCTGTCGCGCAAGACGTGGCTCGGGGCCTGGGAACGGGCGGTGCGGCGCGCGGCGGAGCGCGTGACGGCGGCACTGGACCAGACGATCGACGCGGCGGCGGCGCGACTGCGGATGCCGGCGCGGCGCCGCCGGCGGCTCTTCCTCTCCAATGCGGAGCGGCGCGCCGTGGCGGCCCGGCTGGGGACAGGCGGGGCAC
>Ga0137382_10001411_pt1 | contig 10610 bp, 13 predicted proteins | sample SagtaG_15_FD_104816 | JGI IMG/M metagenome (GOLD analysis project Ga0137382, IMG submission 104816) | Vadose zone soil microbial communities from Sagehorn Ranch, Mendocino, California, USA - Sage2_R_20_16 metaG | ecosystem: Environmental > Terrestrial > Soil > Vadose zone | place: USA... | reverse complement strand
GTTCTACGACAAGGCGGACTACGCCGAGCTGAGCGAGCTTGGCCGCTACTACATCGGTGGGCTGCTGACCCACGCCTGGGCATTATGCGGGCTTTGCGCCCCGACCACCAACTCCTATCGGCGTCTGGTGCCGGGTTACGAAGCTCCGATCAACCTGGTCTATTCCCAGCGCAATCGCTCGGCCTGCTGCCGGATTCCAATGTATTCGCCGAACCCGCGGGCGAAACGCGTCGAGTTCCGTTCGCCGGATCCCTCGTGCAATCCCTACCTCGCCTTCGCCGCGATGCTGATGGCCGGCCTCGACGGCATTATGAACCGCATCGATCCGGGCAGCCCGATCGACAAGAATCTGTATGACCTGCCGCCCGCCGAGGCGAAGGAAGTGAAATCGACGCCCGGATCGCTGGACCAGGCGCTTGACGCGCTCGAACGCGATCACGCGTTCCTGCTGCGCGGCGATGTGTTCACCCGCGACGTGATCGAAACCTGGCTGGACTATAAGCGAAAAAAGGAGATCGATGCGATCCGGCTGCGTCCCCATCCTCACGAGTTTCATCTCTATTACGACATCTAGCGCGTAGGGTGGAATAGCGAAGCGTATCCGCCAACCCATGCGCGCCGGCCGGCGCAATACGCGGAGCCTGTCATCGGGGCGCTCATTCACGCGACCCGTTGGCTATTGCGCCTACGAGGCTGAAGATGTTTCCGAACGCATGCGGCATCGGCGGGCCTTACGCCCCTCAGTGCCTTTACCATCCGGTCCCTAAAGTCAGCGTCGAAGCACCACATGGCGAGACAGGTGACAAGAACGGCAAACCAACCGTTGCCGTGCGAACAATGATACAGATCAACACTGCAATGGAGCTGCTGTGGCAAGGCAGCACAGCTTCCCCATGGCAAGTTGCACAGGGTCCTAACTAGGGAGGATGACCATGGTAACTTATGTCGTGCTTGCGAAGTTCACCGATCAAGGAATCCGCAACGCTAAGGATTCCCCGAAGCGGGCAGATGCCTTCAAGCAAATGGCGAAGACGTTTGGAGTGACCGTGAAGGACATCTTCTGGACGCAGGGACGGTATGACATCGTGACAATCGTCGAAGCGCCAGATGAGTCTTCCGCCATGTCGCTTAGCTTGAGTCTTGGCGCGCTCGGCAACGTCCGTACCGAATCGTTGCGAGCTTTCTCGGCAGCGGACATGGCGACGGTTGTCGGCCAGATGATATGACAACGGACATTATTGAGCGGCATCCGTGGGACTGCCACCGCGTGGCAGGCACCGCGGCGACACTCGCGGGCTTGGTGTATCGCTTCGACTTCCTCAAGTATCTGATGACCGGTAATCGCCATCTGCCGGTGTTGCAGGCAAGCGGTATCGACTAGCCTTCGGTTACCCGCTGGATTAGTGGAATCCGGCAATCCAGGTGTGTCACATTGGACAGGGAATGGTTCTCTCCCTAGCTTGATGGGCTGGTTGTACGAGACCAAAGAGAATGAAAGAGAAACAGGAGATCGTAGAAAACTGGCTGCCGCGTTACACCGGCACGTCGCTTGCTGAATTCGGAGAATATGTTCTCCTGACCAACTTCGACAATTACGTTGAATGGTTCGCCACGGCGCACAGCGGTTTGGTAAAGGGCGTAGATCGACCGATGCCCAACGTGACCGCCGATGGGATCACTCTGATTAACTTCGGCATGGGAAGCCCGAATGCCGCGACCGTGATGGATCTGTTAAGTGCCATCGCGCCGAAAGCCGTATTGTTTCTTGGCAAATGTGGTGGGTTGAAACGCAAAAATCAGATTGGCGACTTGATTCTACCGATTGCGGCCATTCGGGGCGAAGGCACCTCGAATGACTACCTGCCACCGGAGGTCCCCGCGCTGCCTGCGTTCGAGTTGCAACGTGCGGTGTCGACGATGATCCGCGATCTCGGTTACGACTATTGGACCGGTACTGTGTACACGACCAACCGTCGCGTCTGGGAACACGATGATCGCTTCAGGGATCTGTTGCGTCGTACACGAAGTATGGCGATCGACATGGAGACTGCAACAATCTTTGCCGCAGGATTTGCCAACCGCATTTCGACTGGCGCGCTGCTTCTTGTGTCCGATCAGCCAATGATCCCCGAGGGTGTGAAAACTGAAGCGTCGGATCGGACGGTGACCGCGAACTATGTCGAAAAGCATATCAAGATCGGGATAGAGGCCTTGAAGCTTGTGCGGCGCCGTGGCCGCAGCGTCAAGCATTTGCGTTTCGAAGACGATTTCGATGGCGGGCATGAGACGTAAAGAGGCGTCGCACTGCCGTATGAACAGTTTCGGGAAGCAGCAGTATGGTCTCCCCTTCGGGACCGCGACGGTCGCCGCGGATTGTCCGACCAATTTGCCCAGCGGCGGATACTACCGACCTATCCTCAGTCGTGCGCGCTAAAGCGCCCATGCAGTGCGTTGGCCGTCAGGCGCGCAAACTGCGCATGACTGAGATGAAGCAGCGTCTCGTGGTCGCCGGCTTCCATATAGATCTCCGGCTGCGCCTCGATGCTGTCGTCGACGATGAGATCCAGTCCGTAGCATTTGCCAACGGCCGGAATTGCACCGTGCGCGCAGTCGCGGAACAACCGATTGATCTCGGCTTCATTGGCCATGTCGACATTGTCACCGAGTTTTGTCCTGAGTTCTGGTAGACGAAGGTGGTGCGATGCGGGCATGACGACCAGCATATAGTCACCGTCGCGCCGCAACACGACGCCCTTGGCGAGGCGATCGCCCGAGACGTGGCATGCCTCAGCCGTGCGATTGGACGACATGGTGAATTCGTGCGGGATCTCCTCATATTGGATGTTTTCGGCGGTCAGATATCTCTTGAGTGTGGGAGCAATGGACATGACGTGACCTCCGGTGCGATATGCAAACCATCCACCGTGAGGTCTTCCTGCAGACTCTCGCCGTACGATGGGCGGCGGCGTGGTTACAAAGCCAACATAGGTCTTCCATCCAGCCGCTGCAATTCATCGTAGGTGACCCGGTACGATGCATCACCTCCACTTTGGCATTGGGTATACTTCCTGTCTTTGCATCGGCAGGCGATTTTCGCGGCATTCGAATGGCTGTCTGCGGCTTTGCCGCCCGGTCAAATAGCCGGGGCAAACCCGGCCGTCCGGCTGATAGTCTGGAGCTACGGCATCGCCCAGTTTTGTCCCTATCTTCTATGGACAGGAGTTGCCCATGACCGATCAACCAGACCTGTTGGCCCAATTCTCGAGCGCTCTGGCCGCGCGCGCGGAAGCTGCAAAAAATGCGATCGTCGCTATCCGCCTTGCACACGGGCGGCATATCACGGGCATGGTGTGGCGGTCCGGCCTTGTCGTCACCTCCGAGCAGTCGCTGCCGCGAAGTGATGAGTTTGAACTTGTCGCGGCAGGCGGCTCGGTCGTGACCGCCCGGATTACGGGGCGCGATCCCAGCACCAATATCGCAATTCTACGGCCGGCGGAGCAGTTGGCGTCGCCATCGATCGCGGCGGGCGAGGCGCACACCGGCGCCATGGCGCTCGCGATCGGAGCAGATGGAACGGGGGGCGTGAGCGCGCGGCTGGGGCTCGTCAATCTCGCGGGCGCCGAATGGCATTCCAGCCGCGGCGGTCTGATCGACCGGCGCATCGTGCTCGATATCAGCCTTGCTCAGCGCGAGGAGGGCGGGCCCATCCTCGATGCCGCCGGCGCGTGTTTGGGGATGTCGACCTTCGGGCCACGCGGCCGGGTCATTGCGATTCCGACCACGACCGTCGAACGCATCGTACCGCTGCTGCTCAAGGACGGCCGCATCGCGCGTGGATGGCTTGGGGTTGCCTTGCAAGCCGTTGCCGTGCCCGATGCGCTGCGCGAGAGCGCCGACCAGTCCGGCGGCTTGATGGTCATGTCGGTCGTCGAAGACGGCCCCGCGGCGCGAGCAGGAATTGTGGCGGGCGACATCATCCTGAGTGTCGACGGAGTATCGGCGCATCGGTTCCGAAGAATCGCTGGATATTTCGGTTCCGACAGCGTCGGGCGAAAGGCGGATCTTCGCCTTATCAGGAGCGGCAAGGTGATTACGGTGCAGACGACGATCGCGGAACGTCCCGCGCATGAGTGAAGCGGCAAGCAAACCGGCGCCTGTCGGGCGGTTGCGCGTGGCCATCCACGCCGTGGATTTGACGCGCCGTAGTGCCTTGAGCAGAGTGGTCGCCGAGGCCGGCCATGTTGTGGTCGGCGCGCAGGACGCGGCTGACGTGGTGCTGGCGGACCGCGATTGCCCGCCGGGCGAAACCCGCCCCGTCGTCGTGCTCGGAGGCATCGGCCATGATTTGCCGGGCGTGCTGTCCCGCGATGCGGATGCGAGCCAGATCGACGCCGCGATACGTGCGGTTGCCGCCGGCCTGGTCGTTCGCTTGCCCGAGGCGATGGATACCGGCTTTGGGGCGATGCGCGAGGCCGATTCTCAGGCCCTTCTAACGCCGCGCGAGCTCGAGGTGCTTGCGGCGCTTGCGGAGGGTATGACCAACAAGGCCATTGCGCGCCGCTTGAACATCTCGCTGCACACGGTGAAATTCCATGTCGAATCCCTGTTCCGGAAACTGGGCGCGCGCACCAGGACCGAGGCCGTGGCTAAAGCCTCCGAACGCCGCCGCTATGAGACGATCACGTTGTGACAAAACAGGAATTTAGCTCCCTCTACCGATCCGACCCGCGCGGGCGCCGAACACAGCCCAGCGTAGCTGACCGAGCGAAGATGCTCGACCCTCCACAACATTGATCTGCGCTTCCGACGGATAGTTCGGCCGCCGCCTATGCGAAGCGGAATGTCAGGGGCTGGGAACGTTTTTCGCTCGCACCGCGCGAAACAGACAAATCTCCCCATTGTGCCCGCGGGACGGAATCGCCAACAGGTCGCGCGAATTTGGCCCCACCGAACGCGTCGCTATCTTGAATTGTCCTGCAATAAGCACTCTATAATCGGGCAATCCACCCACAACAGACCGAAGCTCATGACCGTCCACGAACGCAGCCTCTCGGCATCGATCGATCCGGTAAAACTCGACCGTCTCGCCGAACTGGCCATCAAGGTGGGGCTGCAGCTCAAGGCAGGACAGGATCTGCTGGTGACGGCGCCCACGGCGGCGCTGCCTTTGGTGCGGAAGGTCGCCGAACATGCCTACCGGGCCGGCGCAGGTCTTGTGACCCCGATCCTGTCCGACGAGGCGGTCACGCTGGCGCGCTATCGCTACGCGCCGGACGATGGCTTCGATCGCGCTGCCGGCTGGCTCTATGATGGGATGTCGAAGGCGTTTGCCGCCAACACCGCCCGGCTCGCCATCGTCGGCGATAATCCGATGCTGCTTGCCGGCGAGGACCCGGCCAAAGTCGCGCGCGCCAGCAAAGCCAATTCTGTCGCCTATCAACCGGCGCTGGAAAAGATCGTCAATTTCGACGTCAACTGGAACATCATTGCGTATCCGAGCCCGTCATGGGCGAAGCAGGTGTTTCCCGAAGACGAAGAGGACGTCGCAGTTGCAAAACTCGCGGACGCGATCTTCGCCGCCTCGCGCGTGGATAACGACGATCCCGTCGCAGCATGGGAAAAACACAACGCCACGCTGCGCAGCCGGACCGAATGGCTGAACGGGCAGCGCTTCAGCGCGTTGCACTGCTCCGGACCGGGCACGGATCTCACGATCGGGCTCGCCGAGCGCCATGAATGGGTAGGCGGCGCCTCGACCGCGAAAAACGGCATCACCTGCAACCCCAATATTCCGACCGAGGAAGTTTTCACCACGCCGCATGCGAGGCGGGTGAGCGGGCATGTCGTCAGCACCAAGCCGCTGTCGTACCAGGGTTCGCTGATCGACGGCATCGCGGTGCGGTTCGAGGAAGGATGCATCGTCGCGGCGAAGGCCTCGCGCGGCGAAGAGGTCCTCAACAAGGTGCTGGATACGGATGAGGGGGCGCGCCGGCTCGGCGAAGTGGCGTTGGTGCCGCATTCATCGCCGATTTCGAAAAGCGGTCTGTTGTTCTTCAACACGCTGTTCGACGAGAACGCCGCCTGTCACATTGCGCTCGGCCAATGCTACTCGAAGTGTTTTGTCGACGGCGCCAGACTGACGCCCGAGCAGATCGCCGCGCAGGGCGGCAACAAGAGCTTGATCCATATCGACTGGATGATCGGCTCGGATCAAACCGACATCGACGGCATTCACACCGACGGCAGACGGGTACCCGTTTTCCGCAAGGGCGAGTGGGCGTGACGTGATCTCGCCAGGGGCTCAGGCCGGTACGGGCGCCAGTTCGGGACTGACCGGTTGCAAGCCGCCAAACCGGCGTTCGCGCCGATGGAACGAGGCCAGCGCTTCCGCGAGGTCTTCGCGCCCAAAATCCGGCCACATCCGCTCGGTGAAATGTAATTCGGCGTAGGCGCTCTCCCACAACAGGAAGTCGGACAACCGCTTTTCCCCGCTGGTCCGGATCACGAGGTCGACGTCGCGCAGCCCGGCTTCGCCGGTGACGAGCTCGGAAAATATCTCGCGGCTGAGATGACCCACATTCGCAGCCTTCGCTACCGCATTGAGGATCGCATCGCGGGCTGAATAGTCGACGGCGATGCGCAGATTCAGGACATGGCCTTGCGCTGTGGCGGCTTCCGCGCGTCCGATTGCCGTTGCGATGCCCTCGGGGAGGCGATCGCGGCGGCCGATCACCGTGAGCCGAACGCCGTTGCGAACCAGGCTTTCAACTTCGCTCGCGAGATAAAACCGCAGGAGCGCCATCAGCGCCGTGACCTCCGCTCTCGGCCGGCGCCAATTGTCGCTGGAGAAGGCGTAGAGCGTCAGCGTTCCCACGCCCTGCTGTGGCGCGGCCTCCACCACGCACCGGATCGCTTCGACGCCGGCTTCGTGGCCACGCAGGCGCGACAGCCCCCGTCGCGTCGCCCAACGTCCATTGCCATCCATGATGATGCCGACATGAAGTTTGCATTGGAGCCTGGATGAGAGATTGCTTTGCATCACAAAGCTTCCTTTCAAAAAAAGGGGCGACGATCAGGCCGGCAGGATGCCAAGCTTGCCTGCGCGGGCGTCTTGCTTGCCTGCAGCCCTGGCCGCGTCGCGGACCAGCCGCTCCAGCACCGCGAGATAATCGAGAAAGCGGCGGCGGCCGATTTTTGTAAGCCGACAGCTGGTATGAGGCCGGTTGCCCTCATAACCCTTGGTGACTTCGACCAATCCTGCTTCCTGCAGCACCTGAAGATGGCGGCTGAGATTGCCATCGGTCAATCCGCAGAGCTGCTTGAGGTCGGCGAAGGCCAATCCCCTGGGATGGGCCATCAGCGAGGTCAGCAGCCCGAGCCTGGCCTTCTCGTGAATCACCCGATCGAGGCCGTCATAGGAGAACGGCGCGCTGTTGGCTTCAGTCTTCGACATCGGTTTCTCCGGAAGCAAAGTGCAGGATCGCGGCCATCAGCAACTGGCCGATCACGAAGGGAAGGCCCATGGTCCAGGGCGACAAGGCGTGGCTCTGGCTTGCGAGCAACAGCGTCGCAAAACCTGCCACGAAATACCAGGCACCCCCCAATGCGACGGTGCGAGGTAGCGAGCGCACAGATGCGAACACCCCAAGACTCACCAGCACCTGCCATAGGCCGGGAAGCATCCACAGCGTCTCCGGCGCGAACTTCCAAAGCATCACCGCCAGCAACGCGCCGGCGACGCCGGGCGGCAGAAATTGCTCGATGGCCTGATGAACCATGGCGTCGGCGAGGCCGGAATGATGCCGGCGCGACCGGGCCCGCATCTCGATCCAGATCATCGCCCCGGACAGTAGTGCCGTCGCGGCCCAGCCGGAGAAGAAAACCACCGGACGGCCGGTCGGATCGTCGAGCCATAGAAATTGAAAGAGCGCCGTGAACAGTGCCAAACCGCCGGTGGCGGCGACGGTTGCCGGACCATAGCCGCGGAACGCCGTGCCGGCGGCAATCTGGCTGCGAATGGCGAAGATATCGGCTAACGCCTTGTCGAGATCGCGCATCTCTTTTTCCGAACTTTGCGGTGCAAAGCATATCTGATCGCAAAGTAAATGCAAGCGGCCTGAAGGGTGAGGCGTATGCTGTGGAAGCGGCATCTTCCTCAGGCCGGCACGCTGCGGAGAAAATCGATGATCGCGGCGTTACTTCGGCTGGGCGGTTGCCTTGTCAGTGCAGCCACGTCAGGCCGATTTCGCCATCAACTCGCTCTGGTCCTCGCGCACGAATGCCTCGAAGGTCTTGGGCTTCGCGCCGCCGAGCTTTTCGATCGTATCGGTCACCGCGAAACGAGCTTTCTCCGGATCGAGCCCGGCGGCGCGGAGCGCCTTCCAGAGCGAGGAAAGATGTTCGAGCGCGTGCGCATTGAGACCTCGCGCCTGCGCCTCGCTGCGCCACTGCTCGTCCGAAATTTCTTCGTAGCGCACGTTCTTGCCGAGAACCCGGGCGAAGGTCGCGATGATATCCTTCAGCGAGATTACGGTGCCGATCACCGGATAGGCAGTGCCCGCCGTCAGCGAGGGGCTGGTCAGCAGGCCGACCGCCACACGCGCCACATCCTCGCCTGCAACCAGCGGAAGCATGGTCTGGTCCTTGCCCCAAGGCAACCGGACGGCCCCTTGCGCCGGCAGGCTCGAGCGGGCCAGGGACGCGAGATTCTCGTAGAACACGGTGGCCCTGACATGCACGGCTCCGATTCCCGCCCACTCGAAGACCTGTTCGGACAGATAGTTTTGCCGCATGCGCGGGGTAGGGGCGTCCACCGAGGATTGCAGCATCACCAGATTGACCAGGCGTGTGATACCGGCTTCGCGCGCGGCCACGGCCATCGCCGCGGTGGCGTCGAGCAGGCCGTCCTGCACCGGATAGGCGAAATAGACCGATGACGTGCCCTGCACCGCCCGCTGCACCGAGCGGACGTCGAGGAAGTCGCCTTCGAATATCTCCGCGCCGAGCGCGCGCAGTTGTTCCGAGCGTTCGTCGATCTTGTGGACAAAGGCGCGAACCGGAATCCCGCGCTTGAGCAGCATTTTGGATACGTGTCGCCCGGTCTTGCCCTGCCTGCCGCCGGCCGCTGAAGTGACGAGGACTGGTTTTACCATGGACGCCTCCTTGTGCATCTTGATTTGTCTTGGTACCATTCGGTACCAACCGCTTTGAGCCTATGGTACCGTGCGGTACCAAGTCAAGGAGAATTATGCCGCCCCAAGCGACGCCGAAATCACGCCAGTCAGGTTCCGACGAAACCCCGGCGCGCCAGCGCATCCTCGATGCGGCCTTCACGACGTTCATGGAAAGCGGATTTGCTGCGGCGAGCATGCTCGAAATCGCCACGCGGGCGCGCGTCTCAAAACGCGAGCTTTACGCGCTGGTGGGCAGCAAACAGGAAATGCTGGTGGCTTGCATCCGCGAGCGCGCCAAGCGGCTGCAGATGCCTGACCTTCCCGAGCCGCACGACCGCCAGGCGCTTGCGCGAACGCTGGAAACGTTCGGGACGCAATTGTTGCGCGAGGTAAGCGATCCCACTGTCATCGCCGTATTTCGGCTCGCGATTGCCGAGGCGGTAGGCGCGCCGGAGGTTGCCCGCGCCCTGAACTCCCTGGGCGTCGAGACCAGCCGTGCCGCTTTGAGAGAGGTGATGAGCCGGGCTCGTTCGGCCGGGCTCGTCAGCGGCGATCCTTCCGAGATGGTCGAGCATTTTTCCGGATTGCTCTGGGGCAACCTGAAGATAACCCTGCTGCTTCGCGTGGCGGAGCGGCCAAGCCCCCGTGAGATCGCGCGCCGCGCCCGCGACGTCACCGCAGCCTTCCTGAAAATCTATCCGCAACCGGACAAAGCCAGGAGTGTTGACTAGCCAGCAACCAGGCTTCAGCCCGTAACTCCGTGCTATATTGCGCGGCGATGCGTTTGAACGAAGATCACCTGATAGCTGCACTGGCCTTTCACGCGACTCTGACGCATATCGGCTTTTGGCAAGCTGCGGCGCTGGAATGCTATGTCGCGAGGATCATGCCCGCCTGGTTGCTGTCGCCGAAGCGCCGCTCATAAGCGCGAATATAGGCCTCCTGCGAGGGTTTGAGGTGGCGCCGCGCGAGCGCAATGAGGTCGTCGCGGCGCGAGGCACGCAAGGCCTCGATCATTTCGATGTGGTCGCGACGCGCCTGGTCGAGGGCTTCGGGAAACGCATTGGCATAGGAGCGAATGCCGTAAGTCTTTTGCGCGAGCAGTTCGATCGCCTCGATCAGGCATGTATTCGAGCACAAGCCGAACATCATCTGATGAAAATGCAAATTGCTGTAGAAAACAGTGAGCAAGTCGCCAGCGTCGATCGCCGCGCTGTGCTTGCGCTGCAGTTCAGCGAGCCTGTCGAGATCGGTCTTGGCGACGGGGAAAGGAAGAATGCGCAGCGCCATCACCTCGAGTTCCTCGCGCACCGAATAGATCTCCCTCACTTCCTTCGGCGTGAGATCGCGCACAATGGCGCCGCGGTTCGGAATACGCTGGATGATTCCCTTCTTCTCCAGTTCGAACAGAGCGAGGCGCACATCACCGCGATGGGT
>Ga0137382_10001408_pt1 | contig 10623 bp, 9 predicted proteins | sample SagtaG_15_FD_104816 | JGI IMG/M metagenome (GOLD analysis project Ga0137382, IMG submission 104816) | Vadose zone soil microbial communities from Sagehorn Ranch, Mendocino, California, USA - Sage2_R_20_16 metaG | ecosystem: Environmental > Terrestrial > Soil > Vadose zone | place: USA... | reverse complement strand
TCGGCGGCCTGTTGGTGCTGCTGGTGCCGGGCGAGGGGCCGTACGCCGCGCCGTCGCCACCGTTCCGCTGGTCGGCGGCGCCCAGCGTGTTGGGCGACCGCGCCGTCGCACTCGCCAACGGCGGCTACCTCGGGCACATGTGGGAGCTCTATGCCATGTGGACGTGGCTGCCGGCGTTCGTCGGCGCAAGTGAGCGCGCGCGCGGCGTGGCAGAGGACCGCATCGGGGCGGTGGCCGCCCTGGTCACGTTCGTCGCCGTCGGCGTGGGTGCGCTGGGCTGCTGGGCCGGCGGGGCGTTGGCGGATCGTTACGGCCGCACGCGCGTGACCAGCGCCGCGATGGCGATCTCCGGAACGTGCGCGCTCGCGGCGGGCGCGGTGTTCGCGCGGCCCCTGCCGGTGCTGGTGACATTGCTCGTGGTGTGGGGCGTCGCGATCGTAGCGGACTCGGCGCAATTCTCGGCGGCGGTGAGCGAACTGGCGCCGCGCGAGCTCGTGGGCACGGCGCTGACGCTGCAGACCAGCCTGGGATTCTTGCTCACGGCCCTGACCATCTATCTGTTGCCGGGTGTCGCCGCGCGGATCGGCTGGCGCTGGAGCATGAGTGTGCTGGCGATCGGACCGGCGCTCGGCGTGTGGGCGATGACGGTGCTGCGCCGTCGTCCCGAGGCCGCGGCGTTGGCAGGCGGCCGTCGCTGATCCTCACCGCACCACGAACAGCCCGACACTGCCGCCGAACTCATCCGCCACGGGCGTGAGCCCGCCCGGCACCAGCCACTCGCCACCATCCAGCCGCACGTTGAGCCGGTGCAGCCCCGGAGTCACTGGCAGCGTCACCGTCCAGGTGTCGGCACCCGCGGGCGCGAGCAACGCGGGTTGCCAGCCGCTGACGTCGCTGGCGATTTCGACGCGCGTCGCCGCGGCGTGCACGACGAACGTGCAATTCCCCGCTGCAGTCGTGAACTCAATGGAAGCGAGGGCAGCGGGCGGGTCGGCCGCCGCGGCATCGCGGCGTGACGATGCGAGCAGCACACTGGGATCGAATCGCTCGGGGCGCGGCGGACGCAAGCCCACAATCCGGACGCCGGCGCTGGCGTAGCGTCCGGCGATACTCCCGCGCGTCGGGTCGGTAGCGTAGCGACCGCCCGCGAACACCAGGGCGAGCGTGGGTCGCAGGGCGATGACCGCAATGCCTTCCCCGTAGAGACCGCGGCCCGCGAAGCGGCTCCATACTCTGACGCCCAGCGCTCCGTCCAAACTCACCGTGCCCCGCGTCCACTCGCCGAGCGCGCTGAGATCGGTGTAGGTCGTATCACCGACGCGCGTGGCGGTGATGCTGCTTGTGAAGGTGGCCTCGCGGCGGATGGACCAGACGGCGAGCGTGGCTGCGCGGACGGGCCGCGCGGCGCTCCCGAACGCGCTGCTTCCGACTGTCGCGCCGATCCATGCGCCGCCGCCCGCCGCCAGGAAGTGCACCCGCGCTGCGGCCAGCGCGTCGTGGTAACTCGCGAATTGCTCGTAGCTGTTGGCGCCCGCGGTCCCGGCGAGCTCGCCGCGCCACCGGCCCACCGACGGCGTGAACGCTGAGGCCGCGATGACCCCTTGTGAGCTGGTGTTGCCGGATTCGAACCACAGCAACGTCGCGCGCCCGTCGAGCGTGAACAGGCCGTGTTGCCAGCGCGCGGCCGGTGCCAGTGATGCTGCGAACGACGGCAGGAAGCCGTCGTAGTGCACGTGGGCCGCGGTGAGATCAACGGCGCCGGTGAGCTGGCTTGCTAGCAGCGCCGGCGCCGCGGGGAGCCCTACGGCGAGAGGGATCCACGCCCGCCAGCGCTGCATCACCGGTGAGGAACTACTACGGGCGGCGCGGCGGCATGGAGGTCGACGTGCCGCCGTTCGACATCGGCAGCGATCCGGCGCCGAGCCGCACGGAGGAGGACGCGGCGGCGGCCGGGGGCGCGCCCAGCTCGATGTCGCGCTCGACGCTGCGGCGGAAAGCGAGGAATTGATCGTCGCGCAGTGAGCCCGCGAGCGCCAGGACTGCGGCCGCAGCTGAGTCTGCGGGAACGCCGCGCGCCGTGAGATCGGCCATGACGGACAGGGCGATCGTCAGCGGCTGCCGCGCACGCAGAACACGCAGGCGCGTCAACGCGGCGGGCCGCACGCCCAGATGAATGGCGCTGGCTCCCGCTTCGAGCTCCGGCGCGGTGGCGCTCGCGCCAAGGGCGGCGCGCACGTCACGCAAGTTGGAGAGCAGGGTGGTGACCGCGGAGATGATGCGGGATGCCGGGGCCTGCTTCGCCGCACCTTCGAGCGCGCGGTCGATCAACGCCTCGGCCGGCAGGCCGCTCGCCCGGGCGGAATCGACGAGACCTGCGACGGCGATGCGGGTGTCCGGATCGAGCCGCTCGAGGCGGGGATCCTGTCCCGCCGCCTGCGCGGCGAGTAGGCCGGTGAGTCCGGCGGCGAGTGCGGCAGTGCGGAGCGCGGTCACAGGGTGCCTCCCACAGTGACGACCGATGACGGCGAACCGAACTCGTCGTCCGGCGCGGGCGGTGCGGACGGATCGGGCTGCCAGCGCTTGCCGTCCACCACGAACGCGTAGCGATAGCGGCCGGGCGCGAGCGGCACCGTCACGGTCCACAAGCCGCCGCCGGCGGCCGTGCGCAACGGCGTGGCCGATGCGGTCCAGTCGTTAAAGTCGCCGACGAGCATGACGGACGCGGCGCGCGGTGCAACTAAGAGGAACTGGACCGGCGTGCGATCGCCGCCGGCCGGCGCGCCTACCGGTGGGGCACCCAACCGTGCGGCGAGGAACACGATCGCGGCGACGCTCGCCGCGGCGGCGAGCCCCGCGAGCGGCGACAGCGCGAACGTGCGCGGCCGGCGCAGCCAGCTCCACGCCCGGCCCAGCCATCCACCGGGCCGGTGGGCGGGCAGGGCCGAGACCTGCGCCATCACGCGCGCATCAAGCGCAGCGTCGAGCCGGACGGCTGCCTTGAGGCTGGCGGCGACGCGCGCCGTCACGTCGGTCAGGGTGTCGTCGTCACGTTCAAACACGATCCGTCTCCTTCAGTAGCACGCGCAACCGTTCGCAGGCGCGCAGAACGCGCATCTTCAGGGCCGATACGCCTGCTCCGGTCAGGGTCGCCATTTCGTCATAGCTCAAGTCTTCGACGTGCCGCAACAGGAACGCTTCGCGGTACGGTGGATCCAGCCGGTCGAGTGCCCACGCGATCTCTGCCTCCCAGTCCAGGCGCTCAGCTGTCGAAGCAACCGCCGCCACCAACGACGCTGACTCGTCGTGCAGCACCACCCGCTCGCGCCGGGCGCGCCGCGCGTACGACGTGCGGCAGCGGTTCACCAGGATGCCGAACAACCACGGCCCGAAGCGCTGCGGGTCGTCGCAGCGGGGCAGGGACCGGTAGGCGCGCACGAAGGCATCCTGCACCGCTTCTTCCGCATCGCTGCGATCGCCCAGCATGCGCACGGCGTACCTCGCCAGCCGGTCGCGATATTGCGCGACGAGGCCGCCGTAGGCCGCCGCGTCGCCCGCCAGGACGCGTCGCACCAGTTCCGCGTCCTTGCTCATTCCTTCACCAATACCCATCGCCGCCTCTCGCCGTCACCGGCGTCCCGGGATTGTGACCGCGGCCAGACCGGGCAGGTATTCGCAACGGAAGGACCGTCGCTTCAGCCCCTTCATACCCGGAGATCCGTAGATGCGCTTCCGCTTGCTCCTAGTCATTGCCCTGGTCACGTTGAGCGTCGCTACGGCCTGCTATCAAACGGATGCGGTCGGGCCTCTGGACAAGGGCGTCACGCGCGTGCTGCTCACCGATGCGCCGTTCCCGTTCGACTCGGTCACGCACGTCAATGTGTACGTCGTCCGCGTCGACGCGACCACCAATCCCGATACGACCGTACAGGACAGCGGGTGGGTCACCGTGGCCGCTCCCCACAAGGTGTTCGACCTGTTGGCGCTGCAACAGGGGACCACCACTATCGTCGGCTCAGGAGAGCTCTCCGCCGGAGCGTACAAGGCACTCCGCGTTGTGATCAATGCGGATTCGTCGTCCATTGTGTGGTCAGGCAACATCCCCGCCGCGGTCGACTGGCAGGAGTGGAATGGTCCCGAGGTTCCGTTGTACGCCCTGGTGGAGTCGCCGGTGGCGGTGCCGCAGGAGGGCGCCGACATCGTGATCGATTTCGACGTGGGCCGCAGCTTCCTCTACGACTACTTCGGCGTGAAGGAATTCGTGCTGACTCCCTGGCTGCGCGCGGTGAACGCCGCGGCGACGGGCGCGATGGCGGGAACCGTCACGTCGAACCTCTCCGGCACGACGCAGCCGTTGCAGAACGTCAACGTCACCGTGTACCAAGGCGATTCGCTCCAGTCGCTCGCGACGTGGACCACGGTGGCGACCGGTCACACTGACGCCCAGGGACATTACCGCATCGCCTATCTGCGGCCCGGCACTTACACCGTGCGGTTCGAGGAGCCGATCATTCCCGCGCTCAGCCCGGCGACCCGTACAAGCGTCACCGTGACGAGGGCCGGGACGACCTCCTTGCCGGTCTTCCTGGCGACGAGCACTGCCGGCAGCGCAGGAGTCCATCTCTCCGGCGCGGCAAGTATCGGCGTGGGTGGTGGGGGCAGGTTCTCCGCCTGGGTGCTGGACTCCGTTGGCAATCCGGTGTCGAGTGCGGTCGTGACGTGGGCGGTGTCGGACACGAGCATTGCCGCAATCGGCGGGGATTCCAGCTACGCCGGCGGCTCGGCGGCGTTTCTCGTGGGGAAACAGCCGGGATGGCTCACCCTGACCGCGACGAGCGGTGCGTCTGCCGACTCCCTGTTGGTCCAAGTCGTCGGACAACCGGCCCCGGTTGCGAGCGTCTCACTGACGCCGTCCGACACGACGCTCGCCGTGGGCGACAGCGTCGAGTTCCGCGCCATGCTGCGCGACAGCGCGGGTGTCGAGATTGCTGGCGAGGTCGCCGTGTCATGGTCGATCTCCGACTCGACGGTGGTTCGCCTCACCTGGAGCAGCGGCCGCTACGCGCTGGTGCAGCCGGTCGGCCCCGGCACCGCAGTACTGCAGGCGCTGGTGCAGGGGAAAGCCGGGAGGTCGACTCTTACCGTACACTGACCGTCGGCCCTTGCGCGCCCCCCTAGCTTCTTGGCTCGGGCGACGGAGGGCAGGATGGCCGCGCATCACCGGCCGCGTGGCGGGTTTCAGAATCCCTGGAACGACAGACCAGATCCCGGCTTCCGCGATTTCCTCAAGTGGGTGCTGGTCGAACGGCCGCTGCACGGCCGCCCGCCCGACCCGCCGCGCAGCACGTTCGTGCGCGCCACGCCCAATTTTCCCGCACCACGCGCGCCCGCCGACCAGGCGGTGCTGACGTGGGTGGGCCATTCGACCTTTTTACTGCAAATCGGCGGTCTCAACGTGCTGACCGATCCGATGTGGGGCGAGCGGGCGTCGCCGGTGCGTTTCGCGGGGCCACGCCGCTGGGTCGAGCCGGGGATCGCCTTCGACGCGCTGCCGCCGATCGATGTCGTGCTGCAATCCCACAATCACTATGACCACCTCGATGTCGGCACGGTGCGGCGCGCGGGCCGCGCGCATCCCGCGGCGCAGTGGCTCGCGCCGCTCGGTGTCGGCGCGTTGCTGCGGAGCGCGGGCGCCACACGGGTCGCCGAGCTGGACTGGTGGGGTGAGCAGACGGTGGGCGACGTGCGGTTCGTCAGTACGCCGGCGCGGCACTTCAGCTCGCGGAACCTGTTCGATCGTAATGCGACGTTGTGGTGCGGTTGGGCGGCGCTCGCCCGCGGGCGGCGCGTGTTGTTCGGCGGCGACAGCGCCTACCACCCGGCGTTCGCGGAAATCGGGAAACGCTGCGGCCCGTTCGACGTCGCGCTGCTGCCGATCGGCGCGTATGAGCCGCGCTGGTTCATGCGGTTCGCGCACATGAATCCAGAGGAAGCGGTGCAGGCCTTCATCGATCTCGACCCCGCGGGCCGCAGCGTAATGGTGCCGATGCACTGGGGGACATTCAAGCTGACCGACGAGCCCATGGACGAGCCGCCGGCCCGCGTCGCCCGCGCGTGGCAAGCGTCGGGCCGGCCCGCCGACCGGTTGTGGCGTCTGGCGCACGGCGAGACGCGCGCACTCTAGCCGCGGTTGAGGCGCGCACCTAGCTTCGCCGCATGCGTTGCTCGCCGTCGCTTGTCGTCTTATCGCTCGCCGTCGCCGCGTGCGCGCGCAACCCCGCGCCCCCGCTCGCAGGTCCATCCTCCGCGCCGGTACTCGAGCCACCGCAGCGCGTCGCGCTGGTCACGGTCCCACGCGGCGACGACGAGTGGCGCGCGCTCGGCCGGGAAGCGGCCGACCTGCTCTCCCAGTACATCCGCATCAACACCACCAATCCGCCGGGCAACGAGATGCGCGCGGCGCAATGGCTCGCCGCGGCGTTGCGGCGCGAGGGTGTCGAGAGCCAGGTATACGAGCCGGCGCCCGGGAAAGCCAATCTGTACGCGCGCGTCCGCGGCGACGGCAGCGCGCGGCCGCTGATCCTGCTCAGCCATATGGACGTGGTGTTGGCGACACCCGAGTACTGGACGGTGGATCCGTTCAGCGGCGCCATTAAAGACGGCTACGTGTGGGGGCGGGGCGCCCTCGACATGAAGGGTGAAGCCATCACGCAGCTGATGGCACTGGCCGTGCTGCAACGGGCGCACGTCCCGCTGAAGCGCGACATCATCTTTCTCGCGACATCGGACGAAGAAATCGGCCAGGGCGTGGGCGCGGGGTGGGTCACGGCGCAACATCCCGAGCTGGTGCGCGACGCGGAGTTCCTGATCACCGAGGGCGGCACGATCCGCGCGGACGCGGACGGGCACATCGCCTATTACGGCGTCGCCACCACGGAGAAATCGCCGTTCTGGCTCGACATGGTGGCGCGCGGCACGGCCGGCCACGGCTCACGGCCCACCCCCGACAACCCGGTGCACCATCTGGTGCGGGCGCTCGATCGCGTCGCGAGCTACCGCACGCCGCTGGTGCTCACGTCTGCGGTCGAGCGGTATCTGAAGGATCTGGCGCGCCTGGAGGCGGATTCCACCCGCCGCGCGTGGTTCGCGAATCCCGCCGCGGCCCTGCGCGACTCCGGGGCGCTGCGCTTCTTCACCGGCGATCTCACCTACAACGCGCTGCTGCGCAACACTATTTCGATCACCGGGCTCGCGGGCAGCGACAAGACGAACGTCATTCCGTCGGTCGCGCGCGCCGCGATCGACGTGCGGCTCCTGCCGGGGCAGGCGCCCCAGGCGTTCCTCGCGGATCTGGTGCGGTTGGTGGACGACACGGCGGTCACGATTCAGCCGCAGGGACCCAACTGGCCGGCGACCGAGAGCCCGGTGGAGACCGATCTGTTTCGCGCGGTGGTGAGCGCAGCGCGGGCGCGCGATGCGAACGCGCTCGTTACCACCCCACCGCTCGCGGGCTTCACCGACAGCCATTTCTTCCGCACGCTGGGCATCACGAGCTACGGGCTCTCGCCCTTTCCGCTCGCCGTCGCCGACGCGCGCGGCGTGCACGGCAACGACGAGCGCGTGAGCATCACGGCGCTCACGTTCGGCGTGCACTTCATGTACGACGTGGTCGCGGGCGTCGCTGCGCGCTGAGCGCGCTCAGTTGCCCGTCGCCGTAGCCTGCCGCGGCTTCGCGTTCTTCACGTACTTTTCGAACCAGTCGAACATCTCCGCCACCACGTCGAGCACGGACTCGCGCGCGCTGTAGCCGTGCGCTTCTGCTGGCAGCAGCACCAGGCGCGTCGTCTTGCCCAAGCCCTTGAGCGCCGCATAGAGACGCTCCGACTGAATCGGGAACGTGCCCTGGTTGTCGTCGGCCTGGCCGTGCGTCATCAAGAGCGGCTCGTTGATGCTGTCGGCGTGCACGAACGGCGACATCCGCAGGTACACGTCGGATGCCTCCCAGAAGGTGCGCTCTTCGTTCTGGAATCCGAACGCCGTGAGCGTGCGGTTGTACGCGCCGCTGCGCGCGATCCCTGCCCGGAACAGATCGCTATGCGCGAGCAGGTTGGCCGTCATGAACGCGCCGTAGCTGTGCCCGCCCACGCCGATGCGATCGGGATCCGCCACGCCCATATCGACGAGCGCCTTCACCGCGGCCCGCCCACTCATCACGAGCTGCTCCACGTAGTGATTGTTGGCGGTGTCGCCGCCCAAGATCGGCATCTTGGGGTCGTCGAAGACGGCGTAGCCTTGCGTGAGAAACAGCAGCTGCGACGGCCCGCGCACGAACGTGAAACGGTTCGGCGCCGCGCTGACCTGCCCGGCCGCGGCGGCCGACACGAACTCCGTCGGATAGGCCCACATCACCACCGGCAACCGCGTGCCGGGGCGGTACCCGGGCGGCAGATACAGCGTTCCTGAAAGCGGCACGCCGTCGGCCCGGGTGTAGGTCACGAGCCGTTTCTGGACGCCGGTCAGCTGCGGCGCGGGGTCCTTGAACGCGGTGAGCGCGCGCAACGCGCCGCCCGGGAGGCTCCGCTCGTAGTAGTTGGGCGGCTCGGTGCGCGACTCGCGGCGCGTCAGAACCTGCCGGCCCGCATCGTCGAGCACGGCCACCACCGCCTCGTAGTGCACGGTGTCGGCGCGCCACAGGCGCTCGGTCTTCTGCGTCGCGACGTTCAAGCGGTCGAGGAACGGCCGGTCGCCCTGCGGCGACGCGCCCGCGCCGGCCAAGTAGATCCAGTCGCCGGTCCGCTGTATCACGCGCTCGCCCGCCGGTGTCACCACGGTGATCGGCGCGCCGGGATTGCCGTAGCGGTCTTCGGCACTGCGATCCCACAGCAGCTTGGGCGCTACGCCGGCCGCGCGGGTGTCCACGATCCACGTCTTGGTCCAGCGGCGCTCGCGGTCCGCCTCCGTCAGAAGGCCGAGGCCCTGGGCGTCCCACTGCAGGCCGCCGAACCGCTTCTCGAGACGGGCCAGCTCCGCCGGGTCGCCGCTCAAGGGCGCCGCGAGCCGCACCAGGCGATCCTGCTGGGCGACTTTGGTCCGCGGGTCGCCGCCGTCGAGCGCCTCGACCCACACCAGGGACGCGGGCGCGCCGGGCTGCCACGACAACGCCCGCGGCCCCGCGCGCACGCCGCGCGCCGGCACATTCTCGGCGAGCGGCAACGTCGCCAGCGCGCGAACCACGTCGCCCTTGAGATTCCAGATCTCGATCTGTTTGGGGAAGAGATCGGACGGCACCAGATAGGAGTACGGTCGCGCGGTCTTCACGATCAACACGTACTCGCCGCCCGGCGCCGGGCTCACGCGATCGAACACCGCCGGCGCGCCGACGCGGGTGAGCGTACCCGTGGTCACATCGATCAGGGCGAGCTGTGCGGTGAAGTAATAATCGTACAACGCTTCATCCTGTGCGTTCTGCAGCAGGTCTTCATAGGTGCGCACCGGAGCCGCGCGCGACGAGGTCTCCTGCACCACGGGGCCCGTGGGAATGAGCGGCTCGGCGGGCGGCGCGCCGCGCCCGCTCGGAACCACGAGGCACAGCAGGCGTGTGGCGTCGGGCATCCACTGGCACGGCGGCCCGTCGGCGGCATCGAGCGGCGGTACGGCAAGCGCGTGCGCCTGTCCCGTCGCGACGTCGGCCACCCACAGCGCGACGGCGCTGTCGCCCGGGACGGCGAACGCGATGCGCTTGCCGTCGGGTGACCAGCTCGGGAAGGCGATGATCGCGCCCGCCGGCGTCACGATGCGACGCTCGGCGCCGCCCGCGACCCGCTCCAGCACCAGGCCGTTGATCAGCGACGGCAAATGCGGCCCGTTGTTGCGCGGATCGATGCGGGTACCCGCCAAGCGCAGCATCGGCCGTCCGATCTCGGCGATCGTGGGCATGCTGCGCTGCTCGAGGAGCAGCAGCCAGTGACGGTCGGGGCTCACGCTGACCGCGGGAAGCGGCGGTGCGTCGAGGATGTCGACCACGGTCTGTGGCGGCAGACGGTACGGGGACTGGGCGGCGGCAGGGCTGGCGCCAAAGAGAGCGGCGCACGCGACAATGAGACGGCGCATCGGAAGGCTCCTAAGCCAAGGACACGAGGAAGCGAACGCTAACCGTCTCCGCCGTCTGCGGCGAGACGGTACAAAAACAGTCGCGACCGAGCAGGCGTTTCACGCCGAGCACCTCGGCGTCGGCGATACCGGTGACGTCGCGGTAGATGATCTCCAGAGTGCGGGCGTCGATCAAGCGAAACGCGACCGGCCGGCCCAGCAGGCGATGATGCGGGTCGATGCGCGCCAGCGCGTCGGAGGACAGCAGGCGGCGGATCTCGGCGGCGCGATCCGCGGCGGCGGGCGCGGGTCCGCTCATGGCAAACGGTTGCCCTGTACGGCGCGGGCATTGCGCCGCATGCCCGCGGATCCCGGCCGCTCGAACGGCGTGTCGCCCCAGCGGCGTGCGAACGTCGCGTCGTCGGCGTCGAGCAACGCGTCCAGCTCCGGGGTCGCGACGTCGGCGCGCGGCTGCCACGCCGGATCGGCCGTCGCCTGCGCGAAGCGCACGTTCCATGGACAGACGTCCTGGCACAC
>Ga0137382_10001405_pt1 | contig 10629 bp, 8 predicted proteins | sample SagtaG_15_FD_104816 | JGI IMG/M metagenome (GOLD analysis project Ga0137382, IMG submission 104816) | Vadose zone soil microbial communities from Sagehorn Ranch, Mendocino, California, USA - Sage2_R_20_16 metaG | ecosystem: Environmental > Terrestrial > Soil > Vadose zone | place: USA... | reverse complement strand
TATAGTCTAAGTTTTGCAATTTGTGACTGTACGTTGACTACCATAGTCAGACTTTAGTCGTGTCTAGTCGCGGTATTCGGGCAAGTTGAAGATAGGTTGGTTTAGTCAACGCTAGTCTCACTATAGTCTGCCATAGTCTGCTGTAGTCATATCCTAGTTTCCCGGTCGTGTTTTAGTCACACTTAGTCATTGATAGTCAAGGTCCAGTCATACGTAGGCAAAGAATATATTTAAAAAATGAATACGGGTAAAAAAGAATAGCCAGCTCAGGCGGCATTTGCTACCTTGCGTTTTTTCTCACTTATAATCTGTAGGGGGAGGTTAGCCTAGATCTAGCCCGAGTTCACCGCTTCAAAGGACAGTACTTACCGATTCTGCTGTCTTCCTCATTCCCGCAATGAGAGTGTTGAGATCTGCTGGTGTCTTCTTTTCGAGGGCCGACTGGATAAGGCCGGTGAGATCTTTTCTCGTTGCGTTCGATTTGTAGGCCCCCAGTTGGTGGGACTTTATCAGCAAGCAAACATCTGTCTTATTTAAAGGCTGCGGATGGTGTCATTGAAGTATTCGTGGAGGATTGCTAAACTTACCTTAAGTATGACTTCAAGCGCGTCGCAATTTTCATTGGATTGTCCTTCGATATCTCCCACAGCCGGTTCGATGGTGTTTGTACTAGTTGATTTTACTCCTGCATTGGCACCGGTGGTTGCCTGGGAGGAGGGTGTAGCAGCCTGGGTGCTGGTGCGTGAATCTGCTGAAGCCGGGCCAGCAGTTGCTTTCCCCTTCCCCTTTTCATTTGGCTATAGCAGAAAGTTAATGCACATGAAGACAATATGTGAGTATAACTTACGCTGCTTGCCTTCGTCCACAACTCCCAAAGCCTATCTGTTATTAAGGAAACGTACGTATCGCTCAAGTATGTCAGCGGTGGCATGTTCTTCTGTCTTCGTGCAGCTTCTTCATCACGACAGAGTGTGCGCGCAACTTGCGCAGTCTTGATTACGGCTGCTATAAGCTGACGAGCCACTTCAGGCGATCCTACATCCTCCCACGTTTGAAGTGCCCTACTCCAATTGTTACTGAACTGGGCGTGACCCCAGCTTGCGCCCATGTCATCTTCATCAAAGCTGCTGGAATACGGGTCGGCCGTCTCTAGTGCATGTAGGAAATCCTTCACCATTTCCGAGGGTGGGGAACCAGACGATGGGGCATCACGTAGGGAAACAAGGAGATCAATCCCGGGTTTGCATTCAGAGTATGTCGTGTTGAAAATACCTTCGTATTAGTCAGTCTGAGTATTCACTTTTCAATCAATCACTCACGAAGAAGGTTGTCGTGTGCTGCGCTGACTTGAATATACGAGATGTCGATGATTCCAGCATTGCCGTCTTCACAAGTCTGTCCACCACTGTCAGGCTCAGTATTGTCTTTGTCGCGCGGAGTTGCTTCAGAGGGTGGTGACGTCATGCTACTGTTGCCTCTTCGTGAAGAGGATGGGGTTGTCTGTTTGTACGATGTGGGTTTCTTTTGCTGAACAACTGGCGCAAACGTTGCCACACGAGGACTTGTTCTGTCATTTGATGCTGCAAAAAAGCAACATTATCATAAGTATGACCGGCAAATATGACGCAAACATACGTGCTGGAGGCCCCGAGGCCTTGGTCATCCTAGGCCGTTTCTCAGCTGACTGCCCTCCCGATAGCGCTCGAGGCCGCTTATTCGATTGCCCACCATCTCCGCCGTTGTCACTCTCGTCTTCTTCGGCCATGTCGTCATCATCATTGCCGCCGCCGCCACCACCACCCTTCTTCCTGTTCTTATACCGTAAAGCCGCTTGAAGCAAGTGTTTTGCCTTCCAATGCTCGGCGCAAAGTGCAACAAGCGGGTGCTGCTGCTCTAGCTGCAGTACGGCAGCTGTCCACTGTGTGGGGTTGTTGGTTTGGAAGTGCGAGGCGAGACTTGCTCCTTTCGCAAAATTGGCTGGTTTGAGGGGTAGAAGGATGGATTTGATGATTGATCGAGCCGATCCACAGATGAGTTGATAAATGCCTTGTTCAATTGTCGAACCATCTCTATTTCGAAGCGCGGACTTCATGTTTGGACGGCTGGGATTGGGACCTGTCATCCTGACAGTGGGATCGGCCTTACAGTCGCTAAATGTCCAGAGTACACCCTTGGGGATATCGTCAGGGCGCTGTGATGAATTGCCATATATAGTCATTGACGACGTTGGATTGAGGGATGAATGATCGGAGATTGGGGTGCCGGTTGCCGCTCTGGTATACTATTGATTAAGATTGCGTTGCGAAGAATCATTTGACTTGTAACTCACCCTTTTAATATCATATCATGCATTAGGTGAGTTGTTTGCTTCCACGCAGACATGGCCTCCTGTATATATTGTACATTCATCTCCCGCAAGTTGTTGCATTCATTAAACAGTTGTGAAACGCTTGGGATCCAAAGAAGGTCTTCGAGCGGCGCACGGCACAATGCCTCCACTCCGAAATATTCCTGACTCGGAGGCGCATACGCTGGTGAATATGAGCCAAATTGAGGAACTCGGCTTGCTTGCGATGGAGGTGGGAGCAAACCTGAAGGGCTCCGTTGCCATGGCGAGGGACTCTGTGGCCGGGATGAGTGGCTCCGTGGCCATGGCGAGGGACTCTGTGGCTGGGATGAGTTGCTAGTACTAGTACGGTCCGGGAAACGAGAGGTACGGCGAAGCTGAGGCTGACCGCAAGGTAAACTTGGCGTAGCTCGAGCCAGAGCATCACGCTCACGCATGTGGCGCTCCCGGTCTTGTGTGGGCAACGCATAGGTGGGGAGAAACTGTGTTCCCGACAGTGAAATTGAGGAATGTCGGGAACTGGCCGCTGAATGAGACCTTAGTGTTCCGAGAGCATGGTGCCCTGGGCTTAGTTGGGACGAAGGTGGAATGTTTAGTGAGGAAGAAGATACTTGAGTATTGTCGAAATCAGGTTCTTCATCTTCGTTGTCGAGCGATGACTGCATTTCGCTGAGCGCGCTTGGGTCGAACCAATTTGAACTTGTCTGTGTGGGATTTCAACTTATGTAATACTAGACGCATATAATGCTGACTCACGCTTGGCCATTCAAAACTCAATGGTGTGCGAGGCAGAGACTCTTCAAGGGAGCGATAGTCTTCCTCGAATACGGGGGCTTCTTGATCGCAAGGCGAATGAGGCATTTTGGCGCGTGGCCCGGCAAATGGACCGAAGTGAACCCGTATTATGTAATGAACATATCTGAATGTTCGATTGAGAAGGTAAAAATTTGACATGCTCCGCCTATGGCGCCGAAAAAGCCCGGATAATTCTATGTTTCAGCCTTATCTCGTTGGGAGGGAGTCTTGCATCTGGGTGATTTCGGAAAATCAGACCCCGCACCAGACCAGGGTTATCTTCGGACATGTGCGAAATTACAGACACGTGAATGCAAAGCATTGAGCGTATGAGGCAAAGCCTCGCCTTGATTAGAATGTTTACCACAGCGGCAGTTGATACGATCCATGGTGTAACTGATTTATAGCAATCGTCGGTCGATAACCTTATCTCGTTTGGAGGGAGTCTTGCATCCGGGTGATTTCAGAAAAATCGGACCCCACGCCAGACCAGGGACATGTGCAAAATTGCGAACGCGCAAATGCGTTGAGCGTATCATCAACGTGTGATTGATTCTGATTGGAACGTCCACCACAGCGGGAGTTGATATGATCCGTGGTGTAACTGATTTAAGTTAGCAATCGATAAACATTGCCTTCATCTTCCAGCATGGGTGATTCAGAAACCGCTCGTGGGCATGGAGAATATTGGAATCATGATCAGATGATGCAGGCGATGAGATCATTCCAGTCGGCGAGAGTGGCAGCGATGGCAGGCGATGGTGAGAACGTGGCGCCGTTTGTGGTCTGCGCAACGCTGATATGATGGACGTGCCCGTCGCTGAAGTCAACCTTGATGTTGTGTAAGAACAAGTATCTATCGTCCTTGTAAGTGTGCGGGTGCTGGAGATCGTTTGAGTGGGGCTCAGAGTACTGGCAACAGTGCTGGATGTTTGCGTACCCGGATTCAAGTACGAACCACTACTAGTACCAGCTCGAGATTTGGAAACACACAGGCCGCGAACTCGTAGGTGGTGGTGATGGATAGATAGGCTCCACGGCGATAAAAGTGAATTTGTCGAAAAATTGGCACAATCGATCATGATGGATATCTCCAAAGGTAGTATATGCATTTATGTCGTATTCATGCGACAAGGTACCAGGTACTTGCGAGCTCTTCACAGCAGCAATGGGCTGGGTTTGAGTGGACGAACAAGTTGTCATTCTGCCAAGGCTGGAACGTACCGCATACCGTATAGTTAGAAAGAAGTATTAAAACATGATGAGAAAATGACTTACACCTCGAGAAATTTATGCAAAGATGTTTAGGAACATGACGGATGAGAGCAGAGCGAAGTGTGGTGGATCTGAAGAGCTCCCGTAGTACCCTTTGTGCCTCATGGCTGGGGGATCGCGGATTCTTGACGCTATCGTCGCTATCTGCGTTGGCCGGTTTTGTCATTATCTTTGGGCATCCGTTGTCAAGCTTCGAGCTTCAAGAGAGATAAATAAACACTCACCCACTTGCCAATCTTTCTAGCACTCAATGCACTGTTGAAAGCTCGTGGTGTGTTTGTGGTGCTTTATGGCTTTCGATCTCATGGATCCAGTCCTCATCCGCTGACAACTGTATTCTTTGGATCGTGCTTGGAGTTTATGTTCATGTTGAAAATCATCCCCCTTGATTTTGGCGACGTGCTTGTGCATACCTCGTGTGGTGTGCGTTTCAACGGTTGGAGTGATAAGGTGCATGGGAGATAAAAGGCTTATAGTATCTTCTTGCTGATAAATAAATATTTGTGGCTGTTTTCAACTTGGATCCGGCGAACCCGCAACTTGTCTTTTGAGCCCTCAAGACTCTCGGAACCTGGATAGCACATTTGGCAATGATGTGCACTCAGAAAGATTTGTTTTTGAGGCTACTACTGTGCACAAATGGCTATCGCAAGCATGGTATACTGTGAGAAAATATTATGTAATATTAAGATACCATCGATAAGATGGCAGTAATCCTTGATTCAAACTGCCATGTCTCACAAGATTCACTGCTACTGCTCAAAGTGCCAATCATCCAAGGCCTTGACTGCAAATACAGTTAAGGCTCATACCAGAATGGATATAATGAAGGCACAGAATCTGGAAATCTCATCAGATGTTCGTGCTTTACTACAGTCATGCATAGACAAAAATAAGGAAACTCTTGCAACAACATGTGGCAAGAGAGGTAAGTAAAGGATGTACTATCTCATATCTTTTAACTGAATTGCACCTGAAGTAAAGCAGAGTGAGTCCTTGGGCAGTTCCAGGAAAAATAAAAGTGTAAATGACACTGAAGAGTTCACTGGTATGTGTGAACAAGACAACTGAGGTGATATGCTTACACATGAGTCAATCATGTAGAGATGTCTCCTGATATGGATATTGACATGGGTATTTTCTATACCATCCCTAAAAGTTATATACTAAGAATTATTAGACCACCCACAATTCCATATACCTGAAGCAAATGCATTCCATGCACTGGGAGATATTAATGAACATCATGAACTAGATAGTATGGAATCTGAGATGATGGAGTCACATAATGATAAACAGATTGGCATATCTGTTGAAGAGCTGCAGAATGGTGGAGATGATCTTGGGATGTCTACTACTGAAGAAAGATTGCCTGATGTTGAGGATCCTGGAATGTCTACTGAAGATGAATCACATGATTTTGGAGAATCATGGGAAGGGAATGATGGCTGGGATGATTGGCTTGATCTGCCACCAGAAGACCCAGAAATAACTGAAAATTCAAAGGGATGGGGTAAGGATGATGTGATTCAGCAGGATGAAGATGTAGAGAATCAACAACATGAGGATGACCATACTCAATGGGATTTGACACATACTATGGAAGATGTGATTCAGCAGGATTGTGAGGGTGGAGAGAACCAATATAATCATAATCAGGTCTTAACTCATACATACCCAGAGCAAAGAGAGATATTGCAAAGAGAGCTAAAGGGACAATATGTTTGTCCTAAAGAGAAACCTTTATCGTTAAATCCCCCAAGGGAATTAACTTCAACTGAGGAACTTTCACTTAGGCATTTTTTGGCCTGGCAACAATCTAATGGCACGGAGAAAGCATACAACCTACATGCAAAAGTGTTGGAAAATGCAACAAAAAGTGAAATATTATCCTTAACAGCAGTAAAAAAGTTAGCAATGAATCTCAGTGGACTGAGACCCCACAAAATAGATGTTTGTCCCAACAGCTGCATAGCATATACAGGTGCAAATGAAGGTCTTACTCATTGCCCTTATATCAAAGATAAAAAAATGTGTGGTGAACCTAGGTACAAAGGGAAATCTGTGCCCAGGGCACAAATGGTATATGTATCATGTTTTGATATTATCCAGGCCATGTATGCCAATAAACACTCATCAAGTCTATTACGACACCGTGATCAACTACTGAAGAAGGCTTTATATGCCATTCATCAAAGTATTGATTCAATGAAGACATATTCTGATTTTGGAGATTCAAATGTACAGGGTCATCTTTATGGGAGCATGAAACTGTTTGGGGATGGAAAGGATGTAGCCCTAGCATTATCAACAGATGGGGCTCAACTGAATAGCAAGAAGCAATCAAATGTCTGGATAGCTTTGTTAATTCTACTGAATCTTCCTCCTGAGATACGGTACCAGACTAATAACACTATTGTAACATTCATAGTACCAGGACCAAACAACCCAGGTGATCTGGAATCATTTTTATATCCATTGTTTGTGGACATGGCAAAGGCTAGTGAAGGCATTTGGATGTGGGATGCCATAGATTCTTCAGCCTTTATCAATCATGCATATATTTGCATGGTGCTTGGTGATATGCTGGGATCAGCAAAAATTAGCGGAATGGCAGGACATACAGCTGTCCATGGTGATAGATTCAGCACAGTTACTGCAGCCCGTTCAAGTACCAAAAAAGGATCAAAGTACCTCTACTATCCTGTCTCAGCACCCAAAAATGATGAATACAATAAAGGAAGGCCATGTCCTTATGATCTGAATAGTCTGCCCATCAGAACTGAGGATAAGTACTGGGAGGCAATAAGAGAGCTCAGCGCTGCACCAAGTATGAAGCAGTGTAATGAAATTGTGAGAAAGATTGGCATTTCTCGTATGCCACTTGCAACTGCATCTCCAGCATTTATTCACCCATGCTTTTATCCCTTGGACCCTTTCCACCTTTTTTTTGAAAATATTATGCCATTCATATGGGATATATGGACAATTGAAAGCAAACCAAATGAGTGTATCCACCTCTCAAAAGAAAAGGCAGAAGAGTTTGGAAAACAGGTTGTGATAGGAATGAAAACTTTACCCCCAGAATTTTGTGGGCTTGTTCGAAATCCTCATCTTAAAAGACAAAGTCAATATAAAGCATATGAATGGATGGCTTTACTTTACTGGTTTGTTCTTCCAGTAGGGATGGCACTAGAATTTGACTATGAAGTCTTGCATAATTTCTCATGCCTTGTTGAAATTGTGGAATTTGCAATGTCAATAAAACCAAGATCTGACAAAGAGATAGATGGCCTGCAGCAAAAGATCAATAAATTTCTCTTACAATATGAGATGCTCTATGTTGGAAATGATCCTGAAAAGGTCTCAAGGTGCAGATTGTGCATATTCCAGCTTGTGCATGTTCCAATGCACATTAAATGGTATGGCTCAGTCAGGCTAGGTTCACAGGCCACAGTAGAGCGTGCTATTGGAGAAGCAGGTCACAAAATACATTCGAAAAAATCACCTTTTGTCAACATGGCCAATATCTTCTTTCAGAAAGAGTTGATGAAGACGTTACTACTGTATTATCCATCCTTACAGGACAATGAACCTCAGGTTAAAAAACCTGTCACATTTGGAAAGATTAAAATCCAGAAATGGGAGAAAAAAGCTGGACAAAAATTTTATGATCATTTACTTGCAATTTTTCAAAAGTATGAAGGGCTTGGAGAGTTTGATCCCATAATTCCCATTGATAGACTGGGAAAATGTAATCTTGAAAATGGCAATGTTTTGACTAGTGCCCTAAGCGAGAATCATGGAGAACAACCAAAATGATCAAGATGTCATTTTGAGGCCAATGACATCAATGGCAACCAGCCAATATTTGGGAAGGCACTGACATTTTACAACATCAATGTACCAAACATAGGACAACAACATGTTGTTGTATATCAGAAGCTAGATCTGATAGGGAGGCCATTAAATGTATGGAAAGGATCATGGTCTCAATCTCTAAATGTCCTTGAAGTTTCACATATAGTGAACTTAATTGGGATGTGGTCTTTTGATAACATATTTTATTATCCCTTGAGAAAGCACCCTAGCACAGACTGGATGTCTGAGGGGCAGAAAGGAATTAACCTACAAGGCATTGAAGACTTGGAAATGGATTGAACTGCCTAATGTGGAACAACAATCTGGATATGAAATAGCTTGTTCACAATTTCATCTCTTTGCTACACAACTAGTCACGTTGTTTGTGCAGAATGTTAGGATTTAACTGAATAATTAGGCTACATATGTGAGATTGGGTCTTTCCTTCATTACTAAAATATGATGTCACCAGCAGACTTGCCAGATTTTCCATGAAAGAAATGAGAGTTGCTAATTAAAGCTATTGTTGCAACCACCAGGTAATATAGTTGCCTAATTCCTTATTTATCTTTGAACCTAAGGCAGCACATTCTGAACCAGAACTATTGGCATACACCCAACAGTGTCACCTAATTAACCTGTTACTGTGGTGGAAATTTCGTAATAAATGGAGTACCCAATCTCATTCATACATATCTCCAATCCCATATTTGTTTTTAAGGATAGTAATAGATTCAAAAATAAAGCTACATACCCAACACAGTCACCTAGCTGTACTATTAGTTTGATCAGCAATCCAGCTACTCAGCAATGAAGGAAAAATGACCCACATATTGATGGTATGCTGCTGGGACCAAAGCTCAATACAAGGCTCTTTTTGTACAAGGACATGGTGGTAAGCAAGTTAATCCCCATCTGCAGTCATGCTGACCCTACAATTTGGGAGGCCATCAACAAGGTATGCATTACTGTATAATGCATGCACTTACCTGTGTTCTTCTGAGATAGCATTTCAGCTCACTGTCTTCAGACTACTTCCCCAAAGTTGATGCTACTATTTTCCTCATGGGCACTGCTGCTTTTGAACACATTGCTGTCTAGAGCTCAATGAGGCTCTTCCGTCAATTGAAGAACTCACAAAGGTTCCATTCCTCATTCTTGGAAACAAGGCCACTGATGTGCTGATACTGTCAGCAAAGAAGAATTGAGACATCATCTTGAAACTACCAGGAAGGTTTGTTATCTCAACACACTATGAGATCTCCAGCTTACAATCACATGCTCTGTATTGTACTAGTTCTTAGTTACTTGGCATTATATACATACACGTACATTTTCCAATTCCATGTTGATAAGGCTATGTGCATTCAGCTGGAATGTTCCAAACTACAACCAAATATAGAACATAGTAGTAGTAGAACATATCCCCAGGGCTATGGGCTGCTATCATACTAGTGAACTAATCTATAACTTAACCAGGGTGTCCGGGCGACAATCAAACTTGGCAGAATCAGCGTCGAGCAGTGCAAACACAACCAAATACATGCTGCAGATGTAGGGATGACTCGGAAGTAGTTTTCCATGCCGAACTCGACGAGCTTCCCGGGCGCGCTTGCTCGCCCTTTACAACTGCCAAGAAACAACTTGACAATCAAACTTGGCAGAATTTTGGCAAGCAGCGCAAACACAACCAAATACTACATGCTCCAACCTCGATGAACTTCCCGGGCTCGCCATTAGCCCTTTTGCCTGGCAGTGCCCACCTCACACAAACGAACCCCAGAATATGAAGGTGTAGCCTAGAAGCTGGGATGAAGGGGGGTCCAGAACTGCCACCAACGGCATGGATGACTTGGGCGTATCTCTGCAGCAACACCCTCGCAGATGGAATTATGCGGCCGATGCCGAGCTATTGGCGGTGTCCGTGTGGCTGAGAAATGTGGCAAATTCAGCTGGGAAGGCCCCAGGCGGTGGGTGGAGGTCGTTCGGGAATATTGTATGACCATACCGGCAGGGTAATAGCCTGGGAGTGCTGTTTCGCTGAGCAACGCTATGATAGACTGTACTCGACTATTGTGTGACTAGCTTTGACTAAGGTAGCACGTACGTAAAGTCACAAATTGCAAAACTTAGACTATACCCCGACTACCTCTGACTACTCCAGACTGGCCCCGACCATGGCCGACTACCTTTTGACTATTTGATTTTACTGAGAGTGACCCGTTACTTTGCAAGTCTGAAACTACTCGTTCCATAACAATGTATGTCCGCTTTGCACATATCTCTGTGGTGGTGGTTGACTTGAAGAGACAAGTTGTAGACGTGCCAAAGGCAGCAAGCTTAAAACTGCC
>Ga0137382_10001402_pt1 | contig 10643 bp, 10 predicted proteins | sample SagtaG_15_FD_104816 | JGI IMG/M metagenome (GOLD analysis project Ga0137382, IMG submission 104816) | Vadose zone soil microbial communities from Sagehorn Ranch, Mendocino, California, USA - Sage2_R_20_16 metaG | ecosystem: Environmental > Terrestrial > Soil > Vadose zone | place: USA... | reverse complement strand
TGGTAGGGGCGGTGGGGATCGAACCCACGTCCGGACCTCCATAAGCTGTTGAATAGGCTGGTTCCCTTTATTGACTCCGCGTCTAACTTCAGAGAATTTGAAACGTTCGCATCGCTTGTTCAGTGACGCCGCCGCGGAAATCGTGCACCCGAGTGCGGTCACGATGCCCGTTCCGTGTTGCAGTTGCACATTGATTATAACGCGAGTACGTGATAACAAAGGTCCTATAGTTATCTGGGTCTGTGCCTGACAACCTGGTTGAGACACCGACGGATGTGGGGGCGTCCCTCACAGAACAGGAGAGATCTTCCATGCCCACTCTCTATACGACATTGCGCGCACGGCACCGCCACACGCTACCGCGGGCGCACCGGCGGAAGCCGAAGGCGAAGGCACCGCGCATCTCCAAGAAGAAGCCTCTCTTGGCAGCGACTCTGGAAATGGTGCGCTCGGTCGCAGTTACGAGCAATTGGCGATTGGGGAAAATACCGCTTAAGGAGCGAAAGAAAATTATCATCGTAGGGGCAGGTCTCGGAGGACTGTGCGCCGCGTATGAACTAAACGGTTTAGGGTACAACGTAACCGTGCTTGAGGCCCGCGATCGGGTGGGAGGCCGGGTCCATAGTCTGAAGGATGAGTTCATATCTGGTAAGACGGTGGAAGGCGGAGGGGAATTGATCGGGAGCAATCATCCGCTTTGGAATTCCTATGCTCGACACTTCGATCTCCTATTTAGCGACACCCAAGACTACGGAAATTCACCCGTACGTTTTGGCAAGGAAACGCTGACCTTTGAGCAAAGCAAAAAACTAACGGATGAGCTCGACAGCGTGCTCAAGAAGCTGAATGATCTCGCGGAAAGCATCGTCGATCCGTTCGAACCGTGGGCCAATAGAAATGCGCGGCGGCTGGATCGGATTCCTCTCGCACGATGGATCGGCCGGCAAAAGTGCAGCCGACTGTGCAAGAAGGCGGTTCAGGAGATGCTCGAAACCGACAATGGCGTCGAAGGGAATGAGCAGAGTCTGTTGGGCGTGTTAGCCATGGTGAAGGGTGGCGGACTCGATCGCTACTGGACAGACACGAAGGTCTATCGCTGTAAAGGGGGCAATCAACAGTTAGCAGAGGGATTTTTCAAGCGCCTGAAAGAAAAATTGGGAAGGGTTGTTTTGAAAGCTCAGGTTACATCGATTGAAAGACGGCGCAAGAAAATTTGGGTTAACGCGAACGAGGATGGGAAAAGTGTAGAAGAGGGCCCGTTCGATGATCTGATTTTGGCGATTCCGCCATCTGTGTGGAATTCGATCACGTTCAAGGATTCGAAGCTCGCTCGAAAGCTGCGTCGTCCTCCGCGAATGGGCGCGAATGTGAAATACTTGATGCGAGTCAGGCGTCGGTTTTGGCAGGACTTCTCGAGTAGCCCGAATCTAACCGAAGACGGCCCTGTTGGCTTGACGTGGGAAACCACGGAAGCGGATGAGGAGCCAGACTACACAATGGTGGCATTTTCGGGAGCCGAGGATGCGACGCGGCTTGCGAATCTGAAGGCGGGGCGCTTGGCGGGAAAATACAACAGAGCACTGAAGACTGTTTATCCGGGGATCAAACAACAGATAGTGAGGGGAAAGTTCATGAACTGGCCCAAAGAGCCTTGGACCAAGGCATCCTATTATTTCCCGCGTCCCGGAGAAGTGACGCGCTGGGGACCGTTCTGGCACGCGGGATATGCGGGCTGGCTGCATTTCGCAGGCGAGCACACTTGCTATGCATTCATGGGGTACATGGAAGGTGCGCTGAGCTCGGGGTACCGATTGGCGCGAAGACTTGCCGTACGCGACCTCATTCTAAAGGCTTAGGAACAACGAGGCGCGGCCTCCAGCTAAACTCGAACTCGTGCCGAACGGACCCAACGCAGCCATAGAATGGACTCACTCGGCTGCGAATTCACGGTTTGAGTATTGCATGAAGCTGGCTGCGATATTCAGGGCTATCGCGGAACACCATGAAAGCCAGGAGCTTCTTCACGCCTTGAAAGCGCACTCAACCAAGACGCCTCGCACGGCGGTCCCATGCAATCGCGGGCTTCAGCTCAGCGCTTTGGCGATCAGGTCACCCATGCTGCCAATGTCGTCCGGCTGCCAGTTCGGCGCCTGCCTCAAATAAGAGTGCCCATCTCCCCATAGCAATCCGATAAGAGTTTCCGCAACGATCCGCCCTCCCACCGTCCCGAGGGTGAGCGGCTCCTCATCGCCCTTTGAATCTTTCTTCTTCGCCTTCAAGATCCATTCATACTGCGCTTCCGCTAGTACGTAGTACCACAACGGCGCGTTGTCTTCGAAGCTTGGATGCTTTGAAACCAGAGTCGGATTTTTATCCCAATCCACCACGACTGCTTTACCGATTCTTAAATTATCTTCATCGATCGCTTTCACGCCCATGGCTCGCGCCACATCCTGCCCACTCGGCAAACCCATCGCGAGCCCCCGCAGCAGATTTCTCTCCGCGAGAACTGCTGGATCTGTCTTAGGTTCGGTGGGCTCGGCCTGCAGCTTCTTGACCGTCAGCGGTGACAAATTCTTGGCTATGTGCGAAAACTCCGGCAGGAATCCAAGCGGATTGACCATGGATGTATCAATTTTGTACGAGGGCTGAACTCTTGTTTTCCCTACATTCTTGATCGACCCCCGGATGTCAAAGAATAGGCTCCAATCAATGGCCCATTGCTTAGGGAATTCACCGAATCCGTTCAGACCCCTGTCTTGAACGCCCGCGAAAATAAAAAATCTACCTTCGAGTCCACGTCGGATCTCATCTGGCGTTGGCTGCGTTGGGTCGTCACCACCCTTCAGTTCCGTATTCAAACGATAGATGGGCCGCACCATGGAATGGCCGAACCGATACGCGGCCGCTGAAAACTCAATCGGCATGAACGGATCTTTATGCCATTTGAAGAATGCGAACTTTGGTTGGTTTTCCCAAATCGGTCTTTTCTTCCCGAGATGCGGCAAGATGTCATGCACCACTTCCTCACCGCACACTTTAATCAGAAAATCATTCACGACAATCCACTGGTAGTGCCACCGGACACGTTGCTGGATGTCCGCAAAGGACGCCGTGCTGTCTTCATCCACCAACTTATTGTGAAACCGCAACATCGCTCCATGCAGTTGGGAGACGATCACGTTTTCATCGTTGCGCTTATCCCCAATCAAGGCGCGTTTTGCGCCTCTGAAGCTCTCGATGCGCGGCAAGTCAAGCGAGTTCGTGCGCTTGATGTCCGCGAATAAAGGGCGACCCATCAGGAATTTCTTGTCGTCCGCGTACATATAGGGCTGGTCAGCGGGTCCGCGCCCGTACAACGAGTCGAGATCGAGCCGCGGCGTGCGAAAATCGATGAGCGCATCCGGATCGTTTCGCTGTTGGAGGCTGGAAGCCGGGTCAAAGGTGATGTCATGGTCAATGAATTGTCCAAGATAGGTGTAGCCGGAGGGGATTCCAGCATTTTCTTCATCATCTTGAATGCGCTTCTTGGGGTCTTCCGGTGACGCCGCGGGAAGACTCTTGTCCTTCGGGTCTGTCTCCGGAGCAGCGGTCATTTCCCCAGCAAGGATAGTGAGAGCTTCTTTGTCAAAGTCCGCGGCGGGCAAAGACCGGAAAATTCTGCCGAAGCGGCCCTCTCGCGCGGAAGACCGCGAAGTGGAATTGTCACCGCGCACACCGCCACCGTGTGCTTTCGGCGGACGAGTCTTGTCGTTCTTAACTGTGTCACTCATGTTCCCTCCGAATCCAACTCGACAGAATTTACCCGCGTCATGCAGGAGATCCTTGTGCCCGCTTGGCTGAAACAATTTCGCTTAAGCTTCCCAGCCGCCGAAGCGTGGACTCAATTCGTCCCAATGCAGGCGGAGCGAGTGGCGACGATGCCAGGTTCCCGGCCTTAACGATCAATCCCGCCAATCGCTCCGAAACCAGAACGCCGGCGGCATTCGGATCCACAGGCAGTGTGACGTGGCGCGTCAGCCCGAATGGCGGGCCGGCAACCGGTCCACGTGCCTCGCTCGTGGCCGGCAAATGCATCAGCGCCTCTCCCAGCGGCTTTAGGACCGTGGCCATCATCATGATCGCGCTTTGTCCAAGAGCGCGCCGCAACTCCGGCTGGCCGCACGGAGTGAACGTGTAACCCAACATTCTCAACATAAGCGAGTAGAGACCATCAAATAGTTTCGCCGCGTCTCTCGCCAGCGGGACTTCAATCCATGTGGCTTCCGGCGCCCCATATTCCCCGGAAACATCCGTGGCGGGATTCACGAGCGCGGGATATGCAGGCGAAAAATGAGGGTTCTCCTTCGTCTCTTTTCGAAAGGCATCCTGCAATTTTAGAAAAATCCCGAAGTGACAATCCTCCCGGTCAGTTTCGTTCCCTTCGCCTTGATGCGTAACCATGTCGATGGCTCCGCGCGCCGAGTCAACATCAACAACCTTTATAATGTCGGGAAAATCGATCAGCTCGGGTCCCACCTGCGCGCTGGGTTCGCCGACAATCGCGTTCGGCAATTCGGTGACTGCATGTTTGATGATTTCGTAAAGTTCGCCAATCGTCCGGAAATCCGCCGGGTCCTCCTTTCGCGGTTTCACAAATGCTTCCACATGCAGATGCTCGGCGGACACGTTCAGTGGCTTTTCATACCCAATGAATCGCGCCAGCGCCGCCTCTCCAAAGGGCTCGAGCGCCAGCCGCATATGGATTGGATAGTACTTGCTGCTCTGTGGAAAATTCGGCCGCAGATAGTACGGTGTCCCACCCAGGGCAGTCAGCAGATTCCATGCCTGCGCCAAATGCAACATCTCTTGCGATGCCACGAAATAAATCTGCGAAGCCCATTGGCGTAGCATCGGCAGCTGGTCGGCCGTCAACTTTCGACCATCCGGCTCCAGACGCAGCGACATCGCTGCATACAGATACGAGCACGCTAGTCCATGTTCCAGCTCGCAGGCTTCCGTCAAGAACCGGAGTAGTTCCGACCGTGAAAGGGAAGCTTGCTGCGTCATTTGTGTGGCTCCACGGGTCTGGCAGGAAATTGCGGCAGAGTGGCAAGCACGTGATGTGCGGCACGCAAAGCCAACGCCGCAATCGTGATCGTCGGGTTGGCTGTCCCGCATGTCGGAAACGTGCTGCCCCCGACGATATAGAGATTGCGGTGATCGAAAGACCGGCAATCCGCGTCCACCACCGCGTGCGTCTTGTCAAATCCCATCCGGCACGTTCCGACCACATGTCCCGCGCCTGTATAGTTCAGCGGGTTTCGGTCCACCGGAAGAGGTGTGGCATCCGCAGCACGAAGGATCGCGCACATCACGTCCACGGCCAAGCCAAGCGCCGAACGTGTGTATTCCTTCGTTTCGAAATGAATCTGCGGGCGCGGGATGCCGAACGTATCGTTCAGGTTGGAAAGAGTCACTCGATTCGCCGGATTCGGAAGAACCTCCACCGAGCAACTAAGACGAAGCTGCCGCGAAATCTGGTCAAACAGTTGACCGCGCAGATCCTTTCCGAATAGTCCATTTGTGTTTACAAGACGCTCGACGTCATTCTGCGGCGACCCTAACCGAGCCCAACCATCATTTCCAAGGGACACACGGAATGCCCCGCGGTGATCGCGGAACGGTCCATCGCGAAAAACCTCGATTCCCGACGTCGAAGGCGGGCCTCGGTACGGAAACAGCGGCTCTCGCGAAGTCCCCAGCACCACCTTCTGTAAGTGATCCATCAGGTTTTGGCCCACCAGCCCTTTCGAGTTCGCGACGCCACTATCAGCGCCGGGGCCCTTTGACATCAGCAGCAGCTTGGCGGACTCAATGGCGTTCGCCGCAACAATCACGATGCGGCCCCATGCCTCGCCTTTGGACCCGTCCCATTGTTTGTAGTGAACCAGATGTACGCTTCCATCGGCGTCCACGTCGAGCTGGGTCACGACACTTTTCTCCCGCAGCTGAGCCTTCGCCCGAAGAGCCTTCTTCACGTGGACAGACGCGTCGTACTTCGCCCCAATTGGGCAGATCGGAACGCAGCTTGCATTCCCCGCGCAAGCCGGCCGGCCATCGTATTCCTGCGAATTCCGCGCCGATGGCATGCTCAGTACATCCAGCGTGTGTCCTTCAATCTGAACTTTCTTCAGTGCTTTTGCGACCTGCAAGTCTGACCAGCTCGGCCAAATCTTGCTCATCGGAAACGGCTGACTCCGAAACGCGCCGTGTATGTTGGCCCATTCGGCATCGTCCCCGGCCACGCCCAGTTCTTTTTCCGCTTGGCAGTACCACGTTTCGAGATCCGCATAGCTGATTGGCCAATCCACGCCAACGCCGTACATGGTATTCATCCGAAAGTCGTTGGGCAGAAGCCGTGGCGTGTGGCCGAGCCAATGCCACGTGGAACCACCTACGCGCCGCTCATATGTACTTCCATACCGTTCCGGAGTAACAGGATCTGGTATTTGGTCAAAGTACAGATCGCGAGCGATTTTCATGTCACTTGGATTTGCGGGCTGTTCGGGACCGGGAATTTTAGCCGGCTGGCTGGGGATATACGGTGTTCCCAATCTCTTTACCGTCGCTCCGGCCCAGCTGTGTACCATTTCTTGCCTGTCGCGACCGATCTCGCCGGCTTCCAAAATCACCACACGCGCACCCTTGTTCGCAAGCACGTTCGCAAGCAAGGCCCCTGAGACACCCGACCCGATAACTATGACGTCAAAGGTGTTCTTGGCAGCAATTGTGGCCGTCGCGTCGCCCATATCTATTGTTCCGGTGGATATTTCCAATGCCCGTAGTACCCATTGGAAAGAGTTGGCGGATGCGCTCCAATCGCTTCCCAAACCAACGCTCGGTAAAACTGATCGGCGGATTCCAACTCCCAATCGCCTCCAACCTTGATCCCGCCGTTGTACCAAAGCAGAAGAACAATCTTTGCCCCTGGCCCGAGTCCGGCATCTGGAAAAATATTCTCTCGAATCGCCGCTTCGGGATCTTTTCCACTCCTCACCAGATCACTGAATTTATCGAGGAGGTCCGCAAGCCCTTGATTTAGATTCTTCTTCATTCGTTCGAAGTAGGCCCGCCCAAGATCCTCGGCGAGTGTTTTTTCGCCTGTTAGAGCGCTCGACAACTGCATGAACGTGGAGAACTGTTCAGTCACGGCGGTCTTCACGATAGAGACGCTTCCTCTCGGCGCCGCTGCTTTCGGATCGGGGCTGCGGCGACTCTTCTTCACTTCGACGCTCCCAAACTCTTTAGTTACCTCGGGCTTCAAAATACGGAATTGCTCCCTCGTTTCAGTCGTGATAAGTGGCGGTCATCTCCGGCGACGAACGAATCCGGCGGCTGACGGGCTACCACGTTGCGGGCTTGCCATTCTTTCCAAGCACCTGAGACTTGCCCTCATTGAAGACCAAATCTTTCGCTCCAACTGTAAATTTGCTTTGCGCGGTCACGAACTCGTCCAGGTGGCGTTGATTGGCTGAAGTCAGGCCATGAGTGAGAAAGTCCGCCGTATCGAAGCAGGCGTCCGGCTCCATCTGCAGGTATGATTTGAAAGACCCCGTCACCATTTTTGCAGAAGTCGCTACTCCGAACGTAGATCGCCTTCGGAATAGCTTGGGTAAAATGACAGCGCCCGAATCGGCCGCAGGATTGGGCGCGCCGTGATTCCTGAAAACGAGCATTCGTTCAAAGGGACCCAGGTCCGAACTCGCGCTCTTCCATATTCCCGCTTTTGCCTTGCGCGCCTTTTCACTGAGCGTGATCAAATCCCCGATTTCTTGCGCGGTCATTGAGGAATAAAAAGTGGGGAAGGCCCATCCATTCTCGCAGAGCCAATGATTGGCATTTTGCTCTTTTCCACTCAGAGTGACAAAAATGTCTCCGATGAAGCGTCCGAAAGTGTCGAATACGTCGCTGGGCTGGTCCACGGCGGTACGCACTACGCAAGCTATCGGGCTCTTTCCGGCCTTCGCCAGGAACTTCTGCAGCGCTATGGTTGCGGTCTCTCCAAACTTCTGACGAAAATTTCCGTTGGAGGATTTAAAAGCGGCTCGTTGCGCGGGAGTGGGCTTGTTCTTATTGATTGTCGGAGCGGTCGGCCGGTAGTGCAGCTCCGTCGCATCAACCCCCTGCAAACGAATCGTAATTCGCTGCTTATTGTCGATCGCCGGTTTGCGGACCTTGCCCTGAACTGTCGCACCGTCAAATGCGTGGGTAATTTTCTGCGGCGCACCAGGTTGAGTGCGGAATCGAAACGCGTTTGCGCCACTCAACGTGACCTTGAGGGTGTCCGCGTCCGATTCTTGAGTAGGCCAGAACTGCGTGAGGTCGATTGTTCCCGATACTTCCAGCAATCCCTTGGGCATTTTCCCCTCCTGTGACTGCGCTTATCAAATTTCAGTTGCAACTAGCACGCGGGGAACGGTGGAGCAACAAATGAGTACGGCGCCATCGCGCCGCTTCCTCGGGCCCGTCACTCAACAACATAAGATTTCACGTTCAATGAAGCCGGACTCGATGAAGCCTTTCTCATTGCTAATGGAATATTTATATGAAGAAGTATATATCGCAATAGCGGTGCGGATTATAGTCCAGAGGTTTGGATTGTCAAAGGAATTATTAACTTGCTCAGGCGAATGGTAAGGGCGAGATCGCGGGAAGAAATTGCCGAGCTGTTCGAAGCGCGTGCAGTTCTCTAAGGCTGCATTCTGTGTAAGGCCAGTCCTAATTTTGGGAAAGCAGACTCTTCATGCACGGCAGGATTCTTTCGCAATGCGAGCTGTCCCTGGGAAAAGACCTCGAAACGAAATATAGGGCCCATTGGAGCTGGAGCATTCATTTCGCTCTCTACGCCCCCGCGAACGAGCCGGCTATCCTTGCACTCTCGAAAACCCCAAGTGTCATCGCGACCGCTCCGCACGACTTTCAAGACCGAACCCCAGCGGCGGAGGTCATCGTCGAAGCCGCGCAATAATTTGGAGGCCCGGTTGGGACCAAACCCGAGGCTTGATTGGTTTCTAATGCAGTCATGGCAGCGCTAGGGTGACTGAATCGACGGCGTTTCTGGAGCGGGCAATGGGAATCGAACCCAACTCCGAGATTTGGGAAAGTACGTGACACCCCTCACACCATCCTGGATGCTTTGAAAGCAATTCGAAAACCTGCGTGCAAGCAGGGTGGAATAGAACTTCCCAAGGACTGCTTAGAGCACCAAAGGTGGCGATTCGGCACCGTGAAATTACAACTGGTTGGCTCTGACTTCTACTCTGTCAGTTGGCAGCGATAGGCTCAATCTCCGTCAACGACCTTGACGCGACGGATTTAACCGGGCAATCCATTCTTGCGGGAACCTGCAACCATATTGCGGCTCGCGGGAGCTCGCGCTGAGGTACCTGATCTTTCACGCGCGATGGCTGAAGGACGCGGACACGATCGCCGACAGGGACGAAATCGGGACGTAAAAAACAGACACAACCTCCAGTACCTGTGGGACACGGCGATGAAGGCCAGTCTATCTGCTCGCCATTGGCGCGGCCGCGGGCAGCGTAGGGTTGCTGCCGTAATTCTAAGCCTTCGAAGCGAATCCGGAGCGTCGCATCAGCAGCACGGCAAGGAAACCGCCGGCGAGAACGTCGAACGAAAGGGAGAAGCCGGGCCACCACACTGGGACACCGGGATTCTGAATGATCCGGTGATGAAAGAAGTCGAAAACTCCGTGTCCGGCGAAAGCAGCCGCAATCAGCCAAAGGTTCTTCTTGAAGCCTGCCACGGCCAGCGCGAGAAAAGCGCCTGCTATCAGGGACTCCGAGGCCAGCGCCGGCGTGGAACTCCCAATGACGGCAAATAAAATGTAATAGGTGGCAATCACTGTCACCAGCGTCGGATAGAACACGCGGTCGCGATCAAATCCGACCAACGTGGCGAAGGCGCACACCACCACTGCTAGTCCAACCCCGATCAGGTATTCCATAGATTCCTCTCCGTCTGCTTTGGGCCGAGTTCCCGACCTTCTAGAGCCATCGCCGCACCTTGGCACGGTATTCCGCGTAATCATGTGCGAACAGGGAGGCAAGCACACGTTCTTCCCGAGAAATCTGGAAGCGGTTCATATACAGAATAAACGCTGGGAGCAAGACCAGCGCCAACACATTCGACAGAAACGCCGCCCAGCCGAGAAAAATCTGCTGGAAACCCAAGTGCATGGGATTATAAGCTTTCGATCCATCATGGACGGATCGCCACTCCAGAAACTATCGTTCGCTGCCACCTGGATGAATCGTCGGCTTTTGATTGAAGTGATTCTCGCCTGTAACCGATCAAGAAAGCAATGCTTGAAAATCGAACTCGACCACATGTTTCACGAGAGCCAAAGGCGCCACCCTTGAGGCTCCTTTTTTCTTACTGCCGCCTTTTGCCGCCTCGCGAAATCGCTAAGTCGTTCTCAGCGAAGGGGATGGTTGGTAGGGGCGGTGGGGATCGAACCGACGACCTTCGGCTTAAAAGGCCGCTGCTCTACCACTGAGCTACGCCCCTGGCTATTTGCAACATTTTACATTGAAACGGTTTAGCGCGCATCTCGCATCTCAGTTCTGTCGGAATGTAAGATT
>Ga0137382_10001400_pt1 | contig 10646 bp, 8 predicted proteins | sample SagtaG_15_FD_104816 | JGI IMG/M metagenome (GOLD analysis project Ga0137382, IMG submission 104816) | Vadose zone soil microbial communities from Sagehorn Ranch, Mendocino, California, USA - Sage2_R_20_16 metaG | ecosystem: Environmental > Terrestrial > Soil > Vadose zone | place: USA... | reverse complement strand
TGCCGCCCCTTGTCGCCTCTTGCCGCCCAGTCGACCGCCGTCATCCTCGCCACCACGACCAGCACCCGCGACGCTGGCCTGCTCGACTCCATTCTGCCCGACTTCGAGCGCGCCAGCGGCTACACCGTGAAAGTGATCGCCGTCGGCAGCGGGCAGGCGCTCGCCATGGGCAAGCGCGGCGACGCGGACGTGGTTCTGTCGCACGCGCCCGAGGCCGAGCGCGTGCTGGTCGATTCGGGCTACTTCGTGCGACGCCGCATCGTGATGCACAACGAGTTTCTCATCGTGGGCCCGGCAGCCGACCCCGTGGGGCTGCGCGGCATGAGCGATCCAGTGGCGGCCATGCGGCGGATCGCGGAAGGCCACGGTCCATTCGTGTCCCGCGGCGACCAATCGGGTACGCACTTGCGCGAGCAGCTGCTCTGGAAGCGCGCCGGATTCTCGACGCCTCCCCGCGACGGCTGGTACATCGAATCTGGGCAGGGGATGGGCGCGACGCTCCAACTCGCCGACGAAAAGCGCGGGTACACGCTCACCGACCGCGCCACCTACCTCGCGTGGCGGGACAAGCTGCACCTCGTCCCCATGGTCGAGGGCGATACCTCGCTGTACAACGTGTACCACGTCCTCGAGCTGAATCCGAAGAACGCATCGCGCATCAACGTCGCGGGTGGCCGGGCGCTGGCGGACTTCCTGGTCGCGCCCGAGACCCAACGTCGGATCGGGGAGTTCGGGAAAGGGCGTTTCAGCCAGAGCCTGTTCGTGCCCGACGCCGGGAAGGAGCCGTCTCCATAGGAGACAGCCGTGTCTCCCAGGGTGGTCAAGTGAGATCAGGCCCTACCGGGCTGAAACAGGCACGGTTCTTGATTCACTGGCGGGGCTAGGTATATAGAGGATAGCCCCATGTTGCTTCCACTTCTGCTCTCGTTCGCCCTTGCCGGGGCCGATGATCCCCCGGTCAAAGTCTCGCTCAACAACGACAATTACTTCGAGCCAGGCGACAAGGCCCGCGTCGAGGTAAAGCTGGCCGAGGACGGCTACCTGCTCGTGCTCCGCGCGGACGCGCAGGGTCGCGTGCGCGTGCTGTACCCGCTCGATCCGTCCGACGACAACTTCGTGCGCGGCCGCAGGACCATCGAGGTGCGGGGTCGCGGCGACCGCGAAGCGTTCTTCATCGATGACAAAGACGGATCTGGCGTGGTGCTCGCGGCCCGGTCGGTCGCGCCGTTCCAGTTCGACGAGTTCGTTCGGGGTGATCATTGGGACTACCGCGTGCTCGACACGCGGGGATCGGGTGACGACAAGGAAACGGCGCTGCTCGACATGGTGCAGCGGATGTCGCCCGACGCCCACTTCGACTACGACGTAGTCGCCTACGTCGTGTCGTCGCGTCCCCATGACGCGTACCACACGCATGTCGCCGTCGGCGTCGGCTGGGGTTGGGGCTACCCTTACCCCTACGGCGTTGGCGTTGGTTTCGGCTGGGGTTACCCCTATTACTACAGCGCGTGCGATCCGTTCTTCTACTCGTGCTACAGCCCGTTTTACTACTCGCCCTACGCCTACACCTCCTACGGCTATCCCTACCCGTACCGGTACTATGGCTATCCGTACCGGGGGAATTACTACGGCGGGGGTTACGGGTACGGGTACCGCCCGCGCAACACATTCATCAATCGCACGGGGACCGGCATAGCCGTTCAGACGACCTTCCGGAATCGGTCGAACGCGGGGACGGGAATAGGCGTTCAGACGACCTTCAGAGATCGGTCGAACTCGACCGCTGGGGGCATCGGCCCGAACTTTCGTGTCCCCGACGGCGCGCTCATCGCTCGGCGGCGCGCGGCGACCATGCCGGTGCGCGACGCCATGCAGCGTGACCGCGGCACGTCCGCTGATCGCGACGCGTGGGTCGGACGGCGCAGCGCTGGCGGAAGCGGTGGCGTGGACGGGAGCCGGAGCGGAAGCGGGGGAGGGGGGGCGGGGGACCGTAGCGCCGACAGACCTTCCGAGCGACGCGGCGGTGGCGGCAGTGGGTGGAGCGCGCCGCGCGGGTCGAGTGGCGGTGGTGACCGCGGCGCCCGCGCAGCTCCGTCGAATCGGAGTGGTGGTGGAGGAGGGCACTCTGGTGGGGGTGGGGGTGGTGGCGGTGGAGGAGGACGGCGCAGGCCGTAGGTTCCAGCACGGGCTTTGTGGCAGAGGGGCGCAGCAGGCTGCGCCCCTTTGTTTTTCGGTGCAGATTCTCGGCCCTCATGACCGAGCTCAGGAAATCGCTCCGCCTGGTGGACGGCCTCGCGATGGTCGTCGGCATGATGGTGGGCTCGGGGATCTTCCGCACGCCCGGGCTGGTCGCCGCGCAGCTGGGCCGTCCCTGGCTCACGTTCATCGCCTGGATCCTGGGCGGCGTGCTCGCGCTGCTCGGCGCCTTGTGCTTCGCCGAGCTCACTACTCGGTATCCGCGGGCCGGCGGCAAGTATGTGTACGTACGTGAGTCGTTCGGGCCGCGCGCCGGCTTCGTGGTGGGCTGGGTCGAGGGAGCCGCGGTCTACCCTGTCGCGATCGCGGCGATCGCCGTGGTCGCCGGCGAATACACGGGCCGGCTCGCGGGACTGGGGGGCGGTCACACGCATTGGCTCGGCGCCGGAATGGCCGCGTTGTTCACGGCAATCAACCTGGCCGGCGTGGCATCGGGGCGCTGGGCACAGAACCTCGCGACGGCCGCGAAGGTGGTCGCCCTGGCGGGGGTCGTCGTGCTCGGGTTCGCCGCCGGAAGCGGCGTGGGGTGGCACTCGACGCTCTCCACCGCGCCGACCGGCGGCGCCGTGCTCGTCGCTCTCACCGTGGCGTTTCAGGCCGTGATCTGGACGTATTACGGCTATCTCGACGTGGTGAAGATCGCCGAGGAAGTCGTCGATCCCGATCGTACGCTGCCGCGCGTCTTGTTGGGCGGGATCGGCGCGGCGGCGGCGTTGTATCTGCTCCTCAACGCCGCATTCTTCCAGGTGCTCACGATCGATCAGCTCGCCGCGTCGAACCTGGCGCCGGGCGACGTCGCCGCGACGCTGACCGGCGCGCGCGGCGGAACGGTCGTCGCCGCGCTCGCCGTGCTGGTCGTACTCGCCTCGCTCAACGGCAACATCTTCGTGACGGCACGCGTGATCTTCGGGCTGGCGCGAGACGGGCTGGGACCGCGCGCGCTGGCGCTGGTCAACCGTGGCGGCACGCCGTGGGTCGCCATGCTGCTCGTGGGCGTCGTCACGATCGCCCTCGCCGCCTCGGGCACGTTCGAGGCGCTACTCGGCTTTGCCATCACCGTAATCCTGGTAATCGACAGTCTGGCGGTGCTGTCCCTGTTCCGGCTCCGGGCGCGCCAGCGGGGAGCCCCCTTCCTAGTGCCGTTTTTTCCGGTGATCCCGCTGGTGTTCGTCGGCGTGTACGCGGCGCTGTTCGTCGGAACGGTGGTCGCGCAGCCGGGGGTCGTTGGAGTCGCGCTCGCGGTGCTGGTGGCGGCGTACGGGTTGAGCTGGACGGTAGAGGTTGTAGGGGACGGTAGAGGACGGTAGAGGACGGAGCCGACCTCTACCGGCCTCTACCGTCGCAGTATCTTCTTCGCATGCCCCGCATCGCGATTGCACAGCTCCGCCCCAAGAAGGGCGATTATGCCGCCAATCTCCAAAAGATCGGCGGCGTGCTGGCACAGGTCGCGAAGCTCGAGCCGGCCCCCGATCTCGTGATCTTCCCCGAAACGTCTACCTCCGGCTATTTCGTCGAAGGGGGCGTGCGGGACGTGGCGGTCACGGCGGGAACCCTGTTCCGCGACCTGCAGCTCGAGCACGAGGCCGCGAAAGCTCCGCCGCTGGACGTCGCGGTCGGGTTCTATGAAGTGTTCCAGAACCATTTCTACAACTCGTGTCTCTTCGCCTCTCTCGGCAACGCCCCACCCGGCAACGCCCCACCCGGCGTCAAGCACGTCCATCGCAAGATGTTCCTCCCCACCTACGGCGTGTTCGACGAGGAGCGGTTCGTGGAGCGCGGTCGGGAGTTACGGGCTTTCGATACGCGGTGGGGCCGGGCGGCGATCCTGATCTGCGAGGACGCGTGGCACTCGCTCTCGGGTACGATCGCCGCGCTCGAGGGCGCGCAGCTCGTGATCGTGCCGAGTGCGTCGCCGGCGCGGGGGACGGGGATGGACGAGGAGGGGGTGCGGCTCCCCGCGAGTGTTGTGCGGTGGGAGCGCATCCTGCGCGGCATCGCGGACGAGCACGGCGTCTGGGTCGTGTTCTCGAGTCTGGTGGGGTTCGAGGGCGGCAAGGGCTTTCCCGGCGGCTCCGTGGTGGTGAGCCCGGGGGGGGAGATCGTGCTGCGCGGGCCGCTGTTCGAGGAGGCGGTGCTGACCTACGACGTCGATTTCGCAGAGATCACACGCGCGCGAGCGGAGGCGCCGCTGCTGGGAGATCTGGAGGTCAATCTGCCGCATCTTATCAAGAACCTCGGAAAAGGGGAAACGGGAAGAGGGAAACGGAAGGCGCGACCCGTCGAGTTCGACCCTGCGACGAACGGCGCGTCGGGACAATCCGCAATCCGCAATCCGCAATCCGCAATTCATGTCGTGGGGCGCGGCGTTGAGGAAGGAGACCCGCTCGCCATCGACACCGAACTCGCGCGCCGCTGGCTCGTCTCGTTTCTGAAGGACGAGGTCGTCCGGCGCCGCGGCTTCACGAAGGGCATCGTGGCGATCTCGGGCGGCATAGATTCGTCGCTCACCGCGTACCTCGCCGTCGAAGCACTTGGCAAGGAGAACGTGATCGGCGTGCGCATGCCGTACAAGACGTCGTCCCCCGAGAGTCTGGAGCACGCGCAGCTCGTGATCGACCAGCTCGGCATCCAGTCGCTGACGGTCGATATCACCGCGGCGGTGGACGGCTACCTGGCCCAAGTGGAGAAAGACGGGAGTGCCGATGCCACGCGCCGCGGCAACGTGATGGCACGCGAGCGCATGATCGTGCTGTTCGATCTCTCGGCGAAGCACAAGGCCCTGCCGATCGGAACGAGCAACAAGTCGGAACGGCTGCTCGGCTACTTCACGTGGCACGCCGACGATACGCCTCCGGTGAATCCGTTGGGCGATCTGTTCAAGACGCAGGTGCGCGCCCTGGCGCGCCACGTGGGCGTGCCCGACGTGATCCTTCGCAAGCCGCCCACCCCAGATTTGGTCCCCGGTCAGACCACGGAGGGCGACTACGGGATCAGCTACGACAAGGTCGACCGCATCCTGTACTATCTGCTCCGCGGCATGAAGCCCGCCGAGGTGGTGGCGCGTGGCTTCACGCCGGAGGAGGTGGCGAAGGTAGCGGGGCGGCTCGAGTCGACCCACTGGAAGCGCCGGCTGCCGACGGTGGCCATGATGTCGCAGACGGCGATCGGCGAATTCTACCTGAGACCGGTGGACTACTGATGCAGCCCAAGCATCCGCGCGACTCGGAAACGATCATGTCGGAGCTGATGATGCCGCAGCACGCGAACATCCTGGGCAACGTGTTCGGCGGCGTCATCTTGGGGCTGGTGGACCGGGTGGCCGCGGTGGCCGCGATCCGCCATGCCTCGAAGCCGTGCGTCACGGTGTCGGTGGACAAGGTGGACTTCCGGGAACCGATCCACGTGGGTGAGCTGGTGACGGCGTACGCGCGCGTCAACTTCGCGGGCCGCACCTCGATGGAGGTAGGGGTCAAGATCATCGCCGAGAACGTGCTGTCGGGTGAGAAGCGGCACACCAACTCGTGTTACGTGACGTACGTGGCGCTCGACGATGAGGGCCTGCCGACCCCGGTGCCACCGATCGTGCCGGAGACGCCGGATGAGAAGCGACGGTATGACCGGGCGGCGAAGCGGCGGGCGAGCCGAGTGATGGATAGGAGATATGCGACGGGGGCAGGTGAGTGAACGGGGAAGTCGGAACGCGGAACGCGGAACAGACGTGTGAGGTCGTGGCGCCCCACGAGGCCCACCCGGATGTTCCGCGTTCCGCCTTCCGCGTTCCGCGTTAGGGAGGGGCGGGGCGGTGCGGGTGGTGCTGGTGCTCGGCGGCGGCGGGGCAAAATCGCTGGCTCATGCGGGTGCGTGGAAGGCGCTCCGCGAAGCGAATATCGGGCCCTCTCACATCATCGGGACGTCCATGGGCGCGGTGATCGGCGCCGCGCTCGCGGCCGGGTCGAGTCCCGAGCGGATCCTCGAGATCGCGCTGTCGCTCGGGAAGAAGGATTTCGCGGCGCTGGACGCATGGTCGCTCGCGAAGGGCGTGTTCGCCGGCAACATCTTGAAGCCCGAGCCCCTGAAGCGCACGATCGCGCGGCTCGTTCCCGTCACCCGCTTCGCCGACATGAAGATCCCACTCACCATCACGACGACCGACATGGAGTCGGGGGAGCTGGTGCTGTTCGGCGCGCTGGGGCAGGATGGGCCGCTCATCGATGCGCTGTACGCTTCCTGCGCGCTCCCGTTGTACCTGCCGCCTCAGGTGATCGATGGACGGCGGGTGGGGGAGGGCGGCTTGCGCGCGGTGCTCGCGCTCGAGGTGGCGCGGCGAGTTCCCCCCCCTCCCCCCGTCGATCTCGTGGTGGCGGTGCACGTCGGGCCGGGGTTCGATGAGCCGCCCGTCGACAAGAAGGCCGCGATCCCGCCGCTCGTGCGGGCGCACGGCGAGGCGATCCGGATCATGATGGCGGCGCAAACCGAGCGCGCGGTCGCCGAATGGCCCGAGGACGCGCCGCGGCTCGTGTTCGTTCGGGCGGTGGCGGAGCGGGAGGCGACGTTTGCCGTGGGGCAGGGGCAACGGTACTTCGAGGCAGGGTATCGCGAAGCGAAAAAGGCATTGGCTGATACATTAGGGCGCGGCTAAGAGCCGCGAGTTCACTCGCGTAACCACGCGAAGCTCACTTGATAACAGGGGTGCCATTGCTCGCCCGTGAGATCATGATCCCCGAGCCGTTTGTCGCCGCCGCCGGTGCCACCAGCGCCGAGCTGGCGTTGCTGATGCGCGCGAAGGACATCTCGGTCGTGCCGGTCGTGGACAATCCCAAGGACCGGCGTTACATGGGCACGATCTCGGACCGCGATATCGTGACGGCGTGCGTGGCCGCGGGTCACGATCCCATGACGTGCAAGGTACAGACGCACGCGCGCCAGGATACGGTCGTGGTGACGCTCGATACGGAATTGGAGGGATACAGGATCGAGAGGCTGGACGACAAGGATACGCACATCAGATCGACGATCGTCGTGGTAGACGGGAATCAGAGGGTCGTGGGGTTTATTCCACATCCCGAGTTCATACAGGGAATCGTGATCGTTCGAGAATAGAAAGGGCAAGTACTTACTTCTGTGCCCCGTAAGCATTTCACTCTGGCAGAAGCCAACCGTACGCTCCCCCTCGTGAAGCGTATCGTCGCTGACTTGATCGCGCTTCACCCCCAGTGGCGCGATCTCGTCGCGAAGTATGAAGTCGTCGCCACCCAGTCGCGTCCCGAATGGGGCGAATCCACTGAGCAGCTCGCGCTCCGCGCCCGCATCGACGAGGTGGCGAAGCAGATCAACGACTTCCTGCTCGAGCTGGACCAGATCGGGTGCGTGTTCAAAGGATTCGAGCCGGGGCTCGTCGATTTCTACGGCAAGCTCGATGGCCGGGAGATGTTTTGGTGCTGGAAGATCGGGGAGGAAAAGATCGAGCACTGGCATGAACTCGAAACCGGGTACGGGGGCCGGCAACCGATACCGGTAACCGTGGGAGGCAGAGGATGAGGGGGTTCTGGCTGCTGGTGCACGTCCTGGGGTTTACGCTCTGGCTCGGCGGCGGAATCGCCACGATGGTGGCCGGTGTGACGGCCAAGCGGCTCGGGACGACCGAGCGGCTCTCGGCCTATCGTCTGATCGGCGCCGTTCAGCGCCTGCTCGTCGGACCGGGCGCAATCGCCGTGGTCCTGTCGGGCATCATCCTAGGCCAGCCCTACATGCGCTCCGGGGCGATGCCGGGGTGGGTCAGCCTCATGATGATCGCTGGCATCTTGGGAGCGCTCGGGGTGGTCGCGATCAGCGTGCCGACAGCGGCCAAGCTGGCGCGGCTCGAGTCGCAGGGAGGGCAGCTCCCCGAGGCATTCCCCAGGCTTCGCAAACGTCAGATCGTGGCGGCGACGGTGGCGGGGACGTTCGGACTGATCGCACTGTTCGCGGCGACGCTGGGCAGGGGGTGAGAAGCCGGGGAGGGTGCTACGCGGTGAGCTTGGCGAGGCGTTGGCGCACTTCCCGGACCTGCGGCTGCAGCTCGGCATCCGCGTTCTTCCACAGATCCACGAAGCGTCCGCAGTAATCGCGGGCTTTCGCGGTATCGCCGCGCTCCTCGTACAGCTCGCCCAGGCGCTTGTACGTCGGCCCCAGCGTGGCCGCTTCCTCGAACGAACGGCTGAATCCTGGCGTCGTCACGGCGCGCTCGTATACAGCGAGCGCCGAGTCGCGCTCGCCCGCACGCTCGTAGGCGCGGGCCACCAGGTACAGCCCGCATACGGAGCAGTTATCCTCGTCGTACCATGCCCGATATCCCTTGATGCCGTCCTGGACGCGCCCCTCCGCGAGCGCGATCGCGGCCGCGGCGCCGTGGCGGAACGGCTGGCGGCGCCGGATCGCTTCGGGCACGGCGGCCTCGTACTCGGCCATGACCTGCTTGGCGCGGTCCGGCTGGCCCATGTGCCCGTACAGCCACGCGAGTCCGGAGTACGGCCGGTCCGCGGCGGGCATGGTGGCGAAGGGATAGCGGCGCAGCGCTGCCTCGACCTCGCGGCGCGCGGCCTCGGGTGCGTTCCGGAAGAACACATCGATAACGGCGAGGCTGAACGCGTTCTCGAAATAATTCCCCGGCACGCCGCGCTGCTCGTTGAGGGCCATCGAGCGGCGGAACTGAGCTTCGGCCGCTGCGAGCTTCCCCTGCACCAGGTAGAGCGAGGCGAGCTCGCTCGCCCCGGCGGCTTGCCACGTGAGATCCTGGATCGTCTGCGCGGCCGCCTGGGTCTCGGTCTCGGCCTGTTCGTACTTGCGCTGCGCCGCCTCCAGGCCGATCCGGATGAAATGCTTCATGGGGTTGGCCGGCGCCCGCTGCTCGAACAGCGCTGCCGTCCGACTCGCGTCGGCGAACTTGCCCTGCCCGACCTGCGCCTGCATGGCGTTGACGTACAGCGCCCACTGGTTGGGGGCGACGGTGATGCCGTGCACCGCGAGCGATTCGGCCTCCGCGAATCGCCTTCGCTCGTTGAACAGTAACGCCAGGTTGTTGAGCGCCACCCCGTCTTCCGGGTTCTGCTCGAGCGCCGCGCGGTATGCGCCCTCGACTTTCGCCGGATCGTATTCCACGCGGGTGTAGTAGTAGGCGTCGGCCAGGTCACGCTCGTACGGCGTCAGCCGGTCGCGGTGCCGGAACGCCTGCGCGGCGGCTGCGTTGATGCGGGACGTCGCGCCACCCGAGTTGCTCAACACGACGGCGAGCTTGCGGTACGCCATCGCGAACGTCGTGTCCAATGCGATGGCTTCCTCCAGCAGCGTGCCGGCCCGGGCCACGTCGGCCGCGTCGCTGGCGCGAACGCCCTGGGAGTACTTACGCAGCGCCTCGAGCGACCTCGTGGTCACCTGCTCGAGCGGCTCGCTCGCGCGGATGGTCCTGAGCGATTCCCCGATGCGCTCGCGCAGGCGGTGCGACAAGCGGTCCACCGCCGCGATGATGGCACCGTCGTCCTGAGCGTTCTCGCGTACGGCGACCAGCGCCGCGCCGTCGCTCGCCCCGACGAGCTCGGCCGAGACGACGTAGCCGCGCCCCAATGGATCGACGTGACCGCGCACCACGGCCTTGGCGCCCTCCCGCTGCGCCAGCTCGCGCGCGAGGGCCAGGTCGAGCGGTGCCGACGGCGGGCGACCCATGCGGTACAGCGCCTGGCCGACCGCCGCGCCATCGAGCAGCCGAACCACGGGCGATTGTGCGAGGTCGACCCGTAGCGCCTCCGTCAGCGACGGGCCGAGCGTCGAATCCTTGGTGCGGTTCTCGAAGTCAGCGAGCACCAGTCGATCGCGCTGCGCCAGCACGCCGCTCGCGACGAGAGTCCCTACCGGACCGATGCCGAGCGCCCGCAGCGCCATGTAGACGGCGGTAATCAGGGTCAGCATGGCGAACCCCGCCGCGCCGGCCCACAGCGCGCGGCGCCACGTGAACCAGCGGTGCACTCCCGCCGGGACCGCGGCCTGTCCAGTGCTGCCCGCGAGCGCGCGCCGCCGCTCCATGAGGCCGGTCCACAGCATCACCGGCAGGCCCGCGGCGACGAGCGCGATGACGCCGAAGAGGAACCAGTCGGGCAGGCCGATGAAGTGCACCAGCAGGTAGTCGATCGTGAGCGCGCCGATGGCAGCGAGGACGTAGAGGGTCGCAACGCGCGCGGGGTGTCCCCGGCGAATGGCGGCCGCGGTGCCGGAGGAGACCTGCCCCAGCATCTGGGGTGTGATGCCCCCGGTGGGCGTCGCCATGACCTCGAGCTGGCTGAGCAGCTCTTCCGCGCTCTGAGGGCGATCGGCGGGATGCTTGGCGAGGCAGCGCATGATGAGCGCCGCCAGCGCCGGCG
>Ga0137382_10001395_pt1 | contig 10660 bp, 11 predicted proteins | sample SagtaG_15_FD_104816 | JGI IMG/M metagenome (GOLD analysis project Ga0137382, IMG submission 104816) | Vadose zone soil microbial communities from Sagehorn Ranch, Mendocino, California, USA - Sage2_R_20_16 metaG | ecosystem: Environmental > Terrestrial > Soil > Vadose zone | place: USA... | reverse complement strand
CGCAGAGCCTGAAGCGCCGGCGCGCCGAGAGAACCGGCGCAAGCATGTGCGGACGAGGGTAAACTTCAAGGCCTGCGTTCGGAGCTTTGCTCACGGGGACGACGTTGTAAGTTGTGAGGATGTTTCCCGTGGCGGCCTGTGTTTCAAGAGCCGAAAGCCTTACGTCGAAAACTTCAAGATTGAGATAGCCGCGCCGTATACGCCGGGGGCACAGAACTTCTTTAGTCCCGCCGAGATTGTCTACGTCCAGGAGTTAAAGGGCGAAAAGAAATTTCGCTGTGGTGTCGCCTATTTGAAGACCGCGCTGCGTCGTTAACCTGCGCAGAAATCGATGTTTGGGTTTGTCCCCAGGTACTTAAAGGTTTGAGGAATCGAATGGCTTCGGGAACAAATCCCGCATTCGAATCACTTCCGTCTTCCCTTTGAGATTTGCAAGGATCACCGGCACGTCGACGCAGAATTCCCAGATCAGCTGGCGGCATGCGCCGCAGGGCGGCGTCAGCGTGTCCGTATCTGTCACCACGGAAATGGCGTCGAACCCGCGTTCGCCTTCGCTGATGGCTTTGAAAATAGCTACGCGTTCGGCGCACACCGTTAAGCCATAGGTTGCATTCTCGACGTTGCAGCCACCAAAAATTCTGCCAGAAGTGGCGCGAAGCGCGGCGCCCACGCGAAAATTCGAGTATGGCGCGTGGGCGTTTTCCCTTGCCTGTATGGCGGCCTCAATCAGAGTGTCATTTTGGCCCACGTACTCTCCTTCCATCGATAAGGCTACGCAACACTACTCAGGCAATCGCTTCCGCAATGCGCGGAATCACCGCTTTCAGCAAGCTGATAAACTGGCCCTTTACGCGCTCCGCCGTTTCGAGCACTTCGACGTGGTTGAGTGGCTGATCCAGGATGCCTGCGGCCGCGTTCGTCACGCAGGAAATGCCGAGCACGCACAAGCCGCTGAGCCGCGCGGTGATAACTTCCGGCACCGTGGACATGCCGACGAGGTCAGCGCCGATGGTTCGCAGATAGCGGATCTCCGCAGGCGTTTCGTAACTCGGCCCGGCGAGCCCTGCATAGACGCCTTCGGACATTCCGATCCCCAAGCTGTTTCCTTCGCCGATGGCCATCTCGCGAAACCTTCGGTCATAGGCGTTTGTCATGTCATGGAAACGCAAGCCGAACCGTTCGTCGTTGGGACCAGTGAGTGGATTAACGCCCTGCAGATTGATGTGGTCGCTGATGACTACAAGCCGTCCCTGCGTGAACTCGCGCTTGATGCCGCCGGCGGCGTTCGTCAGGATGACCGCTTTCACTCCCATACGCGCGAAAACTCGAATCGGAAACACGACTTCTTTTGCTGAATATCCCTCGTAAAGATGAACGCGGCCTTGCATTCCGGCCACGGGCACCGCTCCTATCTTTCCAATAACCAACCTCCCAGCATGTCCGATCGCGGTGGACTGAGGAAAATAAGGAACCTTCGCGTAGGGGATTTTTGTTGCGCCAGTAAATTCGTCGGCAAAGGCTCCTAGCCCCGAGCCGAGAACCAGTGCGATCTGCGGCCGGAGCTTGGTCTGAGAAAAAATGAAATCGGCGGCGCGTCCAGAACGTTCGAATTCCCCAGGGATCGCCGGACCTTTTGAAGCTGACGCAGATTTTCTTGGCGTGATTTTCTTCTTTTTTGTTTTCTGCCGCGTTCTCTTCGCGCTCATGTAAACATTCCGACGATGGAAGCGGACATCAGGTTTGCCATCGTGCCGGCAAGCATCGCGCGAATCCCGAATCTAGCGAGCTGGCCGCGTTGTTCGGGCGCCAGCGCACCGATGCCGCCGATTTGGATCCCAATGGAGCTGAAATTTGCGAAGCCGCACAGCGCATAGGTTGCAATCGTAAAAGTCCGCGCGGAAAGCTGGCCTTGCATCGGACCCAGCTGCGAAAAAGCCAGAAACTCATTAATCACCATGCGCGTGCCAAGCAGGTTGCCAATTTGAGGGGCCTCTTGCCACGGCACACCGATGAGCCACGCCACCGGTGAAAAAATCCACCCGAAAACGGTCTGCAAGCTCTCCGGAAACCAGCCCATGTGCGGCCATCCGTGGACGCCACTCATCATGGCGTTGAGCAGCGCCAGCAACGCAATGAACGTAATCAGCATCGCGCCAACATTAAGCGCGAGATGCAAGCCATCGACGGTTCCTCTCGCGATCGCACCCAGAAGATTGCTTTCCTTCTCCATGGGTGGCATCTCCACCCGGCCTGCCGTCAGTGGCTGCTCGGTTTCGGGGACGAGCATTTTGGCCATCAGCAGCGTCCCCGGCGCAGTCATGATGACAGCTGTCAGAAGATTCTTGGGATCCGCGCCTCCTACCTGGATGTAGCCTGCCATCATGCCGCCCGAAATGTGCGCCATCCCGCTGGTCATGACCACCATCAGCTCGGATTTAGTGAGCTTTGGCAGGAAAGGGCGGATGGTGAGTGGCGCCTCCGTCTGCCCCATGAATATGCTGGCGGCCACGTTGAGCGATTCTGCTCCGCTCGCCCCCATAACGCGCGTCATCATCCACGCGGCGGCTCGGATGATGAGCTGCATCACGCCGAGGTGATACAGCACGGCGAAGAAAGCTGCAATAAATATGATCGTTGGCAGCACCTGGAAGGCAAATGAAAAGCCAAGACGAGAGACTTCCTTTGGCAGGCCAAGGTCGCCAAACACGAACGCGGAACCTGCGTAAGAAAAGCTCAATAGCTTGTTCGCGCCGCGGCCAAGAAAACCAAAGATGCTGCCGCCCACCGCGGAGCGGAGTACAAAGAAGCCTAGTGCCAATTGTAGCCCCAGGCCCCAGCAAATTGTCTTCAGCTTGATCGCCCGCCGGTCCGTCGAGAAAAGCCATGCCAGGCCGAGAATCACGGCCATCCCGAGTATTCCGGTGAATCTTCCCATTCATTCTCCTTCTTGGTTGCTGCGTCCTACTGTTCCAGGCCCTGGAACGCTCTAGGCGCCAATAATCCCGCGCACCAACGGCCGTTTTTCCTGTGGCGCACGTTCGCTCACCACGTAACTGTTACTAATGAGATTGTTCGCTTCGGCAAGTTTGGCGTCGCTATTGTAATGAATCGTGACCAGTTTTTCGTTCTTTTCCACGCGTTCGCCAATACCCTTGTGGAATTCCAATCCAACGGCATGATCAATCTTGTCTTCTTTTTTTTCCCGCCCTCCGCCTATCATGGCCAGCGCCGTTCCCAACTGCTCGCAGTGGACGGCATTGACATAGCCTGCTGTGGAACTGACAACTGCCTCGTGGAAACGAGCCTGCGGCAAGCGTTGTGGCTCGTCCACGACGCGCTCGTCCCCTCCTTGCAGCCGAATTCCCTGACGCAGCTTTTGAAGCGCCTGTCCCGTGGCCACCATCGCTTCGGCCAGGCGTCTTCCTTCCTCCACGCTCTTCGTCTTTTCGCCTAGGAAGAACATCCACGCGGAGAGCTCCAGGCTCAGGTCGCGCAAATCCGCAGGGCCACGGCCCTTAAGCACTTCCACGCTCTCGAAAACCTCATGCGCGTGTCCCGCCATGCGCCCGAGCGGCTGATCCATGTCCGTAATCAGCGCCACCACTTTCTTGCCCATGCGCTTCCCGGTTTCCACCATCACCTCGGCCAGCCGGATGGCATCTTCTTCTTTCTTCATAAACGCGCCAGAGCCGGCTTTGACATCCAGCACCAGCGCATCGATTCCTTCGGCAAGTTTCTTGCTCATAATAGACGCGCAAATGAGCCCCACATTTTCAACCGTCGAAGTGACGTCGCGCAGTGCGTAAAGTTTCTTATCCGCCGGCGCAATTTCCGCCGTTTGCCCGATCAAACCCATGCCACATTCGCGAAGTACGTGCCGGAATTCCGCGAGTGATAGATTCACGTTGAAGCCGGGGATGGCTTCTAGCTTGTCGAGCGTTCCACCGGTATGTCCCAGCCCGCGGCCGCTGATCATGGGAACCGTCAGTCCGCCGGCGGCAACGATGGGCGCGAGAATCAGCGACGTTTTATCTCCCACGCCTCCCGTGGAATGCTTGTCCACTTTCTTCCCAGGAATTTCCGAGTGGGTGAGGACCTCCCCGGAATGCAGCATTACTTCAGTCAGGGACGCGAGTTCCGAGCGGTTCATCCCGCGAATCCAAACGGCCATCAGCCACGCTGCCATTTGGTAATCCGGTATTTCTCCGCGCGTATAGCCGGACACGAGGAACTCAATCTCCTCGCGGGAAAGTTCGCCGGAATCACGTTTTTTGCGGATCAGGTCGACGGCGCGCATGCGTGTGGAACGCGATGGGCAGCGTAGCATTCGCCCTCCATACCGTCAATGTGATGCTCGTTCCGATTGGTGGGCTGTTACAGCGGTTGCGACACATCCGGAGGCAGGCTGGTGTTTTGTCCGGAGATTGCGTGCCAGCCGCTCGCTCCGTTCAGGTAAACATGCATCGTGCGCATCTCGTAGCTTACGGCTTGGCCCTTGATAATGCTCCTCGAGGACCAGAGACATGTGGCAATGGCCATGTCCTGAAAAAAGCGCACCTTGATGTCCGATGCGATAAAGCTTTGGTATTTTGCGGAAGGAGATTCGATTACTGCGATCCACTGCCCCTTGTTCACGGTCTGGCCATGAGAAAGCGTGCCGGCAAAGTCTTCGCTGTACACGCGCCGGAAGAAACTCCCATTGTTCAACTGGATGGCTCGCGCGGTTTCTCTCTCTAAGCTGACGATCTCTTGCCTTTGTAATTCTGGATCTACTTGGTTCGTGGTGTAGCATCGCTCAACGCACGCCTGCCTCCAGGATTCTTGCTTTACCTGCCCATCAGAAACAAGCGCGAGCCCAATGGCCATCACTGCTGCAGCCAGTCCCCCAATTCTCTTCATGATAGAAAAATCTCCTTCAACCTTTGCTTCCCGCTAAATTATAGGAGAAAAGGAGTCTCCTAATTCGCGGCCTTCTGCGAACGTGTCGAATTTGCTAGAATCCTGCTCCGCTCCTACAAGCTACCCAGAGACATCCTTAGACGAAGGGAGAAATCGGCATGCATCTCACAAGTGGATTTTCCCGCCGAGAATTCCTTGCGCATACCTCGTGCTTCGGAGCGTTCTATGCGCTGGCACTACGCATTCCGCTTCCGGCTCTGGCGGCGGATTTGGCTGGCGATTCCCGCGTCTCGCAAACTCCGTTGGTGGACAAGGGGTTTGCCGCCGTGCGCAAAGTCGGCAACGGCCTCTACGCGACCATTTCTGATCCTTCGAAGGGCCCAACAACCCTTTGCAACGGCGGGTTCCTTGTCGGCAAAGAGGCAGCGCTTCTCATCGAAGGCTTCACCACGCCCGCCGGTGCCTCGTTTCAAATGGATGCGCTGCGTATCGTGAGCCAGGTTCCCGTGAAGGCCGCCTTGGACACGCACTATCACTTCGACCATTCCATGGGGAACTCGTTTTATGGCGCGAATAACGTTCCTCTCTGGGCTCACGCCACCGCCGCAAAGCGCATTGTGGATAGCTATTCGCCCTTGCAAGGAGCGGACCAGGAAACCGTTCTAGGCCCGCTCGAAAAGCGCATCAAAGATGCAAAGTCGGATGCTGAACGCGCCCACGCGCAGGGCGACCTGAACGCGGTCACCGGTGTCTTTCAAATCGCGAATTCCTCCATTCTTGGTCTTCCGAATCATCCTCTCGATCCCGCAAAGCTACCCATGTCCATTGACCTGGGCGGCCTTACCGCCGTCCTCGAATCTCATCCCGGGCATTCTGGCACCGACATTGTCACCAGAGTTCCGGAACAGAGCGTTGTGTACACCGGCGACCTCCTCTTCAGCGGCTGGTATCCGGTTTGCTTCGACGAAAAAGCCACCATCTCCGGCTGGCGCGAAACCCTAAAGAAATTTGCAGCGTTTGACAAAGACGCGCTCTTTGTCCCAGGCCACGGCCAGATTTGCGGTCAGGAAGGCATCGCATCTATCCGCGAAGTCTTCGACGATATCGCCGCCCAGACTGAGAAAATGTTCAAGGCCGGGGTTCCTGCCGAAGAAGCGCAGCACCGCTACACCGTCCCTGACAAATTCAAAAACTTTCCCATTTATGCCTGGGGATTCACCATCGGTCCCGCCATCACCAAGTTGTATTCCGAATGGCAAGCGGCCAAGTCCTAACGCACGTCATGGAATAGGCACGGCCCGCAAAGCCCAAGGAGGTTATCTATGGATCTCGTCGTTGGCGCCACGGGTCTTGTCGGTCAGCAAATCACACTCGGTCTTCGTCATCAGGGCCGCGCCGTGCGCGCACTCGTACGCAGCGGAGCCCATCATGAAAAAGCGGCTCCGTTGCTTTCCGCGGGCATTGAGATCGTCGATGCCGATCTCACCAAACCTGAAACTTTGCCCTCTGCCTGTGCGGGAGTGGAGACGGTGCTTTGCACCGCCACCTCCATGCCTCACGGCAAGGACGACGGCCTGCGCTGCGTCGACCACGATGGCGTTCTCGCTTTGATCGACTGCGCGGAACGCGCCGGCGCGCGCCATTTTATCTACACCTCCTATTCCGGCAACATCCGGGTGGACTCTGCGCTCGAAACCGCCAAGCGCGATTGCGAGGAGCGCCTGCTCTCCGGAAAAATGCGCGTCACCATCCTCAGGCCTTCTTACTTCATGGAAGTTTGGCTGAGTCCGATGCTCGGCTTCGATCCTGCCAGCGGCCGCGCCCGCATTTATGGTCCGGGTGACGCGAAAATCAGCTACATCTCTCTTCAGGACGTTGTCTCCCTTGGGTTATCCGCAGCCGTTAGACCGCAGGACTCTGCGGTCATCCTTGAAATGGGTGGGCCGGAACCACTTTCACTTCTTGAGGTCGTGGGGATTTTCGAAAAAGCGCTGGGCAAGAAGTTCGAATTGGGAAAAGTGCCGCTTGCCGCTCTTGAAGAGCAGCATCGCGCTACTGACCCCTTGCAGAAGACCTTTGCCGCGCTGATGATCAGCTATGCAAACGGAGACACGATTTCCGACAGTCTGGAAACCGCGCACCGCTACGGGGTCAGACTCCACTCCGTTTCCGACTACGCCGCCACGTTCCGCAAAGCGGCCGACGCATAACGACTTCACGCAGGGAAAATACCGTTGAAATTGTGAATCACTGGCCCCGTGCCTTCCGCCGCCTTCGAAGGCGCGCCGCGTTGGCACAATAGCGCTTGCATCCCCGCCGCTCGCGCCGCTTCCACTTCCTTGGCCGCATCCGTGAGAAACAGAAACTCTCTCAGTTCATAAGAAACCGCCACGGCGATTTTTCGGTAGCTTCGTACCTCTGTCTTTGCTCCCACCTGCGTGTCAAAGAAAGCCACAATATGCGGCGTCAGATCTCCCGTGGCCACGGTCCCAAACAGCAACTGCTGCGCCAGCACACTTCCCGAAGAGTAGATGCAAACCGCTTTTCCTTGCCGATTCCACCGTTCGAATGCCACTGGCACGTCCGGATAAACTTCGCCTCTCAACTCTCCCCTGGCATAGCCCCTCTGCCAGATTTTTCCCTGGAGCGCCTTCAGCGGTGTGCACTTGCTGTCCCCCGTGATCAGCCACTGCCCATACGTGGCACTCGATCTCAGCCGCTCTTCTTCGGAATCGTCCCTCCAACGTGGCGGTTGAAGGCCGTTCCGTTCATCTGCGTCGTGCTGTGCGCGCAACTCCTGAATCAGCCCGCATATCTCTGCGTCCGCAGCGTTCTCGCGAAGAAACGCCTCCAGCTTCCGGCTCGCATACGGGAAAAGTGTCTTGGTCACGAAATCAATCGGTGTGGTCGTTCCTTCGATGTCCAGAAGAATGGCGCGGACTTGCGTTTCGTCGTAAAGCGGCACGCGGGTTACTTCACCGTAGTCTGCGGCGGAATGTAGCGCGGTCCCCAGCAAACAGGCTCGTAATTCCGGTCCACGCCGCTGCCGGTATAGTGTGGCGTCCAGCCGGACTTATCTTGAAACAATCGAATCGCGCGAATGCGACGGTCACCGCAGAGGTCAAACCAGTGCAGCGTGCCGCGCGGCACGCGCATCAAGTCCCCGGCCTCGACCTCGATCGCCACCACGGGTCCTTGCGCCGGGTGAATGTGGAACAACCCTCGTCCCGCGATGATGTACCGCACTTCATCTTCATCATGGGTGTGCTCGATGTTGAACTTCGCGAGCATCGCGTCCAATCCCGGCGTGTCCGCGTTCACGTCAATCACGTCTGCCGTAACGTACCCGCCCCGCCGCTTCAATTCTTCAATCTGCGTGCTGTACACGCTCAAAACTTGCTCCGCCGAAGCATCCTCCGGCAAATCCGCGGGAGTCTCCCATCGCTCGTACTCGATGCCGATTCCCCCCAGATAATCCCGGACCTCGCCATGTTCGCGGATCGTTCGTTCTTCATCGGGAATTCGCAAGACGGCCACGACAATCTCTCCCGTTCTGGAGGCTCCAATGTAAGCTCACGCAGTCTGCGCGGCCCCGGAGCGCACCAGAACTTCCATCAAGAACTCCAATATCTCCACATGCCGCTTGGCTTCCGCCAGGCTTTCTCCCCAAGTATAAAGCCCATGCTCCTGCAAAAGAAATCCATGCGTGTCCGGCTTCTCTCGCAACGTGATTGAAACGCGGTCCGCAAGTTCCACCACGTCTTGCGAATTCTCTAGGATCGGCAGCCACTCGCAGTGCTTGTGCGTTTGGACGCCGGCCAAGCCTTTCAGCATTTCGTAACCTTGCAGCGCAATGCCGCCGTGCCGCGCGTGTGTTCCGGAAAGCACCGTGCTCCAAACCGAATGCGTATGCAGCACCGCTCTGGCCTCGACGACTCGTACAATCGCCACATGCAGCAGCGCTTCTGCCGACGGCCGTCCGTCGCCCCGTATTACCTTTGCCTGATCATCGATCTCCAAAAATTGCGCCGCCTTCAAACCGCCTTTATCCAATCCCGTCGAAGTGATGGCCAGCCGCAGCGGCTCCCGCGAAACCATCGCGCTGAAATTTCCGCTCGTCCCCAGCACCCACCCCCGTGCATAAAACCCTCTTCCAATTTCCGCCAAACTCTCTGCCGTTTTCAAAAAACTTCGCGGGTTCGCCTGACTTGCGTCAGCACCTCGCCGGGCAATCACCTGCTTGCGGTCCGACTTGCTCTTCATTCTTTCTCCGTCAGATGAGTATCCTGCCACAGAAGCCTATTCCGTAGGCTAGTTGTTCTGCTTCCGTGCAATCTGCTTGCAGCGCATCTGAACGTCGCAATATTATGCGACACTCAATAGGTTGTTCCATTTCCGAGGTTGAGGCATTCGGAGTCGCAAATATGGATTTCTCCTCATCACGCCAATGGATTGAGGCGCTTTGGCTTCTGTTTGGTGCGTACTGGCTCGCATCCGCGCTCAAGAGAAAGAAAACCAAGCAGCGCGAAACCTTGCCTCAACGCTTTGGGTATGTGCTTCCGCTCGCGCTAGGTTTCTATTTGCTTTCTCAACCGCAGGTCCGCGATGGCTGGCTGGGGAGCCGTTTTGTTTCCGCTGGTCCCGCCGGCGAATGGATTGGCGTTCTGCTGACCGCCGCGGGAATCGTCGTGGCATTTTGGGCGCGCTGGCATCTGGGCACCAATTGGAGCGGCGCAGTCACGCTCAAAGAAGGGCACGAACTGATTCGAACAGGTCCCTACCGTTCCATTCGCCATCCCATCTACACCGGGATTTTACTCGCGCTTCTGGGAACGGCCATCACCTTTGGCGAAGTGCGCGCTCTGCTTGCTGTGGCCGTGGTCTGGCTCTCCTTTTACATCAAGGCCCGCCGCGAAGAGTCGTTCCTTACTCAGGAATTCGGTCCCGGCTACGCGGAGCACAAGCGGCACACAGGGATGTTTTTGCCAAGATTTTCGTGAGCGTTGGAAGCGCAGAAATTCACCACATTTTGTTCGAACAACGCTGCTTCGCGGATCGCTTTGCTCTGTTCAACCCGCGCGCGCTGACCTTACTGAAAGCCTCCTCGCATTTCAGAATCCATTTCTGTACAATCCCGTTGCTTTATTAACTTTTGTTTTGTTAACCAAGGGTCGGTGCCATGAAACTGAATTCCACGCTTTTGAAAAGCACGGTGGTTGCAGCGTTGGGAGGACTGCTCTTCGGATTTGACACCGTGGTGATTTCTGGAGCCATCCAGCCGCTGAAAGCTCTGTATCATCTCTCACCGTTCTGGGAAGGATTTACCGTCGCCGCCGCGCTGGTAGGCACGGTGATTGGCTCGATGCTCGCCGGCATTCCGGGCGATAGCCTTGGGCGTCGCGCGAGCTTGCGCTGGATGGCTGTTCTATACGTGGTTTCTGCGGCCGGCTGTGCGTTTGCCTGGAACTGGAGCGCCCTGGTCTTTTTCCGCTTCATCGGTGGGCTTGGGATTGGCGGATCATCCGTTCTCGGGCCGATGTATATCGCGGAAATTGCGCCTGCGAAATGGCGCGGGCGCTTGGTTGGTGTTTTTCAGTTTAACGTTGTGTTCGGAATCCTGCTGGCTTATTTCTCCAACTACTTGATCGGCACCATGGGCTTTGGCGGCGCGGAGTGGCGCTGGAAGCTCGGCATTTCCGCCGTGCCGGCGCTGCTTTTCCTCGTGATGCTTCTCGGGATTCCGGAGAGCCCCCGCTGGCTG
>Ga0137382_10001390_pt1 | contig 10668 bp, 6 predicted proteins | sample SagtaG_15_FD_104816 | JGI IMG/M metagenome (GOLD analysis project Ga0137382, IMG submission 104816) | Vadose zone soil microbial communities from Sagehorn Ranch, Mendocino, California, USA - Sage2_R_20_16 metaG | ecosystem: Environmental > Terrestrial > Soil > Vadose zone | place: USA... | reverse complement strand
GTGCTGGCCGGGCGGATCTCCAATGCTCCGCCCGTTCGTGATGCCTTGCTGAGGGCCGGGCTCCGCTTCCGCACATACTCAGACGCTGAAGTCGTCGCCCACGCGTGGGAACACTACGGGGAGCGCGCCCTCGATCTGTTCACTGGAATTTTCGCGATCGCGGTCTGGGATGAGCGGCGCCACCGGCTGTTCCTCGCGGTTGATCGCGTGGGGGAGACACGTCTCCACTATGCGATCACCAGCGCTTGGCTGATCTTCGCGTCCGAAGTCGACGCCGCTGTCGTGCATCCGGCCCTCAACTCGGAGCGGGATCTTGCCACTGTTCGGCGCTCTCTCTCATTCGATGTCGACCGCCAGGCGCCGCTCGAGACTCCGCTCACCAATTTCGGCCGCTGATCGCCGGCGCAACGACCTCCCATGCGGAGCTGGCGTCCGAGTGATCTCGTCCTCAGCGCGCTTCTCGCGATGGCGGCTCTTGCCGTCACAGTTGGAGTGTTGGAACTCTTGCGGCAGTGAAGGGCATGCGGGGCATCGAAAGGACTACGCTACGGAGTGGGCTTGACGCTCACCTTGTGGGGGCTGGGCGCGATCGGGGCCGGGCTGTGGCTCGGGCGTCCGCGCTCCTGAGCCATGGCGGGCGTGCCGTCCGCACTCACCGACTCCAGACGAGCCCGCAACGACGCCTCCGGCTGGGGCCCGATCAGGCGCTCCACGCGCCTGGCGTCTCGACCGAGCACGACGAACGCCGGCCCGGCCCACACCGAGAAGCGCCGATAGAGCTTGCGGAAGCCCTCGCTCTTGTCGTCGGTGTCGACGACTATGATCTCGACGGTCTTGGCGAGGTCCTTCTGCAGCTGGGCGACCACCGGGATCATCCGGAGACACTCCACGCATCCCCGATCGAGGAAGGCCAGGAGCACCGGCCGGCCACTGACGATCGCCGCGTCGACGGTCGCGGGGTCATGTGTCGCCATCGTGTCGAGCGCAGCGACGAGCTTCGAATACTGCTCCAGCAACTCTTGCTGCGTGGCAGAGGCGGCGTGCGAGTGATGCCCGCCCGCCGCCCCTGCATCCGCCTTCGTGACTGCTCCACCGATCACCACGGTCGCCACGACTGAAGCAACCAGGCTGCAAAATCGTGTCGCCATGGTCTGGGTGTTCATCAAGGATAGGGGTACGCCACCGACTTCACCCTCGGGAACGCCAGGGGGCTGATGCCGCCGTAGTAGCCCGGCGGGAGCGGGATGTACCCAGCCACCGTCAACGACTGCATGTCCACCACAGTGATGTAGTGCGTGAACTTGTTGACGACGTAGCCGTACCAGCCGCCACCCTGCTTCAGGCCGAAGCTCATACCGTGGGCGCCCCAGCCGACATTCGGGATCGTCTTGACGATCTTCCAGGTGTCGATCTCGATGACCGAGATGTCGTGGTTGCCGGTGTTGATGGCCATGATGTGCTTGCCGTCCGGCGCCGGCGCCGGCCAGATCGGGAACGCGCCGGCCTCGATCGCCGCCACCTGCTTCTTGGCGTTGAGGTCCACGATGTGGACGGTCTTGTCGAGCGCCGCGGCCACCATGCCGTATCGGCTGTCCAGCGTAGTGAACGCGAACAGCGGCAGCCGCTTGGTCGGGATCGAATAGGAGAACTCATCCTTCTCGGCGTCGATCACCGACAGCTTGTCGTCGAGGACAGCGGCGGCCACCAACCACTTGCCGTTGGGGGTGATCCAGATCCCGTGCGGGCCGTTGTCGAGCTGGATGTCCTTCGTGGTCTTGAGCGTCTCGGGATTGAGCACCGAGATGAGGTTCTCGGACGCCCGCGAGACGTAGAGCTTCTCCCCGTTGGGGTGCATCAGGGCGTGGGCGATCGAGTCGCCCGGATAGGCGCGATTGATGACCTTGTGCGTCTTGCGGTCGATGGTCAGGATCGAGCGCGACTGCCAGTTCGTGATCCAGACCTTGTCTTCGGTCTTGTTCGTGAAGAGGCCGTGCGGATTGCTGTGCTCGGCGGTGATGATGTCCTTGATCTGCCAGGTCGCCGAGTCGATCACCACGGTCGCGCCGGGCCACTTCTTCTCGGGGTGCTCGGCCCACTGCAGCACCGCCCACACCTCGCCCAAGCCCGCCACTTTGGTCGTCGGACCCGGGATGCCGTCTTCCGGCGGGTAAACCAGGAACCGCTGCTGGTCCTTCTCCGAAGGCAGCTGAGCGTCGACGGCCACGATGCCGCGCATGAGCGGGTGGACGTGGCAGAAGTACTTGTAGAGGCCCGGCTTGTCGAACTTGACCTCGTACACGTCCTTGAACACGCCCGAGTCGAACGGCATCGGCGAATCCGCCCACGACGTGACCGTGTGCCACGAGTGGGCGCGCGACCCCATGACCCAGCGGACGCTGTCACCGGGCTTCACGTGCATCACGCGCGGGTCGAAGAACTTCCCGTAGAACTCGGTCACCTCGATGGTGTGAGTCGTCCCCGCTTTGGGGCGGACGATCAGCTTGCCTTCCATGTAGTTGTGGCCGGTGCTCTTGGCCGGATCGGCGAAGCACCACCGGCTGCACATGAAGCGGTAGTCGCCGCTCTGCTTGGCGACGAACTCCACATGCGTGGTCTTCCCGGCAGGGAGCTCGACGTCGAGGTCGAGGGCGGGTATGTTGAGGCCGTGCTTGACATCCTTGGTGGTGATGTCGAGCACGACGCGATCGCCTTCTTCGACTTCGATGGTGGCTGGCGTCCAGCCCCACATGCGCGCTTCCACGGCGAACGTCTTCACGGCCCCGGTGGAAGCGATGGCTGTTGGTCTCTTCGAGTACAGAATCGCAGCAGGAACGAGGACCAGCACGAGACTGCTGATCGCGAAGATGAGCTTACGCACGGCGGCGTGCCTCCTTTTGAGCGCGGCCCGAGCCTGAGGCCGTTTGGTGGGGTGACGAGCAACGCGTATGCCACACGCGAAACGCCGATTGTTTTCGCCGTCCTCGTGGCGCTTCATGCTCGCTCCCGTCGAGTGGAGGCACGCGCGTGTGATGTTCTTCGACTCGATCGTTCGATAGGGGTCCTCTAGGCGCGCCGACGATTTCGTGGCGTCGGTAGTGGAGACGATTGCGAGCGCGTCGTTGGCGTGCTCGCCAGGGCAGCTGTCGGTGAACTTGACGGTGGCGCGAGGCGCCGGCGTCCCCCGACGCGCTACCGCGTGCGCTGGATCGGGTCAGATCGCCGGCATCGGGTGCTCGCCAGATCGAAACGGTTACTCGGAGTGAAAACGCTGCTCGCGGGACTGTCGGTAGGCTTTTCGATTTATATCGTGTGGGAGATGACGGCTCCCTTCGGATCGTCGGTCGACACGCCGCCGGCGCCCGTGAGTGCCGCCGTCGTCGAGCCCGACATCGCGCTACGGGCCACTCCCGCCGTCTACGCCTCGATCGGGAGCCGGAACCTGTTCAGCCCCACCCGCTCCGACACCCAGAAGGTCGACCCGGCCGTCGCCGCCATCGCGGCGATGCGGCTGAACCTCTTCGGCGTGGTCTTCCGGCGATCGGTCCATCGCCTGTCTGAAGGATCCCGGCAGCAAGCGGGTGTACGCCTACCGGCTCGGGGATTCAGTGGCCGGTGGAACCATCCGGGCGATCGAGTCGAGCCACATCGTCCTCGAGCGGCGGAATCCGCGGCTGGAGGTGCAGCTCCTCCACGATCCCTCGCGGCCGAAGCCGAGCCTGCCGTCGTCGTGGCCTCGGCCGAAGGTTTCGATACCGCGGCCCGTCCAGTCGCAACCGACAGCCGGACCGACACCGTGAGCTCCGCGACGTTGTCCACGCCACTGGCCGCTCCGCCACTGGCCGCTCGGCCACCCGTTACCAGCTTCGGCATTGCGGCGCCCGCCGTTCCACCGGCCCGATGAGCACCATCCGCGGGGTGACGTTGATCGACGGAGTTCTACCTCTCTAGATCGAAAGGCATACTCGACCACGATCGCCGGAGCGCCGCTCGAAGCGGATCGCAAGAAAAGTCGTCACTGTCGCCGGAGGTTACGGCGATGACATCCGCTATGAAAAAAGACGCGATCTTCCATACCTTTCGGGCTAGGCACAAGAGTTGCGAATGGCTTCCCTCCCAGAAGTACTAGACCATTCAGTAGGGGGGCAGCCATATGTTTCGGCGGATCACTTCGTCGCGTATGGGCTTGGGGGCGGCTCTTCTCGTCTGGCTCAGCTTTGCGCTGATGCTCGTCGTGCAACCAACCACCGCCTGGGCCTTGACCATCGATATCAACCAGTTCTCCTTGTTCCTGTGGTCGCCGGCCGTCAATACGGCGATCAACGGAACCTCGGCGCTCCAGCAGGACATCATCATTGGTCCGAACAACCTGAGCGGCGGTCCGTTCTCGGACTTCATCAGCCAGGGCTTCAGCGTTTCGGTTACCAATGGCCTCAACGCCAACAATCTGGGCACCGTCAGCATCACCGTCGGGAACCCGACGGGCACAGCGTTCGCTCCCGCGAACCTGATTGCTCTGCTGGACGCGGACATCGTGAGCACCCCGGGAGGGGCCGACAATAATCAGGATTCCTCGGGGCCGTCGTTCACGCCAGTTGGGGCCGATGGCTTTCAAGTCGACAATCCACTGGGCGGCATCCTCGGCAACATCCTCGCGGGCACCCTGGATAACACGGATCACATCGGCGCCGGGCCGGATGACGTTTCGCTCGCCCTGCTCTACTCGCTGAGTGGCGGTCTCGGGGCCAACCAGCAGATCAATGCCATCTTCTCCCTCAGCAGCCTCGACAACGGTGGCCTTCATCAATTCCGTCTGGATACCGAGCTCTTCTTCAATGGCGGCGTGGTCCTGAGCAACATCGATCCCGGGAACCCCGCGCCCACACCGGAGCCGGGGACCCTCGTCCTTCTCGGGACCGGTGCCGGCCTGACCGTGTTCGGCAGGCTGCGCAGGTACTTGCGGCGGGGGCGGGCTGTTAAGGCCGGCCTCGTGGTCCTCCTCGCTGCCCTCGCGTCGGTCTCGCTGATCGGAGTCGCGCAGGCCCAGGTCGATGCGCTGCCGAACCTGACACCGCACGTTGGTGACCCCCGGCTGGAGCCGATTCCGGCCGTTCCGCTCCGTCTGAAAAACATCCCGGTCCTCGGGTCGCGCCAGGGCGTCATCGACTCCAATGTTTTGTTCATGCGCTTTCCGCCGCGCGTGAACGGACAGAACATGTCGGATGGGGACAAGCACGCCGACATGTACGTCCTCTACAACGCGGCGACCGGCCAGAAGATCAATCAGCCGCCTGTCATCGAAGCGGTGCCCTTTCCGCTGACGACCAACGAACTGGTCGCGCGCAAGTTCACCGCGGTCTGGGAGCTGCACGCGCTGCTCGTCGACCCGTCGTATGACCCGAACAACCTGGAGACGAGGATCGATTCGGCCTTCAAGGTGGCGACATCGCCCTATTCAATCGCGGACGTCCAGACGAACATCTTCCTGAACTGCCCCATCGTCCCCGACGGTACGACCCTCGATCCCGTGCCCGGTGGCCCGGTCGCCAACGAGCCAACAGTGCGCGAGGCGTTCTTCGAGAGCCAGATCGTGCATTTCGTCCCGTACGACGTCGAGGACGGCGGTTTCAATCCCCAGGTCCTCTTCATCTTCAAAGATGCGAATGGCAACATTCTGCCGAGTGCGGACACTCCGCGAATCATTACCGCAAAGTCGCCCGGCGACCCGTTCTACAGCTCCATCTGGGAGGTGTGGGCCGTGACGGTGCCGACTGGATTCGATATCTCGACGATCACGTCGGCCAAGCAGATCGTCGACAATGGCGTGCAGAAGTTTCCGGTTTCGTCGACAGGCATCCGGATGAATTGCCCGGTCGTGTCGATCAACGGCGTGGCGTTCCCCTTCGAAGATGCGTTCGCCCTGCTCGACAGGCTGCTGCACCAGGGGCCCGGCGGTGCGTTCGATCCGAACATCCGCACGCCGATTGGCTTTCCGGAGGCTCAGTTCACCACCGCGCGGACGTTCATGATCACGGAGATCAATCCCCCGGTGTTGGTATTGAACGGGCTTCCGCTCGAAGAGAATCCCAACTCGCTGTTCTTCCCGCTGGCCGCTCGGTTCCCGATCATCGATCCAAACGGGAAGGGTAACGTTGTTCCTTTGATCTTCAACGATCCGTTCCAGACCGACTCCTCGGGTCCGAATAGCGTTCCCGGGAGCGCCGGTCGCATTCGCATCAGCCAGGCGGACCTCGACAGCGCGCTGGCGACGCTGGATCAGCTTCCAGAACCACTCGAGAACAACATCATGAACCTCATCAACGCTGGCCTCCTCGATCCGATGTGGGCGCCGTTCGGCGTCACGGCATACCAGGAGCGTCTCGCCCTCGTCGGTCGCGCGCTCTTCGAGATGGTGTGGCGGCCGGAAGACGGCGGGACCCAGCGAAACACCACGAGTTGTGCCGCGTGCCACTCCCAGCCCGCCATTGGCGCGGCCGGGCGCGGTCTCTACACGCTTCGTGCAACGACGGACCGGGCCGGTAACCTCAATCCGCCCTCGACGTGGGGTGGCGGTGGTGCGGAACTGCTCCGCCAGCAACTCATCAACGCCGGCGCCGTCTCCTGCGCCAGCATTGCACCTCCGCTACCGGTCACGTCGACCGGGAACGGGTGCTCCACGTTCGCTCATGGCACCGTCGGCTCCATCGCCTCGCTGCGCGCGGTGACCTTCGGGGCTGCGAACAATCACCTGGGCGTTCAGGCGCCGGAGTTCATCACCCAGGCGGCCCAGCTGGCCGCCGCCAAGGCCGCAGGCTGCGTTCCAGCGAGCGCAACCTCGGTGTCGATGGCTCAAGCCATCGCGTGCGACCTCGATGCTGATGGTGTCCGAAACGAGCTCTCGCCTGGCGAAGTCACGGCGCTCGTCGCGTTCATGGCGAACCTGCCCGTGCCGAGGCAAGCCGACGACGACGAGATGTTCACCCACCTGGGCCTGAGCCCTCTGGACGCCTATGAGGGACGCTCGATCTTCCGCAAGACGATGGCCAATGGCGGAGCTCGCTGCGCCTCGTGTCACACGGTCTTCCGGCCGTTCCTCAACGGCACCACGCTCAATCTGACCAATCCAGAAACCCCAGGCGTGATCCCGATTCAGGTCGATTACCATACCGCCGATCCCGATGACGTTGCTGACGGGCTCGCCCAGAACGTCGGCGATCCCGGCCTCCGCATCTACGGTGACTTCAAGTTGCACAAGATGGGTTCGCTCATGAAGAACGGCATCCCGTCGCGTGACACGATGAAAACCGCGGAACTCTGGGACGCCGGCGCCGTGTTCCCCTGGGGTCGCGATGGTCGCTGGGTCGGCACCCAGCTGATGGATACGATTCTCGCTCACGAGGGTGTCTCGATTCCGACGGCGACCGTCACCAAGGGCCGGGGGACCACGAAGATGGTCAACGGGCTGGCGATGACGTCGCAACCGGTCAGCATCTGCGGTCTTCCGACCAGCAGTCCTTCGCTTCCGATCCACGTGGTGCTCACCGGTCAGATGACGGCCGGCTTGACTGCCGCAAATGCTACGACAGCGGATCCGGACGGCGGGTTCCGCCAGGGTGCCGGATGGCTGATCAACTCCGTTCCCGCGGGCGGTTGTGCGACGCTCACGATGTCCTTCAACAATCCTGGCGGCTCGTCGGCTGTGCAGTACGGGCTGGCGATCCAGGACCACAATGGCTACTCCGAGGCCGTCGCTTCGGCGCAGGCGTTCAAGGCTCTTTCGTCCAGCGATCAGGCCAAGGTCATGAGCTTCATCCGGGCTCAGGTGATCGGTGGCAAGGTTGGCGAGGGCAGTGGTCTCACGCCGCCGCCGGTCGTGAAGTAGAAGCAGGCCGCGTAACACGTCACCGTAATCCGCCGCGGCGAGGAAGGCCCTCGCCGCGGCTCTTTGTTTGTCGACATCCTCCCACGGTCTCCGCGCCCTCCTCCACCGTCAAGTCGTGTTGATTCCTTCGAGCCCCCGCACCGACGGGTCTTCTTACTGCGCGGCAGGTTTGCCCGGTGTCGCGAATGTTTGCAGCCGCCTCGTTCCGAAACCATCGGCTCGGACGAACGCACGGCGATCAGCTCTGCTTCAACGAACGATCACCCGGTCAGCAACCGTCGGATTCAGACTCGAACCTGTGTCATCGTCGGCCTCCGGCATGTGTCCTCCTCGACAGGGGGTTGAATCCTGGCGAGTGTCCGACCCGGCGCTCGCTCGGTGGCCGAAAATCTCGAGTTTTACGGTCGCATCGGACGCAAAAATCCGGCAACCGCAGACGCGATACCTCAGCCCGGTCACCGGTAAGCCCGTGCAGTGCTCCTGACCGGCGAGGAGTATCCGATGGCATATCGGCGAGCGGGCAGGATCCCACACCGGAACCAATCGTAAGAAAACTTGTCAGTGTCGCCGGATGTTACGGACGTCAGCGCGGCTCCGCAGAAACTCGCGTATTTCTCTACCTTTCGGGCTAGGCACAATAGTTGCCAATACCTCTCTACCAGAAGTACTAAATCAACTGGTAGGAGGGCAGCCATATGTTTCGACGGCTTTGCTCGTCGCGTATGGAATCAGGGGCGCTGCTTCTCGCCTGGCTCAGCTTTGCGCTGATGCTTGTCGTACAGCCGCGCGCCGCTTCGGCGTTATCGATCGACATCAATCAGTTCAGCCTGTTCCTGTGGTCTCCGGCGGTCAACACCGCGATCAACGGGACTTCGGCGCTGCAGCAGGACATCATCATCGGACCGAACAATCTGAGCGGGGGTCCGTTTTCGGACTTCATCACTCAGGGCTTCAGTGTCTCGGTCACGAACAATCTCAACGCAAGCAACCTGGGCACGGTCAGCATCACCGTCACCAACCCGACCGCTACCACCTTCGCCCCCGCGAACCTCATCGCGCTGCTCGATGCTGACATCGTGACGACTCCCGGCGGGACGGACAACAACCTGGACAGTGCTGGTCTCGGGACGAACCTCGGCTCCGCTACGGGGTTCCAAATCGACACTCCGTTCGGAAGTCTCCTCGGCAACATTCTCGGAGGCACGCTGGACAACACCGACCACATCGGCGCGGGCCCGAATGACGTCGCGCTCGCCCTGCTCTACTCCCTCGGTAGTCTGGGCCCCAACCAGCAGATCAACGCACTGTTCTCCTTCAGCAATTTGGACAACGGCGGCCTCCACCAGTTCCGCGACGCCACCGACCTCTTCTTCAACGGAGCGGCGCTCACGACCAACGTCGCGCCGCCGGATGCAGCTACGCCGGAGCCTGCAACGCTCCTGCTTCTTGGCACCGGTGTGGGCCTCACGGGAATCGCGAGATTGCGCCGGCGGCTTCGCCGCACCGCGCAGGCTTCCGCCGCATAGCAACGAGCAGTTGAGCACTGTAACTTTCCGGCGGGGGGCTAGGACGAACGTCCTAGCCCCCCTCGTTGCTGTCGGTTTGGGTTTCGGCGCGAACACGCGCGGTCCAATGTCTCAAGGTTTCCAAGGGGTTTCAGAACAGGCACAGTCCTTGCCCAAAGCAGGGCGGCCACACCAGGGCCAATAAACGACATGCTCCTTAATTACGTTCCGAATCGATCGATAGGAGGTCGAGTACAGTGAAAGGACTGTTCATATGCCTACTGGCAGCGAGCCTGGCGGCTTTTGCGCTCCCGAATGACGCGGCGGCAGCGGACTGCACGGACAGGACGAGCCTGCCCGCTACTCCCGACGGGGAGGCGGTCGCCGCTGTCGGGTTTGCGTACATTCGATCAATTGACCAGGGCTCGCAACAGACATTCGTGGTGCAGGTGGCCGTCGACGTTCCAGATGGGACGCAGCTCCTGGTCTTCGCCAACGGCGGCGACCCAGCGGGCACGATCACCATAGCCCTCGGAACTGGGACGCTAATGCTAAGCTCGCCGCTTCCGGCCGGATTGGCTGAGGTGTGCGAGATCGGTCGCATCTGGGTGACGGACGTCGAAGAGACGACCACCCTGATCGACGGCAGCTTTTAGCGGATTCCTATTTTCAAGTCATGACAACTCTCACAACATGGAGATAAGCGGATGAAGCCTCGAGCTTCGAAATTGAAGTGGTGCATTTCTCTGGCAGTCGTCGCATGCGTGATCTTTGCCGCCGGCGGGGCCTTCGCCCAGAACGCCCAAGGCCTGGCCGCGGTCGGAGCCATCGACCCGGCCAACGGGTATCCCAGATGGTATCTGGACAAGAACGGCCTGCAGCTCGGCCAATGCCTCGACGCGGCGAACCCTGCAGATCCGTGCGTCCTGGCGGGAACGTTTCCGAATCCCGGGCAGCCGATCTCGTTTCCCAACAACTTCCCCGACGAATTTTTCTACTGGCGCACAACGACGACCATCAACAACATTGGCAATGTCGGAGGCCGGGCGCTCCTGGTGATGAGCACTCAGGGCGGCTTCGGCGGGGCCACGGGTACGGCCGCAGATGGCGCGGGCGCGCAGATCGTGTTCGCGCGCTACCGCGTCAGGGTCCTTCCCAACGGCCTCGTTCCCGGCGCGACGTACGTCGTGACCGGTCCGTTCGGGGTCCAGTCGTTTGTTGCTACGGCGACAGGGACGATCAATTTCACCGTCGACCAGGGATGTCCCCTGGGCACACCGCTTC
>Ga0137382_10001389_pt1 | contig 10673 bp, 9 predicted proteins | sample SagtaG_15_FD_104816 | JGI IMG/M metagenome (GOLD analysis project Ga0137382, IMG submission 104816) | Vadose zone soil microbial communities from Sagehorn Ranch, Mendocino, California, USA - Sage2_R_20_16 metaG | ecosystem: Environmental > Terrestrial > Soil > Vadose zone | place: USA... | reverse complement strand
TCAAGACGAGCGCGACGAGCGCGATTGCCACCGGCACCGCCAATGTTTCCGCCCCAAATCCCGCCCGCACCCCCGTGCTTCGTGCCGATCCCCTGTAAGCCCGGCGCAACGGCCTGAGGCGAATCCCTTCCGCGGAGGCGCCGGCCCATGGGGCATTCGCGTAAATCGCGGCCTGGAATAAGAGCAACGCCGCGAGCGCGATCGTGGCCACGGAAGGAGCCCGCACGAGCATCACGATCGCCGCCGCCAATCCGACTGCGGCCAGCAGTGTCTCGATCTGCGCAGCCCGAAAAGCCTGGATCACGGAGGACTCGCCTTCCTTCAACTTCGGCGTGCGGAGAAAAGTGGTGTGAAAACGCACGAGTCCTCGTAGACATGCGACTGTGACGACCCAGCTCAAGGCAAACCAGACCTGGAGGCCGGCGACGGCGTCGCGCCATGTGCATCGCGTGGTCAGCTTCATCGCCCATACCGCCCTCAGGAGCCCGGTGGCCAGAAATGCGACCGGAAGCCCAAGTGCAACCCCGGTCAGCTGTCGTATCGGCAGTTGGTGGTGCATCGCTGTCGACAGGGCGGTCAGGAGAAGCAAGACCGTGAAGCAAAACATCAGGACATCGCCAAACCACTGGATGTTGCCGAGCAGGTAGTGGATGCGCTGCGCGACAGTCAGCCGTTCCCCGCGCCCCGGCTGAAGCAGGCGGCGCCAGTGCAGCCGCAGGATCTGGACTCCGCCCAGCGCCCAGCGGAAACGTTGCTTCTTGAGGCCGTCGAAGCTCAGCGGCATGAGGCCCTCGCCGAATGCGCGGGGCACGTAGATTCCGATATGCCCGCGCGCAAGCATGCGGAGGCTGGCCTCGGCGTCCTCGGTCACGACCTCGGTGTTCCATCCGCCGATCTCTTCCAGGGCGCCGCGCCGGATGAGGCCCATCGTGCCCGCGAAGATGATTGCGTTCCGGTGCGCACGCGACGGCATGGTGATCTCGAAGAAGTAGCGGTAGCTGTAATAGAGACCGCGCAGATACTGGTCGTCGGTCCAGTCGCGATAGTTCTGCGGTGTCTGGACGAAGGCGACGTTGGGGTCGGCGAAATGTCCCATCACCTCGCGCAGCCAGTTCGGCTTGACCACGTAATCGGAGTCGACGACCCCGATGATCTCGATCTCCTTGGGCAGCCGGCGCGTGGCTTCGTTCAGCGCACCGGCCTTGAAGCCCGGCCAGTTCTCCAGGTGCATGAATTGAAATCGCGGCCCGAGCTGCTCGCACTTTTCCTTGAGCGCTGTCCACGTTTCGCGATCCGGCGTGTTGTTGTCGACCACTTGCACCAGCAGATCCGGATAGTCGAGCTGGGCGAGGGACGCGAGAGTTTCGGCCATGACCTCGAGTGGTTCGTTGTAGGCCGGCACCTGGATGGCGACCTTGGGAAGGTAGTTCGGGTCGACTGGATGAGGCTTGTCCGACGTGCGGCTCGTCGTGTCCACTATTTCGAACAGGTAGGACAGAGAAAGGGAGAGAGCGGCAATCTCGAGCACCAACAACAACGTCGAGGCGATGAGGTAAACGGGCTCCCGGCCGACCACGTACGTGATCGAGGCGGCGTAGAGCAGATAGGCGGCGGACGCGAGCGTGGCGGCGGCAAACAGCTGGGCGCCCAGCCAGCTCCAGCGCCGCATCACCAAGCGAAGGGCAAGGGCTGCGAGGAAGGCGCCGACAGCGAGGCCGAGCTCGACGTCGCGATTCCGGCTGAGGATGGTGGCGTTCCACGCCACCAGCGCGATCAAGGCCAGGCCCAGGGGCAAGCCCACCCACAGGCGCGCGCGGATCGCCCCCGGCACGAAGGCGCCGATGGTGGTCACCGCGCTCAGAGCTCCGAAAAACAAAGCCGCGTGAAGCAGCACAGAGAGACAACGCGGCTTGGTGCGGTTCGACTTGGCCGGGTACTCGATCCGCGAGTGCATGCTGCGGCGGGATTGGGAGGGGTGCGAAGCCCGCGTGGGCCGGCATCCGCGGCAAATCACACGCCCGGATGCGAACCGGTGATCTTTACTTTGCATGGGGCTATGCAGGCGTTCGGGCGCCGACGGGCACTTTGGATCATCTGAGAGATAAGGAGCTGACTCACGTGAGCACCAACACGATCGCCTCGAAAGACGGGACCAAGATCGCGTACGACCGGACTGGCGAGGGGCCGGCGGTCATCCTCGTCCACCCTGCGTTCGGGCACCGGATGGGCAACCCCGAGTTCGCCGAGCTGGCGCGGCTGCTGTCGTCGTTCGGGTACTCGGTCTACAGCTACGACCGCCGGGGCCGCGGCGAGAGCGGCGACACCCAGCCCTACGCGGTGCAGCGGGAGATCGAGGATCTGGCCGCCGTGATCTCGGCGGCCGGCGGCTCGGCGGCTGTCTACGGGATGTCCTCGGGAGCTGCTTTGGCACTCTGGGCCGCCAACAAGGGCGTGCCGATCACTTCACTGGCGCTCTTCGAGCCGCCCTTTATCGTGGACGACTCGCGGCCGCCTGTGCCCGCCTCGTTTCGCTCAGAGCTGGAGTCTCTAAACGCCGCCGGCCGCCGGGGCGACGCGGTGGCGCTCTTCATGACCACCGTCGGGACACCGGCCGAGATGGTTGCCCAGCTTCGGACCCAGCCCTGGTTCGCGGGGCTGGAAGCGGTGGCGCCCACGCTCGCCTACGAAGCCGCGATCATGGATGGCACTCAGACGGGACGGCCGCTCTCGCGGTCGCTGACGGAGCATGTGACCCAGCCGACGCTGGTGATCGTGAGCTCGCCGGGCGTCCCCTGGATGCACCACGGGTGCCAGGCGCTGGTCGACGCGCTGCCCGACGCGCGGCTCGTCGAGCTGGAGGGGGAGTTCCACGCGCTCAAGCCGGAGGTGCTGGCGCCGGCGATCTCAGAGTTCCTAGGGGGTTCCTCAGACCGCGGCCACGTGACTTAGCGATTCGTCGACGCGACATATCGGGAGGACTTGAAACTCCAGTGGTTCGGATATCGACCGACCGGTGAGGCCGGTCTAACTCACCACTCACGACCAGGGCGTTTGCGGCCGAGGCTGGACCACACCGTCAACGCTGATCTCGTCGACCCGCTCGTTGAAGAAACAGACCATCCCGGCGATTGCGCCGACTTCAGGTGAGGGCAACAAGTAGCTCCAGGCCACGTCGCGCAGGTCGTCGCCTGATGTCCAGTACTGGCTGGTCTGGCCCTTGTACGCGCATGTGGTCACGGTTCCGGATGGCGTCAGCAGGTCGACGCGTACGTCATCACGGGGGATGTAGTACCTGACCGGAAGACCTGTCTCGAACAACATCCGTGAGCGCCGGGTATCAGCGACCACCGATTCGCCGATTCGCACCCGTACGCGGCGGGCGCTTCGCAAGACGTCGATGCGGTGGAAGGGGTCACGGGCATGGGCAACGACCTCCTCGTCCTCCTCGTACCACGCGTCCATCGCCCGCCACCGGAAAGCGATGAGGTGGGTGAGGTCCGGGCATCCGGCCGGGGAGGCGTTGTAGCGCCATGCTGCATCCGGGGCGCTCTTCTTGCCGGTGTCGATGGTGAGATATGTTGCCTCCCCCTTGGTGGGTGAGACTTCGCGGCGCGTGCCGGGGACGAGCAAGTCCATGCGGACGTCCTCGATCGGGAAGTAGTAGACAGGCAGGCGACCGCTCTCGAGCATCAGCTGCAGCCGGGTGCTGTCGGCGATCGCGATGTCGCCGAAGAAGGCCCGCACACGCTTGGGGGTTGGATAGAGGCGGATTTCGTGGCTGTCGCCTGGGCCGATCTGGATGTCCTCGAGATCGAATGGGGCACGAACGGCCGCGCTCACTTGCGGGAATCCCACGTCTCGGGGGAGGCGCCAATCCAGAAAGCGTTGCAGTTCCTTGGGTCGCACCACGCTGCGCCCATGCCCTTGAGGCCGGCGTGCAGGAGTTTGCCGCAGCGGCGAACGAAGAGGTCGGCGGGGTTCTGGCGGAGCTGCGAGATCGGTTGGATGGTGGTGGCTGCGCTCATCTTTTCCATAGCGGCAGCGTCGTTCCAAACAGACGGTTGCCGAATCGTGGAAAGTACGTAAAGTTGCGGGGCTCAGCCTTCTCCGGCCGAAGCCCCGCGCTGCTTCGCCACCCAGGTGGCGACCTGGGCGCGAGAGCTGAAGCCGAGCTTGGTCATGATGTGCGTCAGGTGCGTCTCCACGGTGCGCTCGGACAGGAAGAGCTTGTCGGCGATGGCACGGCTGGTCATCCCCGCGGCGACCAGCTCGGCGATCTCAATCTCGCGGCGGCTCAAACCGTGCGCCGGCCTTTGCGGCGTGCCGGATCGTGAGCTGAAGTGCTCGCGAACCTCGACCTGGAGGGCATCGACGGTCAGCCCGCCGCCACTCGCCCATGCAGCGTCTGATTCCTTTTCCGATAGCGCCGATCGCGCCTCCCGCACCCCGCTTTCGACGCGCGGACCCCACGGCTGCCTGGCCACCGGTAAAGCCGGCGGAGTGCGAAGCCTCGCTGCTGCGCTCAAAAGCCGCAGCGCGTACCGGGGGTCTGTGTCCGCAATCGCGCATCCAATACCCGCGACCTGGTCGGTGGTGGACAGGGTGTCGCCGCGTTCCACAAGCTCGAGTCCGGCAAGAAAAGCCGCCAGCGCCTTCTCTCGCGTGCCGAAGTCCAATTCGAGGTAGCCGAGATGGAAATACGCGCCGACGGCGCCGTACTGGTCATCGATCTCCAGCGCCATGGCGACCGCTTTCTCGATCCAATCCCGGCCCACGTCCGGCCGGCCGAGGCGCACCTCAACGCTACCCAGCGATCCCATCGCCATGGCAAGCTGAGGGCCCGGCCCAAGAGTCGTGTACATCTCGACACCCGCCACCATGTGGCTATGGGCGCGCTCCATATCCCTGAGCTGCCGTTCGGCCACGTAGCCGAGGCCCATGTGCATCGCGGCTTGGAAGAACTTGTCATCTGACTTGCCGACCATCTCGATTAGACGGACATCGATCGGTGAGCCGTCCCAGCGCAGTCCCGTGATACCACCTAGCGCGTCCCAAGCATGTCCCGCCCGCAGGAAACCCTTGGAAGCGCCAGGCGGCACCCGTCTGAAGGCATCGGTGATCCGCTCGAATCCCTCTCTGGGGGCATTGATCATCCAGACGAGGTAGAGGCCACCGAGCATCTCCCGCTCGACCTCCGGATCGCGCCGCGCCCATGCCAGCGCAGCGCGGACGTCGTTCATCTCCTGCCATAGCACGCGGTGCTCGGCCACCGCGCCGCGGTGCCGGCGCGCCTCGTATGCCTCATCGCTCAGACGGCGGTAGCGGGTCAGATGATGGTCGCCTGCCGCGGCATCGTCTCCGTCCGCCGCAAGCTTCTCGGCGGCGTACTCGCGGATCGTCTCGAGCAAGCGGTAGCGCATCCGCTCGTGGCCAGCTTCGACCTGGACCATCGACTTCTCCACCAGCCTGGTCAACGCGTCCAGCACGTCGTTGCGCCCGAGCGGTGGAAAGGCACAGACCTCTTCCACGGCGGTGGAGTCAACCGTGCCGGCGAACACCGACATGCGATTCAGAAGGCGTTGCTCGGTGAGGTCAAGAAGTCGATAGCTCCAATCGATGGTTGCGCGGAGCGTCTGCTGCCGCGATACAGCGCTGCGGCTGCCGCGGGTGAGGAGTCCGAGACTGTCCTCGAGGCGCGGGACGATGTCGTGCGGCGACAGCGTCGTCATGCGCGCCGCCGCAAGCTCGATCGCAAGGGGCATGCCTTCGAGACGCCGACAAATGGTCAACACAGCGCCGGCGTTGGAGGTATTCACCCGGAATCCTGGCCGCGCTGAGCGGGCGCGATCGGTGAATAGCCGAACCGCATCGGAAGAGTCCGCCGTGGCGACGTCCGTGCCATCGGCTGGCACTCCCAACGGCGGCACCAGGTATATGTGCTCGGCCTCGATATTTAGACGTTCTCGGCTGGTGCCGATGACGGTGAGTTGTGGGCAGCCGATGAGCAGGTGAGTCGCGACGTTGGCAGCGGGCTCCACCAGATGCTCACAGTTGTCGAGCACCAACAACCGGTGACCCTGCAGTCCACGGATCAGTGATGCGAGATGGTCGCGGCCCTCGAGCTTGACGCCTGAAGCCCTAGCGATGGCCTCGACGATCAATGCGCCATCGGTGATGTCGCCCAGCTCCGCGAAGGCAGTGCCTTCGGGGACTCGCGACTCTCGCTGCCGGACGAACTCGATCGCCAGCCTCGTCTTGCCTGAGCCACCGGGGCCGAGGAGCGTCAACAACCGCGTGTGAGGAAGAAGTCGCCTTAGCTCGGCGAGCTCCTTTTTTCGTCCGACAAAATTCGAGAGCCTGGATGGCATGCCCGACCGGACTGGCATGCGCGGATTATGTGCGGCTCCCTGGCGCGGCGGCGTGTCAATCGGACCCGCCCTCAAATTGACAAATGGTTTTCCGCGCGCAACGGCCCAACCGACCAGTACCTATGGCTCATACAGAGGCTCGTGGTCCCGAAACGTAAATGCGTCCTTCCACCTCATCACCTTGACCGTGTTGGGACCGGGACAGGCTGCCCTTCTTTGGGGATAAACGACTCCAATGACGGCGACGGCAACCCTTTGGCGATAGCTGTCTTGTTGATCGCTCTTGCGCTCCTCGCAATCGGCGCCGGCATAGTCACAGTCGCAGTGGTCTTCCAGAAAGGTCGCAAAAAGGCGCAGTCCCAGATCGCTCAAGCAGCGCTTGCGCTTGAACAGCGCGCATGAATCCTGAAAATGCCCTGAGTCGCCCGGAACGATGACCGCCCTGGAACAAGTCGCCGCGACCTAGGACCGGACCTCGTTGGCAATGTCCTTGAGCAGCGCCGACATTCGATCCAGAACGGGCGCCAGCTGATCCAGGTTGAACTCACCGGCTAGCTCTCTTGGGTCGCGGTACGCAAGCTGTACCGCATCGGCCTCCTGCCAGACCAGGATCCGCAACGGGAGCTCATAGCCCACAGTCGGATCCCTGTTCATGAGCGGGGTTCCGGCCTGAGGATTGCCGAAAATGAAGACCTCCTCGGGCTGGAGATCGAGCCGGGCCTGCTTGGCAGCGGCGGCGTGATCGATGCGGCAGAAGATCGTGAGTCCACGCCGCGTGATTGCCTCGCTGAGCCGTTTTGTCGTGGACAAGTAGTCGAACGCACTCCGCGTGGCGATCACTGGATCACCGTCTTTGCGGTCTCTTGCTGCTGGCTGGTCCAGATGGACGACGCGTCAGTGCCATAGAGGATGAGCCGCGCCTCCGGCGCCGCCGCCAGTCGGACGGATGAGGACCACAACGCGGCACGCCGATTCGTCTCGACGGCACACGCAACCACGGTTGGCGGCCTCCTGATGTTCGCGGTGTTCGGTTGCATGTCATGACCTCCTGAATGCGCCTTTTTCAGCAAGGGCTTTTTGATCAGGTAGTTCTCTTCGTTGTCGAGGGTCGCGCCGCCCAGAACCGGCTCTTCCTGACAGTGAGGATGACTAAGCCCGAGGTGATGGCACGCACACGCACTCGCGCGACCATCACAACCAGCCCTTGGCTTCGGCTACGCGCGCCGCCTCCGAACGGTTTCGCGCACCCAACTTCTGAATCGCGTTCGAGAGGTGGTTGCGCACAGTGCCGTGGGACAAGAACAGCGTTCTCGCGATCTCGTCGAGGTCAGCGCCTCGGTCGGTCGCGGCGAGGACCTGTCTCTCCCTTTCGGTCAGGGGACTGACGCCTTCGCTCAGTGCAAGCGCAGCCAGACCGGGATCCACCACCCGCTCGCCTCGTGCGGTGCGGCGGATGGCAAGCGCGAGCTGCTCGGGCGGCGCGTCCTTGAGCATGAACCCATAAGTCCCGGTGTCCATCGCGCGACGGAGGAAACCCGGTTTGCCAAATGTCGTGAGGATGAGACTGCGACACTGGGGCAACGCCTCGTGTAGGGCCGCGGCCGCTGAGATTCCATCGCCGCCAGGCATGTCGATGTCCATCAGGGCAATGTCTGGGCGGCTGGCCAGCGAGGCGGCGACGACCTCATCGGCCCTGGCCACCTCACCCACCACCTGGATGTCGTCTTCCATGGCGAGCAGGGCGCGCAAGGCTCCCCGGACCATCGCCTGATCCTCCGCGATCAAAACGCGGATCACCTGGACACCTCAGCGTCTATTGCGGCCGGCCGTGGGTGGACAGCCCCCGAAATTACTGCCCGCAGGCAAAATCCCGCCTCGGGCAGGGCGAAGGCTTCCAGCGTTCCGCCCAGCATGGCCAGACGCTCGTCTAGCCCGCGCAAACCATTGCCCGCCGGCATCTGAGGCACGCGCCGGCCGTCATTCACGACTTCGATCTGGACCCCGGATTCTGTCCGCATCAGCGCGATGCGGCAGTGCTTGGCTCCTGAATGACGGACGACATTGGTCGTCGCCTCGCGAACCACCCAACCCAGCACCGCCTCCGTCTCGCGGTCGAGCGCTCCGACACTCTGCTTGATATCGACTTCGATTCCCGCCGCGTGCAGGGCGACTCGGGCAGCGGTCAACTCGGTGGCAAGCGTGGGCTGCCGATAACCCGACACTGCCTCGCGCACCTGCTGCAACGCGTCGCGACTCAGGGTCACGATGTCCCGAACCTCGGCGGTACCCTTGACACCCTCGGGAAGCAGGCGCGTCGCCAGCTCACCTTTCAATGTGATTAGGGAAAGGCTGTGACCGAGCAGGTCGTGCAGATCTCTGGCGATTCGATAGCGCTCCTGGCCGGCTGCGTGCTGCGCAATCTCAGCGCGTGCTGCGCGGAGCTGAGACAGGGTATCGAGCAGATAGCGGAGCCCCATCGTGCTGCCACCGAAAAGCACAACCACGGGCACTATGAGGACCGCCTCGAGCACCGTCTCGCCGATCGGCATCCTGGCGAGAAGAACGAGCTCGAGGAGGCAGACCGTGGCCACCAGGCCGAGCGCGATGATGGCGCGCCGGGCAGGAAGGCTGAACCCGGCGACGAGAAGAGGGATCAGGAAGTAGTTGAGGGAGACCTCGCCGCCAACGTGATCGAGCAACACCGCCAGCAACGCCAGCGACCCCACCGTGGCCGATGGAACCATCCGGCCGCGCAGTTTGAGGCCGGCGAGGCAGTACCAGACGTAGATGCCGCAGTAGAGAACCGCGCTGATGCCGAAGATCGCCGTGTTTGCGCCATGCACAAGGCCCCGCATGTAGTCCACGACCACAGGCCACATGAGCGCGAGCGCAGTCAACGCGAAGTAACGACCCCATCTCTCGCCCCGGCTCATCGGTAGACCCGAGCGTACAGCCGGCGGGTTCGCTTTCCTAGTGACCCCGGGTAGATAGCAACCGTGATCGCGGTCACGGTCAAGTCCTGATGTGGGGCACTTTCCGCACGGCGCGAAACGGCTGATGCTGGCCGCATCAAGTTCGTGGAGGTGACCGCCGTGGACTCAATCAAGCAGAGGATCGCCAGGCACCCGGTGGCAGGCTTCCTGCTGATCCTCTATCCGATCAGCTGGATCCTTTTTGTCCCCTCCCTCCTTGGCAAGTCGGGACTTGGAGTTCTGCCAGTGGACATCCCCGCCCAGGCCGGCATCCTGCTGGTCACGATCTTCGGTCTCACAGGCGTGGCTTTCCTGGTGACGCGGATGGCCGACGGCAAGGCCGGGACCAGCGCCCTGCGCCGTCACTACTACCAGTTTCGCGCCGCCCCGCAGTGGTACGTCATCGCCATTTTCGGAGCACCGGTTCTCCTCCTGGCCGTTGCGGTCATGAGTCGCGGCGGCAGCGCGCTGACTCCGTTAGGCAGCCACGCAGCGCAGTTCCCCACCGCTTACTTGATGAACCTGGCCCTGATCGCGGTCCTGATCTCGGTCTGGGAAGAGGGCGCCTGGATGGGCTTTGTCACCGCGCGACTGCAACAGCGATGGGGGCCGGTCGTGGCCAGCATCGCGGTGGCCCCGTGCTTTGGCTTCATCCACTTCCCGCTCCTTTTCATCACGGGCGGCCTGATCGACAACGCCCGACCGCAGGGCGGCCAGCTGATCGAGTACGGCGTCTACCTGCTGGTGCTCTTCTCGGTCCCCGTCCGCATGGTGATCACGTGGGCGTTCAACTCGACAAAAGGCAGCCTCCCGGTGGTCGCCCTCCTGCACGCGTCCATCGACACGACTGCATCGGGCGCGGTGCTGGCGACCTTCTATCCCGGCATCGACGGGCGGCTGCTCTATGGCGCGATTGCGCTGGTCGCCGTGGCTGTGATCGTCGTCACCCGAGGCCGGCTTGGCTATCGCAGCGACACGGTGACGTCCGGTCCCGCGTTGATGACCGAGGTCGCACGGGCATGAGCTCGGAGGTGCAGGCAACCGGAAACACTGCCACCGCACGCACACAGGCTGGTTTCGTCCAGCTTCTCCGTCGCCATCCGCTCGTCTCGTACTTCGTGATGGCTTACGCGATCTCCTGGTTTTACGTCATCGTGTTCGAGATCATCTGGCCGCTGCCCGACACGATCGTCACCGACGTGCCGCTGCTTTTCGGTCCGGTGGTGGCGGGATTCGTGATGACGGCCGTCGTGGCCGGCCGGGCTGGAGTCAAGCAGCTTCTCCGCAGGCTCGTGCTGTGGCGTGTCAGTCCGCGTTGGTATTTGCTTGCCTT
>Ga0137382_10001387_pt1 | contig 10685 bp, 8 predicted proteins | sample SagtaG_15_FD_104816 | JGI IMG/M metagenome (GOLD analysis project Ga0137382, IMG submission 104816) | Vadose zone soil microbial communities from Sagehorn Ranch, Mendocino, California, USA - Sage2_R_20_16 metaG | ecosystem: Environmental > Terrestrial > Soil > Vadose zone | place: USA... | reverse complement strand
CAATCGTCCGTCGCCGCCTGGCAGGTTACCGCCCGGGCGGATCATTTGCGCCTCTACCTGATCCTTGGTGATGGGATGGTGCCGCTGATCCGGGGCTATCAGCAGCTCACCGGCGCACCGGCGGTGCCGCCCGACTGGTCGTTCGGCTTCTGGATCAGCCGCTGGGGATATCGCAACCGCGAAGAGGTCATGGCCGTGGCGCGCCGTATGCGCGAGGAGCGGGTGCCCTGCGACGTCATTCATATCGATCCTTACTGGATGCGCTTTCACGAAGGCCATCACGGCGACTTCGTTTGGGACGAATCGGCCTTTCCCGACCCCAGGGGCATGATCGATGAGCTCAAAGGGCTCGGGTTCCGGGTCAGCCTATGGGAAAGTCCGTATGTGCCGCTCGATTCGCAGATGCGCATCGAGGGTGAAGGTCGCGGCTTCCTGATGAAGAGCAAGTCGGGTGGGAGCCTGGCCCTGGTGCATGGCTTCGCCAAACCCAGCGCGGCTATTGATTTCACGAATCCCGACGCGGTCGAGTGGTTCAAGGCAAAAAACCGCCAGCTGCTGGAGATGGGCATCGCGGTCATCAAGACGGATTTCGCCGAGGACCTGCCTGATGACGCCGTGGCCCATGACGGCACGCCGGCTGAGGAGTTGCACAACCTCTATCCGCTGCTTTACCAGCGTGCCGTCTTTGAGACGACGATGGAAGTACACGACTACGGCCTGATCTGGGGACGTTCTGGCTATGCGGGCTCGCAGCGCACTCCGGTGCACTGGGGCGGCGATCCCGCATGCACCTTCGAAGACATGGCGGCCAGCCTGCGCGGCGCGCTCAGCTGGATCATGTCGGGCGCGGCCTTCGCCAGCTTCGATATCGGCGGCTTTTTTGGTATTCCTACATTGACGGACCCGCCCACTCCCGAGCTGTATGTGCGCTGGGCGCAGATGGGACTGCTCTTCTCGCATGCTCGGGCCCATGGGCACACCGCACCGCGCGAGCCATGGGCATACGGTGAGCCGGCCCTGTCCATATTTCGGCGCTATGCCCAGCTGCGCTACCGGTTGCTTCCCTACCTGTACAGCGCGGCGCGTCATGCGGCCGATGGAGCTCCATTGGTGCGGCCGCTCGTCTACGACCACCCGTCGGATCCAACCACGCATCACGTGGATGATGAGTACTTCCTCGGTCCAGACCTGCTCGTCGCACCAATGTTCAAGCCGCAAGGCGCGCGCGACGTCTATCTGCCCGATGGTGGCTGGTACGACTACTGGAGTGACCGGCGTTTCGATGGTCCGCGATGGATCCGCTACAAAGCGGAGCTCGAGACGCTACCCCTTTTCGTTCGGTCCGGCGCCGTTCTCGCGATCGGGCCCGACTTGCAATTCACGAACGAGCGCAGCTGGGATCCGCTCAGCTTCGAGGCCTACCTCGGCGCTGAAGGGATGTCCGAGGTTGAGGTTACCGACGACCGGCGGCAGCTGCGGTTCCAGCTCAAAGTCGATCGTGCCAGCTTGATGCTTGAGGGTGGACCGCTCGACTACGTGCCCGACGTTCACGTCCACCGAGCCGACGGGCCACTCCTACGGGGTCGCCTCGGCCGATCGATCATGCTGACCTGACAGCCAGGCACAGCACGGGAGACCGCGGCCGCGCGGCCTCCCCTCCGCGGGTCAGGTCAGCAGAAGTGTGAAGGCGACCTTGTCAGAGCCTCCGCCACCAGACTGGGGATTTGCGACTGTGACAACTTCAATCGCGCCCGGGCAGTCTGTGTTGCCCTGGTAGTCGTAAACCTCAAGGACGTTTGAGCCTATGGCAAGTTGCGAGAGCTGTGCCTCGAGCCCCACCACGACGGCGCTTCCATTCGGGTCGATGCCCGTTGAAGGCTTGAGGCAGTACGTGCCCAATCCAAGATGGGTTACTGAGTCGAAGTTCTTGGTCCTGGAAGCGACAAAGCTGGGCGTGGCGCCGGGGATGACTACCGCATACGCCTTGGCACTACCGGCGGGCCCCGTCGGGCCAGCCGGACCCTGCGGTCCGGCCGGTCCCTGAGGTCCGGCTGGTCCCTGCGGCCCGGCCGGTCCCTGCGGTCCAGTTGGTCCAGGCGGTCCTGGCGGTCCAGACGCCCCGTTCACATTGAAGATGGTGGCGGTCTCATTCCGTTTGCACTGGCTGGCGGAGCTTACAAAACGCACCTGGCCGTTCTTCTTGACGCAGGCCGTTATCGTGCCGCTCGAGCTCGGGCTGTCGGTTGCCAGGGCGACGGTTCCTAGAGCTGACAGCGCCAATCCAGCTGCCACTCCGACTAGTAGACGGGGCCGCAGGCGCGCGGTTAGTGGGCGCGAAAGGAACATCGGCTACTCACCTCATGGCCAGATATTGTGCCTGCTGGCGCCAGGGCCTACCGCATGTAGGGCTGCCGCATTTTATCGCGGCATTTTTACGAAAGTCAAGCGCTCGAAACGAAAACCTCTCGGTGCAGCCTGGCTCAAACGGAATCCCTCGGGCGTATGAATACTTCGGAAGCTTGCAGGATCTTCTCGGTCCGGCTGTTCGGGACGTGGATCCGCACGCCGGGATGCGCCGCGGTCCCGAAATCCCAGCCCTTAAGGTAGCGCGAGCGGATCTCGGCGACAGTCTTGACGGCGGCGGTGCTGGATCCATTCGTCATCCAGACCGTCGGCTCACGCGCCGTCGCATAGCCGAGCCCGACCTCCGTGCCGCTGTCGCGGAAGAATCGCAGCCCCGACAGGGATGCGTCGGGTAAGACCAGGTCGTTCGAGCTTTCTGCCACCTGCTGCAGCGTCGGCATCTGGCCCTGAGCGACGGTGGTGCGCACCTGCATGCGCGCCTTCAGGTGCTGCGAGCGCTCCCGTTTCTTCTGCTCGCTGACCACCTGCTGGATCTGGGCGCGCAACCGGCCGAGCGCCTCCTCCAGCGGCGCCATTTCCGCCATGATCTCGCGTACCCGCCGAGCCAGCTCGTCGTCGGACGCCTGCTCGAGCGTCGTGTGTTCCGCCATCGCCATACAATTATTGGCCAGCGTGTCTGTTACGCAGGCGTCGATCAGCCAGCTGAAGGATGAGATCAGCACTCGGCTCGATGCGCTCCGGCCCGAGCTGGAGCAGATTGGGCGCGACATCTACGCGAACCCGGAGATTGCGTATGAAGAGCGCCAGGCGGTGGCCTGGCTCACCGAGCTGCTCAAGAAATACGGATTCGCGGTCGAGATTGGTGTCGCGAACACCCCGACGGCCTTTGTGGCCACCCGGCGAAACGGCAGCGGGCCCACGATCGCCTTCCTGGCGGAATATGACGCGCTCCGCGGTCTCGGACACGGCTGCGGGCACAACCTGATCGGCACCGCCTCGACCGGGGCGGGGATTGCGCTGGCTGACCTGCTCGAGCGCGTGCCCGGCCGCGTGCTGGTCGTTGGGACGCCGGCGGAAGAAGGCGGCGGGGGAAAGATCCGGCTGATCCGCGCTGGCATTTTCCAGCAGATCGACGCCGCGATGATGGTTCATCCCGACACCCGTACCCAGGTGCTGCACTGGGCGCTGGCGGTGACGCACATGCATTTCGAGTTCACCGGCAAGGCCGCGCACGCCTCGGGCGACCCGGAAAAAGGCATCAATGCGCTCGATGCCTTCGTCCTGGCGTACAACGGGATCAGCCTGTTACGGCAGCAGATGAAGGAAGGCGCGCGCCTGCATGGGTTCCTCAAAGAAGGCGGCACCGCGCCCAACATCATCCCGGAGCGGACCAGCGGCGAATTCCTGGTGCGCGCTCGCGACGAGGCCTACATGCAGGAGCTGGTCCAGAAGGTCAAGAACATCTTCCAGGCGGCCGCGCTCGCTACCGGCTGCAGCGTCAAGCTGAGCTTCGACGACGCGCCCTACGCCGACCTGCGCAACAACGGGGTGCTGGCGAAACTCTTCGAGGAGAACCTGCAGCGTATGGGGATCGACCCGGTGGAGGGTGTTCCCTGGGAAAATGCCGGTTCCACCGACATGGGAAACGTGAGTCACGTGGTGCCGGCTCTGCATCCCACGATTGGTATCGCGTCGTCGGAAGTTCCGGGCCACTCGCAGGCCTTCCTGGAAGCCTCGGGTTCGCCTCGGGGTTACCAGGCCATGATCGCCGCCGCCAAAGCCCTGGCCATGACCGGCGCCGACCTGCTGTCCGATCCGGCCCTTGTCGAGCAGGCCAAGGGAGAGTTCCGCCGAAGCTGACGCCGCGTTAGCGAAACTGAGCCGCATGATCAACGAACGCTACCTGGAGGATCGCGAGCGTCGCCGGCTTGGCAGCCTTACCGTTTTCTCTGGCCCGACGCACTCCGGCAAAACCAAGAAGTTGGAGGCTGAAGCTGAGCGGGCCCACCGGCAGGGCCGCCGGATGCAACGGCTGGCGGCGAGCGCGGATCCCAACGCGCTGCTGAACCAGCTCGACCCGGCCGCCGAGCTCGTCACGGTGGACGATGCGCAGCAATTTGACGACCGGCTGGTCGAGGTACTGAACGATCTCGCCACCATCCATCGGATGGATGTGGTGGCCGCCGGCTGGGAGCTGGACTATGCCGGCCGACCCGCCGGCCCGATGCCCAACCTGCTCTGTGCCGCCGATTTTGCGTTGAAGCTCGACGATGGTGTTTGCGCCCAGCCAGGCTGCCGGAACCTGGCCAGCCGGACCCAGCGCTTCCAGATCGTGAACGGGACACCAGAACGGTTCCTGCCGGTGTGCCGGCGCCATCACACCGCTGAACCACGAGCCCAAACCTTCCAGGAGATTTGGTTCGACGAGCCGGCGGGTAGCCTCGATCTGATCAGCGGCTGCATGTTCAGCGGGAAGACGCAGGAGCTCATCCGAAGGCTCGATCAGGCCCGCTATGCGGGCTTCACCGTTCAGGCGTTCAAGCCGGCACTCGACGACCGATACGCCATCGAGGCGGTTGCGTCCCACCGTGAGATCCGCTTTCCGGCTATCGCCGTCCCCGATGTGGCCGCGTTGCACGCTCAGGTCCGCGATGACACGCGGGTGATCGGGATCGACGAGGCCCAGTTCTTCGAGCCCAACATCGTCAGCCTGGCCGAAGAGCTCGCGAACCGGGGCCGGCACGTGATCATCGCCGGTCTCGACCTCGACTTTCTCAGCCGTCCCTTCGGGCCGATGCCGCTGCTCGCCGCCTATGCGGACCGGCTGACCAAATTTCAGGCGTCCTGTCAGTATCCAGGCTGTGGCTCGCGCCAAGCGACTCGCACCCAGCGGCTGATCGAGGGGGTGCCGGCATCGGCGGACGCACCACTCGTGGTCATCGGCGGGGCGGCGACCTACGAGGCCCGTTGCCGGCATCATCACCGCTTGGGTGTAACGCCGAAAATCGAAGCGGAACCCGTCCCGATGGCGGAGGACTCAGCCGAGCTCTAATCCGCGCAGGCGCTCGTTGCCGACCAGCACGCCGAGCGCCGCGACGGCGATGGCACCGCCGATCGACACCGTCACCGCCGCCAGCCAGGTCGTGAATTCCGGGAACCCGGTGGCGCTGGCCAGGGCCAGGGAAATTCCCAGCACCAACGCGCTGGCGCCGGTCACGATGCCGAACGACGCCATGCCAATGAACGCGGCGGCGGGATGCAGCATGCGCCGGGCATCGGTCCAGTCGAAGCGAGCAAACACAGCGCCGATCCCAACCATGAGGATAGTGAGCGTCGCGGCCTGGGCGATCGCCAGAAGGACGGCGGTGGCCGCCCAAAGCCAGCCGGGCCGGATGAAGATCTCGGCAATGACGGCGAGCAGCGCCACCACGGTGGTGGTGGGCAGCGCGGTGGACCAGCACTTGCCCTGCAGTAGGCGGAGCGTGGTGTTGGGTGAGGCGGCGAAGACCCAGATCGCCGGACCTTCCAGACTGACGGCGGTCAGACCCAGCGAGATGCTCAGGGAAAACAGCAATACCCAGGCGGGAATCAATCCGAGCATCGCGGCCGCCGGGCCCTCGCCAAGACTTCGAATCGAGCCGAGCAGTCGCGGAAACCGCAGTCCGAAGATGATGAACAGAAAAGCGACCGGCATGGCGAACCGAACCAGCTGGGCCAGGTCTCGCGTCCGCATCCGCCAGTCCTTGACGACGATCGCCGCCAGCACCGGATGGATCAAGGGCAACGCGCCCTTAAGGCGGCGCCCGCGCGCCGACCCGGTCTGGCGCCGTCGCGGCGGGACAGCCTGGATCCACCCTGCCAGGTACAACCGGCCGCTGATGATGGTGCCGACGACAAAGATCGCCGCCGAGGCCGCCAGCAGGGGCAGGATCCAGCCGATCGCTGAGAGCCAGTTACCGCTCAAGATCGCGTCCGCGCTTCGCCCGGCCCAGCCGGAGGGGAGCCAGGGCGCACTGGCTACCGGGATGTCCGGCAACGACGGGGCTTGGGATCGACGCGTGAAGCCGGAGTCGCGAAGGGCCGGGTTGAGGAGGAAATTGAGCAAGTTGATCCCCAGCGCCAGCACCACGCCAAACAGGGTCAGAACCTCGCGGCCCCTCCCCACCGGGATGAATCGCACCAGCAGCAGGCTCAGCAGCGAGATGATCACGACGACGTAGACGGGGTAGAGCAGATAGAGGGCAGCAAACCCGAAAGGAATGAGCGCATTGTGATTGGCGACGGCCAGGACGATCAGGGCGGGTGCTGTAAACAGCAGGCTCAGCAGGAACAGCCTGAGCACCTGGACGACCATCCGCCCCGCCAGGATGCTCTCCACCGGCCGGGGTGCGGCCAGCAGGAGATCCAGGTCGGGGTTCAGCAGCAGGGCGTTGAAGCTGAAGACGAGACTGCTGAAAACCAGGACCGCGGTGTAGGCGAGGAACGCCAGGCTCAGGAGGTGCAGGTCGTCGAACAGTACCGGTACCCGGTGGGCCGCCTGGATGGCGAGCCAGGTGACGAAGGCCTCCCAGGCCCAGGCGAGCACAATGACGGCCGCAGCGATGATGGTGCCCGCGATGCGGCCGGGCTTACCGCTGCGGATGGTCTGGTTGAGGAACATCTGCAGCTGGGCCCGCCAGAGCAGCAGGCCGACCTCGAGTCCCTGCATCACCGGTCTTAAGCGGCTAGCTTTCGAGTCCACGCAGCACGGCGCTGACGTCCTCCTCTCGACTTCCGGTCAGCTCGAGGAAGATCTGTTCCAGCGACTGGCCATCCTGGCCAACCATATGGCGAAGCTCCTGGAGGCTTCCCATCGCCACCAGCCGGCCGCGGTTGATGATGGCGAGGCGGGTGCACATCCGTTCCGCGATCTCCAGGATGTGGGTCGAGAAGAAGACCGTCTTTCCCTCCTTGCAGAAGTCCTGGAGGATGTCTTTCATCTGGCGGGCGCTTTGCGGATCCAGGCCCACGGTGGGCTCGTCGAGGAAGAGAACCTGAGGGTCGTGGAGCAACGCCGCGGCGAGCGAGACCTTCTGCCGCATACCTCGTGAGTAGCCAGAAAGGAAGTCGTTGCTCCGCTCGCTAAGGTCGAAGAGCTTGAGCAGCGCATCGATGCGGCGATTGCGAAGGCGGGGCTCGACGTGGTAGAGGTCGCCGGAGAACTCCAGGAACTCGCGGGCGCTCAGCTTGTCATAAAGCGTGGCCGCGTCCGGGACGTAGCCGATCTTGGCCTTGGCCCGCTCCGGTTCGGCCGTGATATCGATACCCGCCACTCGGGCACTACCGGAGGTGGGTCGCAAGAGACCAACCAGCATTTTGATGGTGGTCGTCTTCCCCGCCCCGTTGGGGCCGAGGAATCCGAACAGCTCTCCGGCCGAGACCTCCAGGTCCAGGTCCTCCACCGCCGTCAGGCTGCCGTAACGTTTGGTCAACAGGCGGGCGGAAAGCACCGCGCCCCAGTCTAACGGTGGACCGGGATTCAGCCTGAAATTCACGCCGCCGGCCGGTCGGGCGTTACAGGTTTTGCGCTGTTACAGCGTTGTTGCCTTGAAGGTCGACCCATACCTTCAAAGGCCGAACAGCATCATGGAGCCAGAAGTGCAGGAAGGGGAGCTCGGCACCCTGGTTAACAGCCCAGAGTTCGCCCGGATCGTGGATCGGTTCCAGGCCACCACCGGGCTCAGGCTCCAGGTCTTTGACCTCGAGGCGCATCCGCTCACGCGGGTTGAAGAGTATCCGCGCTATTGCCGGCTGCTCCAGGAACGCAAGGCCTGCCCCCTCTACTACGACCCGGAATTCCTCAAACGCGGCGAGGAGACGATCGCAGTCTGCAAATCCGGCGTGGGCCACTTTTTGGCACCGGTGCGCGACGAGAAGGAGGTGCAGATCGGCGCCGTCCTCGGGCCGGCGGTCAAGTCCGGGCCAAACTCTGTGGAAGAATTTGCCGAGCTGGCTTTCAAGCTCAAGATTTTCCCGGACGAGCTGATCCAGGCCGCCGACGCCGTCCAGGAGCACGACGCGGAAAAACTCCTGGGCGCCGGGGAGCTGGTCTCGGTGGGTCTCACGCTCTTGGCGGAAATGCAGGCCAAGGAGCGCGTCAGCCACGCGCTCCGCCGCTTGCAATCCGAAATCGCCGAATCAAACGCCCAGATGCTGTCGCAGCACATCGTCGATGCCGTGCTGTACCTGACTCGCGCCGACTATGCCCTCGTCTTGATGATGGACGACAACGGGTCTGACCTCGCCTCCGGCTACGATCAGCCGGTGCCGGACGCCCTGGTGGAGGCGAAACGCCGGCTGGTCGAGGGCATCGCGGAGTGGGTCAAACACGCCGATCGGACGGTGACCGTTCCTGATATTTCGAAGAGCGCGTGGTCTCGCTACCTGACTGACGACGCGGTCAAGACCGGCAGCATCGTCGGCGTTCCAATTCCCGAGCAGAGAGGCACCTCGACGTTCGGCGCCATCGTGGTTGGATTCGACCGCGCTCGCGAGGAGCTCGAGGAGCCGTTGACGGCAATGCAGAGCTTCGTGACCGAAGGCCTCTACGCCCTGGTCATTGGTCGCAAGCTGATCCAGGCTGAGCAGCTCGCGCTGCTCGACACGCAGTCGGGCGCCTACAGCCAGCGGTTTCTCGAGGACCTGCTGGAGAATGAAATCAGCCGCGCCTCACGCCACAATCACGATCTGGCCGTCGTGCTGTTCGAGATCGAGACCTACGAGGTGTTACGCGGCAAATACGGCGAAGCGGGGCTCGGGCGCATCCTGCGTGAGTTCGTCGGCGTGATCCGGGCCAAGACCCGCCGCGTCAACACGCTGGCTCGAATCCGCGACGGCCGGTTTTGCCTGGTCATCCCGGAAGCCGACCGCGCCGTCGCCATCCGCCAGGCGGAGCGGCTCCGCCCCGCGCTCGAAGAGCATCCCTATGCCGCGATGCCAAACGGCGACATCGTCCGCCTCTCGGTGGACACTGGTGTCGCTGTCAGCGAGCGTGGCAAGGACGACCGTACGGCACTGCTGGCGCAGGCGCTCCATAGCCTGGAGCAGTCCCGTACGGAGCGGCGCGTGCGCAGCTTCCAACCCTGAGCGGGTCGAGGCGAGCATAGTAGTCAGGATGAGAGTCCTGATCGCGGGCGGATCGGGCTACATCGGTCGGCGTCTGGCGGGCAGCCTGGCGGCCGACCGGCACGACATCGTGAGCCTGAGTCGACGTCCCGAGAGCGCTCCGTCGCAGTCGGGCGTTCGCTTCGTCAAGTGGGATGCGCGCACCGCCGAGGGCGATTGGGTCAACGAGCTTGCCGGAGCCCAGGGCATTATCAACCTGGCCGGCGCCACCATCGGCAAGGGTCGATGGACGCGACGGCGGATGGAGGAGATCCTGTCGAGCCGGCTCTCGGCGACGTCGGCCATCGTCGAGGCCGTCAACCGCACCCCAGCCGACCGGCGTCCATCGGTGCTGGTCAACGCTTCGGGGATCGATTACTACGGGAACCGTGGCGACGAGCTCGTGACCGAGGAGAGTGGGCCTGGCGACTCCTTCCTGGCTCGGGTCAGTCAACAGTGGGAGGCCGCTGCGCGCCAGGCGCAACCGCTCGGCGTGCGCGTGGCGCTGGTTCGCACCGCCCTCGTCTTCGGTCGCGGTGCCCTGGCTTTTCGACTGCTGACTCTGCCGTTCCGGGTGTTCGCCGGCGGGCCTCTGGGTGATGGCCGCCAGTGGTTTACCTGGATCCATATCGATGACCTCGTCGGTCTGTATCGTCTGGCGCTCGAGAACCCGAAGGTCAGCGGACCGATGAACGCGGTGGCCCCCGACGTTCGGCGCCAGCGGGAGGTGGCAAGCGAGATTGGGCGACTGCTGCACCGTCCGGCGATCGTTCCGGCGCCCGCGCCGCTGCTCCGGCTGGTGCTCGGCGCGCAATCCCAATTGCTGCTTGACGGCCGCCACGCCGTTCCGGCCAGGGCCCGGGCCGCCGGCTATCCGTTCCGGTTTGCGGGCCTCCACGAGGCGCTCGAGGACACGCTCCGGGCTCGCTGACGCGTCGCTACTGGTCTTGACAAATACACGGATTTGGGTAATTATCCCTTGACTGTATAAGGAATCTATGATTGAATGGGAGATGAGATGGCAGGTAACCGAAAGCAGCCGAAGCGTGGGTCAGCCTCAGAGTCACGGTATTCCCTCATGGAGTTCATGCGGGAGTTCCCGGACGACGACGCCTGTCTGACCTACCTCTGGGAGACCCGCTACGCCCCGGACGGCATCCATGCCACCTGTCCGCGCT
>Ga0137382_10001379_pt1 | contig 10709 bp, 21 predicted proteins | sample SagtaG_15_FD_104816 | JGI IMG/M metagenome (GOLD analysis project Ga0137382, IMG submission 104816) | Vadose zone soil microbial communities from Sagehorn Ranch, Mendocino, California, USA - Sage2_R_20_16 metaG | ecosystem: Environmental > Terrestrial > Soil > Vadose zone | place: USA... | reverse complement strand
TGGTGGGTCTGACCATCGCCGTGCATAACGGCCGCCAGCACGTTCCGGTGCTGGTCACGGAGAACATGGTGGGGCACAAGCTGGGCGAGTTCGCCCCGACGCGCACCTTCAAGGCGCACTCGGGCGACCGCAAGGTGGAGGCTGCCGCCGCCTCCACCTGAGGGGCCGCAGAACACGATGCAAGTGACCTCCAAACTGCGCTACGCGCGCATCTCCCCGCAGAAGTGCCGGCTGGTCGCCGAGGTGGTGCGCGGCAAGCCGGTCGGCAATGCGATCGCAACGCTGCGCTACCTGCCGAAGAAAGGCGCGCAGCTGGTGCGCAAGGTACTCGAGTCCGCGGTTGCCAACGCCGAGCACAATCACGGCGCCGACATCGACGAGCTGAAGGTGGCGCTCATCCACGTGGATGCGGCCCCGCAGATCAAGCGGTTTGCCGCCCGCGCCAAGGGGCGTGGGACGCGCATCATCAAGCGCAACAGTCACATCACCGTCGGCGTCAGCGACGGCAAGAAGGATTAGCGTATGGGTCAGAAGGTCAATCCGATAGGGATACGCCTCGGGATCACCCGCGACTGGACCAGCCGCTGGTATGCCGGCAAGCGGCAGTTCCCGCTGCACGTGCACACTGACTTCCGGGTGCGCGAGTTCCTCAAGCGCAGGCTCGCCGAAGCCTCCGTGAGCCGCATCCTCATCGAACGCGCCGCCAAGAAGGTCAACATCACCATCCAGACCGCGCGTCCCGGCATCGTCATCGGCAAGAAGGGCGAGGACATCGAGAAGCTGCGCCAGGAGACCGCGGCGCTGCTCGGCATGCCGATGAATGACGTGCGCCTGAACATCGCCGAGATCAGAAAGCCCGAGCTCGATGCGCAACTGGTCGGCGACAGCATCGCGCAGCAGATCGAGAAGCGCGTGATGTTCCGCCGCGCCATGAAGCGCGCGGTCATGAGCACCATGCGCAGCGGCGCGCTGGGCGTGAAGGTGCGCGTCTCGGGGCGCCTCAACGGTTCGGAAATCGCCCGCACCGAGTGGTACCGCGAAGGACGCATTCCGCTGCACACCTTCCGCGCCGACATCGATTACGGTCTGTCGGAAGCGCACACCACCTACGGCGTCATCGGCGTCAAGGTGTGGATATTCAAGGGCGAGGTGTTCGATAAGAGCGAGCTCGCGCAGCAGGCGGGCGAAGCCGAGGCCGCCCCGGCGCCGGGCACGTCGCCGGCCGCCGCACCGGCGCAGCCGGTAACGCCGCCGGCGCAGCCGCTAACGCCGCCGGTGCCGCCCGAAGCTCCGGTATCGGCCTGACCTGATGGCTTGAGAAAATGCTTCAGCCCAAACGCACCAAGTTTCGCAAGCAGTTCAAGGGCCGCAACCCGGGGCTGGCACAGCGCGGCAGCAACGTGTCCTTCGGCGAGTTCGGCCTGAAGGCGACCAGCCGCGCGCGCATGACTGCGCGCGAGATCGAGGCGGCGCGCCGCGCCATGGCGCGCTACGTGAAGCGCGGCGGGCAGATCTGGATCCGCGTGTTTCCGGACGTCCCGATCAGCAAGAAGCCGCTCGAGGTCCGCATGGGCAGCGGCAAGGGCAACGTCGAGTACTACGTGGCCCGCGTGCAGCCCGGCAAGGTGTTGTTCGAGATGGAGGGCGTGGACGAGGTGACGGCCCGCGAAGCGTTCCGGCTCGCAGGCTCGAAGCTGTCGGTGTCCACCTCGTTCGTGAAACGGCAGGTTCGATAGATGGACGCCAAGGAGCTGCGCAGCAAATCGCCGGCCGAGCTCGCCGATGAGCTCGTGAAGCTGCGCAGGGAGCAGTTTGCCCTGCGTATGCAGCGCGCCACCGGGCAGGCGCCCAAGCCCGACCAGTTCGGCAAAGTGCGGCGCAACATCGCGCGCCTGAAGACCGTGCTGCGCGAGACGCAGGCGGCGAGCCGCGGAGGCAACCAGAAATGAGCGCACAAGAGACCCAGGTGCAGGAAACCCAGGCGCAGGATCCCGGGTCGCAGCAGCGCAGGGCGCCGGAAGCGAAGGGCGCACGCACGCTGACCGGTCGCGTGGTGAGCGACAAGATGCACAAGACGATCGCCGTCGAGATCGAGCGGCTGGTGAAGCATCCGACCTACGGCAAGTACATCCGCCGTACCACGAAGCTCCTGGCGCACGACGAGAACGGCACCTCGAAGGAAGGCGACGTGGTGACCATCACCCCGTGCCGCCCCATGTCGCGGCGCAAGTCGTGGCGGCTGCTCGAGGTCGTGGAGAAGGCCGCGCGGCGCTGACCGCGTCCGCGCCGAGGCTGAAAGCAGGTTTGAATCATGATCCAGTTGCGCACCATGCTGAATGCCGCTGACAACAGCGGCGCGCGCACTCTGATGTGCATCAAGGTGCTGGGCGGCACGCGCCGCCGTTACGCCAACGTGGGCGATGTCATCAAAGTGAGCGTCAAGGACGCCATCCCGCGCGGCAAGGTCAAGAAGGGCGAGGTGTATGACGCGGTGGTGGTGCGTACCACGCGCGGCGTGCGCCGTGCGGACGGCTCGCTGATCCGTTTCGACGGCAACGCGGCGGTGCTGCTCACCAACAAGCTCGAGCCGATCGGCACCCGCATCTTCGGCCCGGTGACCCGCGAGCTGCGCAACCAGCAGTTCATGAAGATCATCTCCCTGGCACCGGAAGTACTGTAATGAGGAAGATCCGCAAGGGCGATCAGGTGGTGGTGCTGTCCGGCCGTAACAAGGGCCGGCGCGGCGCGGTGATCCAGGTGCTCGCCGACGGGCGCGTGGTGGTGGAGAGCGTGAACATGGTGAAGAAGCACCAGAAGCCCAACCCGCAGGCCGGCAAGCAGGGCGGCATCATCGAGAAGGAGATGCCGCTGCCGGTGTCGAAGGTTGCCATCTGGAACCCGGGTGCCAAGAAGGGCGATCGCATCGGGATCAAGACGCTCGGCGACGGCAAGCGCGTGCGCTTCTTCAAGTCGAACGGAGAGATGCTCGATGTCTGAGGTCGTTGCAGGCAAAGAAGGCGAAAAACAACGGGGCAAGCACAAGCCGGCCGATAAGCAGGCGGACACGGGCGCCGGCAAGCAGCCTGACGCGAAGGCCGAGCGCGCGGCTCCCCAGCGGCCATCCGGCCCGGCGCGGCTGCACCAGTACTACCGCGAGCAGGTCGTTCCCCGCCTGCGCGCGGATCTGAAGATCGACAACGTCATGCAGGTGCCGCGCATCAGCAAGATCACGGTAAACATGGGCGTGGGCGAGGCGGTCGCCGACAAGAAGGTGATGGATGCGGCGCTCGCCGATCTCACCAAGATCACCGGGCAGAAGCCGCTGATCACCAAGTCGCGCAAGGCGATCGCGTCGTTCAAGATCCGGGCCGGGTTGGCCGTAGGCGCCAAGGTGACGCTGCGCGGGACTCGCATGTACGAGTTCCTCGACCGCCTCATCAACATCGCGATGCCACGCATCCGCGACTTCCGCGGCGTGTCGCCGCGCGCCTTCGACGGCCAGGGCAACTACACCCTGGGCGTGAAGGAGCAGATCATTTTCCCCGAAATCCAGTACGACCAGGTCGATCAGATCCGGGGCATGGACATCACCATCACTACGACGGCAAGAGATGACCGTCACGGCCGAGCGTTGCTCGAGGCATTCAACTTCCCGTTCCGGAAGTAACAGGAACCCAAAAGTCTATGGCGAAGACGAGCATGGTCGAGCGCGAGAAGCGTCGCGCCGGGATCGTGAAAAAGTACGCGGTGAAGCGCGCCAAGCTCAAGGAGCTGATCCGCAGCCCCAAGAGCTCGCCCGAGCAGCGCGTGGCGGCGCAGGCGCAGCTGCAGGCGCAACCGCGCGATGCGAGTGCGTCGCGGCAGCGCAAGCGTTGCGGCATTACCGGCCGCTCGCGCGGCGTGTACCGCAAGTTCGGCCTCTCGAGGGTGAAGATCCGCGAGGTCGCCAGCCGTGGTGAGATTCCCGGTCTCGCCAAGGCGAGCTGGTGAGGGGCGCCGCATGAGCATGACCGACCCCATTGCCGATCTGTTGACGCGCATCCGCAACGGCCAGACCGCGGGCAAGAGCGAGGTGCAGCTCGCGTCCTCGCGCCTGAAGACCGCCATCGTCAAGGTGCTGAAGGACGAGGGCTACATAGCCGACTTCCGCCTCGATGCCGACAGCGGCAAGCCGCGGCTCACGATCGGCCTGAAGTACTTCGAAGGCCGGCCCGTCATCGACCGCCTGGAGCGTGTCAGCCGCCCCGGACTGCGGATCTACCGCGGCAAGGATCAGCTGCCGAAGGTCCTGGGCGGCATGGGCACGGTGATCGTCTCCACGCCCAAGGGTGTGATGACCGACAAGCAGGCGCGCTCGATCGGACAGGGCGGTGAGGTCCTGTGCATCGTCGCCTGACGGCAGCGCCCTCACTTAAGAACAGCCATCATGTCGAGAATCGCCAAAGCTCCGGTCGACTTGCCTGCGGGTGTGACCGCGACTATCGCCGCGGACGCGGTGACCATCAAGGGCGCCAAGGGTTCGCTGAGCCTGTCGCTCAGCAGCGGGGTGTCGGTGGTGCAGGCCGCAAAGAAGCTGAAGATCAAGTTCTCGGAAGCGGGACTGACGCGCATGCGCGCCGGCGCCACGCGCGCGCACCTGGCCAACATGGTGCGCGGCGTCACACGCGGCTACGAGAAGAAGCTCGAGCTGGTGGGCGTCGGCTTTCGCGCCCAGCTGCAGGGCAAGAACCTGAACCTGACACTCGGCTTCTCGCATCCGGTGAACGTGGCGATCCCGGAAGGGATCAGCATCGAGACTCCGACCCAGACCGAGATCGTGGTGAAGGGCATCGATCGGCAGAAAGTCGGCCAGGTGGCCGCCGAGATCCGCGGCATTCGTCCGCCCGAGCCCTACAAGGGCAAGGGCGTGCGCTACGCCAATGAGCAGATCACCCTCAAGGAGGGCAAGAAGAAGTGATCATCACCAAGAAACAGCGCCGGCTGCGACGCGCCCTCAAGGCGCGCGCGCACATCCGCGCTCTGGCGATCGCGCGCCTCACCGTGCACCGCACGCCGCGGCACATTTACGCGCAGGTTACCGACCCGGTGGGCGCGAAGGTGATCGCCGTGGCCTCCACGCTGCAGGAAGCGGTGCGCCAGGGCCTGAAGAGCACCGGCAACGTCGAGGCTGCCAAGGCGGTGGGACGTGCGATCGCCACGCGCGCCAAGGCTGCGGGGGTGAGCAAGGTCGCGTTCGACCGCTCCGGCTTCCAGTTCCACGGGCGCGTGAAGGCGCTCGCGGATGCGGCCCGCGAAGCGGGTCTCGAGTTCTAGGCAGGTAACACACACATGGCGAGACCAGAAAAGGGCCAGTCGGCGGACGAGTTTGTAGAGAAACTCGTGGCCGTCAATCGCACCGCCAAGGTCGTCAAGGGCGGCCGGCAGTTCGGCTTCACCGCGCTCACCGTGGTGGGCGACGGTACCGGCCGCGTGGGCTATGGCTTCGGCAAGGCGCGCGAGGTGCCGGTGGCGATTTCCAAGGCGATGACCGCCGCGCGCAAGAACCTCATCAACGTCGCGCTGCGAAACGATTCGCTGCATTACGCGGTCACCGGAACGCATGGAGCCACACGCGTGTACATGCAGCCCGCCTCCGACGGTACCGGCGTCATCGCCGGCGGCGGCATGCGCGCGGTGCTCGAGTGCGCCGGCGTGCGCAACGTGCTCGCCAAGAGCTACGGCTCGCGCAACCCGATCAACGTGGTGCGCGCCACCATGAACGCGCTGGCGAAAATACGCTCGCCCGAGGAAATCGCGGAGAAGCGCGGCAAGAGCCTCAAAGAGATCACGGGCTGACGGCCATGGCGGACAAACAACTGAAAGTGACCCTGGTGAGGAGCCTGCACGGGCAGCTGAAGAACATCGCGGCCTCCGCGCGCGGCCTGGGGTTGCGCCGCATTCACCAGAGCGTATCCGTGGCGGACACGCGTGAGAACCGCGGCATGATTGCCGCCGCCGTGCACCTGCTGCGCGTCGAGAAAGGCGCGTAAACGTATGCGACTCAACACACTCAGCCCCGCTCCCGGAAGCAAGCGCCGCGGTAAGCGCGTGGGGCGCGGCGCCTCCGCCGGCCAGGGCAAGACCTGCGGCCGCGGCACCAAGGGCCAGCGCGCGCGCAAGGGCGGCTACCACAAGGTCGGTTTCGAGGGCGGCCAGATGCCCCTGCAGCGGCGCATGCCGAAAGTCGGCTTCCGCTCGGCCATGAAGAGAAGCCGCGCCGAGGTACGGCTCTCGGAGCTCGCCAAGGTCGAAGGCGCGCTGGTGGATCTCGAGGCGCTGCTGAAGGCGGGTGTCGTGCCGCGGGGCACCGAGCGCGCCAAGGTGGTGCTCTCCGGTGCGCTGACCAGGGCGGTGACGCTCAAGGGCGTGGCGGTGACCAAGGGCGCGCGCGCGGCGATCGAAGCCGCCGGCGGCAAGATCGAGGCCTGAAGAGCGACCCCACAAGGACAGGCATGGCGAACACCAGCATCAGCAACCCGGCCGCCGCGTTCAGCGAAGCTGCCCGTTTTGGGGAGATTCGCAGCCGTTTCTTTTTCCTCATCGGCGCGCTGGTCGTATACCGGATCGGCACCTTCATTCCCGTGCCGGGCGTGAATCCGGCGGAGGTGGCGCGCTTCTTCGGCGACCGCTCCAACACCATCCTCGGGATCGTCAACATGTTCTCGGGCGGCGCGCTGTCGCGCCTGTCGATCTTCGCCATGGGCGTCATGCCGTACATTTCCGCCTCCATCATCATCCAGATGATGTCGATGGTGGTGCCGACGCTCATGGAGCTGCGCAAGGAGGGCGAATCGGGCCGGCGCAAGATCACCCAGTACACGCGCTATGGCACGGTGGTGCTCGCGCTGGTGCAGTCCTTCGCCGCCGCCGGCGCGCTCGCCAAGGGCGGCATGACGCTCGTCACCGGCTGGTCGTTCCTGTTCACCGCGACCATCACCATGACCACCGGGACCATGTTTCTCATGTGGCTCGGTGAGCAGATCACCGAGCGCGGCATCGGCAACGGCATCTCGATGATCATCCTGTCGGGCATCGTCGCGGGGCTGCCGGGGGCGGTCGGCAACACCGCCGAAGCCGTGAGCAACGGCGAAATGCAGGGCCCGTTTGCGCTGCTGCTCGTCATCCTGGTGCTCGCCACCACCGCGTTCGTGGTGTTCATGGAGCGCGCCCAACGGCGCATCCCGGTCGATTACGCCAAACGCCAGGTCGGGCGGCGCATGTACGCCGGCCAGAGCAGCCACCTGCCGTTCAAGATCAACATGTCGGGCGTGATCCCGCCGATCTTCGCTTCCAGCCTGTTGCTGTTTCCGGCGACGCTGGCCAGCTTTTTCGGCACCAATGCCGAGGGGCCGGTGTCGAGCTTCATGCAGAACGTCGCCGCGGCGCTCGGCTACGGCCAGCCGCTGCACCTGGTGATCTACGCACTGCTGATCGTGTTCTTCTGCTTCTTCTACACGGCGCTGGTATTCAACGCGCGCGACACCGCCGACAACCTCAAGAAGTCCGGGGCCTTCGTGCGCGGCATCCGTCCCGGGCAGCAAACCGCGGAGTACATCGACCACGTGCTCACCCGGCTCACGCTGTGGGGCGCGCTGTACGTGACCGCGGTGTGCCTGTTACCCGAGATCCTGATTTCCTCGCAGGGCGTGCCGTTCCACTTCGGCGGCACCTCGCTCCTCATCGTGGTGGTGGTGGTGATGGATTTCATGTCGCAGCTGAACGCGCACATGATGTCGCATCACTACCCGGGGCTTCTCAAGAAGGCGAACCTGCTCGGCTACGGCCGCAGTGGTTCGGGTGGTCAATCATGAAAGTACGTCCGTCGGTGAAGAAGATCTGCAAGAACTGCAAGATCGTCCGGCGCCGCCGAGTGGTCTACGTCATCTGCACGGACCCGCGGCACAAGCAGCGTCAGGGTTGAGGTAAGGCACACATGGCACGCATAGCTGGTATCAACATTCCGATGAACAAGCACGTGTGGGTCGGGCTCACGCACATCTACGGCGTGGGCAGAGCGCGCGCGCGCACCGCCTGCACGGCCGCGGGTGTCAACCCCGCCACCAAGGTGAAGGATCTCACCGAGACGGAGGTCAACGCCATCCGCTCGCAGATCGCCAGGTTCGCGGTCGAAGGCGACCTGCGCCGCGAAGTGTCGATGAACATCAAACGGCTGATGGACCTGGGCAGCCACCGCGGGATCCGTCATCGGCGCGGACTGCCGGTGCGCGGCCAGCGCACGCGCACCAACGCGCGCACCCGCAAGGGCCCGCGCAAGCAGGCGGTCAAGCTGAACGCACCTCCCGGAAAGGTATGACGAATGGCTGAGCAGAAACCCCAGGCGGGCGGCGCGGCGCCGGCAGCGGCTGCCGCCGCGGCGCCCAAGAAGCCCAAGAAGGCGCGCAAGAACGTGCTCGATGCGATCGCGCACGTGCATGCCTCCTTCAACAACACCATCATCACCATCACCGACCGGCAGGGCAACACGCTCTCCTGGGCGACCGCGGGCGGCTGCGGCTTCCGTGGCTCGCGCAAGAGCACCCCGTTCGCGGCGCAGGTGGCGGCCGAGAAGGCCGGCGTCGCCGCCCAGGAGCATGGCGTGAAGAACGTGGAAGTGCGCGTCGGGGGACCGGGACCGGGACGCGAGTCCGCGGTGCGCGCGCTCAACAACTGCGGACTGAAGATCACCAGCATCGCGGACGTGACACCCATTCCGCACAATGGCTGCCGTCCGCCCAAGAAGCGCAGGGTCTAGAGGCTTAGCGAGGACAATATGGCGCGTTACGTTGGTCCCACATGCAAGCTCGCCCGCCGCGAGGGCACCGACCTGTTCCTGAAGAGCGGCGTCAAGCCGCTGGAAAACAAATGCAAGCTCAGCGTGCCGCCGGGCGGCATCAAGGGTGAGCGCCGCACGCGCTTGTCCGACTACGGCCTGCAGCTGCGCGAGAAGCAGAAACTGCGCCGCATGTACGGGGTGCTCGAGCGGCAGTTCGGCAACTACTACCAGAAAGCGGCCCGCCGGAGCGGCGCCACCGGCGAGAACCTGCTGCGGCTCCTCGAGTGCCGCCTCGACAACGTCGTGTACCGCATGGGCTTCGCGGCCACGCGCGCCGAGGCGCGCCAGCTGGTGAGTCACAAGGCGATCTCCGTGAACGACAAGCCGGTCACCATCGCCTCATTCCAGGTGAAGGCCGGGGACATCGTCCAGGTGCGCGAGCGCTCGCGCAAGCAGCTGCGCATCCAGAGCGCGCTGAACGTCGCGCAGCAGGTCGGCCTGCCCGAATGGGTCGAGGTGAACGACAAGGAGTTCCGTGGCCTGTTCAAGTCGGCGCCGGGCCGGGACGAGGTCCTGCCCGACATCAATGAGAACCTGGTCGTCGAGCTGTATTCGAAGTAACCGCGTCCGCTTGCAACGGGTGCCTGGCGCACCCATGTAGGAGGACCCAACTTTCCGTTTGCGCCGGTCGTAAGTGAGCCGGCAAGGTGAGACTGCAATGCAGGGATCTGTAAGCGAGTTCCTGAGACCCCGGGTGGTGAAGGTGCAGCCGGTGGCCCCGCGCCAGGCGCGCGTGGTGATCGAGCCGTTCGAGCGTGGCTTCGGCCATACGCTCGGCAACGCGCTGCGCCGCGTGCTGCTGTCGTCGATGCCCGGCAGCGCCATCACCGAGGTCGAGATCGACGGCGTGCTCCATGAGTACACCAGCATCGAGGGTGTGCAGGAGGACGTTGTCGACGTTCTCCTGAACCTCAAAACCGTGGCGCTGCGCATGCACTCGCGCGACAGCGCCGAGCTGCGCCTGCACAAGAAGGGCCCGGGCCCGGTGACCGCGGGCGACATTCAGACCGACCATGACATCGAGGTCGTGAATCCCGAACTGGTGATCGCGAACCTGACCAAGGCGGGCGAGCTGTCGATGACGCTGCGCGTCGAGCGCGGCCGCGGCTACCGACCGGCGGCTTCGCGCGTCGCCTTCGAGGAGCAGACGCGACCGATCGGCCGCCTGCAGCTCGACGCGTCCTTCTCGCCGGTGCGGCGCGTGACCTACTCGGTCGATGCGGCGCGCGTCGAGCAGCGCACCGACCTCGACAAGCTGGTCATCGACATCGAGACCAACGGCACCATCGACGCCGAAGAGGCGATCCGGCGCGCCGGCAGCATCCTCAAGGATCAGCTGTCGGTGTTCGTCGACCTGCAGGGCGAGGAAGAGGCTTCCACCAAGGTCTCGGAGATGCAGTTCGACCCGATCCTGCTGCGTCCGGTGGACGAGTTGGAGCTCACGGTGCGCAGCGCGAACTGCCTGAAGGCCGAGAACATCCATTACATCGGCGATCTGGTGCAGCGCACGGAGGTGGAGCTGCTGCGCACGCCGAACCTGGGCAAGAAGTCGCTCACCGAGATCAAGGAAGTGCTGCAAAGCCACGGACTCATGCTCGGCATGCGCCTGGACGGCTGGCCGCCCGCGGGCCTCAAGCACGACGAAGAGCGCGACGTCATCTGAGGTTGGGTCGGGCCGCGCAAACGATTGCGAGGGCGAAGGGTTAGCTATGCGTCACCATCTTTCCGGCCGTCAGTTGTCGCGCAACAGCGCGCACCGGCACGCGCTGATGCGCAACATGTCGGTTTCGCTGCTGCGGCACGAGACCATCCGCACCACGCTGCCGAAGGCGAAGGA
>Ga0137382_10001378_pt1 | contig 10709 bp, 7 predicted proteins | sample SagtaG_15_FD_104816 | JGI IMG/M metagenome (GOLD analysis project Ga0137382, IMG submission 104816) | Vadose zone soil microbial communities from Sagehorn Ranch, Mendocino, California, USA - Sage2_R_20_16 metaG | ecosystem: Environmental > Terrestrial > Soil > Vadose zone | place: USA... | reverse complement strand
GCCTGCGGTCTCTTCAGGATCGGCTGGACGAATCACGTCGATGTGGGGCATCAAACGAACCGAGCTCACCGTCTCAACCGGTTGATGAGTCGGGCCGTCTTCACCAACGCCAATGGAGTCGTGAGTAAAAATGTAGATGTTTGGCAAACGCGAAAGCGCGCTGAGTCGAATTGAAGCGCGACAATAGTCAGTAAACACCATAAACGTCGCGCCGGATGCACGGAACATTCCGTGATAAGAGATGCCGTTCAGGATCGCGCACATCCCGTGTTCGCGAATTCCGAAGTGAATATTGCGCCCGCTGGGGGTGTTCCGAGTGAAATCCCCCCCGTCTTTGATGTAATTCAATGTCGATCCATGCAGATCGGCGCTGCCGCTGATCAGCAACGGCATCGCTTGCGCGATTGGCTGCAAGGCTTCGCTGCCGGCCTTACGCGTCGCGAGCTGCGCATCCGCCGGGAAATTTGGAATTTTAGATAAAAGATCGACAGGAACTTTTCCCTCGATTCCGTCATCGAGCATTTTCGCTTTCTCGGGATTTTTCGTGCGCCACTCGTTGTAAGTTTTTTCCCAGCGATCGTAGTCAGCGAGCAACTTCCTTTTGTGCTCGGTGAAGTAATCGCGTACTTCTTGCGAGACGAAATAATGTTCATCTGGCAGACCAAGCCCCTTGCGCGCTGCATCGACAAACTTCCAGCCGGCCTCGCCGTGCGCCTTATGCGTCCCGGCAACTTCCGGAACGCCTTTGCCGATAAGGGTATGTGCGATGATGAACTGCGGTTTGCCGTTGTCGCGTTCTTTTGCGACGTTTAGCGCGTCGAGAAATTGCTGCATGTCCTCGCCATCGATCTCCTGGACATCGAATCCGTACGCTTCAAAACGCTTTCCAGTGTCCTCGCTCTGTGTCTCCTTTGCCGCGGCATCCAGCGTGACCGCGTTGGAATCATAGATGATAATCAGATTATCGAGACCGAAATGTGCTGCGAAAGCGCTCGCTTCAGATGCAACGCCTTCTTGCATGTCACCATCGCCAGCCAGGCAAATAATATGTTGGTCGAAGATCCTGTGCTCCGCGGTGTTGAAACGGGCGGCCGCCATTTTGGCGGCTACCGCTATTCCGGTGGCATTGCCAACGCCTTGGCCAAGCGGCCCGGTCGTACATTCAACTCCGGGCGTTTCAGAAAATTCCGGATGTCCAGGCGTCTTGCTGTGCAGTTGCCGGAAGCGTTTGATTTCCGACATCGGTAAGTCATAGCCGCCCAAGTGCAGCCAGGCGTAGAGAAACATGCTCCCGTGCCCGGCGGAGAGAACGAAATAGTCGCGGTTAATCCACCGCGGCCGATCCGGATTATATTTCAGAGCGTAGCCATAAAGCACCGCACCCATTTCAGCGCACCCAAGGGGCAGGCCCAAGTGTCCCGATTTCGACGCCTGCACCGCGTCCATGCACAAACCGCGCGCTTCGTTCGCTGCTCGAGAGAGAATTTCAACGTTTAGACTCATGAAAAGAAAAGAAGATTTATGATTTCAGATGTAGGATTAAAAGTGCGAATTTCTATATCGTGGAAGATTCGAATTCGACAATCTGTTTTCTGCCAGTGAAGGCTCGCATGCCGATGAATCCGAAGCACGAGAAACTGCAACGTTGGTGAATCCGCCATCACTTCTCCAAATTGTCGAGCGGCTTGAAGGCCTTGCGAGCAAGTTGCCTTCCAGGATTCGAAACGCGGTTCTCAGCGAACTAACGCCGCTTAAGCAACTATTTCTCCAGCAGCGGCCCCCGCGTTTTCTCTTCACCGGATTTAGCAAAATGCCGATTGGCCAAATCATTCGCGCGCTTTTTGCGCCCGGCGATTTCACCCAAACGCGCGACATCCCGGTCCGGATTTGCCGTTGGCACGACGTCAGCCTGCCTGAGCGGGGAACGATCTCAATTCTCGATGCTCGTGACGCTGATGATTCGACTCCAATGCAGATCCATGACGAACTCAAATTTCAATCCGCCGATGTCATTTTTTTCCTCGAGGAACAACAAGCGGCACGTCAGCTTGAGAAGCGAAAGTTCGATGACTTGATCACATATCTTGTCTGGAATAACGCATCCGGAGGCGATGCGAAAATAATCGGAATTACCATTCCGCCAACGGGACAGCCAATCGTATCCGATGCTACTGACATCGCCGCAAGCCGGCTGAAATTGGCGCTCCGCTCGATCCCGATGCTCCACGAGCACATTTTGGAAGTCTTGAGTTTGTCTTTGGCACACGGCGCTGAGCCGGCAAAGACCCTGAGTCGCGAAGCGCAAAAACTCATGTCGATCTTAGCGCGCAAGCTACCGAACCAGGCCCGAATGGAAATGATTCGAATATCGCAAGACCGCGAAGCGCAGCACGAAGTCGCTCAGGCCCTGGTAAAATCCACTACCGCTATCTGTGCAGCAATCGGCGCTCAACCGATTCCGCTGGCCGATCTGCCGATTCTCACGAGCTTACAGCTACTAATGGTCGGCGGAATCATGCATGTGAGCGGCCGTGAGCTCAGCCTGCGCGCGGCCGCAGAATTTATGGGGGCGCTCGGTGCAAATGTTGGCGCGGCGATGCTTCTACGAGAAGGCTCGCGCGTGATCCTGAAATTCCTTCCCGGGTGGGGAAACGTCGTCTGCGGGCTGATGGCAGGAACCGGCACATATGCGATTGGCCGGGCCGCAAGCGTATTTTTTATCGAAGGCATTTCATTGACAGATGCGCGGAGAATCTATCTCGCGGGGCGCAAAATGCGCGCCCGCCCAGCTCTACCGGCTAGCGAGAGGGTCAACAAAGCACACGTTAAAACAGACTAATCTTTCGTCTCGGTGATTGTTGAGGAAGTCATTGAATAACTTGTGAATAAGATCTCTCTGTCGAAAGCGTTTTTGTTCACAATGTTTTGTGAACAAACACACCACTTTATTGGACGGTTGAGGCGCGTCTCGATGCTTGTATGAAGCTCTCCGAGATACGAACGACGCTTCAAGAGATACACGTTTCGCCGGTCAAGACTCTCGGGCAAAATTTCCTGCACGATCAAAATCTCGCCCGATGGATTGTCGATCAAGCTAAGATAACTCCGGATGATTATGTGGTGGAGATCGGACCTGGACTGGGCGCTCTGACAACACTGGCGCTTGAGAGAGGTGCACGTGTTTTTGCGATCGAAAAAGATACACGTCTCGCTAATTTTTTGCGTGAGCGTCTCACTCATCCACGACTTGAGGTGCTGAACGTAGACGCACTGGATTTCGATGCTCGGGTTCTTTTTTCGCAGCGCAGCGTGAAGTTGCTTGCTAATCTTCCGTACAACATCTCAAGTCAATTGCTCCTGACGTTTTTGAAATATCCGAGTCCGATCTTGTTGTGGTTGTTAATGTTACAAAAGGAAATGGCGTTACGGCTTTCAGCTTTACCGTCCACGGGTAATTACGGAGCGCTTACCTTGCGCGTGCAATTACATCATCGCGTTGAATATCTGCGCGCGATTCCAGCAAATGTTTTTTTCCCACAGCCTGATGTCGATTCTGCGCTCGTGCGAATCACGCCGCGCGATGCCCTTGAGCTACCTGAGCGAGATGATGAGTTGCTTATGAAGTTGATTCGATGTGGCTTTTCTCAAAGAAGAAAGCAGTTGCAAAGATTGCTTCGCGCCTACGTCGCAGATTGGAATGACGCCGCTTCCAATCTGGATCTTAATCCCAAGGCTAGAGCAGAAGAGTTGTCGCTGGTTCAGTGGATTGGCTTGGCGAATTACATCGCACCGACCATCCGCCCCGAGACTCACGCAATCAAGGACGAACAGTTCCCAGTGGTCGATGAAATGGATCGGGTTTTACGCTATGCAGGCCGCTCCGAAGTGCATGGGAATAACTTGTATCATCGCGCTGTCCACATCCTAATTTTCAACGACGCAGCCGAACTTTATCTGCAGCAACGCTCTCGCTGGAAAGATCGACATCCGCTTCTGTGGGACTCGAGCGCAGCGGGTCATGTAAGCGGTGCGGAAAATTACGACGAAGCGGCGAACCGCGAGTTACAGGAAGAGCTCGGCATAAATGTTCCACTTGAAAAGCTTCTCAAGGTTTCCGCTTCGCCGCAGACCGGCCAAGAGTTTATCTGGCTTTATCGAGGACAACTACACGGCAATATTAGACCCAACCGCAGTGAACTCGAAAGCGGTGCTTTTGTCGCCCCGACGGTCGTGGATGGCTGGACCGCGGCACGACCGGAGAATTTCGCGCCTGGATTCCTGCAATGCTGGCAAGCTTACCGCCGAAGAGAGAGAGCGGTTAACCTTATTTGAAGCCCACAAATTTGCGCTTGGGCAGCCTGCGCATGGCTGTGCGCCTAAACTTCCGTGCCGCACGCCTCGCCGCTTCCTTCCCTCCATAGATGCTGTCACTAAACATCTTCGTTACTACTTTGGTTCCGCGAAGAAAGTGCACCTGAAAACCGTGCGTCTGTTTCTTCGCGCGCGATTTTGTGTCAATACGCCGGATGTTCGCTTCCGAATTGGGATTGGGACGTCTTCGCATAAGAAGCAGTTAAGTTAACGAGAACCTATCTGAACAACGGGAGGAATCAATGAACCTGAGTCGAGTTAACCGTACGGCCCAATTTTTCTGGCGGCGGGAGGTTCCAAGAACGCCATTTTTTTTCGTATTCCGTGGCAGGTAACAATGCGTAGCAAGGATGCCGCTTCACCCTCAGCCAAGTTATCAGCTTTACGAGGTTTACTTCGGCCATAGTCGTGCAACCAGTCGTGGGACGATTCAGACCGCGCCGAATATGGAAGAAAATCGCGCTGCCGACTCCGGGAACCGGTGGATTGGAATTGTGCCGGATTTCAACGAGCCAGTGATAGGCAAAATCGCCCGAGCGCATTTTTTCGTGCGTGTAATTGTCCGGAGGATTCTTGGGATCAATTACGATATGACGATTGTAATTCGGCGACCGGGGGTCATCGCTCCACACGTCTGCTTCGGTTACCTGGTGGTACGGGTAATCGGCCCCAGGGGGCAAATTCGAATCGTAACCAAAAACTTCGCCGACCTCGAAAACTCCCGCGGGCGCTCGTCCATCGCGTTCTTTCTTTCGAAGTCCTGGCTCGTTCTGCCCAGCTAGCCCTGTTCCCCACGCGACGCCGTTTTTTCCAAACAATACAGGGAAAGATCCAGCCACGGGCGACCAATCGCCACTGCGTGATCGCTCAAACAATCGCAAGTCCCCGCGCATTGAGTTCCATGTTGGCGCGATACCGAGTATGAGCTGAGTGCATTCCTCTGGAACTCCGTCGGCATTAGCACTGCTTGCCAGCAACATCAGCGAGCAGATTAATAAATAGTGAAAGATCGATATAGGCATTTCCAGACTACTGCGAGCTGAGTTGATCCGGCGCAACTGCTTTTCGTGCTTCAATTCTACATCCGAAGGAACGACACCTGCCGATACTTGTATAGCAGCGCTGCAGATGATCCTGAGCGCTCAACGTTTTGGTTATTCTATGAAAACATCACTCTTATTCGGAACAGCGTTTGCCATTTTGGGTGTGGCCGTTGCTCCCATGTTCGCTCAAACCCAGACTACAACCAGCACCAGCGGTGCCGGCTATGTTCAAACGAGCAAGCTTATCGGCACAAAAGTCAAGGCCTCACAAGGCGAAGACATCGGCGTAATTAAGGACGTGGTGCTCGACCGCAACACCGGGTGCATGGCTTACACCGTTCTCTCAGCCGGCGGCGGGGGCACTCGCGCTACTGGACAAGCAAAAACCGTTGCCGTTCCGTGGACGGTCTATTCCCCCTCATCCGATCCAAGCGTTTTAATGGTTCGCGTCGAGCGGGAGAGGATTTATAACGCGCCTGAGTTCGATTACGCGCGCATCGATGAATACGGGACGACCGGTTACATCAACAACATCTACTCCTATTACGGTGTGAGTCCTCAGACTGGAGTTGGAGTAAGCGGCGGAGTTTCTGGAACCGCGACGACAGGCACTGCGACGACCACTGGTACAACCGGGGGAGCTACGGGCGCCGCGAGCCCGACAGCACCGGCTTCACCTGGCGCGATGTACTCGCCGGGAACTGCATCCCCAAGAGCAACTGCCTCGCCTCGTGCGACCTATTCCCCGACGGGAGCTGCTTCCCCTGGAGCGACTGCTTCACCAGGCGCGGGTGCGGAGAGAACCGTTTCGCCAGGCGCAACCGCGACAGCAACGTCACCCAGCGCGACTAGAGGCAGAACCAGAGCCAGCGTGACACCGTCCTCTCCACGCGGCCAGACTGAGACAGCGCCTCCGAGCGCGACTGGAGAAAGTCCATCGGAGACCACAAGCAGTCCAACCGAAGGCAAGAAGTCTTCGCGTCATCATCGAACCGAAGGCAGCTCTACGACCGAGCCAAGCGCAACACCGCAATCGCCGGAGGAATAATAAGGATAACGGCCGGTTTTAGAGCGATATAAATTCAGGAAGATCGCGAAACCGCAGGAACGAAAATGTTCCTGCGGTTTCTTTTTGGAGTAAGAGGCTAAACACCTTTCCATTACGTCTGCGCGGTTTCTATCGCAGCCGTGTCTGCGGGAAGGTATTTCGCACCGATGATCCAAGCCAGGCCGGAGGCAAAGATTATTCCAGACACAAACAGAAACGCTACATGCATGTTCGTATGCCCGCCTATGTAACCAAGCAACCAGAAGGCCTGCACGTCGCCCAATGCGTGGATGACGAAAATGTTTACGGCAAATGCCGTCGCGCGCACGGCCGGTAGCGAGACGTTGGCCAGCGCCGTGTTTGAAGGACCTGTGTTCAAGAACAAGAAAAAGATTGCGAAGAACATCGCGACCCACGCTGCGGGAAACGGAATATAAAGGGTCGCAATGAAAAACGGACATGCGATCAGCATCCCGATTCCCGAGACCCAGAAATAGGAACCAGCGAAACGCGGACGCAACTTATCGGCGACAATGCCGCCCAGAAGCGTTGAGATCAGACCAGCGACTACAGTGATCAGTCCGAAGATCGTCCTGCTCATGGCTGGGCTTTGATTTCGATATTCCAGATACGCCGATACCCAATATCCCAAACCACCGGTTACAAAAGTCATCAATGTTTGTGCGACGCAGTTGATGAGATAAGAGCGTGTTCGGAAAAGCCTCAGGTAATTCCTCAGGCTGCGACGCGGCGATTCTTGCACCAGGTGATGTGCGGTAACGCGCGGATCGCGTTGCCAGAAACAGAGCAGACCCAGCAGCAAACCCGGCGGCGCCACGAGATAAAATGCCCAGCGCCAGCCGAGGTGAGCACCGACTAATCCGCCGATGACATAGCCCAGCGCGCTGCCGACCGGAATCGCGGCGCAAAAAATCGCCATCACCCGGCCGCGTATTTCGATCGGGAAAAGATCGGACAAGATTGTTGGCGCAGCCGGGCCGTAGCCGCCTTCGCCAATTCCAACGCAAATTCGCGTCGCAAAAAGAATGGCGAACGTCACCGCCAAACCGGAGCCGCCACTGGCCAGACTCCACAAAATCACAGCGGAACCAACGATGATCCATCGCGAGAACCGATCGGCGAGCAAACCGAGAATCGGCGCGCTGATCATGTAAGTTACGAAAAACGCGTCGCCGAGCAGACCGGTCTTCGTCATAGCGTTTACGTCGCCAGCTGCAAAAAAACTCGCGCGAATATCAGGCTCAAGTGCGGCCAGAACTTGCCGGTCAATGTAATTAAACAAATTGATCCCGAGCAGAAGCAACAGCGCACCGTGCGCGCCGCTGGTCGATTTCTTCGCACCGCCTTCCATCGCTAGTTACCGATTGCAGTTTGCCCAGCGTTGATTGTAAATCATAAACAATGGCTTCCGTCTCCGCGGCTGAGCACGCCTTGTATTTTTTCGGACGGGCACTGGTGCGCTGTTTTTATCGCGTCACCGCGTTCGGCACAGAGGATTTGCCGAAAGGCGGATTCCTTCTCCTGCCCAATCACATTACGTGGGTGGATGCAATCGTGCTGCAACTCGCTTGTCCACGCCCGATTCGCTACATCATCGACGAGGAATTTTATCGCAAACTTATCCTGCATCCATTTTTGCGCGCTGTGCGCTGTATTCCTATCGATACTCGTCATCCGCGTTCAGCCATTCGTGCCGCTGCTGAACAAATCGCCGCCGGCGAGATCGTTTGTCTTTTCCCCGAGGGACAATTGACGCGTTCGGGGACTTTGTTGCGTTTGCGGCGCGGTTACGAAGTTATCGCGTGCCACGCCAAATCGCCCGTCGTCCCGGCGTGGCTCGATCAACTTTGGGGTTCGATCTTCTCCTTCCAGGGTGGACGTTTCTTTACGAAACTGCCGAGGAAAATTCCGTACCGTGTCACCGTCTCATTTGGCAAACCGCTTGATTGTGAAAGCGCCGACATGGCGACGGTGCGGGAGGAATTGCTCAAGCTCGGCGAATTTTGTTTCAGCCGGAGACCGCTGTTAGATCGACACCTTGGTGAAGCATGCGTCCGCGGATTGAAGAGAAGACCTTTCGCGATTGCGGTCGTCGACGGACTCGATCACAGCGTTTTAAGCCGGTCGAAATTGCTCGGGGCCGCCGCGGCCTTAAGCTGTTACCTTCGTAAAGAGGTTCCCGATGAGCGGATCGCTATCGTCTTGCCAGCAAGCAAGGGATCTGTGGTGGCAAATTTGGCTGTGACGCTGGCGGGAAAAATTCCTGTCGATCTTAACTTCACGGCCGGGCGCGCTGCAAATGAGTCGTGTTGCAAACACGCGGACCTGCGCGTCGCAATTTCAGCTACGCAATTCATCGACCGGCTGAAGGATTTTCCATGGCCCGAACGGGTGTTGAAGCTGAACGAAATGATGCCGCCAATGAAATGGAGAATTCTGTTTTGGTGGATAACGTCGATCTTGGTCCCGACGCAATTACTGTTGCGGCTTTTGCAAATTCCAAAAGAAGGCGGTCCCGCCGAAGCTATCCTGCTTTTTACGAGTGGCAGCACGGGAGATCCAAAGGGCGTCGTGCTTAGCCATCGCAATATTGTCGGCAACGTCTCGCAATTCCGGGAATTACTCGACGCCAAAAAGGACGATGCCATTCTCGCATCGCTGCCATTTTTTCACACCTTTGGATCGACTGTGACGCTGTGGTACCCGCTCATCGAAGGCGTCCGTATAGTCACGTATCCAAATCCGCTGGAAGCCGCTAAAAATGCCGCGCTAATCGAACGGTACAAGCTGACGCTGCTGCTTGCTACCCCTACATTTCTCCGTGCTTATCTGCGCAAAGTGGAACCGCATCAATTGCGGAGTTTGCGACTCGTAATTACCGGCGCGGAAAAACTCCCTCTCGATCTTGCCAAAAGTTTTGAAGAGCGGTTCGACCAAAAGGTCTTTGAAGGCTACGGACTAACCGAAACCGCGCCGGTGGTGAGCGTGAATTTGCCCGAACCGCGACCAACTAAACCCGGCGAACAGGTCCAGCCGTCGAGTCGTCTTGGCTCAGTCGGGAAAATGGCACCCGGAATCGCCGCCGAAATTCGTGAGCCGGAAACCAATCGCAAAATTTCATTACACGACAGCGGAATGCTTTGGCTGCGCGGGCCAAATATCTTTGAAGGTTATCTGCACGAGCCGGAACGGACCGGGGACGTTTTGCGCGATGGCTGGTTCAAAACCGGTGACATCGGCCGGTTCGACGAAGACGGATTCCTCTACATCGAAGGACGCTTATCTCGCTTTTCGAAAATCGGCGGCGAAATGGTGCCGCATGAAGCCATCGAACACAAAATCGTCGATTTACTCGGCTTCTCGGGAAGAGATGAGCGCACGATTGCGATTGTGGGCGTACAAGACGAAACCAAAGGCGAAGCGCTCGTCCTGCTCGCCGCGGCAGATGTCGATCTAACTCAGCTACGCACAAAACTTCACGAAGCCGGCGTCCCCAATTTGTGGATTCCAAAGAAAATACAGTCCGTCGAATCGATCCCTGTCCTCGCCTCGGGCAAACTCGATCTGAAAAAATGCAAAGAACTCACTGGAGGGAAAGAATAGTTCAAGACTGCGGCTTGTGACTCAGAGAGCAAGCGTCTGCTGCTACCATTAGTGCGCGCCGCGATAGCTCAGCTCAGGCTGAGGTGAAGCTGTTTGGTTTCGGCCAATTGCAAGGAATTGGAGACTTGGACCGAGTGCGCTGAAGGCGGCTGCAGCCAAAGCTTTGTGGCCTTCGATTGACGGATGCCACGCGTCTGCGGGGTTTATTAACTCTAGGCGACTGAAATTCACTTTTGCCAGGGCATCAGAATACTGCACCCGAACATTAGAACTGTCCGCTAGCTGCCGATCCAGATTGCTGACCATCGATCGCATTTCGCCATTCAACATTAAACTAAGCCGGACCATGTTCTTCTGATAAGGCGGCTTCAGAGACTCGAAACTGCGATTGCCACTTTCGAAATACGGATAGAGCGCCGGATTACTCGCGTGAAGCGCCTCCGCCTTTCGCCGCGCTTTAAAAAATGCATCGAGGTTCGCCAATCCGAAGACGACAATCGCCACGTTGTGATTCTCGGTTTTTGCGCGATCGATCAGAGATTGCAGCGGTTCGGTATAGTTCACTCGAAACTGCGTGGCCATTTCTTGCAAGCGCTTTTCGGGGTGTTCGCGTTCAGGCGCAG
>Ga0137382_10001376_pt1 | contig 10710 bp, 16 predicted proteins | sample SagtaG_15_FD_104816 | JGI IMG/M metagenome (GOLD analysis project Ga0137382, IMG submission 104816) | Vadose zone soil microbial communities from Sagehorn Ranch, Mendocino, California, USA - Sage2_R_20_16 metaG | ecosystem: Environmental > Terrestrial > Soil > Vadose zone | place: USA... | reverse complement strand
CGCAGCGATCGCGGTGCAGTTCATCATCGACGCGGTCAAGATCATCGCCGTGCGTTAACGGATCAGAAACCCGGTGCCGATCGGATCGTCCGGCGCCAGCACGAACTGGTGATACCCGGTCAGGTGCGCCGAGCCTTCCACCTCGGTGATCACAGCCGGGTACTCGCCGACGCGATCCTCACCCACCACCCGCGAGACGAAGCGGCCGCCGATGACGCTCTCATGCATCAGGGTCGTGCCACGGGCGAGCTCACCCCGTCGATCCAGCAGCGCCAGTCTGGCGGAAGTCCCGCTGCCGCAGGGTGACCGGTCCACCTCGCCGTCGGCAAAGACTGTGACATTGCGGTTGCCCATGGTGAACATGACCCCATAAATCCCTTGAAGCTCGGGCTGCAGTGGGTGAGCAATATCGCGGTCGGCCTCGATCGCGGCCTTGATGTCCCGACCGATGTCGATGAAGCGCGGCACGAATGCCGGCTCGATCGGCAGCTCGAAGCGTTCCGCCGGCACGATCGCGTAAAACGCGCCGCCGTAGGCGATCGCCACCTCGACGCGCCGCCCGGCGACGGACACCGTCAAGCCGTCCTCCAGGACAAAGCTGGGAACATTCTTGAAGCGCACCGACTGGACCCGCTGGTCCTGCGTGACCGCGACCGTCGTGAGGCGGCCCGACGGCACGTCAACCACCACCTCCGTCCTCCGGCCGGAAGCCGGGACCAGGGCCGCCTCGATCGCCCAGGTGACCAGCGCGATGGTGCCGTGGCCGCACGCCGTGCTATAGCCGGCGTTGTGGAAGAAGACAACTCCGAGCTGGGCCCCGTCGTTCTCCGCCTCCGTGACAAAGCCACCGTACATGTCGGCGTGCCCGCGCGGTTCGTACACGAGCAACTGGCGGATGTGGTCCAGATGCTCCAGCGCGAAGCGCCGCTTCTCCAGGATGGTCTTTCCCCGGAGAGCCGGCACGCCGCCGCTGACGATCCGAAATGGTTCGCCGGCGGTGTGATAGTCCACGGTGCTGACCATCAAATTTCGGCCGACCATCGGATCGTTCATCGCGTCATCCTGACACAGCCTTCCAGTCTGGGCTAGGCTTTCATCAGCGTGATTGGCCATGCGTGACCTGGGTTTGTTGCTGTTACGAATCGTCGCCGGGATCACCCTGGCCGCCCACGGCTATCCGAAGCTGTTCGGCGGCCCGGGCAAACAGCCCCACCCGCTGCTCGCCCGCACGATGGGCCCGAACTACCCGGCGGCGGTGGAGCGAGGCCGACCGGGATTCGTGGCCGGCCTAACGAAGATGGCCGTGCCCTATCCCGAGCAGGCGGCAACGCTTTCAGGACTGACCGAACTCGGCGGCGGGCTGGCCCTAGCCGCAGGATTTCTCACGAGGCCCGTGGCGTTGGCCGCCGCCTTCAACATGGGCGTCGCGACCTGGAAGGCGCACTGGAAGAATGGCTTCTATGGTCAGGGCGGCTTCGAGTTCCCGCTGTTGCTCGGCACCACGGCCCTGGTGATCGGCCTGACCGGGCCGGGAGCGATTTCGGTCGACGCCCTGCTGCTTTCATGATTCGCCTCAGGCTGGGACTGGCGATTGGTCTCGCGCTCTTGCTTTATGGGACGGTCTTGGTCTTTCTCGCGTTCGACCGGCAGTCGCATTCGGCCAGCGATACGCTTCGACCGTTCGTCATCACCATGGCCCCCGTCTGGATCGTGGCGGTCGCCGCCGCAATGGTCCTGCTCCGATCCAGAGAGAAGTAGCCGCCGGCCTGCCCGGGCCTCATCCAGCGGCCAGGAATTCCCGCAGGAGTCGCGCCAGTTCCTCGGGCTGCTGGCGGTGAAGGAAGTGGGTTCCGCCACGGACCGCGACCAATCGACCGCGCGGCAGCTCGGCCAGGATCTCTTCAGCCTGCTCCGGTCGTAGCATGCTTCGCTCGCCCCGCACGATCAGCGTCGGTGCGGCGATCGCCGCCAGTTCGCGGCGAAATTGCTCGCCAAGGGTTTTCGCGTCTTCGACCAGCGGCGGAAAGATGGCCGGGTCGAAAGCGGGTTCCCAGCGGCCGTCCGGCCGCGGCCGGTAGTCGCGTCGAATCTCCTGCTCCGTCACGGAAGGGTCGAAGGCACGCATCGCCAGCAGCGCGTCACCCGGGCTGGCGTAGGTGAATGGGTGCCGCGGCTCGGGCGTCGGACCGTGAATGAACCGGCTCTGATGCGGGGCGGCCGGCTCGACCAGGATGAGCCGGGTCACCCGTGCCGGATAGCGCGCCGCGAACAGCCAGGCGACGGCGGCGCCCACCGAGTGGCCGAGCAGCGCGAACCGGTCAACTCCCCGCACCGCCGTCGCCACGTGCTCCACCAGCGAGCCATAGTGGTAGTCGCGGGCCGGTGGCGCCTCGCCGTGGCCGGGCAGGTCGAGGGCAAGGACGGTAACGTCTGGTTGCATCAGCGCGACGAATTTCTCCCAGGAAGCCGCCCGGTCGCCGAGTCCGTGCACGATCACCAGCGTCGACTGACCTGAAGGTGTTCGCCCTTGCCTCATCACCGTTCGGTGATTATCGGACCCGTTTGGGTAAAACCAGAGAATGATCCTGCCCGACCCGGTCGGCTGGCCGCTGACCGTCGCAGCCGCAAGCAATGTCACGCCCCAAATGCGGCGGATCGAGCTCAGCAATCCGGCACTGGCGGCGTTCGACTACCTGCCGGGACAGGATATGGCGCTCGCCTTCTCGAAAGACGACGGCACGACGGTGCGCCGCCGCTACACCATCCGGCGGTTTGATCGCAACCGTGCTTCGCTGATGATCGACGTGGTCTTGCACGGCGACGGTCCAGGGATGCGATGGGCGCGGGCCGCGCGACCCGGCATTTCAACCGACGCGATCGGACCGCGCGGGAAGATCACGCTCGTTGACGACGCCGAGTGGCACCTCTTTGCCGGCGACGCAACGGCGGTTCCCGGCGCCTTCGCCATGATGGAGACGCTGGCCGGCGAGGTTCCCGCTCATGCCTTCCTTCTGGTCGACGGGCCCGAAGAGCGCCAGCGAATCACCGCCAATGGTGCGCCCCGGACGATCGCCTGGCGATACGAAATGTCGCAACCGCCCGAATCATCGGGGCTTGTTTCCGCTGTCGCCGCCGCCGATTTCCCTGGTGGACGCGGCCATGCGTACCTTGCCGGCGAGGTCGCCCTGGTGTCGGCGCTTAAGGCCGCTCTGTTGAACCGGGGTTGGGGCGCGGAGCAGATTTCGGCCAAGGCCTACTGGAACCGCGGGCGGGCAAACGCGGGTCATGGCGAGCCCGAGCTCAAGGCCTCGTAGGCAGTCGCGTGGCTGCGGCTATCACGTAAAATGTTATTGGCACTCTAACGTACAAAAACATATCCCCGAAGGAGGCTGTCAATGGCCACACCAAAGCAGAAGTCGGCAGCCCGAAAGAACATCAAGCGGGCACGATCGGTTCAGAGCGCTCGGGCGCGCGGCGCGCGCATCCCGAAGAAATCCCCGGGCCTGAGTACGAAGCAGCAAAACCGAATGCGGACCCAGACGTTTGCGTTCCCCAAAGAACGCAAGGAGCCGCTCAACGACGCCCGTCACGTCCGAAACGCAATCGCCCGCTTCGACCAGGTCGAGGGCGTCAGCGATAGCGAGCGGGACGCGGCCTGGCGGCGTATTCGAGCGGCGGCGAAGAAATTCGGCGTCGAGGTTCACGAACGCGGCTGGCGCCAGTTGATGCGAGGCGGGAAAACCGGCTCCTAGCTCACCTGCGCCGCACTCACATTCCAGAGGCGGAGCGCCGCCTCACGGTCGACTGCCGCCGGCGCCGGAGTGACTGGGCGCATGTCGAAGAAATAGCCGCCGCTGATATCGCCGGCCGCCTCCGAGTCGACGAGCCAGATCAGGGTTTCGGCGCCCTTTTGGGCGCTGCGAGCGAATGGTCTCGAGAGCGCCATGCCAATCCGCATCAGCGGCCCGTTTTCCCGGTTGAAATTACTCGCCACGAATCCGGGATGAAAACTGTTGGCGGTGACGCCGGTCCCCTCCAGACGCCGGGCGAGCTCGGCGGTGAAGAGGATGTTCGCCAGCTTCGTCTCACCGTAGCGCCGGAAACCTGAACCGCTCCAGGACCGTTCGGCGTTCAAGTCATCGAAGGGGATTCGCGCGCCTTGATGCGCGGCTGACGACGTGGTCACGATGCGGGCCGGCGCGCTGGTCTTGAGCCGGTCGAGCAGCAGCGTGGTCAGCAGGAACGGCGCAAGATGGTTGACCGCCCAGGTCAGCTCGATCCTGTCCGGGCTCAGGCGCCTTACGCGGTAGACGGCGCCGGCATTATTGATCAGCACCTGGATGGTTGGATACTGCGCGAGCGCTTTTGAGGCCACCTCTCGAATCGACGACTGCGAAGCGAGATCGGCGAGCAGCGTATCCACGACCGCGGCGTCCCCGGCAGCCGCGCGAATCCGGCGGACCGCCTCGTTCGCCTTCGTCTCGCTGCGCGCGATCATCACCAGCTGCGCACCGCGTCGGGCCAGCTCAACCGCGGCGGCCAGGCCGATACCGCTGGTAGCGCCGGTGATCAGCACGCGCTTGCCGGCGACCCCGCCCCACGGCTGCATTCGCGGTCATCCTACGATGGTCGCTGAGGACGCTCTCTATGGATATCGGAATCGGTCTGCCGATGTGGCTCAAGGGGACGACGCCCGCCTTCCTTCTCGATTGGGCGCAGCGCGCCGAGGCCGGGCCGTTCAGCTCGCTCGGGACGCTGGACCGGGTGGCCTATCACAATTTCGAGCCGCTCACGATGTATGCGGCGGTGGCCGCAACCACAAAGCGGATCCGCCTCACGACCAGCGTGCTCCTGGCGACGACGCGGAACGCCGGGATCCTGGCCAAGCAGGCCGCCACCGTGGACGCGATCAGCGGCGGCCGCCTCACGCTCGGTCTCGGCATCGGCGGCCGGGAAGATGATTTCAAAGCCGCGCCCGAACCATTCCGGGGACGGGGGCGGCGCTTCGAAGAACAGCTGGACGTGATGCGGCGGATCTGGGCAGGGCAGCCGGCTGGCGATGGTGTGGGTCCGATTGGCCCGTCCCCGGCGCGCGCCGGCGGTCCAGAGATCCTGATTGGCGGCTATACCCCGGCGGCCGTCGCCCGGGTCGGTCGCTGGGGTAACGGCTTCATCTCCGGCGGTCGCGCCGACATCGATCAGGTGCGCGGACTGTACGCCGCCGCGGAGCAGTCATGGAGGGCGGCCGGCCGCACCGGGCGGCCGCGATTCGTCGCCTGCGTCTATTACGCCCTGGGGGACGAGGTTCAGCAGATCGCGGTCCAAAACCAGACCCAGTACTACAGCTTCATGGGACCGAACGTGGAGCGAATGGCGCACGGCTTCATCAACAATGCGGCAGCGGTCGCCCAGACCGTGAAGGGCTTCGCCGGAATTGGGGCGGACGAGCTGATCTTCTGGCCTGCCGTCGCCAACATCAACCAGATCGATCGGTTGGTCCAGGCGACCTCGGCGTAATCGCGCTTGTCACAATTGACAGATGGCAACTTACGTCTCGCACGTTCGGATTGAGCGGATCAAAGGTTCGCTGCGACACGCGCACCTCCCGGCTGAGTCGCAGCCGGTTCCGTTTGGCGTGCACGACGAGGTGGCGGAGCATTACCGAGCGAAACCCGGCGGGTTCGAGCCGCATGCGACAACGCTCGATTACGTGGTCGCCGCGGCGGCAGGTTGACTCACCGGCACGCTGGGTAGCGCGCTGGAGGCGCGCGAGATTGAGGCCGGCGAAGGCCATTTCACGTCGGAGGCCGAGGGCGACGTTGAGGTCGAGGACGGCGTGCTCGTCATCAAGCGCATTCGGGTCCGCTATCAGTTGAGAGGTTGCCCGATGGACAAGCAGGCTGCTGCCCGGCGCGCCCACGAGCATCACGCCGCCAAATGCCCTGTGTATCGCAGCATCGGGGGATGCATCGACATCGCGACCAGCCTCGAGTTCGTCGCGGGCTAGACCGTCAGAAGTCGCGCCGCCCTTCGAACGTCGCCGCCGCCTGTGGCCGGGTCAGCTGGTAGACGGCAATGCGTTGCCCGCCCGGCGCGTGGAAGGAGCAGATTGGCCCATGCGGAATTTCGAAGGTCGCCTCCCGTTCCCAGCCGCGATTGCTCAGCGCGCTCAGTTCCTGCCGCAGGTTGGGGACGCGGTAGACAAGGATGGGCGTATCGCCCTGGACGTGGTCCGCGAGGAGGAGCAACGGGGGCGGTGGCGCAAGCTCGATGGCGGCAACCCGGGCGCCCATGCCTTCGACGGCAAAGCGGAGCCGACCACCGAGCACCTCGATGAAATAGGTCAGGTCGCGCTTGGGGTCGCGGCTCGGATGATAGATAAAGTCGAGTGACTCGAAGGCCAAGCCATCAGCCTCGTTTCATATCGCTGCGGTCCTCGATCTCCCAGGCATGGTCGAGGACGTGCCAGGCGATCCGGCGGGCCGCGTACCGCTGCGGCCAGCCCCTCTCTACGGGTGGACTGCCGTTCGATGCGGTTCGCAAGGCGTCGGTGATCTCACTGCGAAAGGCTGCGACCGCGGCGCCGTCCCGGCGATCCGGTCGGGGCAGACGCAATCCAAGCTTTCGAACGTAGGCCGCTTCAGCGTCGAGCACGTGATCGGCGATCTTGTCACGGTCACGCCCTCCACCGCGGGGACCCTTGCGGAGCGATGCGGGGGCGCTGCCAAACACCTTGTCGAAAATCGCCCAGGCAGAGCCGACCAGCGCTGCCAGCCGCTCCGCTTCTGGTCTCGCCATCGGCTTCGTATCCCGTTTGGCGACTTTCTCGGGCGCGCCAAAATCAGTGGTCGCCCCTCCCCGAAGATGCTCCCGCACGCGAAAGACTTCCCCGCCGGCTTTGAACGGAATCCGCGCCGCCCTGGCTACGGGCGCGTAGCGCGGCGCGTAGGCCGCCAGGGCGGCCAGCGCCGAGGCCTCGTCCTTTCCCGACCTGCACCACCCCGGCCAGTCAAAGGCGCAGACAAAGACCCGCTTGCTGCCGGTCTCGACGTAGACGTCGGTCACCGCGCGCTCGGCCTAGCTGAGACGCTCGACGATCATCGCCATTCCCTGGCCGCCCCCCACGCACATCGTCTCCAGCCCAAGCGTCTTGTTCTCAGTGGTGAGGCCGTTCAAGAGCGTGCACAGGATGCGGGCACCGGTCATGCCGAACGGATGGCCGAGCGCGATGGCGCCGCCGTGCGGATTGAGTTTGTCGCTGAACGGATCGACGCCCAGCTCGCGGGCGGAGGGGATCACCTGGGCGGCAAAGGCTTCGTTGATTTCGACGATGTCGATATCGTCGATCGTCATCTTCGCCCGCTTGAGAGCCTGACGGGAGGCCTCGATCGGGCCGAGGCCCATGATCTCCGGCTCGAGCGCCGAGACTCCGGTCGCGATGATGCGGGCCAACGGCTGAATGCCGAGTTCCCTGGCTTTTCGATCCGAGGTGATGACGACCGCCGCCGCGCCGTCGTTCAGCGGGCACGAGTTGCCTGCAGTGACCCGGCCGTTCTCTCGAAATGCCGGCTTCAGGGTCGCCAGCACGTCCATCGTCGTGTTGGGCCGCGGCCCGTCATCGCGGCGCATGATGGACCCATTCGACAGCGGAACGGGGACGATCTCTCGGTCGAAGAACCCGCCGTCTCGTGACTCCACCGCCCGCGTCTGGCTCTTCACGGCATAGCGATCCATCTCCTCGCGGGTGATGTGCTTGCGGTCGGCAACGTTCTCGGCCGTTTCTCCCATCGTGATGTAGACGTCCGGGTACTCCTCGGTGTTTCCCGGTTTGAGTCGTGGATTCTGAGCATCCGGCAGGTCGGCGAAGCCGTTGGCATAGCGCGACACACACTCGACGCCGACCGACAGAAAGGCCTCACCCTCGCCCGCCTTGATCGCATGAAACGCCATTCGGCTGGTTTGCAGGGAGGACGCGCAGTACCGATTCACGGTTGTTCCAGGGACGTCGAGCCTGGTCAGGATGCTGACCACCCGGCCGATGTTGAAGCCCTGTTCGCCCGCGGGCAGGCCGCAGCCGCACATCAGGTCGTCGATCGTCGTCCGCTCGAGCTGCGGCACCTTTTGCAGCACCTTGTCGGCGACGTGGGCGGCCAGATCATCGGGCCTGACATCGACGAGCGAGCCCTTGTGGGCGCGCCCAATTGGGGACCGGCCGTAGGCCACGATGACCGCGTCAGCCATGGAGCACGGTTCAGTCTACGCGGGCCGAACTGTGGTTTCCGGTGGTAGGGATTGCAGGTGAACGAGGTCGCGCAGCTGGTTCTGGAGCCGCTGCTCGGGGCTGCCCAGTGCGCACCGCGGGTAGAAGCGGCCGCGGTTGTCGACGTCGCTCCCGGTTGTGAGATGGCGGCAGGTCGACCAGGTGCCCAGCGGCTTGTCCTGGGAATCCGTGGCCTCGAAACTCATCGGCTCAAACGAGGGGCAATCGGCGAAGTCCGCGGGGAAGGGTCGCGGAAACGGACAGCGATCGGCCTTAGCCTCGATCAGCGACACCCCGGTTATCACCTACCTCGACTACCACATATTATGCTGCCGCTTATGGGCCGTCAACCGTCGAGCGGGCCTCGCGCGCCAGCGGGCTCAGCGGCGGATCGCGGGCTGTCGATCAGAGATCGAACGAGCCACGATCGTGGCGTCCTCACCGACGCCATAGAGCAGGGAGGATTTCCGCTTCCGCAGGAAATGCACCCCGACGAAGTACAGACCGGCGGCCGCCAGGCTCGCCCCCTCCTCGTGAAGCGGGAACCCCGGCTCATCGAACGCCTCCGGGATTCGGACCCATTGACGGTAATCCGGCCGGAAACCCCCGGCGAAGATGACCGCGCCAAAGCTGGCAAGGTCGAGCCCCTCCGGTGCTCGGTCGTCGAACGGGGCGGCTGAGGCGATCGCCGGCATGGTCAGCCCCTTTTCCCTCACGGTCTTTCTGACGAGCTCCATGAGCTGCGCGTAACGGTCGTCGCCCCAGGCGACGGTCTCCCCCAGGTCTCCGGAAAAAAGGACCTGTCCGTCCTGGACCCCGGTGAAGTGACCGGCCAGCGTAATCCCGAGCGCGCGTAAGGTGCGCAGGTGCAGGTCATGGCCCCCGCCGTGACCCGTAGCCAGGACGTTGGCGAAGAGCCGGTCGGCCGGGTTGCGGAGCGAGCTCAACGGCGCATCCCAGAAGCCGGTCTCGACGATCCACCACACAAGATCCCGATCACCAAGCCGCCGGGGTGACCAGGGAGCCCGACCGCAGGCGACGACGACATCGCGGCCGGCCTCATGGAGCTCCTCGGCAATCTGACAGCCGGACTGCCCGCTTCCCACCACGAGGACGCGGCCCGGCGGCAACGCCGATGGGCTGCGGTAACCCTCGACATCGATGGCGAATACATCGCCGGGTACGGTGGAAGCGCCCGCCGGACGATGCGGGCGTTGGTAGGCGCCGGTGCAGACGACGACGGTGCGCGCCTGAATCTGACCTGCCGTGGTCTCGAGTACGAAGTTCGAATCAGCGCCACGGGCCAGCGATCGGACCTCTACGCCCTCCCCAATGGGTGCCCCGAATCGGTCGGTATAGCGCTCGAGATAGGCGACGATCTCATCTTTGGGCATGAAGCCGTCGGGGTCATCGCCGTCGTAGGGATGGCCGGGCAATTGCACCGACCAGTTCGGGGTGACCAGGCAGAAGCTCTCCCACCGGTCGCGCCAGGTTTGTCCGATCCTCCCCTTCTCGAGAACGACGTGCTCGATGCCGAGCTCGGTCAACTCGTGGCTGACCGCCAGGCCCGCCTGGCCGGCGCCGATCACAACCAGCCCGACCGTCTCGCTCATCGCGGGCAATGCTAGCGTAGGAAGAGATGCGTGTCGATCGGTTCAGCTTCGGCTCCATTCGGATCGACGGCAAGATCTATGAGAACGATGTCGTCCTCGACCGCGGAAAGGTGAGGAAGCGGAAGAAGAAAGCCTCGAAGCCGTTTCGCGACCGGTTTGGGCACACTCCGCTGTCGACCGAGGAGAACATCCCGTGGAAGTGCGCAACTCTGGTCGTGGGAACTGGCGCCGAAGGCTCGCTGCCGGTAATGCCGGAGGTCGAGCGCGAGGCCCGGCGCCGTGGGGTCGAGCTGGTGGCCGTGCCGACTGAGAAAGCGATCGCTCTGCTGAAGACAACCGCGAAGCCCACCAATGCGGTACTGCACATCACCTGCTAAAGCGGCCCCGTCACCGACGCAGCCGCTTCGCCTGCATGGTCGAGACCCGCCCTACATCGCGTTGAAGGTTTCGGCCACCTCGATGCTGCCGCCGCCGGAAAGGACCGGGCATTCTCGCGCGAGTTTGACGGCGGCGTCGAGGCTATCGGCCTTGATCAGGCTGTAGCCACTGACCGGGTTCTGGCCTCCGCCCTCGCTCACCGAGCCCTTGCTTGAGATCGTCTTCGCCTTCATCACCGGATTTCCGCCGTCGACGAGCGCCGGGCCGAGATCCTGGAACCACTTCCCCCACTGGGCCAGCACCTTGTTACGTTCCGCCTCGTCCTGCGCCATGCCGCCACCGTGATACGCCAGTAGATAATTCGGCATCGTTTCCTCCCCTCTAGATCATCTTGTCGAGCGACCGAACGCCAACCGAGAGCTTACGGCAACGAAAAAGGGTAAGACCCCGTTCCATTCT
>Ga0137382_10001371_pt1 | contig 10719 bp, 10 predicted proteins | sample SagtaG_15_FD_104816 | JGI IMG/M metagenome (GOLD analysis project Ga0137382, IMG submission 104816) | Vadose zone soil microbial communities from Sagehorn Ranch, Mendocino, California, USA - Sage2_R_20_16 metaG | ecosystem: Environmental > Terrestrial > Soil > Vadose zone | place: USA... | reverse complement strand
TCGAGATTGCGATTGATCGCATCGATCTCCTCGATCATCAGCGACATCGATCGGTCCGTGCGTCGCCGATCGCGATCAAACTCGTCGTACGCACTGCCGACGAGCGCCATGAGCTTGCTCATATCAACCGCGCCCGCGGCGTCGGTCGTTTTTGCGATCTGCTTGGCGACCAAGCGATGCACGACTATGCTCCCACCTCGGCGAATGAGGTGACCGTCATGGTCTGATTGTGAAGTTCGCAAACGCCGGATGTGGCGTGTGGTGAGATTTCGCCGTAGGAATAAAAGCCGAGTCGGACCGTGTCAGTTCCGAGTTCGGTGCCCGCGGCCTCGGCCTCGTCACTGGTTCGCTGCCCCATCAGCAGCCGCCGGCCAATGCAACTGATCAGGATCGAGAATTGCTGCTCTCCCTCGCTTGCGTCGAGGCTTACCCGTGCCTGACGCGCGGCGTCCGCGGCTCCCTCCGCCAAACGATCGAAGTTCCCGTGCATGAGTTGCGCCGTCCATCCCTGCGGAACGTCGCCGGCGAACGTCATCGACCGTGCCTTGTGATCGACCGCAAGAACGGTACGTACCACCGCAGAGTCGGGATGATCGGCATCGTGAACCTGGATCGGGAACAGCAGCGCCGATCCAGGGAGGCCCTTTGAATCTTCAGGGCCCAGATAGCGCTCGTAGAGATCGAGAGCGGGTTGTCCGTCGAGTTCGAATAGAACGTTTCCTTTTGACTTTGTGACTTGCCGTCGCGGCCCGAACAAATCCCAGCCGCCGGCGCTGCCGTGACCGATACGGATTGCGCTGCCATAGAAGCCGATCCCGACGACCGTTCGTGGCCGCGGAGCGCAGTCACCCCCGACAAGCGTTTCGGTAAAGTCGGCGCCGTCGCCGGCAAGTCCACCGGTGAGCGGAATATTTGGCCCGATCGCAGCGACCAGCCCGTTGACGAGTTCGCTGCCGTTGACGTTCAAACCGTCAGAAAGCACAAAGATCCCGGCCAGATCTTCTCGACGCAAGGCGCGACCGATGGTTTCGCCACAATTGCGGGACTCCTGCGCATCGCTAATGTCTTGGCGGACCAGCTGCAATCCTGTTGCGCCAAAGCTGATCGCCGCGGCGACGATTTCATCGTCGCTGATATCACTATTATTGATCTGGCCGCCGGTGCTGCAACCCAGGATATGGGCCGCCGGGAACATCTCGCGTAGTTCGTGGTAACGCTTGCCACACGCGAGCATCTGACGCGTGCCGAAATAAAATACGAGCGAGACCTTTTTCCGGTTCCACTTTGAGCGGAGTCCAGCCCGCTTGTGGATTCCAGGTAATCTGCTGCGAGTGCATTGGCTTGTGCTCCGCTGTGCAACTCCCGACGGGTTGCAACGCGAAACCTTATTTCGTCGCTGCTGAAAAGTTCGTTAGATAAACGCGGCCGAATGCGATTCAATTTCTATGCTTGATACTTCCCTAACACCGCGCTCGATGCCGGATTAACCGATGTCATGCTGCGAAAGCGCATATACGAGACGGCTTCTTGGCTTCATTACAGGCTCCCGGGAATGCTGGATCATCCGCTGGAGCCCGTCACCGGGCGGCGCGCTGCGCCGACCCCGGTGGCCAATGATGACGGCCAGCAAATGCGGGACGTTGCTACTTCCGCACGCAGATCACGCGGACAACCGACGCCTTGGCGTCGGATGATCCTTCGGTTCCGTTGACGCCATTGGCTTTGAGAAATTCGTGCACGGTATCGGCTGGTACCAGTGCTGCTTGCGCCGCTGTAGCGGCATTCGGCGGCCCGGCCGCCATCGCCGGCTTCAATAGCACGACGCCGGCGAATTTGCCTTCGCTGTCGAGTGCGGCCGCGCCGGAAAAGCCGACTGCCGGCGCCGGCGACAGCGCGGAATCATTGCCGTTGCCGACCGGGGCAACGGACGCCCTCACGCTGCTTACGGCTGCGCCGCCGCCCTGGCTTTGCGGATCGGCAATGCCCGTGAGTTCGACGCCGGATTTCGTCGCACCATTGCCTAAGGTTAGTGGCTTCAGCCCGCGCGCGCCGTAAATGCGCAGCAGCGCGAGACCGTGGTCCGTGTCCACGGCGACGCGATCGGCATTGCCGTAGCCGCCAATCGCAATCGCAAAGCAGCCGTCAGTAACCTCGCGATCCGCAATGATCGTGCCGTCGTCGCTGACGATAATGCCGGTCCCGTATTCGACGGTCCTACGCGGCGGCGGGCCCGTGATCTGCACGCCTGACGGGAACGGATTGAACGCACTCGACATCGCGATCACCACGGGCTCTACGGTCCCTTCGGTGGCCTGGTCGTAGAGAATGGTGAGGATGCGGACCTCGTCGCCCCTGGACTGTCCGCGGAGGTAGAATTTCTTGAGCCCCTGCATGCCCGACAGCACGAAGAAATCCGGCTTGACCACGCTGTATTCCACCTTGCGTCCGGCTGGCTCCTTCTTTTCCTGCTCGGCGAGCTTGGCGGTGGAGGGGTTGGCCTCCTTGCGCCGCGAAAGCTGGATTTGGACGGTGCCGGTGGAGGAGCTCCACTTGGCGCCGTTGGCGTCAGAGGATTGCTGCGGCACCAGTTTTGTCGGAATGCCGAGCCGCGCGCCGGTTCCGGTGTCGGTGACGATCTTCCAGCCGACATTCTCCTGCCGCCGTTTCGCGGTCTCGGCGAGCGCGCCGCGCTCCTGCGGATTGAGCACACCGGTCTGCTTGCCGCCTTTGGCTTTTTGGAATTCCTTGATGGCGGCCACCATGCGTTCGCTGACCTCGCCCGATATGGCGCCGTTGTACTCGCCCACCCAAGCCAGATCCGACTGGATCGCCTGGCGCTCTGCCTGCGGCATGGCATTGGCGGTATCGGCGGGGCTCTGCAAGGCGGGGCGGATCCGAGCGGTCGCCACTGCCTTCGGCCTGGCGCCTGCGGTGGAGGGCGCCGTCAACTGCGCCTGGGCGAAAGCGCCTGAGGCCACGAATATCAATGTTGCGGTCAGCATCGATCTCATGACAAGTCTTCAGGTCCATTGAAGCGCGGGCAGTTTAAGCACATCTGCTTGGCAGGCAACAACCGCTCCGGATTCAACCAATCGAGGTCCTTCCCTCATCCTTGAGGAGCGGCCTCTTTGGCCGCGTCTCGAAAGATGCGCCGTATGGCGCGGCCTCATGGTTCAAGACGCGCGAAGACGCGCTCCTCACCATGAGGTATGGCACGAGGCGCGGGGCGAGATGCAGAAGGAATGAAGCTGCCATGCTGAGCGCCAAGGAACTCGAACGATACGCCCGCCATATCGTGCTGCGCGAAGTCGGCGGCCCCGGCCAGGCTGCCTTGAAGGAAGCCTCCGTGCTGGTGATCGGTGCAGGCGGCCTCGGAGCGCCCGCGCTGATGTATCTCGCCGCCGCCGGTGTCGGCACCCTCGGCGTGGTCGACGATGACATCGTCTCGCTGTCCAATCTCCAGCGCCAGATCATCCATGCCACTCCGGATGTCGGCCGTCGCAAGGTCGATACCGCGGCGGAGCGTATCTATGCGCTCAATCCTCATGTCAGGTTCGCGGCGCACGCTACGCGGCTCGATGCCGATAACGCGATGGAGTTGATCGGCGGCTACGATCTGGTGCTTGACGGATCGGACAATTTCGAAACCCGCTATCTGGCTTCGGACGCGTGTTTCCTCGCCGCCAAGCCGCTGATTACGGCAGCGCTAGGCACGTTCGACGGATCGCTGACCACGATACGCGCGCATGAAAAAAACGCCGAAGGTGAGTTCAATCCGACCTACCGGTGCTTGTTTCCCGAACCGCCACCGCCGGGCACGGTGCCGGCCTGCGCCGAGGCCGGCGTGATGGGCGCGCTTGCGGGGGTGCTGGGATCTTTGATGGCGCTGGAGGCGATCCGCGAAATCGTAGGCTTCGGCGAGGGTCTGGTCGGGCGATTGCTGATGGTAGACGCGCGCGCGATGCGGTTCGAGACGCTGCGCTACCAGCGCGATCCGCTAAACCCGCTCAACGGCGATGCGCTTGTAATCACCGATCTGAGCGGGCATCGGTGACTCGCAAGCGCTGCTTTAATCAGGCGCGCTGGTCAGCGTACTCGACGATTGGTGCGCGCCGTTTCCCGGGCCATTCCTGTATTATCCGAGCCGACGCCAGCCACCTCCCGCACTCGCCGCCTTCGTGGCCGTTGTCGTGGAATGGCGGAAGCAACAGCGACGGAAGGTGAAATAAGCGAAGCTTGAAACGTTTTTTACAGCATGCTCGGCAGCACGCGGTCCGGTGGCTTGTGATTGTCGAGGAAGGTCCGGATGTTGATAATGACCTTCTCACCCATATCGACCCGGCCTTCGATGGTGGCCGAGCCCATATGCGGCAGCAGCGTCACCTTGCCGGCCTTTGCCAACCGCACCAGTTTTGGACTGACTGCCGGCTCGTTCTCGTACACGTCGAGGCCGGCGCCGCCGATCTCGCCTGCCTCGATCAGCTTGACAAGCGTGTCTTCGTCGATCACCTCGCCGCGGGCGGTATTGACGATATAGGCTTCCTTGCGGATCAGCTTCAGCCGCCGCGCCGAAAGCAGGTGAAACGTCGCCGGCGTGTGTGGACAATTCACCGAGATGATGTCCATCCGCGCCAGCATTTGGTCGAGGCTTTCCCAATAGGTCGCGCCTAGTTCGTCGGCGATGCGCGGCGCGACCGGACGGCGGTTGTGGTAATGAATCTGCAGGCCGAAGGCACGCGCCCGGCGTGCCACAGCCTGGCCGATGCGGCCCATGCCGATGATGCCGAGCCGTTTTCCCCCGATGCGATGGCCGAGCATCCAGGTCGGCGACCAGCCTGGCCAGTTCTTGCCCTCGGTGAGGATCGAGGCGCCTTCGATCAGCCGTCGCGGCACCGCGAGAATCAGCGCCATGGTCATGTCGGCGGTATCTTCGGTCAGAACTTTCGGCGTGTTGGTCACGGTGATGCCGCGCGCATGGGCGGCGACGACGTCGATATTGTCGACACCATTGCCGAAATTGGCGATCAACCTCAGCTTGCAGTCGGGGTCTTTGAGTAACTCTTCGGTGATCTCGTCGGTGACGGTAGGCACCAGGATATCGGCCGATCGGACAGCGTCGGCGATTTGCTCCACCGTCATCGGCGTGTCGTCGAGATTGAGCCGGGCGTCGAACAATTCCCGCATGCGGGTTTCGGTCGAGTCCGGCAGCTTGCGCGTGACGACAACGAGAGGCTTTTTCTTAACCGACATGTTCTGCTCTCATGAGGTCGTTCAGACCTCATTAACCCGGTTGTTCGACACTGCGGCGGCCGCGTGGTCCCGGGGTTTCCGTGGGTTTCCCCCGATATTTCCCTCTTGGTTTCCCGGGGACGTTCGGGCTCGTCTTGGTTCCAAACCGTTCCGTCCTCTCTAGCAGAAGGCCGGGCCAAGACAAGAACCCCGGCAAGAACCCCGGGGATCACAAGCCGAGGGGAATCTGGGGGTCAGGGCATAGGCTGATGCTTCAGCCGAAGAATTTGCGTTGGTATCTCGGCAGGAGACGAGTGGATGGCGTTGGGGCGTTTTTGTTCGGTGGTGGTGCTCGCGGGTTGCTTGCTGGGTACATCGACAAGCTCAGGATTTTCGGCAAAGGATTCACCCCAGACCACCAGCGGGTTGCCGGTTCCACGCTATGTCAGCCTCAAATCCGATCACGTGAACGTCAGGGCTGGCCCGACCAAAGATAACGACGTCGCCTGGGTCTACACCCGCTCCGGCCTGCCGGTTGAAATCACCGCGGAATTCGAGAACTGGCGCCGGGTGCGGGATTCCGAAGGCGCGGAGGGCTGGGTCTATCACTCGCTGCTGTCGGGCCGCCGCACCGCCGTGATCACCATGAAGACCAAGGACGAACTCGCGCCGCTCTACGATCGTGCCGACCCGACCAGCGCGGTGGTCGCGCGCCTGCAGGCCGGCGTCGTGACCCAAGTCAAGCGCTGCGCAGCAGGCTGGTGCCACGTCGCCGGCAACGGTTTCGATGGCTGGCTCGAACAGCAGCGGTTGTGGGGCGTCTACGCCGATGAGAAGGTGGAGTGATTTCAGCCAACGGCGCTGAGATTGATAATCAGTCGTCGTTCCTGAGCTCGACCCGGCAACCCATGGGGCGTCAGCGCTTCTTGCGCAGCCGGACGACCATGTCGACCCGGGCGATCTCGTAGCCTTCGGGCACTTCCGGCATTTTCTGCAGAACCAGATGCGGATCCGGAATGTCGACCAGTTCGTGGTTGTTTTCGAGATAGAAGTGGTGATGCGCGGTGACGTTGGTATCGAAATAGGTCTTGGTGCCGTCGACGCTGACCTGACGCAGCAAGCCCGCATCGGTCAACTGATTAAGCGTGTTGTAGACGGTGGCGAGTGACACCGGAACCTTGGCCAGCGTGGCTTCCTCGTAGAGCATTTCCGCGGTGAGATGGCGCGCGCCCTTTCCGAACAGGAGCCAGCCCAATGCCATGCGCTGGCGTGTTGGCCGGAGGCCCGCCGCCTGCAGCATTTCGTTGACATCGTGCCAGGGACAACCGGTCAAGGTCGGCTGGCGGCCCGCTCTGTGGGCCGCCGAATCGACGGGGTCATCATTCAAAATCGAAGCGTTGTCGCTCGTTTCCACTTCAGGCACCGCGGTTGCTGTCTGAGCACTATCCACGTGGTATATAAGAAGCAAATCCGTCAGATGCAAGTTTTTCGCAACTAGCGCAGGGACCTGGATAATAACGGAACCGAGAGCGAGACCGGGCTGTTTACCCTGTTGTCATGCTTTGCCGTCTGCGGGGCCTATGATAGAGAGCCCGCGGAGGCAGGTATGCGGTTTCGGCAAGGCAAAGGCCGGCTGCCGCAGGGCCCTCCTGACCTGCGGTGTCAGGGCCAAGCCCGAAAATGACACGCTTTCGATGTGAAGCGGGTTTATTCAGCTTCAAAACGCTCCAACGGGATTTTGAGAGAGGCTGGCACTATGCTGGATCGGCGCGGCGGTTACGAATACGAGGATTTGCTGGCCTGCGGCCGCGGCGAGATGTTTGGCCCCGGCAATGCCCAATTGCCGCTGCCCCCGATGCTGATGTTTGACCGCATCAGCGAGATTTCCGAGACCGGCGGCGAATACGGCAAGGGCGTAGTTCGCGCCGAGCTCGATGTGAAGCCGGAGCTTTGGTTCTTCGGATGTCATTTCAAGGGCGATCCGGTGATGCCGGGATGCCTCGGCCTTGATGCGCTCTGGCAGATGGTTGGCTTTTTTCTTGGCTGGACCGGCGGCGAAGGCCGCGGCCGGGCGCTGGGCCTCGGCGAACTGAAGCTTTCCGGGCAGGTGATGCCGAACGTCCGCAAGATTGTGTACAACGTCGATATCAAACGCGTGTTGCGTTTAAAGCTCGTGCTCGGCGTCGCCGACGGGTGGCTTTCGGCCGATGACGAGATTATCTATCGCGCAAAGGATTTGAAGGTCGGGCTGTTCAAACAGGATGCCGCATCGCAGCCGGGGGCGTAATATACTCCGGCGGCAACGCGGATTTCGGTTGGATGATGGGCATCACACAAAACGGAAACGACAGGGCGAGGCGATCATGAGGCGGGTTGTCATCACGGGCATGGGCATCGTCTCATCGATCGGAAACAACACCCAGGAAGTGCTTGCGAGCCTTCATGAGGCGAAGTCGGGAATCACCCGCTCGGATAAATATGCCGAGCTCGGTTTCCGCTCCCAGGTGCAAGGCGCCCCCACGCTCGATCCGGCCGACGTCATCGACCGCCGTGCGATGCGCTTTCTCGGCGAAGGCGCGGCCTGGAATCATGTCGCGATGGAGCAGGCGATCCAGGATGCCGGGCTTGAGCCCGCCGAGGTTTCCAATGTCCGAACCGGCATCATCATGGGCTCGGGCGGACCGTCCGCGCGCACCATCGTGGAGGCCGCCGACACCACCCGCGCCAAGGGGCCGAAGCGGGTCGGACCCTTCGCCGTGCCGAAGGCGATGTCCTCGACCGCATCGGCGACACTCGCCACCTGGTTCAAGATCAAGGGCGTGAACTATTCGATCTCCTCGGCCTGCGCCACCTCGAACCATTGCATCGGCAACGCCTACGAGACCATTCAGATCGGCAAGCAGGACATTATCTTCGCAGGCGGCTGCGAAGAGCTCGACTGGTCGCTGTCGGTATTGTTCGACGCGATGGGCGCGATGTCCTCGAAATACAACGACACGCCCGCGACCGCGTCCCGCCCCTACGATATCAGTCGCGACGGTTTTGTCATTGCCGGCGGCGCCGGAGTGGTGGTGCTGGAAGAGCTCGAGCATGCCAAGGTGCGCGGCGCGCGCATCTACGGCGAAATCGTCGGCTACGGCGCCACCTCCGACGGCTACGACATGGTCGCGCCGTCGGGCGAGGGCGCCGAACGCTGCATGAGGATGGCGATGGCGACGGTGGATAGCAAGATCGACTACATCAAGCCGCACGCGACCGCGACACCGGCAGGCGATCCGCCGGAAATCGACGCGATCCGCAAGGTGTTTGGCACTGGCGACAAGTGCCCGCCGATTTCCGCCACCAAGGCGCTGACCGGCCATTCGCTCGGCGCCACCGGCGTCCAGGAGGCGATCTATTCGCTGTTGATGATGAACAACGGCTTTATCTGCGAAAGCGCCCATATCACCGAGCTCGATCCGGTCTTCGCCGACATGCCGATCGTGCGCAAGCGCATCGATCACGCCAAATTGGGAACCGTGCTTTCGAATTCCTTCGGGTTTGGCGGCACCAACGCCACGCTGGTGTTCAAACGGATGGACGCGTGATTGAGCGCGACGTGAATACCTCATTCACCGTCACGGCCGGGCAAAAGGCGCGAAGCGCCGTCTTCGCGCCAGATGTCCCGGCCATCCACGTATTGATCCACATGCGGTCAGCAGGACGTGGATGCCCGGCGCAAGGCCGCGCCCGACGCAAGAGAGAGCATCGGCAGCATGAATGACCTGATGAAGGGCAAGCGCGGGCTGATCATGGGCGTCGCCAATGATCATTCGATTGCCTGGGGCATCGCGAAGGCGCTCGCGGCGCAGGGCGCGCAGCTCGCCTTTACCTATCAGGGCGAGGCGCTGGGCAAGCGCGTGAAACCGCTGGCGCAATCGCTCGGTGTCGAACTGATCCTGCCCTGCGACGTTGAAAACCTCAGCAGTGTCGATCAGGTGTTCGCGACGCTGCGCGGCAAATGGGGCCGACTGGATTTTCTGGTGCACGCCATCGCGTTCTCCGACAAGAACGAGTTGAAAGGGCGCTATGCCGACACCAGCCGCGAGAATTTTTCGCGCACCATGCTGATCTCGTGCTTTTCGTTCACTGAACTTGCACGGCGCGCGGCCGAGCTGATGCCAGCCTCCGGCGGCGCAATGATCACGCTGACCTATGGCGGTTCATCCCGGGTGATGCCGAATTATAATGTTATGGGCGTTGCCAAGGCCGCGCTGGAAGCCTCGGTACGCTATCTCGCCGCCGATTTCGGTCCGCGCGGCATCCGCATCAATGGGCTGTCGGCGGGGCCGGTCCGCACCTTGGCCGGCGCTGTGATCGGCGATTCCCGGCAGATGCTCGGTTTCCAGAAACGCAATGCGCCGCTGCGCCGCATGGTGAGCATCGACGAAATCGGCGGATCGGCACTCTATCTGCTGTCCGACCTGTCGAGCGGCGTCACCGGCGAAATTCATTTCGTCGATTCCGGCTACAACATCGTCTCGATGCCGCGCCTCGAAGCGCTGAAGCTGATCGAAGAGGCGGAATCGAAACTCGAGCAAGGTACGGCGGAGGCGGCGAAGTAGGTCTTTGCCAAGGACCAGTACGCTGCAGCCTCGCAACTTCTCTGGGACACTGGATCGCCCGGTCAACCCGGACCATGATAGTGGTAAATGCGCGAACGCGAAGCCTTTCTTCATCCCGCCGCGATGGCGCTGGCGCGCTGGAATGCCGGCCGTGCCGCGCAGCGATCGATGTAGCGATCGAACGATGGCCGCGACGGCACCATCTTGAACTGCCGCACCGCGAAATTCAGTCCCGATCCGATGGCAATATCCGCGGCCGAAAATGTTTCGCCGAGGATCCACGGCCCTTTTGCCAGCGCGGCATCAAGCACGTCGAATACCCGTTGCGCTTCACCCCAGCCCGCGGTCATCGGATTTATCTCGATCTTGGTCGCGACTTGCACCATCGCAGGCTCAATGCAGCTCGGGGCGAAGAACAGCCAGTAGAGATATTTGGCGCGCAAGGAATCGCCCAATGGTGGAGCCAGATTCGCCCCGGGGTAGCGCTCGGCGACATAGGCGCAGATCGCGGCGGCTTCCGCGAGCGTCGCCTCGCCGTCCTTTAGCGCCGGCACCTTGGCCATCGGATTGATCGCAAGAAATTCGGGCGTCTTCTGCGCGCCGGCCGAAATATCCGTCAGCACCCGCTCATAAGGCTGCCCGGTTTCTTCCATCAGCCACAGCGCGGAAAACGACCGCGAACGCGGCGACCAATAAAGCTTCATCATCGGGGGCTTCCTTCCTTCTTCCAGCGATAGTGTTTCATGACAAATCCCGTCATCGGCTCGGCTTCTTCCTTCTCGAACACAAAACCTTCGCGCTCATACCAGCGCCAGGCTTTTTCATTTTCACGCACGCAGCGCAGCGAAATTTCGTCCGGCAAATACTGTCGCGTGAATGCGAGCAG
>Ga0137382_10001369_pt1 | contig 10721 bp, 14 predicted proteins | sample SagtaG_15_FD_104816 | JGI IMG/M metagenome (GOLD analysis project Ga0137382, IMG submission 104816) | Vadose zone soil microbial communities from Sagehorn Ranch, Mendocino, California, USA - Sage2_R_20_16 metaG | ecosystem: Environmental > Terrestrial > Soil > Vadose zone | place: USA... | reverse complement strand
GCTGCGGCTTCCGCCCTCCGTCCATGGCAACGGTGATCACGGCTTTGTGCCACACCTGATCAGCATCGCACGTGAAAAGCGCGTTTCCGCATTTATAGGGGACGGGCTCAATCGCTGGCCCGCGGTACACCGGCTGGATGCTGCTCATCTCTTTAGGCTCATACTTGAGAAGGGTAGTGCCGGAGCCACGTATCACGGCGTCGCCGACGAGGGCGTGCCGACTCGAGAGATCGCTGAGGCAATCGGCCGTGGCTTGAACGTACCAGTCGTCAGCAAATCGCCCGAGGCAGCGGCCGATCATTTTGGCTGGATCGCTCGCTTCTTTGGCATCGACGGCCCGGCTTCCAGCGCGTTGACGCAGGAACAGTTGGGATGGCGCCCGGTTCAGCCCGGGATTATTGCCGATTTGAACGCAGAACACTATTTCGAACAGGCTGCCGACGCCGTTCCTTTGCATGGCTAGAGCGTGAGTGATCGTGAAGAGTTATTAAAAGCTAATTAATACAAGGGAGTAGAAGATGACGAACATTCTTGAGACAACTTCATTTGGGGCAACTACGACCACGGACGACGTTTTATCGGGCGTTAGTCTGAAGGGCAAACGGATTCTCGTGACCGGTGTTTCTGCGGGAATCGGCGTAGAAACGGCACGCTCTCTGGCAGCGCACGGAGCTCAGGTTGTAGGCGCGGCGCGCGATTTGAACAAGGCCAAAACTGCAACCGCGCAAGTGCGAAAAGACGCCGCGGCCAATGGCGGAAGTTTCGAATTGGTGGAACTCGATCTTGCCAACCTGAAGAGCGTGCGTGCCTGTGCCGACGGGTTGCTGGCGAAGAGAGATGCATTCGATGTGGTCATCGCCAATGCTGGAGTGATGGCCACACCGTTCGGCCTCACCGCCGATGGCTTCGAAACGCAGTTCGGGACGAATCACCTGGGCCACTTTGTCCTGGTCAACCGGATTGCGCCGCTTATTCGGAGGGGAGGTCGCCTAATCAATGTGTCTTCCGCGGGTCACCGCTACTCCAACGTCGATCTCGTCGATCCCAACTTTGAACGAACATCCTATGACCCCATGGTTGCATATGGCCGATCGAAGACGGCGAACATTCTCTTCGCGATCGCATTCGACAAACGTCACCGGGACCGGGGCCTGCGTGCGGCGGCGGTGCATCCGGGAGGCATTCAGACCGAACTCGGTCGCTACCAGGATCCTGGCCGAATAGAGAAGATGATCGACCAGATAAATCAGCAACGCGCAGCGCTGGGCAAAGGCCCCTTCCAGTGGAAGACGATTCCACAAGGAGCCGCAACATCGGTATGGGCTGCTGTGGTAGCCTCCGCCAGCGAGATCGGCGGCCAGTACTGCGAGGATTGTCACGTCAGCCACATCGTGCCGGACGATCTGCCCGCAGCAATGAACGAAGGTGTACACGGTTACGCGATCGATCCAAAAGCTGCAGAGGCGCTCTGGAAGAAAAGCGAAGAAATGGTTGGAGAGTCGTTCTAACTTTCCTAATTACTGCTGAGGAACAAGGCATCAGGAGAAATGAAATGATTGAACAAAAAGACCTCGCGGGCAGCTTCACTCTGCCCGGCAACTCAGTGACATTAAACCGCATGGGCTACGGCGCCATGCAACTGGCTGGCCCGGGCGTCTGGGGGCCGCCGCGGGATGTGAATACCGCCATTGCTGTTCTGCGAGGGGCGGTAGAGTCGGGCGTGAACCACATCGACACCAGCGACTACTACGGACCTCATGTGACCAATCAGCTCATCAAGCAAGCGCTCCATCCTTATGCCAAGGATCTTGTGATCGTCACCAAAGTGGGCGCACGCCGAGGTCCAGACAAATCCTGGCTTCACGCTCTTTCCCGCCAGGAGTTGGTGGATGCTGTCCATGACAACCTGCGAAATCTGGGCCTCGACCATCTCGATGTCGTCAATCTTCGGGTCGGCGGAATCTCCGAGCCCGGGCAGGAATCGATCGAAGAGCCGCTGACCGTGCTCGTCAAACTCAAGCGGGAGGGACTGATCCGTCATGTCGGTCTGAGCAACGTTTCTCCCCAGCAGTTGGCCGAAGCGCAAGCCATGACGGAGATTGTCTGCGTGCAGAATTTCTACAATGTGGCCCGGAGGAACGACGACGCTTTCATCGACGACCTGGCCGCCCAAGGTATAGCGTATGTTCCGTTTTTCCCGCTCGGAGGCTTCACTCCATTGCAATCGTCGGCGCTTGACGCAGCCGCAGCGTCGCTTAAGGCCATACCCATGCAGGTTGCGCTTGCGTGGCTTCTGCAGCGCTCTCCCAATATCCTGCTGATCCCTGGAACATCTTCCCTCACGCATCTTCGCGAGAATCTTCAGTCTTCGCTGCTTCAGATTTCTCCTGAAGTGATGGCCGATCTCGACGCCGTCGGCACTCGGCTGACCAACTCGACATCGATAGGAGACTCTGCTGTGCACCGTGGGACAGTCGCTCCGGCTAGAAAAGATGCCCTTCCCAAATGACAAGAAACAGATGGTATTATCGCGGCGGGAGTCACCCATGGAACCGACACAGTCCAAACTTCCGCGTGAAGCCATCGAGCTCTACAACGATTTCATTCATGGCGAGATTAGTCGTCGCGCCTCTATTGAGGGCGTCCAGCGACTGGCGGGCGGAATGGCAATAAGGGAATGGCCCAGGTTCTCCAAACCGAGACCGGAATGACGGATCCGCGCATTCTGCGCAGCCGCCGCATACTAATGGATTCACTAGTCTAGCAGGGTGCGGAAAAACACCAGTGGTGGTTAGTTTGGTTTGCGACGCAGAAGGCGGAGCCCGAGAATGATGGGGATGCACCAGCCGAGCAGGAGCGTACACCAGAATAGTATGAATGCGAGCGAGGCGATCGGTGTCGGGAGTTTGTCGATGACTTGTGCGACTGGGCCGAGCACCGTCTCCCGCAGGATGACATTCCGCGCTACAAGCCAAAAGACGATTAGAACCCAAGTCAGGCCAGCCCCGATGAGCACGTAGGGTTTCATCCGCATCGTTGGCAGCATATATCTCAGGCGCCTTCTTGGCATGTTACTTAAGCGCGACCCTCGCGCATTTAAGAGGAAAAATCCCTTGTTTCCACAGCGTAAGCTGATAAGAAGAAGGCATGCGCGGAAACGACGAGCAGCAGTTGGATGTGTTCAGCTACGTTAGCCCCGAGCAGCGAGTTCCGCAGGATCACCCCTTGCGCTCTCTTCGTGTCATGACCGATGAGGCATTGAGGGAACTGCAACCACGGTTCAACAGGCTGTACGCTACTATCCAGACAAGAACGCGCGCTGCTGCAGGCCATGACAGAGTCACGCTTCCGAAATCTGATCGAGCGCCGAGGCATCACCTTTACCGACTGCAATGGAGCATTGCGCGCTATTGCACTCGGCGTGTGCGACTATCTTGCTGAGACCACAGGCTGTCCCACTCAGTTGGCTCGGATATCGCTCGAAGGCTCCATCATCGGGGTCGTCGAGGATATGTTCAAGGAGGGCCTTGCCCATCACGGGATTGCACCCGGTGTCGATGGGGCACTGCTGGCGACCACCGCGGCCTGGGCCGTTTTTGGAGCCGCGCGCCGCTGGTTTCAGACCCGTAACCGGATCTCCGCCGAGGAGATGGCAGTCAGGATTGAAACCACGGTGACGCCAGTCCTTTTCGGCAGCTAAAAACCGGCAACACAAAAGCTCCCTTTTGGTTAATGAACGGGTCGATCATGATATCGAGCCGATTCAAGACTAGGCTGTCGAACCCCTCGATTTCCGCGCACGCACCCTCGTTTCGAGGTATTCCTCCAGATGAAGGACGGCAAGGTCACGAGGCTCTTCCTTCTTCTGCAGACGGCTCACCATTATGCTGCCTTCAAGCGTACTCGCGATCAGGGTGGCCAATTTCGCAGAATTGACATCGGCACGCACCTCACCTCGTTGCTGCCCCTCGTCGGCGATTGATTGCAGACGGTTAAGCAAGGATCTGAGAGCCTGGCGGGCTTTGGCGCGCAACTGAGGATTGCCATCGTCGGAATCGATGGCCGTGTTCAGCAGCGGGCAACCTCCCGGCACCAGCCCCGTACGTCGATCGCGAAAGTTCCGCACGATTTGTTTAAGACGATCAACGGTATTCCGGATCTCCTCTGTTCCTTCGAAGCGCGCGTCCATTGCAACTTTCCAAGCGTGTTCGAAGGCGTCTCCCGCAAGCTCTTCTTTGCTCTCAAAGTGTCTGTAAATCCCTCCTTTTTCCAGACCAGTGGCTCGCATGAGATCGGAGAGTGCTGCGCCGTCATATCCTTTTTGATTGAAGATTGGCGCTGCCTTACGAATGATGTCTTGCCGTGTCTGCTCGCCTTTGCGCACGTCCTACTCCTCGTGAAGCTGATTCAGCAACCCTCCGGTCGCCGACCTCGAACTGTAACCTAGCTTAGATGAGACCGAGCGGTCCCTGGATGCATTACGGGGATCACCGCTTCTCTTACAGCAACTCCTGGGACCGGGGGGTCGCATATCCCACAGGGAACATCCTATGACGCCGATGAAGACTCCCATTTTAAAATTATATGCGACCGATCGGTCTCTTTGACAATCCAAGCACTTGACAGGCAGAACTCGAAAGACACGCGATGCGACCTGTTCTCTGGATGAACTGAGAGCCGCTAATGACCGGGTCCCTATTCGATGTTTCTGGCTAAACCAAATTAAAGGACGGGAGAATATAACGATGGCTACTGCTTATATTGATGCGGTTACCAAGACGATTGACGTGAACGGGACTTCCTTCGTGTATCGAGAGACCGGCCAAAAGAACGGCATCCCGGTCGTGTTGCTTCACCACCTAACAGCGGTTCTCGATGATTGGGATCCGAGAACGATTGACAGCCTGGCTCAGAAACACCGCGTTATCGCCTTCAACAACCGCGGCGTCGGAGGCTCTAAGGGCACAACGCCAGACACCATCGATGATATGGCAACGGATGCAGTGGCCTTCATTCGAGCTCTAGGGCTTACGAAGACTGACCTGCTGGGCTTCTCACTCGGTGGTTTCATCGCTCAAGTCATCGCACAAAAACATCTCGACCTCGTACGCAGAATGATTCTGGCGGGCACTTCGGCCGCCGGCGGCGAAGGGGTCAGCAACGTGAACGCCGTGTTGCAGAACGCGGTGGCTAAGGCAACAGCCGAGAAGAAGCATCCGAAGCAGTCGCTCTTCTTCACACAGTCTCATGATGGCCAGAAGGCGGCGGCGGAATTTCTCCAGCGTCTCGGCACTCGACAACAGGACCGCGATTTGCCTGCAACACAAGAGACCATCGTTGCTCAGGTGACCGCGATTACTAAGTGGGGCATGGCACCTAAGCCGATTTCGTTGGACAGTATCCAACACCCGGTGCTGGTGGCGAACGGCGATACCGACGTGATGGTGCCGTCGATCAATTCGGTAGAGTTAGCGCGCAAGCTGCCACACTCTGAGTTGAGCATTTTCCCTGATGCTGGACATGGAGCAATCTTCCAGTATCACAGCGCGTTTCTCGACCAGACCCTCCGATTTCTGCAGAACTAACCTTGATGCGGCACTCTTGGTTCATCGGCAAACGAGCATGGACCACGAGGTTGGCACGGGGGGCACGATCTAGGGTATCGCGGCACGGAAGGGGTGCTCGTGGTCGAGTCCCCGCCTGCCTACGATGCCATCGTCCCAACGGAGGTTTTGGCCGGTTGATTCGAGAACAGGGCCTTGATGCAAGGAGGAAGGATGAGAGTGTCGACCAGAAGATTCGAGATCGAGCGTTTTAGCGTGACAACTTCCATGCCATTCGAGGCTGTCGTGGCCGCACTGAAAGATGCAGTAGGCCGGCTGGATTTGGTTGAATTCGCAAAAGCGTCGAAGCAAGCATGCACTTTCGGTGAGTTGAAAGCGGTGATTGAGCGAAACCTGGGCAAGACCGGACTGATGTTGTTCATGGAACTTGATCATGGCGCGATTCTACGCAAAGAAACGGGATTGACCACGCCGAAAATAGTGCGGCTTGTGATCGGGAATCCGCTTGTCATGAAGGAGATGGCGAAGCATGTGCCAGAAGCGGGGTCGTACGCTCCCGTCACCGTTCTGGTAGATGAGCGAGGCGATGGCGTTCACTTATCGTATGACAGGATGGCCAGCCTCCTCGCGCCATACGGCAACATGGAGGCTATCGCCGTTGCTCGAGATCTGGATTCAAAAATCGAGAACCTTCTTCTACTCGATTTTTGTGCTCGATCTGAAATGGATCAGATTGGAAACGACAGTGGCCAGCGAACGGGCGGCTGAGGCAGAGCCAACTACAACGTGACGAATGCGTGGTCATGAAAGGCCGGTCATGCCAGAGACTAGATCGTCGAAGCGAGGAGATTGATGTATGGGAAAACTTGATGGAAAGGTCGCACTGGTAACAGGAGCATCGAAAGGAATCGGGGCAGGCATCGCGTTGTCGCTGGCGAATGAGGGCGCCGCCGTTGCAGTGAACTACCACTCTGATCGGGCCGGCGCAGACCGCGTCGTGGAAAACATCAAACTGGCCGGCGGAAAGGCCATCCTTGTGCAAGGAAGCGTGACCTCCTCGGAGGAGATCGATCGCTTCTTTAACGAGACAGAGAGACAACTCGGCAATGTAGACGTCCTTGTCAACAACGCCGGCGTCTACTCCGACCACCTTCCCTTGCAGGACATAAACGAAAAGGAGTTTCATCGCCAGTTCGACACAAACGTGCTCGGACTTCTTCTGACCTCCAAACGAGCTGTAAAGGGATTTGGTGAAAAGGGCGGCTGCGTCATCAACATTGGCTCCGTAGTGAGCACTCTAACTCCCCCCGCAACTTCGATCTATGCGGCAACGAAAAGCGCGGTGGACGGTATTACTCGGGTGCTCGCGAAGGAACTCGGACCCCGGAACATCCGCGTGAACTCCATCAACCCTGGCGTGGTCGATACCGAGGGTGCACGTGCCCTGAGTTCCTATGATCAAGTCGCAAGCGCGATCAAGGCGCTGACTCCGCTCGGCCGGACCGGCATGCCCGGGGACATCGGGGTGATCGCTGCGTTTCTCGCCTCCGACGAGGCCCGGTGGCTCACTGGAGAGATCATCGTCGGCAGCGGTGGCCTCCGTTAAATTTGCAGAAGGAGCGGCAAGATGAGTAATTCAATCAAGGCTACGGAGTGGCACGGGGAATGTCCCGGTCCTGCATCGAGTTGTTCGGCTTGACTCACGTCAAGTCCAGAAGCTGAGCCATGGTTCTCAAGGAACTGAGTTAACTTTAGGGATTCTTGCCGCGCTAAGTTGGAAATACGCCGTCGCTACATTAGCGACCAGCGAAGACAGCACCGCTCGCTGTCCCCACTCGGTTGCGAGTAATTGGGCACGAGCCGCCTCGGTTTGACGGCGATATTTCCCCCAGAAATCCAGATTCCAGATCACCGATAGGTTCAGTTCGCCTGCATTGACCTGATAGGCGGGAAATAGTTGTAACCTTGCTATTTTGCTGGCTGAAAATGTCCGCGCCAACGTTTGCGGAGGGGAGCTGGTCGGAGCGGGTAATGCCCACTTGTGCCTGGGCTTCAAGTACGCGGGCAGCCGCGATCCGCACGTCATAATTTTTGGCAATGGCGGAGTGAATCAGCTGCGTGAGCCCTGGATCCTGATAGGCCTGCCACCATTGCTCGTTGCCCAGCGACGAGGCTTGCGAGGCCGCTTGCGGAGCGGGTGCGTAATCCAGTGCTGAGAGAGCAGCTACTGAAATGCCCGCAGATTGAGCCACGTCATAAAGTTTTGCTGCGCCTTCGACAGCACGATCAACCATCGCGGCGAGAGCGGCTTCTACTCCAGCCAGCGCGGAGACTACGCCAGTGCCGATAGCATTGAACGCACGCTTGATGTTGTTGGCGTTCGTCAGTGCAATCTGGCCAGCCTTGTCCATGCCTTCCACGAACGAGGCTGTGCGCGCAACGAGATCAACGGTAATGGTTTTGACAGTGATCAATTTTTCTTTTCCTTCAGTTTCTTAGCCCAAGCCACGAAGATTTCGTCGATCATCTCTTCAGCGTCTTCGTGCCCAGCTTTCTTCAAGTTCGCTATGACACGGAGCCGAACCTTCGCTGCTGTTTCCTCATCGACATCCCGCAACGTAGAGAAGTAAACCTTCACGTTGTGCTGAGCCTGTTCGCGCCTGCTCATTTCCTTCGGCTCATAGCCGGGAAGGAACGAGAACGGTGTCCTTGGCTCCACACCTTCGCCACGCTTCTGGTTGAACCTCTGAGCCAGTAACAGCGCAGTCGGGAAGCAATCACGTCTGAACTTTTCCCACCGACGATCCAGCAGTGCGTTGAACATCGCTGGTGTCAGCTTCCAAAACTGTTCACTCGTCAAACCGAAGTCGTAAACTGCAATTGCCGTTAGCAGCGATGACCGGATTGATGATGCTCTCCGCCTTCGCACGCGCAGCAGCCTTTGCTTTCAAAAGTTCTTGGGTGTTCATTGGGTGTTGCTCCCTAGTTGCGATTTTGTTTCTCGTCCGGGAGCGACCGTCGGGTCGTTAGGCGGGACAAGTGAGCGACGTTTGGTTCAAGTTCATCGGAACTCGCGCCTACATCGCGCCTCACTTGTTGAATACCGAAGCTACAACTCTGGCTGGAGTGTTATCGAAATGGTCGTCCCTACCGCGACTTCAAAATGCCTGTGGCGGGGGTTTTGAGCGCTATGGCCTGATTGCTTCAGCCATGCGCTAAACTGGGGGCTGGCGGTAATTCGGCACGAAGAGGAGTCATACGTGGAAATACGTCAGCACATTACAGTGATCTTGTGCTTGGGGATGGGCTTGGCGTCGTCGGGGCTCACTGTGGCGCAGTCCTCCCTAGGTTCGGGAGCAGAGACACGTCATGCAGAAAGTGCGGTGCCGGGACTGCATGACTTCGATTTTTTATTCGGACGCTGGCAAGTCCATCATCGAAAGCTGAAGCATCGCCTCGTCAACAGTCACGAGTGGATCGAATTCGAAGGGACGTTATTCTGCCAGCCACTGATGGGTGGCTACGCTAATGTCGACGACACCGTGTTCGAGGTCCCGGGCGGCACTTATCGCGGTGTGGCTCCGCGATCGTTCGACGCCAAGTCGGGGCAATGGTCGATCTGGTGGATGGACAGTAGGAAACCGCTCGCGCCCATAGGCCCGCCCGTGATAGGCAGTTTCCACAATGGCGTAGGAACGTTCTATGCGAACGACGATACCGAAGACGGGAAACCAGTCCGCACAAGATTCATATGGTCTGGAATCACACCAACATCATGTCACTGGGAGCAGGCAGAATCACCCGATGGCGGAAAAACGTGGGAAACGGATTGGATCCAGGACCTCAAACGAGTGCAATAGTTCGTTGAATGGATATTTGCCTTCGAGACCCGGCGCATCGTTAGCCGCAGCAAAATTGACAATGTTGTTGACGATATCGTCAAGCTGCTCGAATACGCGAAAGGTTTTCCGCGCAGAACACTTGAGGCAGCGGGTCAACTGTTGCTAAATCTCGATTACACTCAAAATGCCCTGAAACAGGGATTCTGAGTGAAATGGCATGCTAACGCCCGCTCTTTAGGGGGCGCACCAGCCCAAAACAAAAGGCCCCCGAAGGGAGCCTGTGTGCTTCTCACGGCACCTTTACATCAACTCGAGTTGCTTCTTCCGCAGAGCGAGCGAGTTGTGAGGAATCACCGCTGGCTCCTCTGATGCAGTGATTTCTGGAGTAGCGTCCTCAGCAATGGTTCCCACTCCACTGCGACCGAGTGCCTTGGACAGGGTGACGTCCATCGTCTGAACCTTGTCCACCATTCCTTCTGCCAGTCCAGCGTTCGCGGAGACGATGCGTCCTTGACCGAAGCCTTCTTTCACGGCTGCGACGCTTACGCCACGACCACGAGCGACAGCCTTGGTGAAGAAGCGTACATCTCGTCAACACGCGCTTGCAATGCTGCCTTGGCTTCATCCGACCACGTACCGTCTGCGCCTTCAGCCTTGAACTTGCCAGCCTTGATGACGTCCACCTTGATGCCAGCCTGCTTCATCGCCTCAGATTCGTCTGTGAGAGCCACGAGGACACCGACGGAACCGACCTCACCGGAAGGTGTGATCGCAACTTTGTCGGCTTGCGATGCGATCCAGTAAGCTGCGCTGGCTCCCATGCCCGAGATCATTGCGGTAATCGGCTTGGAGCCGCGTGCCGCGAAAATCTCGTCTGCCATTTCCTGAACTCCGCGGACTGATCCACCGGGAGAGTCCACGTCAATGACGATGGAGCGAACATTGGGATCGGCCACCGCTGACTTGAACCAGCTTGAGAACTTGTCGAGCGAAGTGCCTCCGCTCATCTCGGTCATCATGTTCGCCTTTGGCGAGATGACTCCGTACAGTGGGAGCACAGCGACCGTCGCACCCTTGCGTGGAGGAGGAGTCGTGCCTGCCTTTTGAGCGGCTGCTGCTTCGATCTCCGAGCCATCTTCAACAGCGACAAACGTGGGCTCTGCCGGAGCACGCTTGATGATAGCGATGTCTTCTGCGGAGACGTGGCCACCGTTCTGCTTCAGTGTGATGAAGTGCTGGATCACCTTCAGTTTTTCCTCTGTGATTGCCCAGAGTGATTCAGCAACGAATTTTGCGATGTGCTCGTACATGTTTG
>Ga0137382_10001367_pt1 | contig 10727 bp, 10 predicted proteins | sample SagtaG_15_FD_104816 | JGI IMG/M metagenome (GOLD analysis project Ga0137382, IMG submission 104816) | Vadose zone soil microbial communities from Sagehorn Ranch, Mendocino, California, USA - Sage2_R_20_16 metaG | ecosystem: Environmental > Terrestrial > Soil > Vadose zone | place: USA... | reverse complement strand
TGCTTCACGCTGATCTTGATGTCGCCGAACCCCTCGTCCTCCAGGATCTGCGCTTCCTGCAGCGCCGACGCGACGAGCGCCTCGGGTGTGGGAGTCCCGTGCGCCTCCAGGAGATCCTTCTGCAGCGACCCCGCGTTCACGCCGATGCGGATCGGTACCCCGCGCACCTTCGCCTCCCGCGCGACCAGCCGGACCTTGTCCTGATACTTGATGTTGCCCGGGTTGATGCGGAGTCCCTGGACCCCGGCCTCGAGCGCGGCCATCGCGTACTTCCATTGGAAGGGGATGTCGGCGACGACCGGGACCGTCGACTTCGCTGCGATCGCGACGAGCGCCTCGGCATCCTCCCAGTGCGGCACGGCGACGCGAACGATATCGACCCCGGCGGCGACGAGCGAAGCGATCTGTTGCAGCGTGGCGTCGATGTCGGCGGTCTTCGTCGTCGTCATGGACTGGACGCTGACGGGCGCATCGCCGCCGATCGCGACGCGGCCGAGCTGGATCTGCCGCGACTTCCTCCGCTCGACCATGCCGACCGCCAGTGTCTCAGTCCGCTCAGGAACCGAACACGTGGAACGTGATGGTCCGGTCCTTCGGCTCGTCCATCTCGAAGAAGATCAACCGCTGCCAGCGGCCGAAGCCCGGCTCGCCGGCGATCACGGGGATCGCGTGCGACGTCGCCGAGAGAAGCATCGCCTTGACGTGGGCGTGGCCGTTCTTGCGCTCGTCTTCGTGCATGTTCTGGGTCCGCACCTCGAAGTCGTCGTGGGCGTAGTAGACGCCGTCGTGGGGGACGATCCGGGTGACGTGCTGCCGGAAATCCTCCAGCGCCCCGTCCTCCCATTCGTTGATCAAGAGGGCGCAGGTGGTGTGGCCACAGAACGCCACCACGGCACCGTCGGTGACACCCGCATCCTTGATCGCGCGCCGAAGGTCGTCCGTCAGGTCGAGGTACTCGTACCGGTTGGCGGTGGACACGGTGACGCTCGAGGTCGCGGACTTCACCTAACCCTCCTGATATCGGCCGCAACGGCGGCTTCCACCGCCGGCAGATCGAACGTGAACGCGCTGCCGTGGCCCGGGTCGCTCTTCGCCACGATCCGACCCCCATGCGCCTCGACGATGGACCGAGCGATCGCAAGACCGATACCGGTCCCTCCGTCGTCTCGTGACCGAGCAGGATCAACGCGATAGAAGCGTTCGAAGACGCGAGGGAGGTGCTCCGGTTGGATCCCGACCCCCGTGTCGGTGACACTGACCTGCACCCGGTCGCCATCCGGACGGGCGGTCACGCGGATCTCCCCCCCGGGCGGCGTGAAGCGCACCGCGTTGTCCACGAGATTGAAGAGCACCTGGTGGATCCGCTCAGCGTCGGCCTTCGCGGCGAGGTAAGCCGGGACGTCGTGCTCGATCCGGACATCCGAGATGGAGCGACCCATCGAGATCTCGGAGATCACACGGGAGACGAGTGGCGCGAGCGGGACGACCTCCACCTGGAACGGAACCTCGCCCGACTCCAACCGGGAAAGGTCGAGCAATTGGTCGACGAGCCTCCCGAGCCGTTCCGTCTGCGACAGCATGAGCTGCAGCGTCCTCGGGTCCGCCACTTCGACGCCGTCAGCGAGGTTCTCCAGGTGGGCACGGATCGCGGTGATCGGGGTCTTCAACTCGTGCGAGACATTGGCGACCAGATCCCGCCGGCTACGCTCGAGATCCTCCAGCTCGGCCGTCATCCGGTTGAAGGCGGCGGCCAGCTGACCGACCTCATCACGGCTACGCGCGCGCACGCGCACGGAGTAATCCCCCACCTCCATCCGGCGCGCTGCGGCAGCCATGTCTCGAAGCGGCTGCGTCATCCCGCGCGCAAGCCACCTCGCCAGGAGGAGGGAGATGAACCCCGCCACCGCTCCCGCGAGGAGGAACTGCCACCAGGAGCTCTGGAGGAACCCGAAGGTCGACGAGATCCTGCCGAGCGATCCGCGGGACGGCGACGGCCGCAGCACGGTCACCCACCCGCCGTCGCTCGTGGGCACGGCGGCATACGTGATGCGCCCCGTGACGCCCCAGTGCGGGACGCCGTCGTCGAACGTAGGGACCTGCAGATGCAGGTCGGCCCCCTGGACCGTGACGTTCCCATCCGGATCCCGCGTGACGATCATGGTGTTGGCTGGGATGTGATCGAGCGGTCCCAGGGCCGCCCGGCCGGCGAGCCCGAGCGCCGCGATCTCCTCCGTGTCCCGCGGTGAGTTCCGGAGGTAGAACGCGATGAGCACGTAGCTGACGATGAGGGTGACGGCGACCGCGAAGACGATCACCGAGCCGAGCTTGGCGCGGATCGTCGGGAGCTTCTCGAGAGGACGCATCGCCACCGCGCGTCACTCCTTGAAGGCGTACCCGACGCCGTGGACCGTTCGGATGAAGCGCGGGTCGTTGCCGTCCTCGCCGAGCTTCCGACGGATCCGCGCGACGTGCGAATCGACCACGCGGCCACCGGCGTAATCGCGATAGCCCCAGACGCGATCCATCAGCTGATCACGGCTCAAGACCACACCCGGCTCGCGCGCGAGCGCGAGCAGGATCTCGAACTCGAGTGGCGTGAGGCCGATCTCCTCTTCGTCGACCTCCACGCGTCGCCGAGCGGCGTCGAGGATCAGGCCGTGCAGCTCGATCGGACCCGTCTCCTGGTCCTGCACGCCCTTGATCCGTTCAACCCTTCGCAGGATCGCACGGACCCGGACGGTCAGCTCGCGCAGGCTGAACGGCTTCGTGAGGTAGTCATCGGCGCCGACCGCGAAGCCAGCCACCTTGTCGGCCTCCTCGGTCTTCGCCGTCAGCATCAGGACCGGGGTCCAACGGTCCCGCTGGATCCGCTTGCAGACCTCCAGACCGTCCATGCCCGGGAGCATGAGGTCGAGCACGACGAGATCGGGCTGATGTTCGAGGTGCGCTTCGATCGCCTCCGGGCCGTCGAGCGCGACGACGACCCGGTAGCCCTCGCTCTCGAGCCGGGCGCGCACCGCCTCCGCGATCGCCGCCTCGTCGTCGACGACCAGCACGGTCTGCTCAGTCACCGGCCAATCGTACGCGGGCTCTGTGGAGGACGGGAGGCCGGGTGATGGAGAAATCGTGATGGACCGCCGGTCGTTCCCCCTGGTCATGGACCGATCGGGACCGGCTTCCAGATGTCGAGCACCATCGTGGAGATCACGAAGAATCCGAGGAACAGCAAGACGGCGGCGGACACCGGCACGATCTTCCGCATGTCGATCTTCCTCCCCCGCGCCTTCTCGATGAGCAGGATCGCGAGGTGCCCACCGTCGAACGGTGGCAGCGGGACCAGGTTGATGATGCCGATGAAGAGCGTCACGTACGCGAAGACCCAGAAGAACGCGGCCCAGTTCCCGGTCGCGCCGATCGCGCCGACCTGTTGGCTGACGCCGACGACCGACGCAACGTCGCCCTGGTTCCGCGGAGCGCCCTCGAACAGCAGGTGGAAGACCCGGACGACACCCTGCGGACCGAAGGCATGGCCGATCTGCACGATCGACACCCTCGTGTACTTCGCCAGGTCGGCGACGCCGCCGGCGACCGCGGGGAAGAACCCGAGGGGTTGCGGCCCGAGCTCGATCCCGAGCCTCACGCTCTGCTGATCGGTACCCGCTTGGAGCACGACCGGGGTGACGGTCAGGTTCACGATCTGGTTCCCGCGCTGGACCTGCACCGGGATCGCCTCGTGCGCGTGCTGCGCGACGTAGGGACCGATCTCAGCGGGGGTGGGTGCCACCAGATCTCCCACGCGGGTGATGACGTCGCCCGGCCGGAGCCCGGCGGCCGCGGCGGGCGAGGGCCGGCCGGATCCCAGCTCCGCCGGCACATCCGAGATCACGGATACACGGGTCCGGTCGGTCTCTCCGGTCGTCATGAGCAGCGCGGAGAAGATGATCGCCGCCACCAAGAAGTGCGAGAGCGGGCCCGCCAGGATGACGAGCGCTCGCTGCCGGACCGGCTTCGCTCCATACGCTCGGTCCTCATCGCCGGGGGGCACGTCGTTCTCGAACGGGTTCATCCCGGCGATCTTCACGTACCCGCCTGCCGGGATCGCTTTCAACCCGTACTCGATCTCGCCCCGACGGAACGACCACAGTTTCGGGCCGAACCCCACGAAGTACTCGAGGACGCGGAACCCGAACCTGCGGGCCAACAGGTAGTGACCGAACTCGTGGATCAGGATGATCGCGAGCAGGGCGACGAAGAAAGCGACGATGGCGAGCGCGCTCACGGGAGCTACCGCTCCTCGATGATCTCGACCGCGCGCCTGCGGCCCCACTGGTCCGCGCGTTCGATGTTCACGATCGACACGACCGAGGCCGGGTCGTGCTCGTCGACCACCGACTGCACGATCTCGACGATCCGCGTCAGCGGGATCTTGCCTTCCAGGAAGGCCATGACGGCGACCTCGTTCGCTGCGTTCATGACCGCCGGGAACGTCAGCCCGAGCCCGCCGACCCGGTAGGCGAGATCCACCGCAGGGAACGCTTCGCGGTCGACCGGCTCGAAGGTGAGCGGGCGATCCGTGAGCGGGACCGGCCCGACTCCGTCCGATAGCCGTTCCGGCCACGCGAGGGCGAGCTGGATCGGCAGGCGCATGTCGGCGGTGGCCATCTCGGCGCGGAGGCTGCCGTCGCGGAACTCCGCGAGCGCGTGCACCTGTCCCTCGGGGTGGATCAAGACGTGGATCTGCGAGTACTCCAGATCGAACAGGTGATGCGCCTCGATCACCTCGAGGCCCTTGTTCATCAGCGTGGCGGAGTCGATCGTGATCTTCGGACCCATCGACCAGACCGGGTGCTGGAGCGCTTCCTTGACCGACGCCCGGCCGAGCTCGCTCCTGGTCCAACCGCGGAAGGGCCCGCCCGATCCGGTGATCACGACCCGCTTGAGGTCTTCGCGGCGCTCGTGGCGAAGCGCCATGGCGAGCGCCGCGTGTTCCGAGTCGACCGGAAGGAGCCGCTCGGGCTCCCCCTTCACGAGGTCCATCACGAGCTCGCCACCCACGACGAGCGATTCCTTGTTGGCGAGCGCGACCGTCTTCCCGGCCTGCAGCGCGGCCAGCGTTGGCGCGAGGCCGGCCGACCCGACCAGTCCGTTAAGAACGAAGTCGGCATCGGTCTTCGCCGCGATAACCTCGGCGGCATCGGGGCCGACGATCAGCTCGACCCCCTTCACCTGTCCGAGCTTGGCCTTGACGTCGGCGGCGGCGTTCTCGTCCGCGATGGCGATGAACGGGGGCAGGAACTCCCGGGTCTGGCCGACCAGCAGCTCCTGGTTCATCCCCGCCGCCGACAGACCGACGATCTTGAACCGCTCCGGGTGCCGGCGCACGACGTCCAGTGCCTGGGTCCCGATGGACCCGGTCGAGCCGAGGATGGTGATCGACCGCATGGCGAGGAGCTTACCCCGAGGCCGTCCGAACGCTATGAACTGGACGTTACGTGAAGATCACGCGGAAGAGCAGGAAGGTGGCCGGAGCCACGAACAGGAGCGAATCGATCCGGTCGAGGACCCCGCCGTGGCCCGGGAGGACCGTTCCCATGTCCTTCACCCCGACATCCCGCTTCACGACGGACTCCGCGAGATCGCCCAACGTGGCGGCGATCGCCACCACCAGGCCGAGCAGCAGCGCATCGACCCGCCGGTCTTCGAACGGGCCGACGAAGGACGTGACGAAGGCACCCGAGGCCACCACGGTGGCGAACGTCCCTCCCAGCAGCCCCTCCCACGACTTCTTCGGGCTCACGTTAGGGGCGAGCGGACGTTGGAACCAGCCACCGCCCGAGACCGACCCGATCAGGAAGGCGGCGGTGTCGAACAGGAACGTGAGCAGGATGATCGCGAAGACGAGGGCCTTGCCGTCGTCCAGCTTCAGGGTGGCGATCAGGTATCCGCCGAGGAGCGGGATCCACGCCATGTTCAGCACCGTCACGCCGATGTTCCGCGTGACGTTCGTGCGATGTTCCGTGGGAACGGTCATGAACCATAGGAAGGTCGCCATCACGCCCAGCGCGAACATCGCGGGGGTCGCCGCTTCGCCCCGGAAATAGGCCCCCGCCATCATCAGTACGCCGGCGACCAACCCGACGAGGGTGGCGGGCTGGTTGTGGGCCTTCACCATGACGCCGAACAGCTCGCCCTGCGCGACGAGCACCGCGATGCCGGCTACGACGGCGAAGGCCGCGGGACCCGCCCACAGCGCGGCGAGCGCGACGCCGGCCAGGAGCACCCCGGTCATGAACGCCGCCGGGACATCCCGTTCGCCGATCTGCGGGCCGCGACGGTCCAGATCGGCGCCGACCTCGACCGCTGCAGGCTCCTGCCAGCTGGGACCGCTGGTACCCTCGCCGCCGACGACCACGGTCCTCGGCGGCGCGTCGGGGTCCTGGAGGTCCGACAGCAGGTCGGCTTCGACATCGTCGGACGAAGCGGCCGGGGGCGCACCGAGATCGGAGAGGAGGTCGCCGACCTCGCTTCCGCCGAGGGCGTCGACCGGCTCGGTCGCGTACGAGGTGTCGCCGCTCGCACCGGAGAAATGCGCCGCGGCGGCCTCGAGGTCTTCTTCGGATGGCTCGCCCTCGAGAGCCGAGGCCTCAGCCGCCTCGAACACCTCGCCTTCCGGCTCGCTCGTTCCCTCGCCGAAGGCGTCGGCGTCGACCACGACGACGTCGGGCTCGCCCGCGTCGTCCGGGGGCTCGCCCAGGATGTCGTCGATCGGCTCCAGCGCACCGGAGTCGTACCACGCGTCGTCGGGCTCGCCTCCGACGGCGTCCTCCTCGGAACGTCCCGGAGGCATCTCCGTCGGGAGGAGCTCCTGGGTCGCCTCAGGGGCCTCCTCCGAACGCACCTCCACGTGGGACTCCTGCGGTGCGCGTTCGGTTGACTCTTCGGGTTCGTCCCAATCGACGTCGCGGATCGGCGCGAAGAACTTGTCCAGGTCTTCGAAGAGATCCTCGCCGTCGCCCTTGTCGTTGGCCATCTAGACCTCCATCAGCTCCTGCTCCTTGTGACCCTGGATCTCGTCGACCTCGGTCACGAAGCGGTCGGTGAGCTTCTGCAGCTCCTTCTCGGCCCTGATCAAGTCATCTTGGGAGATAGCGCCGTCATGCTCAAGCTTCTCCATCTCCTCCTTGGCATGTCGCCGGACGTTGCGGACGGCAACCCTGGCCTCCTCGGCCCGATGGTGGACCTGTTTGACGAGCTCCTTCCTGCGTTCCTCCGTGAGCGGCGGGAATGCGAGGCGGATCACGTTGCCGTCGTTGCTGGGCGTGATGCCGAGGTCGCTCTGCATGATCGCCCGCTCGATCGCGGAGATCGCGCTCTTTTCGAACGGCTGGATCTGCAGGAGGCGCGGCTCCGGGACGGACACGCCGGCGAGCTGACTCAGGGGAACCGGCGTCCCGTAGTACTCGACCGTCACACGGTTGATGACGGCCGGCGCCGCTCGCCCGGTCCGGATCCCTGCGAGGTCGTCCTTGAGGTGAGCGACCGCCTGTTCCATCTTGTGGGTGGCGTCCTTGGCTGCGGTTTCGATCGTCATGGATGCTCAGTGCACGAGGGTGCCGATCGGTTCGCCGGTTACGACCCGCCGGATGTTCCCCTCCTCGCGGAGATCGAACACGATGATCGGGAGCTTGTTCTCCATCGAGAGCGAAACGGCGGTCGCGTCCATGACCCCGTACCCCTCGCGGAGGAAATCGCCGTACGCGAGCAGGTCGAGCCGCTCGGCCGATGGATCGAGTTGCGGGTCGGCGGTGTAGACACCGTCGACCTTCGTTCCCTTGAGCAACGCGTCGGCATGGATCTCGAGCGCGCGCTGGGCGGCGCAGGTGTCGGTGGAGAAGTAGGGGACGCCCAAGCCGGCCGCGAAGATCACCACGCGCCCCTTCTCGAGATGGCGGATCGCGCGGAGGGGAACGAACGGCTCCGCCACCTGGCTCATGGTGATCGCCGTCTGCACGCGCGTCGCGACGTGGATCTTCTCGAGGGCGTCCTGCAATGCGAGCGCGTTCATCACCGTCGCAAGCATCCCCATGTAGTCCGCGCGGTTCCGATCGATCCCGGGCGCCTGACGACCACGCCAGATGTTGCCGCCGCCGACGACCACCGCCGTCTGGATGCCGAGATCGACGACCTCGGCGAGCTGCCGCGCGACGAGCGCCGTCGCACCGTCGGAGATCCCGGACCCCGAGTCATGGGCGAATGCTTCGCCGGAGAGCTTGAGCAGGACCCGGTGATAGGTGGGTCGTGCCTCTCCGCCGTCACTCATGCGCCCGGTCGTCTCCTCCACTCGGTCGGCGGCACTCGGTCGGCGGTCAGCTTACCCGCCTACTCCAGGTCTTCGCCCAGCCGGTACCGGGTGAACCGCCTCACGGCGACCTTCTCGCCGGTCTTGGCACCCACCTCGTCCAGCAGGCTCTGGATCGTCTTCGACTCGTCCTTCACGAACGGCTGGTCCAACAGCACGTTGTCCTTGAAGAACGCCTCGAGTTTCCCTTCGACGATCCTGGGGATCACGTTCTCGGCCTTCCCCGAGTCGAGCGCTTGCTTCTCGAAGATCTTCCGCTCGTGCTCGAGCGTCGCAGAGGGAACATCGTCGCGGCTGAGCCAGCGCGGGGCCGAAGGACTAGCGATGTGCAACGCCAGGTCCTTCACGAGCGAACGGAACTCATCGGTGTTCGCGACGAAGTCCGTCTCGCAGTTCACCTCGACCAGCACCCCGACCGTGTTGTTGAAATGGATGTACGCGTCGATCAGGCCTTGATCCGCGTTGCGACCAGCGCGCTTCGCCTGGCTCGCCAGGCCCTTCTCGCGAAGGAGCTGCGTGGCGCGATCGGCATCGCCGTCGGCTTCGATCAGCGCGCGTTTGCAATCCATCATGCCCGCGCCCGTCGCTTCGCGGAGCGCCTTCACCATGGCCGCCGTGATGTCCGGCATCTCAGCCTTCCTCCCCGGTGCTTCCCACCGGCGCCGGCGTGCTCTCGTCGCTCGCCGTCTCCTGCTCCTCGATGGGCTCGGCAACGATCTCGGGCTCCGCCACGTCGGGCTCGAAGACGGTCGTCGCCGCGATCGCGGCGGCTTCTTCCGCTGACGGCGTCTCGTCGACGGCGGCCGGCGCGGCCTGGGGTCGTGGTCCGGACGGGACCGGCGGAGCCTGCGTGGTGGAGCGCTCGATGACGTCGTCCTTCGCCATGCCGTACCCCTCTGCCAGGGCATCCGCCAGCACGCGGGTCACCAAACTCACCGCGCGGATCGCATCGTCGTTCCCCGGGATGACGTAGTCGACCTCGTCGGGGTCACAGTTCGTGTCCACGATCGCGATAACGGGGATGTTGAGCTTCCGTGCCTCGGTGACGGCGATGTGCTCCTTCTTCGTGTCGATCACGAAGATGGCGTCCGGCAGCCGTTCGAGGTACTGGATCCCTCCGAGGTTCCGCTCGAGCTTCTCCCGCTCGTGCCGCAGGCGGATCGCCTCCTTCTTCGGGAGGCGTTCCATGGCCCCGGTCTCTTCCATCTCGCCGAGCTCCCGCAGACGGAGCAGCCGGCCGCGGATCGTGCTGAAGTTGGTGAGCATGCCGCCCAACCAGCGGTTGTTGACGAAGGGCATGTTGATCCTGCTGGCGTACCCGGAAACGACCTCCTGGGCCTGCTTCTTCGTCCCGATGAACAGGACGATCCCGCGGCGACGGCCGAGCCCTTGAACGAAGGCGTGCGCTTCCTCGAGCCCGGATAGAGATTGCTCGAGGTCGATGATGTAGATCCCGGAACGCTCCCCGAAGAGGTACCGCTGCATCTTCGGGTTCCACCGTCGCGTCTGGTGGCCGAAGTGCACGCCCGCCTCGAGGAGCTCCCGCCGGGTGACGACCGGCATGGTGTGCTCCTTTCGGTTGTGTCCTCCGCTCGGATCGGCCCGATGACGGCCCGCAGAGCCTGCGGGACCCCGGCATACGGTCCCCGAGCGTGTGTGCTCGGCGCGAGATGCGCCGGCAACTGCAGTCTACCAGCGACGATGTCGCGTTCAGCCGCGACGGGCGTTCCGCGGCGCCGGTGCGTCGGGCACGTCCCCGCCGATCGCGAGGTAGCGGAACGCGAACATGGCGACGGCGGCCATCTGGAGCACGTTGATGAGGATCGAGATGGTCCACGCGCCGACCGAAGGGTTGACCCCGATCAAGCCGCCCGGGAGCGGCGCGAGCAACAGGGCGAACGACGGAACCGCGTAGAGCACCGCGAGCGTGAGGTTGTTCGAGCCTGGCAGCCGCGCCGCCCGGACCGCCTTGGACAGCGTGAGCGGCAAGGACAGCTCCTCGTCCGCGGCGATCGCTGGCGCGAAGGCGAAGAGGTAGACCCCCGCGACCAGGAGCCCCACCGCGAGGATGAACCCGATCCCCCCGCCGAGGAGCTGGACGAAGTTGGCGAGGATCAGCACCCCGAGATTGACCACGGCGACCGCGATCGCGACCGGCCAAACGTGGATCCCCCGACGGATGCTCCAGATGGAGACGGATCCGGTTCGCGTCCGTTCCACGGCGGCGGTGGTCACGAGCGTCTGGAGCGCCGCGTGGACGACCCGGAAGGCCGTGATGCCCACGAGGGGCGCGAGCGCCGCACGAGGACCGGAGGCGCCGACCGCGGAGAAGGTGTTCGAAGCCAGCGACATGTCGGTGAAGGTCGAG
>Ga0137382_10001361_pt1 | contig 10744 bp, 8 predicted proteins | sample SagtaG_15_FD_104816 | JGI IMG/M metagenome (GOLD analysis project Ga0137382, IMG submission 104816) | Vadose zone soil microbial communities from Sagehorn Ranch, Mendocino, California, USA - Sage2_R_20_16 metaG | ecosystem: Environmental > Terrestrial > Soil > Vadose zone | place: USA... | reverse complement strand
CCCTGGTTCATGGTCCATCTGTGGCATCCAATTGAAGTTCGAATGGACGGTGAGAGCTAGCTCGATGTGCGAAGCGGTGAGGTGCTCTGGCATCGTGATGTAGTCTGAGAGGAGTTTTAAGCATTGGTAGTCGATGTGCGCGGAGCATACACCAGTGCTGGAACATGGGTTAGCAAAGTATTCTTATGAATCATCTAGTCAAGTCGACGATCCCAACGCCTTTATGGCACCTCATGGCCACGACACACCACCTTCTCGAAAAGAGGATACGGCAGCCCTATCGAGTCATAAAATGGAAACACCAACTCAAGACGTCAGCACAGGGTCAGCCAAAGCCTCCCCGAATTAAGGTGAGTGAGCTAACGAACAGGCTACCGAACTCTGGAGGGATTACTATAAGTGTCGAAAAACTCGATCCAAAGAAGATAGTCGAAGTCGGTTATCTTAATGTGGAGAGTCGACGGTCGGGTGTGGCGGGTTTTGAGGGGCTGGCGCTGGACGATGCGCTTGGTTGGATGGACGAATACAGGCATTACAGCTTCGTACCACTTGCGAGGGCTGTGTCGGAGATTGCACTGGGCCATTTTGGTACCGCGTTTACTACATTAGAACTAGGATGTGGGTGGGGGGGCTTCCGCGTTTTGCTGGAGGCTTTTGGTTCAAGCGCCTATTTGGGGATTGACGCTAACCCGATACCCTTCTCCTACAGTCCTTTCATGCTGCGTGCGCCCGGCAACTACCGGCTTCTGAATTTGCAGGAAAAGATCGACTTTGGGTCTCAGTTCGACGTCGTATGTTCATTCGAGGTGCTGGAGCACATCCGGGAAGAGCGACTATCAAATCTCTTCGAGACCATTTCCGTCCACCTCTCGCCGACTTCGTTGTTCATTGGTACTGCGGCGCTAACGGATTACACTGACGTCCATGTTACCGTGCGTCCCCGAGGTTGGTGGCTTGAGCGCTTCCAACGGCATGGAATAGTTCCGGTCTGTCCAGCGAAGGAGGCAGGTTGGCTGAAGCTCCTAGCACGGAGACATCCTTTTAATTGGAACGCTTCGACGTCCTCTGTCTTTGTTCTCCACAAGACTGGTCGAGGCTAGCGCTTGCCTGCAAGCTAAAGCAATACCGTAAGTTGCCTATTACAAGCTGCACTGCGGTGGCTATTAGTGGATGTTGACAAATCGAAGGCGTTTTTAAGAAGTCTTCACGCTTGTTGTTATCACGAGTGCAGATGTCTTGGATAGGTCGATTCCAATTCGCACGTTACATGCGGAAGGGTAGGGCCAACGACTTGTATGAAAGACGAGCCCGATGTAGTTGTTGGCTGGAGAAGGGGATGTGAAAATTAAATTTCTTCGTTCACACTGTCGTCTGTTTCCTGTGGTCTGCCTCGTAGTGTCACTATCCGCGAGAGCAGAGCCCCAAGCCTTGGGCCACTGGCAAGGGTGGTGCGAGCTCGGAGGCCATTCAGACGAAACCGCTTCCAACTTCGTTCAGGCTTCTTATCCGTCTTGTACAGTCGATGTGTATCTGTCGGGAACCACCACTCGAGCAAAGATATACTCCGATCTCAAATCAACACCTCTGCAGAATCCCTTTACGGCAGGCACGAACGCTTCGTTCGAGTTTTATGCCCAGCAAGGAATACCCTTTGATGTCGTAACGTCAGGGGCGGGCATGCAGAGTCCCTTCACATATGCCTACGTCACGACGTCAGGGTTTGGTGGAATTCTTTCGTCACCGCCGGGACCGCAGACCATCACCCGGCAGCTCCTAACTCTGTCCCCGAGCGCTCCGCTTTCCGTGCAGGGTGCAGCCCTCTTGACAGCCACCAGTACCAGATCTCTGAACAATGTTCAGTTTGCGGATCGGTTTCCGGGGAAAGATGCTTGTGGCCGAATCCATTCTGCCATATTAGCGCTCCCCCTGGGCGGAGGAACAGTCGATGCGCGTGGTCTTCAGGGTATTCAGACCTGCGGCAGTGATCCTTTTACGAGTGGCGCAACACGTCCCGTCATCCTGTTGGTCGGGCAGGCAAGCTTCCAACTGGCAGTGCAATGGATGCTACCACAAGGTTCCAAGATAACTTGCCTTGACCCCTATCAAAGTACGATTTCCGGACCCGGCAACTCTCCGTCAATTGTGGTGCAGTCCGATACGACCATCGAAAACTGTCACATCATCGGTGGCTCCAAAGCCGTCGACTCAAGCACCTCCACAACGAGGGTCACACTGCGCAACAACATTGTCGAAGGCTCCCTTTCGGGTCCGAACATCAACCTCGCAGGGAACCCGAGCTACTGGCTTGTTCAGGGGAACGTTATTCGCGGTGGTATGAATGAGGGGATCTTAGTAAACGCTAATAACACGGCCGTACCGGATGACCCGAGGTGTACTGCAGCCGACAACTGTGGTTACAACCAGATACTTGATAACTGGATTCATGGCAACCAGAAGAACGGCATTGACATAAATTCCAGCCGAAACACAGTACGCGGAAATCATGTCTTCATGAATGGGGGTACCGGTCACACTGACACCGGGCGTGACCAGTTTGGAATCTTGGCTTTTGCAGCACTCGGAGAGACGCCAGTTTCGCACAATATCATCAGCCAGAACGAGGTGTTTTCCAATAATACTTTTGGCATAGCTTTGGTAGCAGCTCCCAGCGGAACCGTATCCTATAATATCGTGAGCGAAAACAGTATTCGTTACAATGGCACGACGGCTTCTGGTGGCCCGGCGGATGGCATCTTCTTAGAAGCTTACCAAAGTGGGAACGTACTGAATAACTTAGTCAGTACAAACATTGTTGTTGGAAATACACGTAACGGAATCTTTTTAAACTTTCCGGTCCCAGGAACTGGACTGATGAGTCAGAATCAGGTTATAGGCAACCAACTCCTTTCCAACGCATTGTATGGTTTTGTAACCGACGGTGGCTGTTGCGGCGGCGGCGTATTCGACAACTATGTGGTTAACAATGTAGCTCTTGGCAACGCTGCTGGCCAAGTCGTCGATTTAGGAAGCACCGGTGGGATCTATTCAAACAAAACCTCCTCCACGCAGTTATTTGACGTGTCGACCAGCATTTATGGCAACAAGATTCCAACATCTATGTTTACGGTGAGCATGACGGGAATCTCGAACGACACTGGCGGTCTAAAACACAAACGTTTTGGCCCTAGCTGCAAGACGGCGGCTAGCACCGGCGCCGTCTGTACATCAACCTACAATTGGACCACACCGTTTGCTGATGCCAACTATACGGTCACTTGCAGCCTGACGGGTTCGATCACAGGTACGCCTGCAATGGTCGGAATGCGTTCTAAGCAGCCAGCCAGTATAGGAGTCACAATAGCTAGCATGACTGGCTCGTCTGCGTCGGCCTCAGAGGTGGACTGCATTGCCGTGCACGACTGAGATCATAGCAGCACGGTCCTAACCACTTGGCAGGGCGACGTAATGAGTTTTTGGTCTACCGAGAGCAAGAGCGCAAGCATGTGGTCACTTCACCGCGGTCTACCAATGGTGGCGCCGGCGGGCGCTGCACTGTCGGCGGCCGATCCAAAACCAAGCCTCGTGTCTCACGCGGTTCGCAATCACTAGAGTGTGGTCCCACAATGATTGATCGAAAGAAACGGTTGACTGTATTTGGCCCAATCCCCGAATTTAGCTTCCTCATCTAAGGCTGACCAACCAGCGCTTGGCGGGTTGATGCGTGGGGCCCTCCGCGACTCCACATCAGTGTTTAATTGGCTTGCACTGCTTCTTAACGCAGGCCGTAAACAGTGACACCGTAGGTCGTACCGACGTATACTTTGCCGCCGACAACAGTAGGCACGATAAACTTGTTGCCGGGGCCCAGTTGATCGCGCAGCAGGGGTGCTTGGTCGCTATTGTAGAGTTCGTGCGAAAGGTCGTTCGCATCGTATGCATGTAGCTTGGCAGAATGACCATTTTCGACCGCCCACAGAATGGCATCCTTTGTACCATTAGCTGAGATGCTGGGCGTGGCTCCTGGGTAAACAAAACCAGTGGGTGTATGACCGATGGGAACGGGAATGAGCTGACCATTGCCTATCGAGAAAGCTTTCATATAGTCGTTGATGGCAGCGTAGTAGACGGTGTTGTTGAAGTAGGCTGGCGTCGAGAAAACGCCTCCCGCAACCGCTTGCGGAAGTACTTGCAAGGCCGTTTGTGAAGTCGGATTGAATCCCCCCATCGAGTCTCGGTTTACTACGTAAATGTCCCCAGCTTTTCCTGCACCTACTGCCAGATGCCAGGTCTTGCCGTGCGCGTCTTGCAAGTCGGGCAACAACATTGCACCGCCAGAACCGAGGTCTAGGTCATCGACGTTCTCCGCTGCCACGTTTGGGGATTGGAAGTAGTCTGTTACCACCATCGAGCCGCTGACGACTGAAAGCCGCAGAAAGGCATTGCCAAAATTCCCCTGACTCGGGAAGCCGCGCGCGTCTAACGTTTGGTCGAAGGTCCCGTTACCATCCAGCAGATAGATGTTACCGGCGGTGTCAGCCGCTGGCCCTCCGCCACTCATCCAAATCGCCCCATCGTTGCCGTTTGGAGTGAGATTTAGGACGTGCTCCTGCTGTAGAGTAGTTGCGTCGTACGGTATGATCCACCCAGTGTAGGGTCGAACGTCGCAATGGGATGCCCACGTTGTATAAATTACTCCGTTCAACAAGAGCAAAGCTGCCCTCTCTTTGTATTGTTTGGGGTCAAAAATCACAACCCCCCCCGAACTGTTGTCTCCGGTACCCGGGAACGACGCGGAAATCTCCTGGGGTCCGCCGAACAGTTCGGCCCCACTCGTAACGTCCAACGCGTGAAGGCGCTGATGGTAATTGCCCGCAATATCCTTGGACATCGCAACGGCATAGATCGCTCCGTTCGGGCCTCGCGTTCTGTCGATCACGGGGGTCGCTGTGATCCCGATCTCCGGTGTTATCAAGCAAGAGCGGGGATCGCTCGGCACTTCCCCTGCACCTAACAGTGACGTGCTCCACAGAGGCTCACCCGTATCCGCATCAAACGCATAGATTGTTCCGTGCTCGGTCGCCACATAGAGTGTTGGACGCGGGCCTTGCCCAGGAATATTGACATTCGCCAAGAACAGCGGTTGAGCGTCTACCTTGCCATCCACAGCAAAAAATCCAACTTTGCCGAAGGTATTCACGTTGACGTTCTGATGAGTCAAGATCGTCTCGTTGAGATTTTGGCCAGATCGGGAGACATCGTTGTGAAACGTCACCATATCGGGTGGCATCGGATCGGGTACCGTCACCTTGGTCGAAGACGTTTCACCACAGCCGAGCAGGTTCAGTCCGAGCAACAAACTGTACATCACGCCAGCCCTCTGTCGTAAGCCCATCTAGCGGATCTCCTTTAGGATTGTTCTTACATACGTAAAAACTCAACATTTTACCAATCTAAGAGAGCGGCCTCAACGACGTAAGCGTCAATTTCTTTACAGATGGCTCAATTTGGGCATCAGGTTTGGTGCCGGAAACGAGGTCCATAGCTACCAAAAACCAAGCAGGCTTGAGTTGATCGCGGTTCAGCTTGGCTGTATGGGCGCAAAGTCGTTGGAGTTCGTCTTGGAAGAGGTCGAGTCGTCCGAGCACAAGCGTGATCTCATTGCACCGAATGCAAAAGTCCAGGAATTTCTCCGCTAGGGAATACCGATCATTCTGGTTCTGAATCTGGGAATCATTTGACAGAGGGCCAATCTGCTCTGGCGCGCTGTCTTCACGTCTGCGAGGATGATGCTCGAGATTGGAATAGGCAAATCGACAGCAACCGACAGAAAGTCCGAGCGGCCCATTATTCATCGGAACCGACTGTCAGTGAATACTCGGCGAAGAATCTTTTTCACTACGAGTCCACCGTTGAGCGCCAGTTCTATCGTGCCTTGGCCGAACTCGAACGGCTGCAGCGTATGCGCCTCGGGGATGCTGTAGCCCCCCTGAAGCTGACGATCTAGCGCTTCAGGCACAGGACCTCTCGATCAGTTTCTTAGTTCTTAGCGCGATCGATCACGCAACCAGGCTCTGGCAAGAGTCGCTTACTGCTCCCAGGGTCCGTTACAAGGGCCACATCGAGCGACAACTATATCGTGCCATCGATCGACTGGAACGACTGCAAAACCGGCGCAGCGGAGAAGTGCCACGCCGACGTGAACCGAGAAGGAGCGCCTAGGCTTGCTAACCTCCGCGGGCGTTGAGTACACCGCACTCGCTGACCGAAACCAAGGGTTGCACTAGCCCTTTTCCTCCACGACCTTTCTAGAGACGGAACAGCGAAGAAGCCTCCATCTTATTCTGCATATATATCGTAACACGATATAATTATGAAAACTCGAACGCGCTTGGGCACACCATCGGTTGGAGCGGCCGGCTTGGGGCAAGAAGGACAAATTACGGAAACGAAGCCAACAAGTCCCTTCTTTTCAACGAGACTTGGACATGCACAATAGGGCAAAGCGAATCTCGTTTCCCCGAACGCTTCCCTTGTGCTCTCCCACATCTGCAGCCCCCAGAGCGAGCACCGAATGCCTTGACCCACTTTCTCTCACTGCGGTCGTACTAGCCCCCAAGGCGCCCGCCCCTTTAGTACACGCCCGGTCGGGACCTAAAGTACCATCCTCTTTCGCTGACAAGCGCTCCATTCCCCATTGATACTCCGGTTAACTTCGTTATTTTCGGGGAGTTACAGGACAGCGCCGGACTCTCCGGCACCGGCCGCAACGAGTTTTCGTCATCTGTTGCATTTCCGGAATGTCAATTGGGTCATTCGGAGGGGAAACTATGTTGTTCGGAGAATCTGCTCGCTTGGGCACCAAGGGCCGGTGGTTCGTTGGCACCTCGATGCTGGCGCTGCTGGGCGTTGGGTTGTTTCTTGCGGGGCTAACTAAGGAGCGAAGCTTTCCCGTTCCTCGGCGCGGCATGGAGCCAGGGGCCCCTTCACGCATGCGTCCGGTGGTGCCGGCGGATGAATCGCGAGTCGCCGCCAATTTCGGCAATTTGCCTCTTTCGTTCGAGCCCAACCAGGGTCAGACGGACTCGCAGGTCAAATTCCTCTCCCGGAATCCGCATTACAACCTGTTTCTGAGTTCCAATGAGGCAGTATTCTCGTTGCCGATTCACTCTTCCACTCCTGAACGTGTTCAAGGCCGGATGGGTAGACTCCGGGACTCTCGTTCTGAGACCCAAGCGGTACTGAGGATGGAAATCCTGGGCGCCAACGCGACGCCTAGTGTGGAAGGGGAGATTCCGAGCGAAGGCCACACCAACTATCTCACCGGACGCAACTCCAGCGACTGGGTGCGGAACGTGCCGCAGTATGGGCGCGTCCACTATCGCGGAGTTTACCCGGGAGTCGACCTTACGTTTTACGGGCAGCAGCACCAACTGGAGTTTGACTTTATCGTGAAGCCGGGAGCTGATCCGGCGGCCATCGCGCTGGGCATTCAAGGTGCCAAGAAAATTCGGATGGATCAAGCCGGGGATCTAGTTCTCACGTCTGCGGCAGGCGATCTTCGCCTGCATAAGCCGGTCGCTTATCAGAAGCAGGGTGACGTGCGCCAGCTGGTGGACGCGCGCTTCGTCGTGAAGAACCAGCAAGTCGCACTTGCTGTCGGCGACTACGATCGCGCTCGCGAACTGGTGATCGATCCGAGCGTTGCCTACTCCACGTTTCTGGGAGGAGGCAATATCGACGAGGGATTCGGCATTGCCGTCGACGGCGCCGGAGCGGCATATGTTACGGGGCAGACGGCCTCGCCCAGTGGCTTTCCGAGAAAAAATCCTTTCCAAAATACCTTTGTGGGTACCCAAGACGCATTTGTCACGAAGCTGAGCGCTGATGGGACGCAGCTGGTCTATTCGACCTTGCTGGGAGGCGACAAAGACAGTACCAACGTGGCCGGAACGGCCGTAAACGGCGGGAGTGCGATTGCAGTGGACAGCCTTGGGAATGCGTACGTGGTCGGTTCGACGACTGCGATCGACTTCCCCCCTTCCACACCGGGTCCGATAATCCCCCAGCCATCTCTTAGTGGGAAGCAGGATGCGTTCGTCGCGAAGTTGAGCGCTAACGGAAGTACCTTGCTCTATTCCACATACCTAGGCGGCACGGACGACGAGATCGGGTTCGCGATTGCGGTAGACAATCTGTTCGGCATCTATGTGGTCGGGCAAACGAAATCGACCGACTTCCCTCCGCAGGCCGCGTTGCAGGGGGGCAACGGCGGGAATATCGACGCCTTCGTCGTCAAGATAAATCCCACCGGCTCGCTCGCATTGTCGAGCTACCTTGGGGGAGCCGACATTGACAATGCCACTGGCGTTGCAGTGGACGCCGCCCATAACATTTATGTCTCCGGCATCACATTCTCTACCAACTTCCCAACAACAGCCGGGGCTTACAAAACGACATGCGGTACCTGTCCCAGTGGCATGCAGCATGTTTTCGTAACGGCCATCCGGGCGAGCTTGTCCCTGCCTTATCTCTATTCCACCTATATCTACGGAACCCAAAAAGACGAAGCGAATCTGATTGCCGTTGATGGCTCTTCGAATTCCTACGTAGTCGGGGTTACCACTTCCAGCGATTTCCCCACGACACCGGGGGCGTTTCAAACCACGAAGAAGTCGCCTTCCGGCTCGACCAGTGCTTTCGTCACGAAGTTGAACTCTACCGGCAGTACTTTGCTGTACTCGACTTTTCTGGGTGGAAGCGGATCCGATAATAGTGGGCTCGCAATCGCCGTCGACGCGAGTGGTAATTCCTATGTAACAGGAAAGACGAATTCGACTGACTTCCCAACCAGTGGCGCATCTCAGCCGAACCTCGGCGGTGGAGCAGACGCATTCGTGACGGAACTGAATTCTGCCGGGAGTGCGCTGTTGTTCTCCACATATCTGGGAGGGCAGCAGGATGAGAACGCCGCACCCAGTGCAGCCATCGCCCTTGACACTCAGAATCCTCCCGGCATCTACGTTACCGGCGAGACAGCCTCGAGTACTTTCCCGGTCATTCCGGGTTCGTTCCAGACGACCTATGGAAGCTCCACCGACACTTTCGTAGTGAAATACACACCCGTCGCGCCTCAATTCACGGTCACGGTGGATACTGTATCGCCCAGCGCAATCAGTCGCGGGGGGACGGCCACCGCCACGGTGACGGTCACTTCCACGGGAGCCAGCGGCACGGTGAATTTGGCCTGCAGTGTGAGCACGGCGGCGGCTCCGCCAACTTGTTCGCTGAGCCCCACGTCCGTAACCTTACCCGCAAACGGAATGCAGACCTCGACATTGACCATCACGACTGTAAAGAGCGCTTTGTCTCCTTCGACCAGCACAGCGCTGTGGTTACCTCTACCCGGATTGGCACTCGCCGGCGCGGGCGTAGTTTCGGTTTCGACCAAGAAGAGAAAGCTCCTGGGCATCGTGCTTGCCTGCCTGGCCTTCACCGGCTTAGCGTTGATGATGGCGTGCGGTAGCGGGAATGTCGGTGGAGGCGGTGGGGGCGGAGGGGGAGGCGGCGGTACGACGACCGGGTCCTACACCGTTACCGTCACCGGCACTGTGGTTGGCCTGGGAGGCGCGTCGGGAACAGGAAACTTCAGCGTGCAGTGAACGGCACTGACTGTACTTTGCTTTAGGCCGGTCGCCTCGCGGCGGCCGGTTTTTATTTGCCCGCACCAATCACGGTTGCTCAAAACTTTCAGCGTGGGTAGCCTTGAAACCAAGTGCTCCGGATCCCTCTCATCGCACGCTCTTCGCTCATCATGGTTTTTGCCGTAGCCACCGTTTCGCTCACGCTTCGGCCACCGTCCGCACAAACGGCGTCCGAAAAGGACAAACCCTCGCCCGTGTCGCTACGTTGGGCTGAGGGAGCGCAGGGCTGCACCTTTTCCCGCGATGACGACGGCAAGTATCGCTATGGTCTCTGGACCGACGACTACGGAATCATTCTCGCGGTGGATTCGCAGGAACTGGACAAGATACATCACAGGGTCGAGCCTTTCTTGGGCGTGCACATCACGATCCGGTATCGCGGGAAGGAGACGTTGGCGGTCGATCCCGGCCGGGCAACTCTCGAATTCGTGAAGCACTTCAAAGTGATCCAGACCTCACTCGATCCCGAGGCTTTCGCGGCGCGGGTGCAGAATGATGCGGACGAACTGGAGTATCAGACTGAGCGCGAGGTCCGGAAGCATCCGGAGCGAAAGGAAGAACGGGAAAAATATGTGCAGACGTATCAGAAGGAGGTCACCGAGTTCCTCGACTTCCTCACACAGCGGACTTTGCCCAATACCCAACTCGACCCGGACCATATCGAGCTCTCAGGCTGGGTGTTGTTCAGCACGAAGAACAAGTGGCTGGGCGACTGGAAGAAGCCGGAAGGGTTCCTGCTGCGCCTCCCGATTGGGGATCAGATCGTTGAATTTCCCTTCGAGTTACCGGCACAGCAGGGCGACCTGATCCTCCGCCGTCGTCCTCAGTAGGGATAGCATGGAGGCAGGCTCATGCTACCGAGCGTTTTTCAGCGGTCATCTTTAACAGAAGGTCGCGCAGCGAAACCAACCCCTTGAGTTCCTTCCCGCTCACGATCAGAAGATGGCGAAAGCCGAATTCCTTCATCAGAAAGAGGCACTCTTCGACGGATTCCCCGACGTCCACCCCCCGGGGATTCGCGGTCATGACCTCCGCAATCCTGG
>Ga0137382_10001347_pt1 | contig 10788 bp, 10 predicted proteins | sample SagtaG_15_FD_104816 | JGI IMG/M metagenome (GOLD analysis project Ga0137382, IMG submission 104816) | Vadose zone soil microbial communities from Sagehorn Ranch, Mendocino, California, USA - Sage2_R_20_16 metaG | ecosystem: Environmental > Terrestrial > Soil > Vadose zone | place: USA... | reverse complement strand
GGCGCGTACAGTTCCGTGTTCGCGATGGTCACCGCTTTCCCCATGTCGAGGACGTCAGGCGCTCGCGAGGTCTTGCCAAGCTGCTTCACGGCGTTGATCTCATCCTGGCTGCTGCCGTTCGGGTTGGCGGAGTCGATGCTGATCCCGTACTTAGCCTTGAAACTGTCGATGATCGCACCGTAGTTCGCCCAGTCCGGCGGAGTGGCGATGATATTGAGCTTGCCTTCCTTCTTGGCCGCTGTAACCAGGGCGTCCATGCCACCAACGTCGGCGGCGGATTTTGCGGTGGCCGCATTCACGGTTGAGGCTGTGCTGCCGCCCCCGCAGGCCGTCAGCAGAACGAGGGCTCCCGCCAGGAGGCCCAGCCGCTTGATGGCAGCTTCACCCTTCATTGCCTTGTCCCTTCGAGCTGGCCGCCGCTGGCCGGAAAGTCGCACTGCCGCAGGCGAGCGTATTCCATGTTCCCCTCCTCAATGTCGCGCTGATCTGCTCCCCCGTTTAAAACATCTCCGGGACCGGATGTCAAGGAAGGAAGGATTCGTCTCCGGAGCGCGGAGGCACCTGACGAACCCATCGCGAGGCGGCCAGGCCCCTCCGGAGGCAGTCCGGAGGGGCCCGCTGACGTTAGGGACTTACTTTCGTCTCGAAGACGTCGGTCCGGTTGGCGGCGTTCCCATCGTTGACCTGGATGAACGCGAAGACGAAACTGCTTCCCACGTTCGCCAATCCCTCGTACTCGCCGAGGAAGTAGCCGAAGGGCCCACGGGCGGCCGGCGCCTGTTCGATGTCGAATGAGGCGGGTGACAACCGCGCCTCATCGCCCCAGTTTGCGGCGGACCCGCAATTGGCGGCGCACCGCACAATCCAGGCATCGGTGGGGACGCCCGGTCCAGCATCGTTGTTCCGGAAGTCGTAGTACGTCAGCGCGACGCTTCCATCGCTGGCGACCCGGATGTTCGGCACGAACGCCTGCTCATCCGCCGGGTTGGTGTTCCGCGGCGTCTGGTTCACCTTGATCGGGGCGGACCAGGAGTTGCCACCATCCGACGAGGTTGAGAGGGCGATCTCATCGACGCCGCTAAAGCGAGTGTCCTGCCAGACGGCATACAGCTTGCCGGTGCTGCGGTCCACTGCGATCTCCGGGATGCCGCCCTCCGCGCGGATCGGCCGGCCGGTGTCCGGATCGAACGCGCCCCGCTCCAGGCTGGCCGCGACGACGGTCGATGTCCTGGACCAGGTCACCCCTTTGTCGGTGGACTTGATGATGCTGATGCTCTCGCCTCGCTGGCTGTCCGAGTTCTTGTGGACGAAGAACTCGTCGAAGATGTTGATCAGGTCGCCGTTCGGTAACACGACGATCTGGTTGCCGATGGTGCCGTTGAACTCACTGCGGTCGTAGATGATCCGGGCTGGCTCCCAGGTCTGTCCCCCATCGGTCGTGCGCGAGAACCAGACCGGCTCGCGGAAGGACCGCGAATGGATCTCGCCCTCGATACTGGCCAGCGAGTTGCCCGCGGGCGTCGTAAACCGGTCCCAAACTGCGTAGGCGTAGTTGGAGTTGGTGGGGTCGGCGGTGATGGACTCCTTGTCGTTGAAGGCATAACTGACGTCGCGGTTGCCAGAGTCGCGGATCAGGCTGGTGGGCTCGCTCCAGTGATCGCCCCCGTCCGTGGATTTGCTGACCAGAACCGCGTTTCGACTTGTGTTCGCGTCGAACGACAAGCTGATCTGGTAGGCGTCGCCGTTGGGTGAGAAGGATACCCATGGATCCGAGGCTCGCTCGTAGTCGCCCCCGTTGGCGGTCGTGCCGCCGGCGCACTCGCTGAAGTGGGCGGAGGTTCGGGTCCAGCTCTTGCCACCGTTATGCGTGACTCCGGCCACCAGCCCATGGGCCCCGCCGTTCGACCAGCGGTCCTGCTGCCAGACCGAGATCATGTTTTTTGTATCTGCCGGATTGACGTCGAGCCAGGGCTCTTCCTCGGCATTCGGATAGAGCGTCTCGCCGGGAGTCCCACTGGCGCCGATCGTGCATCCGGCGAATGGACTGGGCCCCGAAATCGTTGTTAACGGGGCGACGTTCAACGCGCTGGCGCCGGCGACCTGCATACTCGCAAGGGCGATACCCATCGTCAGGCTGGTCACCCACGCCGTTCTGGCCGTTCGATTCATTCGCGTACCTCCTTTCCCACGGGCCCGGCCGATGCCGTGCCGGACTCCCCGCCGGACCCAAAAACTTAATCGGGCCTGACTCGCTCATGTCAAGCTCGTTCTCGAGCGTTACTTTTCCTCTTAGACTGGAGCGATGTTCAAAGCAAAGGCAGCATTCAGCGGTTTTTCGGTTGATGACCTGACCAAGGCAAAGGCCTTCTACCGTGAAGCCCTGGGACTGAACGTTGATAGTGAAGGCGAGGGTTTGGGGCTACACTTGCCGGGCGGTGGCACGGTGTTTGCCTATCCCAAGAAGGATCACCAGCCAGCCACCTTCACAATTTTGAACTTCGAGGTGGATGACATCGACGCCGCGGTGGATGAGCTGACGGGTCGAGGCGTGCGGTTCGAGCACTACGAAGATGGGCCAAGGGCTGACGGGAAAGGCATCCTACGCGGCAAGAGCCAGAACCTCGGACCGGACATCGCGTGGTTCAAGGACCCTGCCGGCAATATCCTGTCGGTAATTGAACGGTAGCGACAGCATCTCCGCTACGGCCAACCGGCGCCCGGCGTCGACACCTTAGCGGTTAGCACCTGGCCCGTTCTTTCCCGGTCAGCCATGCTCGCCGGACCCCGCCACTCCCTGGCCACCATGAAGAGCGTTTTCCGGTCCGCACCGCCAAGCATGCAAGCAAAGCAGCCGCGGTCGAGCTCGATCGTCTGCAGCACCTCACCACCCTCGCGCACCCGCACGCACCGCATGTTCGGCACATCCCCGTACCAGATAGCGTTCTCCGCATCGATGCAAATGCCATCGGGGACGCCGCGGTCGAGGCCCGCCCACAGCCGCTGATTCGACAGACTGCCGTCGGCGTCGATGTCGAAGGCTGTGAGTCGGTTGGCGTAGGACTCGGCGAGGATCAGCGTGGAGTTGTCGGGCGTCACGACCAGGCCATTGGGAAAGGCGACTCCATCCGCCACCTGTCGGGCGGAGCCGTCGGGCGTGACGAGCGCCAGGAGTCCTGGGGCGAACTCGCCACCGGGGAAGTCAAAGCCGATATCGCCCACGTAGGCGTTGCCCCGACCGTCCACGACGATGTCGTTCCAGGGGTGGCGCGAGAGCCGACTCAGGTCGGTATGCATGACCATCGAGCCGTCGGGCTCCCTCCGGAGCAGCCGTCGCTCGGCCGCCGAGACGACGAGCAAGCGCCCGTCTCGAAGCCAGTCGATGCAAAATGGAAACGACGGCACGCGCGCGATGACCTCGCTCCTGCCCTCGAGATCGACGGCAATCAACTCTTGGGCGCCCCAGTCGCAGAACCATAGACGATCATCGTGCCAGCGGGGCGACTCGCCGAACGCGATGCCAGTCATGAGCACATGCAATTCCGCCACGGAAGACTCCTTCGTCGACATCGCTACCTCCTCTGTTCGTGAACCACCCGGTACTTGACGTGCGTCACCGCGGGCGAGGCGATCACCTTGACGGGTTCGAGAGCGGGATCGCCGACGCCTTGGAGCAGCCGCTCACCCGACCCGAGGATGACCGGAACGATGTGCAGGTAGAGCTCATCGAGCAACCCGGCCGCGAGGTATTGCCGTACCGCGCTGGCGCCGCCCGCGATCGCGATGTCCTTGTCGCCGGCGGCCGCCCGGGCCTGGGGTAACGCCGACGCGATCCCTTCCGTGACGAAGGTGAAGGTCGTCCCGCCGCGCATCGGTAGCGGCTTGCGCGGATGGTGGGTCAGGACAAAGACCGGCGCATGGTAGGGTGGCTCGTCGCCCCACCACCCAGTCCAGCTCTCGTCCCATTGGCCATCCCCGCCGCCGAACATTTTGCGGCCCATGATGTAGGCGCCATTACCCTGCAGGAGCCCGTCAACCACATCCGAATCCGCGCTGCGCGCCCCGCCCGTTTCCCCCTGTTGCCTCTTCCAGCTCGCCGTATCGAACATCCACTGATGCAGGCGCATGCCCCCCTCGCCGATCGGATTCTCGATGCTCTGGTTGGGCCCGGCGACGAAACCGTCGAGCGAGATCGACATCTGACAGGTGACTGAACCCATGCTTTTCCCTCCAGGGCCCTAGAGGCCCGGAATATACCCCGATAGACCGCTCGCGTGGCGAAATCTCATCGGTGCCCGGGGAACGATCCACCGGCAGATCTGGCCTAGGCTGGCAGCCGGATGAGAGCCGTCGTCTACGACAGCTATGGGCGAAACGTCGTCCTCACGGTGACCAGCGAATGACGCGGGCTTCGATCACGCGATCATCAGGCGAGTAGCCCAAGCCGGGTGGCTTCTCGTGCCGCCTGCCCTCGCGAATCGACCGCGAGCTTGCGGAGGATGGCTGAGACGTGGTGATCGACGGTTTTTGGAGTCAGGAAGAGCCGGCTGGCGATCTCAGCGTTTCGCATGCCACTGTTCACCAGCTCGAGAACTTCCAGCTCACGCACCGTTAGACGCGCCGGATTCCGTTTTGTTGTCGAGCGAGGCCCGCGAGAGATCCCTCGTGCGCCGCGAGCCCGCAAGCTGCGCGCGACCACCGCGGCCGCGGCTTCGGCTCCGAGTCTCTGGAGCTTCACGAGTGATTGTCTGAGCAGATCATCGTCATCCGCGCCGGCCAACGCCAGAGCGGCGTCGTACTCGCAGCCGATCGCGCTCCAGAGTTCCGCTGCTTTCGACCAGTCACCCTGGATCTCGGCTCTGTATCTCTCCGGAACCCGGGCGTCGATGTCGTCGACAAGTCCCGCGCGACGGCGCCAGCAAAGGAGTTCGCCGGTCACCCACAAGGCACCTTTCGACAGGGCCTTGCGGTAGACACGTTCGGTCTCTTCGCGGATGGCATCCGGGCGACCCTCCAGCCAGGCCACCTCGGCTCGCGCCACACAGACCGGCACCGCGTACTGCAATTCCCCCTCACGGTCGGCCATGGATCTGGCTTCGTCGAGCAACGGCCACACGTCGGGATCGCCGCGGCGCGCCCGGACCAGGGCCACGACCGGGAGGGCACCGACCCGAGGCAGCTGCGTCCCGTCGCCCTGGAGCACCGTCGTGGCCAGCTCAGCGGCACGCGACCAGTCGCCCTGGTCGAGCAGGGCCTGGGCCTGGGAGGAAATCAACCACATCCGCCAGAGATCGAGGCCGTGCTCGAGGCAAAAATCGATGCCCGCGCTCAATAGCTCCTTCAGATCTTCGTAGGTGCGCGTGCGCACCATCGTCCCCGCAAGGTTGATGTAGGCTCGCCCCACGTTCTCGTCGTTACCCATCTCCTCAGCCAGCTCCAGGCTTCTGAGGAGCTTCGCTTTGCCGCCGGGGTCGCCCATTAGCAGCTCCATCGAGCCGAGCGAATTCAACGTATGGAGGAGCGTTTCGGTGTCTCCGACACGTTCCGACAGCTCGAGTGCCCGTCGTGCCGAGCGGACCGTCCCCTCAGCGTCGTCATGGTTCATGTGGAACATCACCAGTCCCGAATAGGCGAGCGCGAGCTCTTTGCCTTCGGGCAACTTTTCAAGCAACGCGACCGCCTTGCCGATCGGCGCTTCTGCCTCGGCGCCTCGCCCTCCGCACAAAAAGAGCCTGGACTGCCGGCGCAAGGCGTCGGCCTGATTCAAGCTGTCGCCCACCCGCCGGTACAGCTCGATGGCGCGCTCTTGCACCGGGATGGCTAGCTCGGCGTTGTTCGCGTGGAGGTATGCCTGGGCGAGCTGCTGCAGCATGTCGGCGTGCTCGTGCGGCGGTAACGATTCGGCGACTCGAAGAGCTCGTGAGAATTGGGCCGCAGCCTCGCGGTGAGCGCCGACGGCCGACGCCCGCTCGCCAGCCGCACGACCAAAGCGCAGCAGCGACTGCGCGTCGTTCGCTGCCTCGGCGTGATGAGCCAGGCGGGCCAGGTCGGGCGAACCGTACGGCGGTCTCGCCAGCGCAGCCAGGGTCTGCCGGTGAAGCTGTAGCGCACCGTCGGGGGCGATCGACTCCTCGATCGCGAGTCGCGCGAGCTCGTGGCGGAAGGTGACGGCGCCGTTTTGCTGAGCAAGCATCCCCGCGCTGAGGCATTGGCCGAGGGCCGAGAACGTCTGGCCGCTTACCGCCTCCAATAGCCAGAGCTCCGCCTGCGGAGGGGCCACCGCGACCATGTCGAGGAGTGAGCGAGCGTCCGGCGACAGCCGCGCCGCACGGGCGAGCACGGCATCACGCACCGTTGAGGGGATCTGCTCATCGCCTGCCGACGCAAGGATTTCGGTTAAGAAGAACGTGTTGCCCGCCGTTTTGCGGAAGAGGTCTTCGGAGTCGACGCCGGCCGGGCCGGCCATCGCCGCGACCGCCGCGGCTGACAGTGGATGCAGCCTGATCCGAACGATGGACTCATCGCGGGGCAGCTCGCCGAGGAGAAGTCGCAGCGGGTGACTGCGGTCGAGCTCATCGTCGCGATAACTTGCAATCAGAAGGGCGGGCGCTGACTTGATACGGCGACTGAGGAGTCGCAGGACGTCGAGCGTCGCCTCGTCAGCCCAGTGCACGTCCTCGAGGACGACGATCGCGGGCGACCGCTGCCGAAGCTGGTTGACGAGTGCAGAAACGATCTCGTAAGGTCGCGCCTGGCTACCGCCCAGGCGTGCCAGCTCGCCACCCACGCCCGCGGCAATGTCAACCAAGGGACCGAGTGGCCGTGGGGTGAACAGGGGGTCGCAGGCACCCCAGAGGATCTGAGCGCTTGCATGCTGCTCGGAGAAGCGACGGAGGAGCGCGGTTTTGCCGACGCCAGCCTCGCCGGCCAGCATGCAGAAGCGGCCCGTCCCCGAGATCCTGACGTCCTGGAGGTGGCTTTCGAGCGCGGCCAACTCGGCCGATCGCTCCATGAGCTCGGGTACAGCAGCGACGACAACCGGGGATCCCCTCATCTGCGGCGCATCAATCCTGCGCCCAATCGGGCAGCCGGTCAAGCCCGGAAAGATGGGCGGTTTTACCGCCCAACTTGGGGATTTCTCCCGATGATGGCTGGGCCCTGGGTCTCTAGCGTTAGCCCATCTCGAGTTCGCCAAAATCAATCAACGGAGGCGCAAACATGCCCAGGTATTTGGTCGAGAGGACGTTCGCGGACGGCTTGCAGATCCCGATCAGCGCGGACGGGGCGACAGCCTGCTTGCGGGTGGTCGATCGCAACGCCGATGAAGGGGTGACCTGGATCCATTCCTACGTCACCGACGACAAGAAGAAGACCTTCTGCGTGTACGACGGCCCGAACCCGGAAGCGATCCGCAAGACGGCGGGCAAGAATTCCCTACCCGTCGACCGGATCACTCAGGTCAGCGTTCTCGACCCGTACTTTTACAGGTGAGGTGAGGTGATGAGGCTGTTCAGACTGGGCCGGATCGCGTTCGCGTTCGCTCTGTGCTTGCTCCCGATCAACGTGGCCGCCGATTCCATCCCGACCGGCGAGCGGGCACACGGCAGTGCCGTGATCGAGCCGGCGTACGATGACTCGACCGGCCAGGTGATCTATCTGTTGACCCCGCAGAGGCTCGCGCCGCTGAGCCCGAACAACCCGATCAACAACGTCAACCCGCACGCGGTGGCCCCGCTGTACCTGATCCTCTATCCGCCAGGAACGCCCGGTACCTTTAACTGCATGGGCGCGGCGCCGGGTAACTGCCCTGACCACGCTGGTACCGTCGCCGGACTGGCCACGAGTCTGTTCCCGGGCGTTTACGGCAGCGATCCTGCAGCGCTACCCGGGCACGACCACCTCGTCGGCGTCGCCCGTACCGGCGGCGAATTCAACGTGCCCTGGCGCGTCTACCTCGAGTTCTTCACCTCGAAGGATGCCGTGACACACATCACGACACTGGCCCAACTGCAGGCCGCGTGGGCCTCAGGCGGGATCGCCGCCTTCCAATCGGGGATGGGACTCGACACCGGAATCACGTTCGTCTGCGCCGTTGTTTCCAAAAGCTCCTACGCAGCGGGAGCGCCACTCTAAGTCACTGATCCGTGCATGAAGCGACCCCCGGCTCCGCGGGAGCCGGGGGCCTTTCGGGCCAGCTATTTCGAGGAGTGCGTTCCAGGAGCGGGAGACGAGGGTCTTCCGCGCAATCCCCACTCAGCCAATCCAGGTTCGGTTCAGCTACCGCTTGGCAGATGTGGCATGAGGTGTGCCAGCCGACCTGACGCTCTGCAGACGGCCGCCGGATTGGTTTCTGTCAGTCAAGCCCAGGTCACGGATACGATGTTGACACCCTCGCCGTTCCCGTCGACACGCTGAAACCCAGCTCCTCGTACGTCGGCAAGGGTGAAGGACTGCACGAGGGTGATCGATCCGGAACCAGCCGATAGAGCGCTCGTGTCAAGCGTTGCCTGGGTCGGCGGATTTCCGGTCCCGCGGGTTGGCGGATCGCCCCATGGAAACACCCAGCTCTTGGTCCCCGGTCCAAGGGCGGTGATGTAGAACATCGTGTTCTGGCCACCTACCTTGAAGCCGACCAGCGTCGCGTGACTCCGACCGATTAGGGATCCGTCGGCTGGAGACAGGACGGTCGGCAGCGGCGGCGCCGTGAAAACGAGGGTGGCCGATCTCCCTCCGGACGTGTAGGTGCAGGCAACCTGTTTGCCTCCGATCGTCTCTGCCGGGACCTTCAGGTCGAAGGCGGTGCCGGGACCCGGAAGCGTGATGCCGTTGCAGGTCAATCGCTCCCCGTGGACGAACTGAACCCAGTGGCCCTGATGGAGGAACACAATGGACAGTTCCGCGAGGTTTTGACTGGCGGGATCATATCCGCCGATCGTGAGGTGGACCTGTGCCGCGAGCTGGTCCGGGGACGTGTCCTCCAGGACGACGGGGGGCAGCCCAGCCTGGTCGATGATAGTTTTGGATCCGGCCGAGGTCGGCTTCGACCCCGGGCTGGTTCCGGGGGTCGTGAGAGCGGAGCCGGGATGAACCGTCGACGAGCTTTGTGCGGAGCGCCCGCAGGCGCCCAGAATCAGGAGAGCTAGGTAACAGGCGGCGACGCCAACGCCTCGCCGCGTTTCTACAGGCATGGTCCTGCTACCACGGGAGTGATGCCGGGCATCCGAATATCACTCACCGGAGATGGCTTGGGCGGAAGGGGGAGTTGGGCAACCCTTCGGATTCCCGCTTTCGCGTCATACAGCCAGATCCCGCCATCAGCGGCCGCAAGCCACGTACCGTGCTCATCCGAGACACTGCTCCCGAACGTTGGCTGGGGTGGGAGTGGGCCGGACCCGTTGACGGCTACCGCCGTGTTCGGTGCCGGCACAAGGATCACTCGCGGTTTAGAGGACCGCGGTGTGGTCACTTCGAGCAACGGATGACCGCCGGAGTCTATCCCCAACACCGTCAGATAGACGGGTTCGCGTGCTCCGTACCAGGGCGTGACGTGCCCGTCCTGAGGATCAATCCGCAGAAGGATATCTGTGGACGCGGTCGTGATGCTCTTTGACCACACTCCTCCCGCGCTCACCTCGGTCCAGGCCTTGAAGAGCGGGAATCCGCTGTTGGCTACGGGCTGCCCGGCTACGAGTTGCATCGTTTGACCGGATGGGCTGAGCATCCACAATTGCGGTCCGACGAATGATGTTTCGTTTGGTCTGGCATTTGCTCGCAGGACTGCGATTCCCTGCGCTGTCCACCCGAGGACAGACGCGGCAGATTGCTCCGTCCATACCAGTCGATCCTGGCCGTCAGCCATGTTCACAACATGGATCGCAGCGCCAGCTGGCACCTTCGTGTCCTGGGCGTAGACGTAGGACTGCCCATCTGGCGACAGCATTTGGCGCCCAACGGGCAGCCAGCGTTGGTGTGCGGCGTCGTAGGTCAGGGAGCTATTTGACCCGCGCTCGAAGGTTGCCTGCGGAAAGCTGACAAAGCCACCAAAGTCCCCGCCCTCACTCCCAATGGGCAGGCGGCAGGAGAAGCTGACGGCGCCCTGGTGTGGCGAGCTGGTCGAGGAACTGAGGGCCCCACATGCGCTGGCAACCAGACCCGCGCTTGCGATGGCCACTATCGAAAGCGCCCTTCTCATCCTCTCCCTCACGAGCAGAGCGTCATCGGATCACTGCGCGGCCAGCGCTCTACATCGTGGCCGGCGACCAGGTAAACGCTTTGATCAACATCCGACGCGCTGGTATACAGCTGGACCGCTCCGTACCAGTAGCCGGTGGGCTTCGCGTCCGCCGGCAACGTCGCGTGGAACCCCATGCGAGCGTGGAGAGCCTGACTAACCGCGCCGTTCGGGTCGCGAATGTACTGACGGGCGTGTTGGGCCGTTTCGGGTTGCGTGCCAAGTGGCCATCCAATTGTCAGGAACGTTGCCGACTGCCACCCGCAGTGGTCGGGGCCGGCCGCGGCAACGACCTCGGACGGCGGAACCTCATGGCCGTTCCTTTGCCAGGCATGTCCTGGATACTGCGGCGGCGAGGCGAAATTTGCGGCTACCGTGGTGCCGGGCAGGCCTCCACCCGCTCCCAGTCCCGGCGCGCTCTCACAGCCCGCTAGAACTAGCAGCACTGCAATTAATGCGAAGCCATGCGGTCGCACCTTACCCTAAAGACGAAACCAAGCACCGAAAGTTCCAAGTGGGTCGGTATGCCGGACATGACCCGGCGCTGCCCAGCGGCCATG
>Ga0137382_10001346_pt1 | contig 10791 bp, 7 predicted proteins | sample SagtaG_15_FD_104816 | JGI IMG/M metagenome (GOLD analysis project Ga0137382, IMG submission 104816) | Vadose zone soil microbial communities from Sagehorn Ranch, Mendocino, California, USA - Sage2_R_20_16 metaG | ecosystem: Environmental > Terrestrial > Soil > Vadose zone | place: USA... | reverse complement strand
GCGAATCAGGCGAATTTATTTGCTTGACGTTCGCTTTATTTTCGCCTACAGTGCTTGTGGAAAAGTTTTGGACAGTGCGGAGGTGCGCTATGCCCCTGACCAAGCGGCAAAAAGAAGTTCTCGATTATCTCGTGGCGTTCGAAACCAAGCACGGCTACGCGCCGAGTTTCGAAGAAATCGGCAAGGGCCTGAAACTCACCTCGCTGGCAACCGTGCACAAGCACATCACCACGCTCGAGAAGAAGGGCTTTATCCGCCGCGGCTACAACCAGAGCCGCTCGATCGAAATCGTTCAATTGCCGAAGCCGGTGAAAGAGCAGGTGATCGAGCGGAAGGTTCAGGAGCTCCCGCTGGTCGGACGCATCGCCGCGGGGCGGCCGCTCGAGGCGATCGAGGAGCGGGAAACGCTGTCGCTGGGGGATTTCGCGAGGGGTGGGAATTCCTACGTGCTCCAAGTGAAAGGCAGCTCCATGATCGAAGACCACATCATGGATGGAGATTACGTGGTTTGCGAGCAAACGCAGGTGGCCAATGCCGGCGACATCGTGGTGGCGCTGGTGGGCGGCGAAGAAGCGACGCTCAAACGGTTTTACCGCGATGTTCCTGGAAAAGTACGGCTGCAGCCTGCCAATTCGGACATCGCTCCCATCATCGTTCCCGCAAACGAGGTAAAGATTCAAGGCCGGGTCATCGGCGTGCTGCGGAAATACTGAGCGCAGATTCTGAAATGGAAAAACCGCGGCGGGGTGAGCGGAGAACCGTGGGTGATCCGTGGCGCCGCTCGTCGAACCCGGTCTGGCAGAAACCGGGGCCCGCACGCGATTCCTTTTCGGTTCCCCGTCGCCTCCGCCTTGCAAATTGCATTATTCTTAATGCGGATTGCCGCCGCGACTTTTGTTGATTAACCTTTTGCTTGAGATGACCAAGCGATTCTCTAGGCAGGTCCGCCCTCTCTTCGTTTTTCTGCTCACTATAGTACTGTTTTGGCCCGAAAGCGCAGGGGCGTACGCGGTGCTCTCGCACGAAGCGATCATCGACGCCGCATGGGAACGTCACATCAAACCCTTGCTGTTGAAAAAATACCCGCAAGCCACCGAAGAAGCCCTGAGCCGAGCGCAAGCTTACGCGTACGGCGGCTCCATCATTCAAGACATGGGCTACTACCCGTTTGGCAGCCCGTTTTTCAGTGATCTCACGCACTACGTGCGCAGCGGCGATTTCATCCAGGCGCTGCTCCGAGATTCACAGGATCTCTATGAATATGCCTTCGCGATCGGCGCGCTGGCGCACTACGCGGCGGACACCGAGGGACATCGCATCGGGACGAACCGCGCCGTGCCGGTGCTTTATCCCGGGCTCGCAAGAAAATATGGCGACAGCGTGACGTATGAGGACGCCAAGCTCGCACACGTGAAGACGGAATTCGGCTTCGACGTCCTGGAAATTGCCAAGGAGCGCTACGCGCCGGACGGCTATCACGACTTCATCGGATTCGAAGTGGCCGCGCGCGTGCTCGACCAGGCTTTTCTTGAAACATACGGGCTGCAACTGGGAAGCGTGCTTTTAAATGAAGACAAGGCCCTGAATTCTTACCGCCGGGACGTGAGCAAGCTGATTCCAAAAGCCACGCGCATCGCCTGGCACCTGAAGAAGGATGAAATCAAGGACGACATCCCGGACGCTACGAAGAAAAGGTTCCTCTACAATTTGTCGCGGTCGAACTACGAACGCGAGTGGGGCAAGAATTACAAAAAGCCCACTCCGGGCGAGGTCTTTCTGGCGTTTCTCTACAAGCTTCTTCCGAAGTTCGGCCCGCTGAAGGTCCTCGAGTTCCGCACGCCCAGCCCCGAGACCGAACACATGTTCGAGGCCAGCTTCAATGCCACGCTCAGCCGCTATCGCAGGTTGTTGACCGAGGCAGGCGAAGGAACGCTCGCGTTGGAGAATGATAATTTTGACGTGGGAGAGAGCACCGGGCCCGGAAAGTACCGCATGAACGACGAAGCCCATGCCACGCTGCTTGACAAGCTTACGCAGACAAATTTTGCGAACCTCACTTCCGATGCGAAAGCGGAGCTTTTGCACTTTTACGCCGATCCGGATGCCCCGTATGCCACCAAACGCAAGGCCAAAGCCTGGGCAAAAGTACAAGCGCAACTTCTGCAGCTCGAAACAGCACCGGCGACGCTGGTCACGGCCGGTTGTGGCGGCACCGGCGAGCCGCGGAAGAGTCCACTCCCTAAAGCTGCGGATTTCTGAAAGGCATCGGCCGTCCTGAAACAGAACCGATGCAATTTGCTCTGGTTACCAACATGGGCCGCTTCATCCCCTCGCTGTGCTCGGGATAAGGCTCGGTCCCTACACCGGGAACGCGGGGCATCAAGCCTTTGCATTTGATGCATCGAAAAAACGGTTTCCGTCTCGTGCCTTGGCTGCGGGACAATATAGAATTTTGGAGATCGCGGCGGCCCAAGATGAGGAAAGTGAAACCAATTCGCAAACTGCTGGCTGCCAACCGCAGCGAAATCGCCATTCGCATCTTTCGCGCTGCCAACGAGCTTGGCTTGCGCACCGTGGCCATCTATTCGCAGGAAGACCGGCTTGCCTTGCACCGCTTCAAGGCCGACGAGGCCTATCAAGTGGGTTCCGGGAAAGGCCCCGTGGAAGCGTACCTGGATATTGCGGGGATTGTTGGCTTGGCAAAAGGAAAGCAGGTCGACGCGATTCATCCCGGTTACGGCTTTCTCTCCGAAAACGCTGCGTTCGCGCGCGCGTGTGAGAAGGCCGGCATGACCTTCATCGGTCCCCCGGCCAATTTGCTCGAATTGCTTGGAGACAAGACCGCGGCGCGAAGGCTGGCAACTTCGGCGGGCGTCCCGGTGCTGCCGGGAACGGAAAGGCCGGTAAAGTCAGCTGCGGAGGCACGACAAATTGCGCAGGAAATCGGCTACCCGGTGATTGTGAAGGCGGCCATGGGCGGCGGCGGCCGCGGCATGCGCGTGGTTCCCGACGCCGCGCAACTCGATGCGCTGCTCGAAGAAGCCCGTGGTGAAGCGCACTCGGCTTTCGGAGACGCTTCCGTGTTCCTGGAAAAGTATTTGCCGCGCGCGAGGCATCTCGAGGTGCAAATCCTTGGCGATCATCATGGCAACTTGCTGCATCTTTACGAACGCGATTGCTCCGTACAGCGGCGCCACCAGAAGGTTGTCGAGGTTGCGCCCGCCGCAAACCTCGCCGCCAGCATTCGCGCGGAGCTTTGCGACGCGGCAGTCGAACTGGCGCGCAAAGCCGGCTATTGCAATGCGGGCACGGTGGAATTTCTCTACGACGTGGATTCGCGACACTGGTATTTCATCGAGGTGAATCCGCGTATTCAGGTGGAGCACACGGTCACGGAAATGGTGACCGGCATCGACCTGGTGCGCTCGCAGATTTTGATCGCACAAGGTCACAAGCTGCACGAAACACCGCTTTCGCTGCCGAAGCAGGAATCGGTGCCGCTGAACGGCGCTGCCCTGCAATGCCGCGTGACCACCGAGGACCCGGCAAACAACTTTGCGCCGGACTACGGGAAGCTTTCGACGTATCGGTCGCCTGCGGGCTTCGGCATTCGCCTTGACGGGGGAACGGCCTATGCCGGCGCCGTGCTCGCCGCGTACTACGATTCGTTGCTCGTCAAAGTCACGGCGTGGGGTGCACATCTTCCGGAAGCGTGCCAGCGGATGGACCGGGCGTTGCGCGAATTCCGAATTCGCGGCGTCAAAACCAACATTCCTTTTCTGAAAAACGTGGTGAACCACGCGAAGTTTCAGGCCGGGGAAGTCGCCACGTCTTTCCTCGACGATTCGCCGGAACTCTTTCGCCTGCCAACCGCTGGCGATCGAGCGACCAAACTGCTTTCCTATCTCGGCGACGTGATTCTGAATGGCAACTCCGAAGTAAAAGGGAAGGCAATCCCGAAGGCATTCGAGACGGCCGCGCTGCCCCGGGCGCCGGGAATTGAGCCGCCGGCAGGAACCCGGCAACTTTTGAAGAAGCTGGGGCCACAGAAATTCGCGGACTGGGCGCGAAAGGAAAAACGCTTGCTCCTCACGGACACGAGCTTTCGCGACGCCCACCAGTCGTTGATGGCGACACGCGTGCGCACGTACGATTTGCTCGCGACCGCCGATGCCGTGGCGCGGAGATTGCCGAAGCTCTTCAGCTTGGAAATGTGGGGAGGCGCCACGTTTGACGCTGCGATGCGCTTTCTGCACGAAGACCCCTGGCATCGCCTTCGCGCTCTCCGCGAGCACATTCCCAATGTTTGCTTTCAAATGCTGCTGCGCGGGGCCAATGCCGTCGGTTACACCTCGTACCCTGACAACGTGATCGTTGAGTTCGTTCGTGAAGCGCATGCGCAAGGCATCGATATTTTCCGCATCTTCGATTCGCTCAATTCCATCAAAAACATGCGCGTGGCCATTGACGCGGCATTGCAAGCGGGCGCGGTGTGCGAAGCCGCGGTTTGCTACACGGGCGACCTTTTGGACAAAAGCCGCCCGCAATATTCGCTCAAGTATTATGTCGCGCTGGCCAAACAGCTCGAAAGGCTGGGCACGCACTTTTTGGCCATCAAAGATATGGCTGGCTTGTGCAAGCCGTATGCCGCTTTCGAATTGGTGAAGGCCCTGCGGCAAGAGGTTGGCGTCCCGATCCACTTCCATACCCATGACACGAGCGGCATCAACGCGGCTTCGGTCCTAAAAGCCGCGGATGCCGGAGCGGACGTTGCCGATGCGGCAGTTGCGGCGGTCAGCGGAGGCACGAGCCAGCCCAATCTGAACTCCATCGTCGCGGCGCTGCGGCACACGCCGCGCGATACGCAGCTCGACATCGAAGCGCTCAACGAGTGCTCGGATTACTGGGAGACCGTGCGAACTTATTATTTGCCGTTCGACTCCGGACCGAAGGCCGGCTCGGCGCGGCTGTACCAGCACGAAATTCCCGGAGGGCAGTACACGAACCTGCGCGAGCAGGCCAGCGCCCTCGGACTGGGCCACCGCTGGCGCGAGGTGGAAAAAATGTATGCTGAGGTGAACCAACTTTTCGGCGATATTGTGAAAGTCACGCCTTCGAGCAAAGTGGTTGGCGACATGACGCTGTTCCTGATGGCCAAGGAGTTGCAGCCGAAGGACGTCCTGGGGCTGGATGGAAATCACGACGTGCCCTTTCCCAATTCCGTAGTCGAGATGTTCTCCGGGGCTCTAGGAGTCCCGCCGGGCGGCTGGCCGAAGAAACTGCAGAAAATCATTCTTCGCGGACGTGAGCCATGCAAGGGCCGGCCGGGCGCGAGCCTGCCGGCGGTGGATTTCGAACAAGAACAAAAACAGTTGGAGCAAAGAGTGGGTCATCCGGTTCGGCGGGATGACCTGCTGAGTTATCTGCTGTATCCCGAAGTGTTTTCCAAATTCGACCGATTTCGCCAGGCCTACGCGGACGTCAGCGTCTTGCCCACACCGGCGTTTTTTTACGGGTTGAATTCAGGCGAAGAAATAACCGTAGAGATTGAGTCCGGGAAATCGTTGATCATCAAGTTCCTGACGTTCAGCGAGCCGCATCCGGATGGCACCCGCACGCTGTTTTTTGAGCTCAACGGGCAGCCCCGAGAAATCAACGTGCGGGACAAGGCTTTGCGAATCACCGAGCGCACTCATCCAAAGGCGGATCCCGCCGATCCCGGCCAAGTGGGCGCCCCGACCGCCGGCGTCGTCAGCAGCGTGGCCGTGCAAGCGAACCATGCGGTGGAACGCGGGGCGAAACTTCTTACCCTCGAAGCTATGAAGATGCAGTCCAATATCTATGCGCCTGTTTCCGGGCGCATTGCAAAAGTACTGGTGGCGGCCGGCCAACAAGTGGAAGCCAAGGACCTCCTCGTGGCGATTGCACAGTGAGTTCCGGACAGCTTCGCAAGCACGAACGGTTCCGGTCGCGCTTTCTGCGGAACCAGCGCGACCTTGTCGTGTACACGCCCCCCGGCTATGCGGAGCAAACCGCGAGGAGGTTTCCGGTTCTCTATCTTCAGGATGGGCAGAATCTCTTCGACGGTGCAACATCATTCATCCCGGGACAAGATTGGCACGTTGGGCAGACCGCGGACGCTGAGATCAACGGTCGAGTGGTCGAGCCGCTGATCATCGTGGGCATGTACAACACGAAGGCGCGCGTCCGCGAATACACGCCAACGCATGTGCCGAAGCTCGGGGGAGGCCACGCCGATCGTTACGCGAAATTTCTCATTGAGGAAGTGAAGCCGTTCGTAGAGCGAGAGTATCGGGTGCTACCCGGCCTGTGGCACACCGGCATTGGCGGCTCGTCGCTTGGTGGGCTTGTCTCGCTTTATCTTGGGCTGAAGCACCCTTCCATTTTTGGAAAAATCGCCGCGCTCTCGCCCTCGGTGTGGTGGAACCAGTTGTTCATCCGCGGTTTTGTCAAGGCCACGAAGGTAGAGCGTCGCCCGCGGATTTGGCTCGACATTGGCACGCGGGAAGGAGCGCGCATCGTGCAGGAGGTCGAGCGCTTTCGCGACCTGCTGCTTCAAAAAGGCTGGCGGCTCGAACAGGACTTGCATTACGACCGAGTCGAAGGTGCGGAGCATAACGAGCTAGCCTGGGCACAGCGGGTCCGGCCGTTTCTGCAATTTCTGTATCCTGCTTCGCCCGGCGCAGTATAATCCGCGCTCGCATTGCTCTTCCGCACGAGGCAGCCATGCCAGACAACCGGTCGCTCACCATTCTCTGCATCAGTTCCTACGAAAAGGGACAGGAGTTCATCCGCACGTGCAAAGGCATGGGCTGCCGCGTTCTGTTGCTGACGGTCGAAAAACTGCGTCACGCCGACTGGCCGTTCGAAGCGATCGACGAAGTATCCACCATGCCGGAAGAATTGCCGTTGCAGAGCTTGATCTACGCCGTGAGCTACACGGCCCGGTCCCAGCCGATCGACCGCATCGTAGCCCTTGACGAATTTGACATGGAGAACGTCTCCGCGCTTCGCGAGCATCTGCGCATTCCAGGCATGGGCCTGACCACAGTGCGCTATTTTCGGGACAAGCTCGCGATGCGCGCCCGCGCGAAAGAGACGGGCATGCTGGTGCCCGAATTCGTGCACGTGCTGAACTATGACAATCTGCTCGAATTCATGGCGCGCGTGAGTGGACCGTGGCTGCTCAAGCCGAGATCGCAAGCTTCGAGCATCGGCATGAAGAAGATTCACAAGCCGGAGGAACTTTGGCCGTGGCTCGATAAACTAGGGGATCAGCAGTCGTTTTATCTGCTGGAACAATTTGTGCCCGGCTCGGTTTATCACGTGGACAGCGTGACCTCCGAGCGCAAAGTGGTTTTTGCGGAAGCTCATGCCTACGGCGCGCCGCCGCTCGAAACCTCGCATCAGGGCGGAGTTTTTACTACGCGCACGCTTCCGCGCGACGGAGAAGAAGCCCGCGCACTGCATAAAATCAATCGTGATTTAATCGAAGGCCTAGGGTTGCGGCGCGGCGTGACCCACGCGGAATTTCTGAAGGCCCATGCCGACGGACAATTTTATTTCATTGAGATTGCCGCCAGGGTCGGCGGCGCTTACATCGCCGATGTGATCGAAGCGGCCACCGGCATCAATCTCTGGCGCGAGTGGGCGCGGCTCGAGCTCGGCGCAGGCAAGGAGACTTACGAATTCCCTGCGGCGCGGCGCGATTATGCCGCAGTGATTCTTTCCCTGGCGCGACAGGAACATCCGGACACCTCGTCTTATACCGACGAAGAAATCGTCCATCGCGTCAGCAAAGTTCATCACGCCGGCTTTGTTTTGCGATCTCCGAGACATGAGCGAATCGAACAACTGCTCGATTCCTACTCACATCGTTTCATTGAGGATTTTCTTGCGACCCAGCCGGTTCCGGATAAGCCCTCCCATTGATTGCTACAAATCCCGTCATGCTTTACTTAGAATATAAATTCCTGCACAATGCCGGCGCCCTCCAGGCCTGCCCGAAAGTCTAGTTAACTCTCAGGAACGACGCGTTCAGAGTTTGTTTGCCGAGGGTTCTTTCGAGGAATAAAGTTTCATTACCCCTGGCGGAAATCTGCATGGGGTTTGCTTTCCCTTAGGGAGGACCGATGTGGGGCAATAAGAAACCGGATGCGCCGCAAGCCGGGCCACCGGGACAAGGAAATTCAATTTCGAATCAGCCGTCGAAGTCAGCTTCGGCGGCCTGGGAGGATAAACCCGTAATGAGCACAGATGCGATGCGTCCATTAGGTGGGACCGCCGATCGCGGCACAGCGCGCCTCGGGGCTAGCCTGCATGTGAAAGGAGAGATCTCCGGCAACGAAGATCTGCTAATCGATGGTGCAGTTGAAGGACTGGTCCAACTGGATGAGCGGAAGCTCACCGTCGGGGCCGCGGCGAAAGTCACTGCCGACATCATCGCCCGCGAGGTGGTGGTGTATGGCACGGTGAAGGGCAACCTTCGCGCCAAGGACAAAATTGAAATCAAGAAGGATGGTTCGGTGAACGGCGACCTGACCACCGCACGGATCATGATCGAGGACGGTGCTTACTTCAAGGGTTCGATCGAAATCGACAAGACCGAGCAAAAGGAATCCGGCAGCAGCCACGCGTTTAGCAGGAGTTCCGCAGTTCCGGCGGGTGTCACGGCAACCAAGACGATTTAAAATTCTTATCCGCGTACAATCCCTTCCGGAGAGCGCCCCGCCCTGGTCGGGGCGCTCTCTCGTTTTCCGAGCAAAGATGCTCGCCTGCTTTTAGGCACCACTCGCCCGGTCTCCTGTCGGTCTCCTGCTGCCCCTGGCGTACCGCTGGGCATCGGCAAATCGATCGGGTAGTCGCCGGTGCTCTAACTTTTTCTCCTTTTGTTCATCCAATTGGGTGAGAAGAAAGGGAAAGAATGATCCGCCGTGCGGCAGCGCCGCCCATTCGCGTGCGCTTCCCCCGGTGCGAGGCTTGCCATGGAAACGAGAAAACTTGGGAATTCCGATTTGAACATTACGCCGGTGGGTTTTGGTGCCTGGGCCATCGGCGGGGCAGGCTGGGAATTTGCCTGGGGTCCGCAGGAGGACCAGGATTCGATCGCGGCGATCCATCGCGCGCTGGAGTTGGGTGTCAACTGGATCGCGACACGGCCGCAGTCTATGGCACGGGCCATTCCGAGGAAGTCGTCGCGCGGGCGTTAAAACAGTGGCGCGGTGCTCGTCCATACGTTTTCACCAAGGGCACGCTGACGTGGGACAAGAATCGCAAAGTGAAGCCCAATCACTCGGCAGCCTCCATCCGCCGCGAATGCGAGGATAGTCTCGGCCGCTTGCAGGTGGAAACCATCGACCTCTACCAGATGCACTGGCCTCCGTCCGACAATGGCGCTTCGCTAGAAGAACCTTGGCACGCTATGGCGGAACTCCAGAAAGCGGGAATGGTCCGCTGGATTGGCGTGTCGAACTTTGACGTGGCGCAAATGGAGCGCGCCGGGAAAATTGCGCCGGTCACCTCGCTGCAGCCGCCGTATTCGCTGATTCGCCGCAAGATTGAAGAGGAAATTCTTCCGCACTGCCAAAAGCGAGGTATCGGCGTGATTGCTTACGCCCCCATGGCTTCCGGACTGCTCACCGGCGCGATGACCCGCGAACGCGCAGCCAAGTTGCCTCCCGATGACTTCCGAAGCCGCAATAAGGAATTCCAGGAGCCGCGTCTTTCCAAGAACCTCGAACTGGTCGAGCGGCTCCGCCAGGTGGGCGCGCGCCATGGCCGCGGGCCAGGCGAAGTGGCCATCGCCTGGGTGTTGCGGCATCCGGCAATCACGGGCGCGATCGTTGGCGCACGAAACGCCAAACAGGTAGAAGGCGTGATGCGCGCCGGCGAATGGAAGCTCAACGCGGGCGAAATTGCCGAAATCGAAGGCGCTGCTGTCATCGCCGCTTCTCGATAGGTTTCCCTGTTCGCGAAAACGGAGTGAAAAACAATGGACCTCGGACTCAAAGGCAAGACCGCGGTCGTGTCTGGCTCAACGGCCGGGATCGGCTTCGCCATTGCCGCTACGCTCGCTGCCGAAGGCGCGAAAGTAGTGGTTAACGGGCGCACGGAAGCTCGCGTCAGCGCGGCCCTCGCGCAAATCCGGCAACGCGTCAAGAATGCCGACCTTCGTGGTGTCCACGCTGATCTGGGGACTTCCGCCGGCGTCGAAATGCTTGTGAAACAGGTTCCTGAGGCCGACATTCTGGTGAACAATCTCGGCATCTTCGAGGTCAAAGCGTTCGCGGAAATTTCCGACGCCGATTGGCTGCGGTTGTTCGAGGTGAACGTGCTAAGCGGCGTTCGACTTGCGCGCCATTACCTGCCTTGCATGCTGAAGAGGAATTGGGGTCGCATCATTTTCATTTCCAGCGAGTCGGCACAGCACATCCCGGTGGAAATGATTCATTACGGAATGACTAAGACCGCGCAGGTGTCCATTGCGCGCGGACTTGCCGAATCTGTCGCGGGCAGCGGCGTCACGGTGAATGCAATCCTGGCGGGACCAACGGCATCGGAGGGAGCCGGACAGTTTGTCGAGCGCATGGCCAAGGAACAAGGCGTGACGCGCGCCGAAATCGAGAAGCAGTTCTTTGCCAGGGTGCGGCCGACTTCGCTGCTGAAGCGCTTCGAGACACCGGAAGAAGTTGCCGCGGTCGTCGCGTTCGTCGCCGGCACGCCTGCCGTGACCATCAACGGCGCTGCCGTGCGCGCCGAGGGCGGCGTGGT